>FRDC01000609.1_pt1 | contig 81431 bp, 86 predicted proteins | sample 1106171 | NCBI WGS metagenome assembly FRDC01 (sample SAMEA3930566, study PRJEB13176) | freshwater metagenome | biome: Drinking water system; feature: drinking water; material: water | place: Singapore | collected 2014-12-20 | reverse complement strand
CTCCGAAGGCAAAGGCCACTGGTTCGAATCCAGTCGGGTGCGCCATTTCGGTTCAAAGCTACGAACGCCTAGCACCGCCGCCTCTACGCCAGAGGCGGCGGTGAGGGTGCGGAGCAGCTCGCTCCGTAAGCCGCGGATGCGAACCTCCGTCTTGCTCACCACCTCGACCCGCTGGGCGACAGCCCGCACATGATCGCGCGCGAATGAGCCGTCGTCGTTGCGCAACTTCCTGCGCGCCGCCAGCGCGAAGGCCCGCAGGCTCTCGGCCGTGATCGCAGGGCCAATCTTCTCGACATGCGCTACGGCCCGCTCGGAATCGCCCCTGGCCTGGTCGCGCGTGGCAGTCAGCTCGGCGATCCGATTCTTGAGCGAAGGGTCGCTTACATCGATCACACCATTCTCGATCGCCTCATAGAGTCGGCTGAGCTTGGCGTCCGCCTCGGTCGCCCGGCGCTCAAGCTCGGCGGCATGAAGCCGGCGTTCGCTGGCCCATTGATCCCGACGTTCGAGAATTTGATCCATCAAGTCTTCAAGCCGCTTCGGATCGAGTAGCCGCCATTCGAGATGGCCGATCACGGCTTCATTCAGCCGATCCATCGGCACGGTGATGCCGGGGCAGCCCTTGGCACCCTGCCGGGCCTTGGTCGAACAAGTGTAATAGCGATATTCACGGCCGACGCGGCTTGTGCCTGTGCGCAGGGTCATCGCCCCACCGCAGCAGGCACAGAAGCAGATGCCCGTCAGCAGCGTCGGGCCGCCCACCGCCATCGGCGGCATCATCTTGGGGCTGCGCGCCTTGAGCGACCGCTGGACAGCCTCGAACTCCGCCTCGGTGAGGATCGCCGGCACCTCCATGACGGCGTGCTCGCTTTCGGGCTTCGACGTCCTGGTCTTGTGATCGCGCGTGTTAAAGCGGTGCTGGCCGATATAGGTCGTGCGGGTCAGCACCTGATGCACCGCGCCGAGACCCCATCGCCCGCCGTCGCGGGTGCGGATGTTGTTCTCGTTGAGCCAGGTTGCGATGGCCTTGAGCCCCATCGGCCCCCGATCATCGACGCCATTCAGGGCCATGCGGTAGATTCGCCGCACCGTTTCGGCCTGGATCGGGTCGATCTCCAGCTTCTTCTTAAGCTTCGCGCCGCGTTGCCCGGCCTCGACGATCCGATAACCGATCGGCGCCCGCGCGCCGTTCCAGAAGCCCTGACGCGCATTCTCGTTCATGGCGCGCAGCGTATGCTTGCCATTCTCCTTCGACTGATACTCGTCGAACAGCGTCATGATCTGGCGCATCATCACACTCATCGGATCGTCGCCCAAATCCTGCGTGATCGAGATCAGCCGAACGCCGTTCTTCGCCAGCTTGCGGACGTAGAACTCGAACTGGAACTGATCGCGGAAGAAGCGCGAGAAGCTGTGGACGAGGATCACGTTGAACGGCGACGGCTTCTGCATCGCCGCGTCGATCATCGCCTGGAAGGCGGGGCGACGATCGTCCGTCGCGGTGTTGCCCGGCTCGACGAACTCGGCCGCGACCTCCCAGCCGCGCGACAGGCAATAGCCTTCGATCTGGCGGCGCTGATCGGGGATGGACAGGTCGCTCTCGGCCTGGCGGCCGGTCGAGACACGCAGATAGAGCGCGGCGCGGGCCGTCGCCATGACCGGCGGGGTATCCTCGACGCGCAGGGCGGCGGCATCGGTCATGGCATAATCCTCCTTATTTCACGGCAAGGGTCCGAACAGGTCGTCCAGTTCCTTGCGCAAATGGCCTTCGATCGCGCGCAGCTCGGCGTCGCCAATCGGAACCCGCTCGGGCCAGTCGTCCGTGACGACGATCGGCCCGCTATCCTTGACGACGCGCGCGCAGGGCGCGGCTCGCTGCGGCGGCGCGCGCATATAATCGTGCAGGTCTTCGAGACCTTCCGACCAACCGCGGGGTGCGCGGCGGGGACGACGTTTGCGAGGCAGTACCATGCCCCGACGCTGCCGCGCGGCCGGGCACGGCGCAAATGGCGAAACACGGCGTAGTGCAGATAGGGGCTCACGGCGGGTCGGGCGAAGCCATCCCCAAACGCTCCCGTGCTTCCGACTCGCTCGCGGCCGCCAGCAACGCCGCCCAATCGTCGGGCGGATTGCCCTTGTCGAGCATCTTGCGGAACACCGCATAGGCGTCCGATTTCGATCCATAGGTGCGCAGCGTGTTCTCGTCGTTCACCCAAGCGAAGACGATAACCTTCGCGCTGGTGCTGTAGCGGAAGAACAGCCGGAACCGGCCGCCGCCGAACTTTGCCCGGAACCAGTGCTTGCGGTCGTCTCCCAGCGTGCCGCCCTGCCGATATTCCGGGCGCGTGGGATCTTGCGGGATGGTCTCGAATACGAGCTGGCGCAGCGCCGCCAGCAGCTTCGCATTGGCCGATTTGCGCCAGCCGCGCGGGTCTTTCTCCCGCAGGCGCGTGACGACCGCCCCCAGCTTCTCGAATTGATCGAGAAACAGAGGGTGGGCAATGAGCTGCCACCCGTTGACGACCATCATCAAAGATCGACATCGCCGTCGATCGGCGCATCGAGATCAACCTTGACGCCCTCGGTCAGCGCCGCGATGCGTTCGGCGAGCGCGGGGGAGAGCGCGGTCAGCGCCTCGGGCCGGCGTTTGATGTCCTCGGCCAGAAACGTCAGAAAGCTGTCGATCGCCGGATCGTCATGCTCGGCATCGGCGCGATGCACCGACACGCCATGCTCATCGACGCGAAAGGCGATCTTACCGCCATAATCGACGCCGAGCGCCTGGCGGACGGACTTGGGAATCGTCGTCTGGCCCTTGGCGGTGATGGTGCTGATTTCTTCGAGCAACGCGGGCATGGTTCATCTCCTCAGCCTGCAAAATGTAAGGAAATCGCATTACTTTGTCAAGGTTGGCCAGCCGCCTCCGCCAGATAGCGGCGGTAAGCGAATCCGATCAGGTCGCGCACAAGCTCCAGAAGCCCGCCCGTGGGCAAGCCGTCGAACGGATCGCCATGCGCCAGGACATTGCGACGGTCGGCGAGGGTGGGCTTCGTGGCGCCGGTCAATTGGCCGATGGCCGTGCCGCCGCACCGGACGATCATGGGAAGTTGGTCGTCGGTCAGCCCATCCTTCGCCACCATATGCTTGAGCAGCGCATTGAACGAACGTCGCGGCGGCGGCGCCATCAGCGCTCCCGGCGTCGAGGGATCAACCCGCTTCCTGGGGATCGGCTTCACCTCGCCCCCGTAGCGATCATTCAGCGCCAGCTCCAAGGCTGTCAGCGCCACCAGCTCGCCAGCTTTCACAAGATCGAGGTCGATCCAGCCCAATAGGTAGAGCTTCTGCGCCCGCGCATATTTGGCGCGAACGATCTGTGGGATGAGCGGATTGAGGCCGAGACCAGAGATGAACGCCCGCCATTGATCGGCGGTATCGAACTGGAGGAAGCCGCCGGGTATACCCGGCGACGGCCAGGGCAGTAGTAGCGGTTCGGCGCGCGCCGGCAGCGATATATCCTTGCTCGCCTCAGTCACGGTCCCAGCCTTTCCGGCCATCGCAGAAGTTGCAGCCCTTCCACTCGCTGTCTTCCATGTCGCCGTTGTTGCTTTCGCCGCACCAGCCGCAGGCTCCAAGGCCGTCGGTCAGCTCCAGGCACGACACGCAGAGATAATGGTCCCGGTAGGAAACCACCGTCTGATAGCCATCACATGACGAGCAATGCGCCGGTGTCGCGTGGTCGAAATAATTGTCCGTCGTGACCGGATCTTCGTCGATCAGGTCGCTGAGTTCGTCTTGGTCATATCCCGTCTGACATGCCTCGCAGGTGGCGCCGTCGTCGCCTTCGACCTGCATCGGCTTCTCGCAATTCGGACATTCCACCGTCAGCCAGCGCGGCGCGATCCGGCAGACATGGCACTTGGCTTGTCGCAGCTCGCCCACCAGCTCTTGGGTTTCGGCCGCGTCGAAGCCACATGATCGGCAGGTTTCGATCGTCTTGCCTGCCGCCTTCAACGCCTTCAGTTCGTCGGACAGGCTGTCGAACCGGGTGTGCAGGTACAGTCTGTGCTTGGCGAAGCGGCGATCGAGCGCGTCAATGTCGATGTCGAACCGCGCGAAGACGTCGCGCCATTGCACCCGCAATAGGCCGACCAGACCATGCCAGGCACTGAGTTGCTCCCGCGCGATTTGTTCGCGCACAGCCGGCGTGTCGATGTCCTGGAAGAAATGCACCAGCTTGTTGCGGTGCTTGCGGATTTCATCGAACCAGCGCCGCGTCTGATCCGGCAAGGCGCTGCCGACGACCTTGGCGAGACGCTGGCAGGCTTCCTCGAATGTCACCGACACGAAATCGCCGGTCTGGAAGCTCGACAGGTCCGGGTTTTTCCCAACGACCAGGCTCCAATGCTCGTGCATCAGCCGAGCTTTGAGCACCAGTTCAACGGCCGAATGAAACGCGATGATCGAGTGCTTCGGCCGTCCCTCGAACTCCTCGGTCGCAAGCGTCAGGAAGTCGATCGCGTTCGCAACAAGGTCGCCCATCGGATCAGGACGCTTGGGAGTCTTTCCCTTGGGTTTCGGGGTGGCGGTCATGCTTCGCCATACTGTCCCGGTCGGATTGGGAAAAGAAATAGCTGGGGGGAAGCCTCCCCCTGAGCGGAAGCCCCTGGGTCTCCCGCTACCCCCTCTGCGGGGATACCCCCAGGCTGTGCTAAAACCCACGGAGCGGGCAAGCCTGTCCGGCGATCCTGAAGCCGTTTCACGGGCAAATGGCGTTGGCCGAGAGCGACCAACGCCCGAAATTAGCCGGCCGTCTGTTGAAAACCGGGGTGCAGCCGGGAAGCGGAGTGGCGAATCTAAAGCGCCGGCTTTGGAATGGCCACCGTTTCTGGAGTCGGCTTCCTGCCGTGCATGAACGCCTGGACCATGAACCATGCGAACGCGAAGACGCCGAATGCGAACACGACATCGCCGGGCACCCTTGCCCAGACCAGCGCCTGCATGATCGGGCTATGGATGAACTCCGCTGAGCGCGCATAGGCATAGCCGTGCTCGATGCTGGCATAAGTTTGCAGGATGCCCTGCGGGAGCAGCGACAGGAAGGTCATCATTCCAAGGCCGATATTGAGCGACCAGAAGGAGATCCTGATCCATTTCAGGTTCCATCGCGTGACGTCGGTCAATCCACGCATGCAATAGAGCGTGAGCCCCAGGCCGAGCATGCCATAGACGCCGAACAGCGCGGCGTGGCCATGGTTCGCCGTCGTGTTCAACCCCTGCATGTAATAGAGCGCGATCGGTGGGTTGATGAGGAAGCCGAACAGGCCGGCGCCGACCAGATTCCAGAACAGGACGGCGGCGAAAAACATGAACGGCCAGTGGTAAATCCGTTCCCACTCGGCTTCATGCTCGACCTTGTGCCGCGTATAGGCTTCGAAGCCGACCACCAGCAGCGGCACCACTTCCAACGCCGAAATCATCGCGCCGACCGCGATCACCGACGTCGGCGTCCCGCTGAAATACAGGTGATGGAAGGTCCCGAGCACCCCGCCGAACAGGAAGATGATCGTTGCGAACAACACCATCACGGTGGCGGTGGAGGTTCGCAGGATGCCCATCTGGACGAACAGCAGCGAGATGATGGCCGTGGCGAAGACTTCGAAAATGCCCTCGACCCACAAATGCACCACCCACCAGCGCCAATATTCCATGATGGCGATGTTCGTATGCTGGCCCCACATCAGCCCCGCGCCGTAGAGCAGCCCGATGGCGAGCGCTGACACCAGCACGAGATAGATGAGGGACTTTCCGCCCTCCCGTCGCAGCACGGGCCAGAGCGCGCGCACTACCAGCGCCACCCAGAGGAACAGGCCAATCAGGAGGTAGATCTGCCAGAAGCGGCCGAGATCGACATATTCATAGCCCTGATGCCCGAACCAGAAATTCGCCGTCAGACTGGTGAAGAAGCGGTGGACGGCCGCCCATTGCCCGGCAAAGGAGCCGATGACGATGACCAGCAGGCTAACGAACAGGAAATTGACGCCGAGCCGCTGGAACTTGGGGTCGCGTCCCCCGAGCATCGGCGCGACATAGAGCCCGGTCGCCAGCCATGCCGTGGCGATCCACAGCACCGCGAGTTGCGTGTGCCATGTGCGGGTGATCGTGTAGGGAAGATATTCTGCAAAAGGCAGGCCATAGAGCCCTTGTCCCTCGACCGCATAATGAGCGGTGACAATGCCCAGCAGCACCTGCCCCACGAACAACGCGCAGACGACCCAGAAATATTTCGCGGTAGCCCGCATCGACGGTGTGATTACGGCCTGTCCCAGAAGATCAGAGGTCGCCATGCCGCCCTCGGGCAGGATGTCGCCGCGCCAGACGTCGAACTGCTTGGCGTAATAGGCGATGAGTGCGCCTGCCGCTGCAAGCAGCAGGATGACCGAAGCAAGGCTCCACAACAGAGTGCCGGTGGTTGGGCTATTGCCCACCAGGGGTTCGTGCGGCCAGTTGCTGGTATAAGTGATGTTCTGGCCCGGACGATCGGTGGTCGCCCCCCAGGCCGTCCAGAAATAGAAGGCGGTAAGCTGCCGGGCTTCCGCGGCCGACAGCTCGCCATAGACCGGGAAGGCATAGTCGCGGCGGAGCTTAAGCGAGGCAGGATCGCCGCCATCGTACAGGCTGACGAAATGCTGCTGCACCTGCCGAATTGCGCGCGCGCGGGTGTCGCTGACCGTGATAGCGCCGGACGCGGGGTCATAGCTGTTCCTGCGCATTTCCTCTTGCAGCGCGGCCTTTCGCATCGCTTCCGCCTGCGTGGGGGACACGCCCGCGGGGAGCGGAGTGGCCGATAGGGCGAGCAGTGCCTCCGCCTCGCGGTGCAGCCAGTCGGCGCTCCAGTCGGGCGCCAGATAGCTGCCATGGCCCCAGATCGAGCCCTGCTCCATGCCGCCGATCGACTGCCAGATATTCTGGCCGGTCTCGATGTCCGCGCGCGTGAACAATGTCTCGCCGCTTTGGGACTTCACTGCTTCGGGAATGGGCGGCGCCTGCTGGTAGATCTGCTGCCCGAGCAACAGTAGGATTCCGAACATGACCACCATGCCGACCGACAGGATGATCCACAGCCTTTTGATGCTGAATGTCGTTTGATAGCTCTTCATGCCCCAAACCCCCTCTGTTCAGAATAGTCCGTGACTACCGCCTACCGCGCCCAAAATTGTTATGATGCTGACTGCAAGTAATAACTGATGCAGCCGGATCATTCGAGCGAAATCCGCCTCTGGTGACTGTGTATTGCCGAGGCGGCGATGGAGATGCAGCGGCTCGATGACGAACAACATCAGCGCAAACACGGTCCAGAGCGCGACCATCAGGTGCATCCACCAGAACCGGCCGTCGAGGAAGCGGCTCCACAGATCGGCGCGCGCCACCAGCCACAGGCCACTTGCGCCGGCAAGTAGAACCCACACGCGTGCCTGCCAGGCAAAGCGCGCCTCCATCTGCTGAAAACGGCGCAAGCGATCCTGCGGCAGTTCCGTTGCCTTAAGCGTCGGCATCAGCACCCAGGTGACGAAACCGACGCCGCCTATCCAGAACAGGACCGCGATGACATGCACCGTGCGAGCAAGGGCGAAGTCATCCACGGTCCGCGTCTTCGACAAGCTCTGGGCGTTCCCGGTAGAACTCGACCTGCATCGTCATGGGGCCGAGCGGAACGACATGATGGGTTGCTTGCGGCGGGATGATCGCGGGCCTGTCGGGCGTCACGAGCTGCTCGCTCGGCGGATCGACGAAAACGAGCCGCACTTCGCCCTCCAGCATCCGCAGGAGGCCCCAGGTGCCTGCTTTGGTGCGATGATCGTTGCGCAGCGCGTCGGGTAGGCTTTGCTCATCGAAGATCGGCGATGCGCCGTAGGGGACCGGTGTCACGACGCGGCCCTCGCGGAAATGGCGGCCAGACCGCCCCGGTCGATCTTGATGCCGGTCAGCAAGCTCTCGCCAATGCGTTGCGCCGCTTCGCCAAACCGGTCCGCGACCGCTGCGTTCGGCGCGATACGGTCAAGCGTCTGGTCCCAAAGCGACTGCCAGCGCGCGAAATGCGCCTCATCAAGCTCGCCGATCGCGATATGCTTGCGCATCGGATTGCCGCTGAACCGACCGGATTCGAGCATGATCGAGGCCCAGAAATCCTTCATCCGCGTCAAATGATGCGGCCAGTCGCCGATGCGTTCAGCAAAGATCGGACCGAGCATGTCGTCCTGCCGGACGGTGTCGTAGAACCTCTCCACGAGCCGCGAGATGAAAGCATCATCGATCCCGCAGGCGAGCGCATCCGCCATCTTGCGCGCCCGCGCCTGCTCGGCATGGTTCGACGTCATTGCCTGCCTCGACTCGATTAAGATGAATTTCCTATGCATGGTTTACGCGCCTTGGCGGATAAAACCAATATATGATATGCATCTTTTATGAGATTGTCCGTCCAGACCGACTATGCCCTTCGCACATTGATGTTCCTGGCCGTGAAGGACGGCCACCATTCGATCGCCGAGATCGCACACGCATATGGCATCTCGAAGAACCATCTGATGAAAGTGGCGCAGCGACTGGCCGCGGAGGGATTTGTCGAGGGTGTGCGGGGCCGGAGCGGGGGCCTCAAGCTCACGCGGCCCGCCAATGCCCTGAACGTCGGTTCGATCATGCGCATCATGGAAGACTCCGGGACATTCGTCGAATGCTTCGACGCGGCGACCAACAGCTGCGTCGTGACGCCCGCATGCGGCTTGCGCCATGCCTTGGCAGGCGCGCTGGAAGCTTTCGCGCGACACCTCGATCAGTTCACCATCGCCGATCTCGTACCGGATTCCAAAAGCTACGGGTGGCAGCTCGACGCGCAAGCGGCCACTGCTTCGACGTAACGGAGAACCCGGCGCTTCTGATCTGATCCTTCTCGGAAGCCCGCAACATCTGTAATGAGTTATTACGCCACCTGGCGCAGATGTTCAAAGCCAATAACAAGCTTTTACTCATGAACCTGTCAGTGTAGAATCCAATTATCTTCCCATCTTCCGCGCCGGGGTGTGCATGAGTTTTATTGAGGGACTCGCGCGAGATCAGGTCAGCCTGCTTCCTCCTTGTGTTGATGACTATGTTTCCCCGGACGCATTGGTCCGAGTCGTCGATGCTTTTGTTACCAGCTTGAACTTGGCTGAGCTTGGCTTCGGTCGCGCTATCGCTGCGGTCACCGGCCGCCCTGGATACCATCCAGGCGATATGCTCCGGCTGTACATCTGGGGCTATCTCAACCAGGTTCGGTCCTCACGCCAATTGGAACGAGCGTGTGTCCGCGACCTCGAAGCGCTTTGGCTAATGCGCCGGCTTGCCCCCGATTACCGAACGATCGCCTCCTTTCGTCATGACAATCCGGAGGCCATTGTCGGCGCCAGCGCTGCATTCATCCAGTTCTGCCGCGAAACCGGCTTGATCAGCGGTCGATTGGTCGCGCTGGACGGGACGAAGATGCGCGCGGTCGCGAGCTCAAAGAACATCGCTGGCGCCGACCGGCTTGCCCGTGACGTTGCGCACACCGAAAAGGAGATCGCCTACTACCTTGAGCGGCTCGACATCATAGATGAGGCAGTGGACCAGGGGTTCGACGATCAGCCCAAACATCGGGAGGCGTTCACCACTGCGATCGAGACCCTCGGGCGCCGCAAGGACAGGCTCGTGCGCCGGCAGGACATCCTGAAGGATCGCGACGAGACGGCTTTGGTCTTTGGCGAGTCCGACGCGCGGCCGATGGGCTATGGACGTTCTCCCAAGACACCCTGCTACAACATGCAAAGCGTGGTCGATGTAGATAGCGGCCTGATCATACATCACGACGTGACCAACGAGGCAAACGACAGCCAGCTCCTGCATCCAATGTCAATGGCGACGATGGAGGTGCTTGAGGTTGACGAGCTCAAAGTCCTGGCCGACGGCGGTTACTCCAACGCCCAGGCGGTCGCGCAATGCGAGCGCGACCATATTGAGGTCGCGGCGCCGATCAAACGCGGTGCCATGAGCACCGATTTTTTCCGGCCAGCGCAGTTCGTGTATGATGAGGAGACCGACACAATCCGGTGCCCCGCCGGCAAGACGTTGAGACCATCCGGCAAACATACCCGCAACCGTGCGATCCGATATAGAACGTCTGCATGCAAAGACTGTCGGCTGAAGAGCCGATGCACGTCCGGCGCCCAACGGACCATCCATCGGTTGTTCGACCAGGCGGCGCTGGATCGTATGGAGGCCAGAATCTACGCGGATCCGAGCTTGATGGTGACCCGCCGATGTACTGTAGAGCACCCCTTCGGCACGATTAAACGGATGTCCGGCGGCGGAAGGTTCCTCACGCGAGGTCTCAGAGCGGTAAAGGCCGAAGCGGCTCTCTCGATTGTCGCCTTCAACATCCTCCATGCAGTAAATGCCTTCGGTGCCGAGCGACTGACGCCAGCGGGGTGAGGCGCGCGTCGCGGTGCTGGCGGCGGCGGATTAGACGAATGAGTTTTTGCACAGCCTGCCCCGCAACGCCCCGCTCGGCGTGTCCACGCCGAACCGTAAATCCGCGGAGGCGGATTTGTGTCTTTCCCATGCTGCGGAGATCGGGCCAGGGCTGCGCCGGCCCGATCGCATTTTTGGTCGTTGCACTGCCTCGATGGGGTGGGCGTCGCTTCCCTCTAGGCCCGCCGCGCCGGGCCGCAACGCGCGTGCCGCGCTTACCTCCTCTGCGTTCCGGTCCTTACGGATGCTGCCCGGCTCCGTCGGCGGGCCTGCCGGTCGCTCTTTCGCCGCCCACCCCATTCCGGGGTGCGTGTGGTTTTGAAGGAGAAGTGTGATGAACGCTGTTACCGAAACCGTAGCCGCCGAGCCTGTGTCGGGCGTCGAGATTTTCGTGCCGCTCGCCAAGCTCAAAAAGTCCCCGCGCAATGCCCGCAAGGTGCCGCATGGGGAAGCCGCTATCGAGGCGCTGGCCGCTTCGATCCAGCACAAGGGGCTGATCCAGAACCTTGTCGTCGAACCCGAGGTCAAGGAGGACGGCACGCCGACCGGCTATTACCTCGTCACCGCTGGCGAGGGCCGCAGGCTGGCGATGCTGCTGCGCGCGAAGCGCAAGCAGATCAGGAAGTCCGAGCCTGTGCGCTGCTGGCTGGATACGGCGAACGATCCTGCCGAGATCAGTCTGGACGAGAACGTGACCCGGACGCCCATGCACCCCGCCGACCAGTTCGAGCGGTTTGCGGAGCTTTCCAACGACAAGGGTTGGGGCGCGCAGGAGATCGGCGCGCGGTTCGGCGTGTCGGCGGGCGTGGTGAAGCAGCGGCTTCGCTTGGGCGCTGTCAGCCCGAGGCTGTTGCAGATCTATCGCGAGGACGGTCTGACGCTGGACCAGCTTATGGCCTTCGCGATCACCGAGGACCATGCCCGGCAGGAGCAGGTGTTCGAGGGGCTGCATCACAATCGCGAGCCGTGGATCATCCGGCGCGACATGACCGCTGCCAACGTGCCTGCCGATGACCGCCGCGCGGTGTTCGTCGGAGCCGACGCCTATATCGAGGCGGGCGGTAACATTATCCGTGACCTGTTCAGCGAGGACCAGGGCGGGTTCTTCGAGGATGCGGGCTTGCTCGACATGCTCGCCGCCGAGAAACTGCGCGAGATCGCGGGCGAGGTTCAGGCCGAGGGCTGGAAATGGGCCGAGGCGCATATCGACTATCCCCACGCCCACGGGATGCGGCGCTTCTATCCGCAGACCGTTCCTCTGTCCGACGCGGACGAGGCGCGGCTTGAAGCGCTGTCCACCGAGCATGACGAACTGGCCGAGGGCTATTCGTCCTATGACGAGATGCCCGAGGAGGTGGCGGCTAAGCTGGAGGTGGTGTCCGATGAGATCGACGCCATTTCAGCCAAGCGGTATGCCTACGACGCCAACGTGATCGCGCATGGCGGCGCGTTCGTTGTACTTCACCATGACGGCACGGTCAGGATCGAGCGCGGTTTCGTCCGAGCCGAGGACGATGCGCTGGCGGACCCGAAGCCGGAAGCCGAAGCCGATGCGACCGACCGGCAAGTCGTGGAGGATGAGCAGGACGAGGACGTGCAGGAGATCGAGGAGGAGGACGAGGAATCGGGTAAGCCGATTTCCGACAGCCTCACCCGCGACCTTTCCGCGCATCGGACGCTTGCGCTCCGCGTGGCGCTGGCCGAGCAACCCGATACGGCGTTGATCGCATTGACCCATACGCTGACCGCGCAACTGTTCTACAGCTATGCCGAGGCCGGTTGCCTTGAGGTTCGTCCGACCGTGACCCCTTTGGGAAGCCATGCGGACGGGATCGAGGATACACCTCTGGCGGCGCGCGCAAGTGAACAGCATGAAGCATGGGCGGAGCGGATACCGCGCGACGTGGCGGACCTGTGGGCCTTCATCGTCTCGCTGACGGACGAGAAGCGGATTGCGCTGCTGGCGCATTGCGCGGCCCGCACCGTCAACGCGCTGCGTCTGCCGTGGGATCGCAAGCCCCGGTCACTGCAAACGGCGGACCGTCTGGCGACCGCGTTGGCGCTGGACGTGACGAAGGACTGGACCCCCACGGTGGACAGCTACCTTGGCCGCGTCACCAAGGCACATATCGTGGAGGCCGTGACCGAAGGAGTGTCCGAGGATGCCGCCTGCCGTATCGCCGACATGAAGAAGCCGGACATGGCGCAGGCGGCCGAGCAGCTTCTGGCCGGGACCGGCTGGCTTCCCGCGATCTTGCGAACCCCCGAGCCGGAGGCGGAGCAGCCCGCACCCGTCGAAGCCGAGAATAACGGGACCGTGGAGCAGCCGTCCGAAGCGGAGGCCCCCGATACCGGAGCGCAGGACGGCGAAGCGTCCTATGCGGTCGCCGCTGAATAGCGGCATCGGGCCGGGGTCGCGTGAGCGGTCCCGGCCTTCCTTTTGTCGCCGGCCAAAAATCGCGGCCGCGCCCCGGTGGGCGCGGCCGCTTTTCGATCAGGGTGCAGCCTGAAGGTCCAGCAACGTGCGGTGAGCCTTCTCCAAGCGATCGGGCTGCCGGCCTTCTTTCATCATGACCTCGAAATAGCGGGTACAGCGGAGCATCGCGTCGAGCGCGAAAGACAATGCCTTGGGGATCTCTGTTTCGAACGGACCCAGAATATTGGTCACGCCTCCCTTGCCATTCCTCTTCTTCAAGCCGTCGAGGCTGCTGCTAGACAGATGGCCGTAGAATGCGCTCACCAAGCGATATTCGAGATAGCCCGACCGTTTCGGCATGGTCTTGGCGATCTTTTTGACGCTGAGGCTCTTCCGCTTAGCCAGCTTCGCGACATGATGCGTTTCGCGCTTCAGCGATGCTGCGACAACAGCGGCGTCTGTAGAATGCTCTTCGCGCAGCAGCGCCTCCCGCTGGATCGCGTTGTCGTGCTCGTCGATCTCCAGCGCTTCGAGCGCCTTGAACGGATCGGTGGCGAGCAGGCTCAGCCAGAATCCCACTTCGTAGATCGCGCGCACCGCACCCGCCGCTTCAATCGCCATGGCGCGCTCGGCTAGCATGACAGAAGCCGCGAACGCGTTCATCGCGCGCCCATACATGCGCACCGCCGTTGGGGCCTGTGCGTTGGCTGGCCCGCCATTGCCGGCATCCTGATGTTCCTGGAAGAGCCAGGTGGCGTAACGATTGACGTCGCGCGCCAGATCGAACCAAGGCGCATAGTTCTCGATGTAGATCGCCCGCCAGTCCTCGATCAGGGGCGAAAGCAACCCTTCCTCCGCTAGGCCCTCGCGAGGGTCTGGCTCGTCCTGCTTGTCGTCGCGATTCGTCATTGCACCGGCGTAGCATCTTCGCGGGAATGATGGGTGCCACTGACCTTCTCGTTCCGCCCGTGTGCGCCACGATCGCCATGTCTCCTCTGCTATTCCTAGCCCGGCGCTGCCCAAACGGCCTCTCCAATGGCTGGTCTACCCGTGGCCGCTCGCCTTCCCGCAATGGTGGAGCGCCACTTTTTTCCGCCGCCTGCGGCTTTGCATCGCGAGGCAAAAAAGCGGCGCTCCGCCATCCTCCGCTGCGCTGCGGCCCTTCGGGTGCGCGGTCGATCGTCCCCTGCCGACGAAACGCCATCGAGGCCGCGATAGGCGCGGTCCGAGCAGGCAGGAGAATACGACATGGCTACGATCGGCACCTTCACCGCTAACAGCAAAGGCGACTTCACCGGCGTCATCAAGACGCTCACCCTCAACACCAAGGAGGTTCTCCGCCCAGTCGACAAGGACGGCGAGAAATCCCCCGACTTTCGCATCAGCGCCGCTGACATGGATATCGGTGCCGCCTGGAAGAAGACCAGCCGCGAAGGCCGCGACTACATTTCGGTCAAGCTGGACGACCCGAGCTTCCCGGCTCCCGTCTACGCCACGCTGTCCGAAACCGAGACCGCCGGCGAATACGCCCTCATCTGGTCGCGCTGACCGGTCGACGACGCCCCGCTCCCCGGAGCGGGGCGCTCGTCCGTCAATTTGGCGGAGGTAGGGTCGCCAGATACTCCCGGCTCGTGGCGATCACGCCAGACACAAAGGTGAAGCTGGTCGACAGCACCGACTCCAGCGACGCTTCCTCAATGTCCTCACCAGCGACGCGGTAGTTTGTGATGATCTGGACGCCGACGTTCGGAAAGGGCTCGGCGGCTTCCCAGATCGGGTAACTGTCGTTCGCGGTAAAATGATCCGCCGGCATCTCGACGATTCGATGCTGCTGCGAGCCAGGCGGGAACCATTGAACGGCGAGCGCTCCGGCGGTCCCGGCGGCCAACTCCCAATGTTTCGACTCTCGTGAAAGAATCCGGACCAGTTGGAGATAGTGGAGATAGGGGCGGTGCGCCTCACGTACAGTAGCGAAGATGTCGATCCAGGGCTGGTCGAGATGAACCGCGACCTTCTTTTCGATGGCCTTGGCATAGTCACCGTCGTCGCGTTCGATCGGGAAATAGAGATTCCTTGGGTTGGGGAGCCCGGCGGATTTGCGCGCCGCGGCCGTGACATGATCGAGCGCGTGGACAAGATTGTTGGCGACGTCGGCTAGGATCGGCTTGGCCCGGCGCTGCGCGCCTCGGTCGATCCGCAATTCGGCGCGATGCAGGCCCTCGGGCGAGGTCGAGCGTCCGATGTTCCACAGCAGGCCGGGTCCGGCACCGAGGAGGCCGCCAAGCTCACGCTTGTGTGCCTGGGCGCGCTCGAACAGTAATTGCGCGTCGTCGAGAAGATCGGTGGCCGCCATGGTTCTGCCTTAACCGCCCGGGCGTCCCTCCGCCATCACAACCGGGAAAACCAGCGGACTAGAGTCGTGGTGCGCCGCCGACGCGGCGCGGTGCTTGGGGCGCTGCCCCTGGCGCCCTTCGGAGCGGCTTCCGCCCAGCTTCCTCCACGCTTCGCGTTCCGTGCAGCCGGTTCCCCGCGAAGCCGCCCACTCCGGTTGCACCCCCGGTCTCGCCGACGGGCAGGGTTTCAGCGCGGCGCTCCGCTGCGCAGAAACCCAAGCCCAAGGAGGCCAAAATGCACTACCAGCTTGCCACCCGGTTCGGCCGGAATGCCCATCAGATTAGCGGGCGGGAGCCGCTCGACAACGAGGCGCTCTACCGTCACGTCCCGTCCATCTTTGCTCGCGAAGCACATGACAGTCGTTCAGAACGCTACGTCTATGTGCCCACCATCGACATTGTGGAGGGATTGCGCCGCGAAGGATGGTTTCCGTTCTTCGCCGTCCAGTCGGTCCCCCGCGACGGCAGCCGCCACGGGCACGCCAAGCATATGCTGCGCCTGCGCCGGGATGATGGAATCGGCAAGCCCGAGGCCGCCGAGGTCATCATCGTCAACAGCCATGACGGGACCAGCGCCTATCAGATGTTTGCGGGAATGCTGCGTTTCGTCTGCACTAACAGCATGATCGCGGGCGAGCGGTTTGAGGAGGTGCGCGTTCCCCATAAAGGCAACATCGAGCACGACATTATCGAGGGCGTTTACACCGTCGCCGAGGACTTCCCCCGCCTGATCGACGCCAGCGAGACGATGAAGGAGGTTCGACTTTCCGAAGACGAGCGACGCTTGCTCGGCGAGGTGAGTTTGGTCGCTCGCTATGGGGAGGACGAAAGCCCGCTGCGTCCCGAACAGATCATCGAACCGCGCAGGCGTGAGGATGTTGGCGACAGCCTGTGGACCACGTTCAACGTCATTCAGGAGAATGTCGTTCGGGGTGGTTTGCAGAGCCGCAAGCGCAACGCCGAGGGCCGTATCCGTCGCAGCCAAACCCGCGCGATCAACGGTATCGACCAGAATGTGACTCTCAATCGCGCGCTTTGGACGCTGGCCGAAGGGATGCAGCGCCTTAAGGCAGCCTGACTAGCCGCCGCCGCGGGGTCGAGTTCCGGCCCTGCGGCTTCCCCGTTTCGCGCCGATGCGCTGCGACGGATCGGCGGCGGCCGCGCGTCCCAAGGTCCGCGCGGCCGCAATCGCGCTCGCCGGGCTATCGCCCGGCTCGCGCCCAAGTTCTACGAAGTTAGCTGGGTTCTGACGAATCGATTTCGGCTACAAGATCGGCAGGCGTGACACCAAGAGTCGAGGCCAAGTGAAACAAGGTCACGACAGTTGGATTACGGCGACCCCGTTCCAAATCACTGACATATTGTTGGGTAAATCCAGATGTTTCGGCAAAACGCTCTTGGGTGAAGCCTTTTTCCTTCCTCAATCTGGCGAAGTTCATTCCCACGAGGCGGCGCATATCCATGCGCTCCAAACTGGACGATACACACTATGCGGTTTATCTCCTATAAGGTGTATCGTGGGCCGCGCGCCGGCTATCGCTGCAACGGATGCAACGAACGATGCGAGACTTGCGCGTAACCGGCGCCTGTATTTGGTCTAGGTTGGTAAATGGGGAAAATGAGGGGGCGCCATGAGCAATAGCCGTTTCGCGGATCGCGCACCCGACGTATTGCAGCTCACCGCCTATGACGAAAGCCATCTGGCGGACTATCTGCGCCTGCTCGACGCCGATGACGAGGGGGGTGACTGGCGCGAGGCTGCCGCCTGTATTCTCGGCATCGACGCAACCACGGAACCGCATAGGGCGAAGACGATGCACAACAGCCATCTTGCGCGGGCACGGTGGATGACCGAGGTGGGTTACGCCAATCTGCTCGGCTGCGAGCGACCGCCAAAGCGTTAATATTTAATCCATTTCCGTGTATTCTCATTGCTGAAGGCGGGCCGCCAACGACATGGTTGGGCGCAACCTTCGCGCTATTGCACTGCCTCCGGCGCGGCAAAGTTGTCGCTCCCGAAATCCGCGCCAAGCGCACATGGGAGGATGCAATGCCGACGCCGCCTGAGCGTCGCCAGCGACGCGCCGGCGGGATGTCCGACGCTCTCGGGCGCGCCGATCTTGCCGCCGAGTTCTTGCGGAGAAACAGCAACTATCGCGCCGAACATGCGCAGATGCAGCAGCGCATCGCGAACGGCGCCGTCGCGAAGAACGCCGCTGAATCGGCGTTCGCGCGGCGCTGGGGGTTATCCTTTCGCCACGGCACCGGATGACCTGTCAGAGCCGGTCGTCTGGCACCCGGAGCTGACCGCCGTCACGGTCATTCTGGACGCCGCGCCGGAGGGATTCGCGACCGCCGCCCCGGTCGATCCGCGCGCGCTTGGCGCGCTGCTCGCCGACCTGGCCGGGATCGACGGACGCCATGTCATCGTCGCCGACGCGGCCGGCGAACATCGGTTGTGGCTGCGCGAGGCGACTCCGGGTCGGCCGCTCGCCGCCGTCATCCCACTCGACAAGGACTTCCTCACCCGGATTGCCAGCCTGCTGCGCTTCCACCGCCGCCTGCTCGGCCGGGCAGCGGGGCCGCTGCCGCGCGGCTGGCCGCTTACCGCTTATCGTCTCGCGCGTCTCGACCTGATGCTCCGCGCTCTCGACCTGCGCAACACTGGCGCGACCTATCGCCAGATCGCGACCGAGCTGGGGCGCGAAGACGCCGCCCAGCTCCCTGCGACCGAATGGAAGATCTCCGCCGCGCGCTCGTTCGTGGTGCGGCTGGTTCGCGACGCCACCGCGTTTGCCAGCGGCGACTATCGCAAGCTGCTGCGCATACGCTGACCTTCTCACCCCGGCCACCCTCGCGGGGGTGGTCGCATCCGTGCAGCCACACATCTTCATACTCCACCCTGATGCGCCTGCTTCGCCACTTTCGCCTCCTGCCGCCACCGCCCGCAGGAGCCGTCACTTGTCCGATACGCCCACCAACCTGCCGCCCCGCTTCCTGCGAACGCCGGAAGCCGCGCGTTTCCTCGGCCTCTCGGGACGCACCCTTGAGAAGCACCGCTATTTCGGGACCGGCCCGGCCTACCGCCGGATCGGCGGCCGGGTCGTGTATTCGGTCGATGACCTGCGCGCCTGGGCCGACATCGGCATCAAGCATTCGACCTCCGATCCGGGGCAGGACGACCTCATGCCGCGCGCGGACTCGGCCATCGCCCGGAGCCGGCGATGACCGTCCCGCCGTCCCCCATGCGCCACCGCCAACCGACCGGCGACGGTTTCACCCATGTCGAGCTGACATGGATCGAGAAGCGGATTGAGCACTGGATCAGGTTCGGGCGCGTCGCGCGCGAGCAGATCGTCGATCGTCGCCGCCGCATCGTCAGCTTCCGGCCGGGCGCGGTGTTCGCATTCGTCCGCTGGGCATCGAACGACTACGGCACGGTCATCTCGCGCATCGACATAGTTCGTGCGGTCGGTGCAGGCGAGCCGTTCACGACGCTGCCGTTTGTGCGGCCGGGCGGCGACATCCTGCTCAAGATCGAGGGCTGGCCGAAGGTGAGCCAGGTGCTCGCCGCGATCGACGCAACCGAGGCGGCCGGCGTCGATCCCTGCGACGCCGCGCCCGATCACTGGCGCCACGTCCACAACCGCATTGCCGCCGGACATCAGCCGCGCCTGTATACGATGGAGCGGCATCGCGCCTGGCTGAAACGCCGGGAGATCGAGGGATGACGCTGCGCTTCTACGTGCGCGTGACGGCGGTTGCCGCTTCGGCTTTCGCCGTTTCCTTCGCCGCCATCGCGATCACCGACCCGCTGCCGCGCGTCATCTGGAACGCCAGCGCGAGTGCGCCGCTCGGTCTCTACAGGATAGAGCCGGACAGTGATCCGGTTGTTAACGCGCTGGTCGCGGTCGCGCCGCCAGCTCCGCTCGCCCGATGGATGACCGAGCGCGGCTATCTCGGCGAGGACGTGCCGCTCCTGAAGCATGTAGCCGCCAAGGCCGGACAGCGCGTCTGCCGGATCGGCGTCACGGTGAGCGTCGATACGCGGCCGGTCGCTGTCGCACTGACACGCGATCGGCTCGGCCGCCCGCTTCCCGTCTGGCGGGGCTGCCGAACACTGGCGGCCGGCGAGATGCTGCTGCTCAACCCGGACCATCCCGACAGCCTGGACGGCCGCTACTTCGGCCCGCTCGACGCTTCCGCCGTGCTCGGCCGGGCGATCCCGATCCTCACCCGCGATGCCCCCGGCGCGCCGCTGACATGGCGCGGCTGACGCACCGAACCCCGCTCCTAACCGCCAACCGAAAGGACAATGCCATGCAACTCGGCACCTTCATTCGCACCGCCAAAGGATTTCAAGGCCGCATCGAGACGATGACGCTCGACGTGGCGCTCCGCATCGTCCCGGCTGAACCGCAGGACTGTGAGAATGCGCCGGATTGGCGCGTCCATCTCGGCAAGACCGACGATGGCCCGGAGGTCGGCGCAGGCTGGAACGAGACCGGCGAGCGCGCGGGCAATTACGTCTCGCTGCGCCTCGACGATCCCATCTTCACGCAGCCGATCCGCGCGGCGCTGTTCCGCACCGGCGACGATGACAGCGCCTGGGCGCTGCGCTGGAACCGGCCGCAGAAGCGCCGTGAGCAGGACTGAGCCCGTGCCCTTATCCGCTCCTGCGCCCGTCAGCATCGCGCCTGTGCCGTTGATCCCTTGGTTCGCGAGAATGCCGTCTCATCCCTTCGTCCCGCTCGGTCGCGGGCCGGCCGGGGCGCGCAGCGGAGGTCAAGGGCGGCCAACGGCCGGCGCTCCGCGCGAACCCTTTACCGCAGCGAGCACGCTGGCAGGCTGGCGGCGGAGTGGAGTCGGAGCGGCAGCAGCGCTCGCCGTCTCGCTGCTGATCTCCGGCGCTCCGATCGGAACGGCGTTGGCGCAGAACGCGCCGGCCGTCCGTTCGGCAGCCGTCCATCCCTATGCCGGTCATGTCGCCGACGCTGCGCGCCGGTTCGGCATCCCCGAGGCATGGATTTGGGCGGTGATGCGCGTCGAGAGCAACGGCGATTCCCGTGCAATCTCGACGGCCGGCGCTATGGGCCTCATGCAGATCATGCCCGCGACCTGGGCTAGTCTGCGCGCGCGGCACGGCCTCGGCGCCGACCCTTATGATGTGCGAGACAACATCATGGCGGGCGCGGCCTATCTGCGCGAGATGCATGACCGCTACGGCGACGCCACGGCGATGCTCGCGGCCTATAATGCCGGACCCGGCCGCTATGACGATTACCGTTCGCGCGGCCGTCCGCTGCCCGCCGAGACACGCGCCTATCTCGCCCGTCTGGCGTCGATCACCGGCGGCGCGCGCGACGTGCAGCTTGCCGCCGCGCCGCATCCCGATCCGTTCGCTTGGCGGGGCGCCGCGCTGTTCGTGCGCGTGGCGAGTGCAGCCGATGCCGTCTCCGGCGCGCAGTCCGGTGGCGGGATTGTTGTGGCCCAACCGACAGCCGAGCCGCCGTCCGACAGTAGAGCGGTCGACAACGCTGCCGCTGTTCCGCCGCGTGAGGCAGCGCCGGCCGACACGCTGTTCGTTCCCCGCGCTGGCGCGGGCCGACCGCAATGACCGGCTGGCCCCTCGGATCGTTGGTTCCCCTCGGCGTAAAGGGGGAAGGGACAGGAAGGAGTTGGAGGGGACGAGGGCAAGATACAAGCCGCACCCCGTTTCGCCGAAAAGCCAAGGCTTTTCCGTGGCTTCACATGGGGGCGCTGGTCGGCGAGCGTGCCGCTCGAAAGGAAAAATCTAGGAATTTCAACGTGCCGAGCGGCGCCACGGCCGATTTCTGGCGGGAAACGGCCCGCCGATGAGCGAGAAGCGCGAGTTCCGCGTCCGGCCGGGCAAGGCCAAACGCAGCAAGGCGCAAGGCCGCAATGCGCGCGGCCTGGTCGCCGAGGTGCTGCGCGTCGCCGCGATGAGCGGCGGGAGCCAGCGTGACGGCTGGGGTGGCTCCCGCCGGCGCGGCCAGTCGAGCTTCGGGAAAGGCCGCACTGCCTTCGCGCGCAGCCGGCTATTCGGCTCGGGCCGGCGCGTGCTGGTAAAGGCGCTACCCGTCCGCCACCGCATCGGGGGACGACGCATGGCGCCGCTGTCCGCGCACGTCGCTTATCTGAAGCGCGAGGGCGTGACCCGCGACGGTTCACCGACGCGCATGTTCGACGCCGAGTCCGATCGCGCCGACGACCGCGCGTTCGCCGAGCACTGTAAGGACGACCGGCATCATTTCCGCATCATCGTCTCGCCCGAGGACGCCGGCGAGCTGACCGACCTTCGCGAATATACCCGCGACCTCGTGCGCCAGATGGAGGCGGACCTGGGGACGCGGCTCGATTGGGTCGCCGTCGATCACTGGAATACCGACAACCCGCATGTCCATCTGCTCGTGCGCGGCGTTACCGATCAGGGCGCTGATCTCGTCATGGCGCGCGACTACATCAGCCACGGCTTGCGCTCACGCGCCGAGGAGCTGGCCTTCGCCGAGCTGGGACCGAAGCCCGAGCATGAGGTGCAGCGCGCGCTCGACCGCGAGGTGACGGCCGAACGCTGGACCCGGCTCGACACCGAGATCGGCCGCGCGGCCGACGAGCTGGGCGTCATCGACCTGCGTCCCGATCGGCCCGGCCCGGATGACCCGCGGCTTCGCCGCCTGATGGTGGGCCGCTTGCAGCATCTGGAGACGATGGGGCTCGCCGCCGAGGGCGAGCCCGGTCAATGGGCGGTTGCGGAGGGGGCGCAAGCCAAGCTGCGCGAACTGGCTACGCGGGGCGACATCATCCGCACCATCGGCCAAGCGTTGAGGGATCACGGACAAGACCGGCCGCTCGACAGCTACGCGGTCGTCAGCGGGGCGCCCGAGAAGCCGATCGTTGGCCGTCTTATCGACAAGGGGTTGCACGACGAGCTGACCGGCGCGGCCTATGCCGTGATCGACGGGACGGATGGGTGCAGCCATCATGTCCGGCTGCCCGGTATCGAGGCGCTGGAGCACAGCCCGCCGCTCGGCGGGATCGTCGAACTGCGCGCGATCGGCAAGCCAGGCGAGCCGAAGCCGACCCTGATCCTCGCTACCCGGTCGGACCTCGACCTCGCCGCGCAGGTGATGGCACCCGGCGCGACCTGGCTCGACCATCGGCTGATCGAGCGCGGCGCCGGCGTCGCGGACGGCGGGTTTGGCGCCGAGGTGCGCCGCGCGATGGACGCCCGCACCGATCATCTCGTCCGCGAGGGGCTGGCCCGGCGCTATGGCGAACGGACCGTGTTCGAGCGCGGCCTGATCGACACGCTGCGGCGCCGCGAGCTGGATGCGGTTGGGGCGAAGATTGCCGGCGAGACCGGGCTTTCCTACCGGCCGACGCAAGCCGGCGAGAAGATCGCCGGTGTCGTCCGCCAGCGTCTCGCGCTCGCCTCCGGCCGGTTCGCCATGATCGACGACGGACTCGGCTTTCGCCTCGTGCCCTGGGCGAGCGCCCTCGAACAGCAGCTCGGCCGTCAGGTGTCCGGCGTCGTTCGCGACGGCGGCGGGCTCGACCTGATGATGGGCCGCAAGCGCGGCCTCGGCCTCTAGCGAACCCAAGGAGACTTCCATGTCCGCGACGAAAATCCTCTGGGGCCAGGTCATCACCGTGTTCCTGATCGTGCTCGCCGGTGTGTGGGGCGCGACGCAGTGGGCGGCCGCGGCCCTGTCCTACCAGCCCGAGCTGGGTGCGCCGTGGTTCATAGTTGGCGACTGGCCGGTCTATCCGCCGCCGGCCTTCTTCTGGTGGTGGTTTTCGTTCGACGCCTATGCGCCGGCCATCTTCCAGACCGGCGCATTCATCGCTGCGTCGGGTGGCTTCATTTCGATCGCCGTCGCCATCGGCATGTCGGTGTGGCGCGCCCGCGAGCTGAAGAACGCCGAGACCTACGGCTCGGCGCGCTGGGCGAGCGACAAGGAAGTCCGCGCCGCCGGATTGCTCGGCGCCGATGGCGTAGTGCTGGGGAAGCTTGGCCGCGACTACCTCCGCCACGACGGCCCCGAGCATGTGTTGTGCTTCGCGCCGACTCGTTCGGGCAAGGGCGTCGGGCTGGTCATCCCGTCGCTGCTGACATGGCCGGGCTCGGCGATCGTTCACGACATCAAGGGCGAGAACTGGCAGCTCACGGCCGGCTTCCGGTCGCGGCATGGCCGCGTGCTGCTGTTCGACCCGACCAATGCCGCGTCGGCCGCCTACAACCCATTGCTGGAGGTGCGGCGCGGTCAGTGGGAAGTGCGCGACGTGCAGAATGTCGCCGACGTGCTGGTCGATCCCGAAGGCAGTCTCGAGCGTCGGAACCACTGGGAGAAAACATCGCACTCCCTGTTGGTCGGCGCGATCCTTCATGTCCTCTACGCCGAGCCTGACAAGACTCTGGCCGGCGTGGCCTCTTTCCTCTCTGATCCCTCGCGCACGATCGAGCAGACGCTGGCCGCGATGATGGCGACGCCGCACTTGGGCGAAGCCGGCGTGCATCCGGTGGTCGCCAGCGCGGCGCGCGAGTTGCTGAACAAGTCGGACAACGAGCGATCGGGCGTGCTGAGCACGGCCATGTCTTTCCTTGGTCTCTATCGCGATCCTGTCGTCGCGCAGGTCACGCGGGCCTGCCAGTGGCGCATATCGGATCTGGTGGAGGGCACGACGCCGGCGACCCTCTATCTGGTCGTGCCGCCTAGCGACATCTCGCGGACCAAACCGCTCATCCGCCTCATCCTCAACCAGATCGGGCGCCGGCTGACCGAGGAACTGACGCCAAAGGGCAACCGCCATCGCGTGCTCTTGATGCTCGACGAGTTTCCCGCGCTCGGCCGCCTCGACTTCTTCGAGTCCGCGCTCGCGTTCATGGCGGGCTATCGCCTCAAGGCGTTCCTGATCGCGCAGTCGCTCAATCAGATCGAGAAGGCTTACGGGCCGAACAATGCGATCCTCGACAATTGCCATGTTCGGGTGAGTTTCGCCACCAACGACGAGCGCACCGCCAAGCGCGTGTCGGACGCACTCGGCACTGCGACCGAGATGCGCGCGATGAAGAACTATGCCGGCCATCGCCTCTCACCCTGGCTCGGGCATCTGATGGTGTCGCGCTCCGAGACCGCGCGCCAACTCCTCACCCCCGGCGAGGTGATGCAGCTCCCGCCCGACGACGAGATCGTGATGGTGGCGGGCGTTCATCCGATCCGGGCGAAGAAGGCACGTTACTTTCAGGACCGCCGCCTGTCCGAGCGGATCACGGACGCGCCCAAGCCGCCCGCAGGCCCGGCGCGGCCCGATGACTGGACCGGGCGCGCCGCCACCGCCGATCCGGGCGACGTGGCGCGGATCGTCCGGGCGCAGGAAGATGCCGCCAATGGCGGGCTACGCCGCGAGCCCGAACTGCCCGAGCATGTCGCTATTGCGCCCGAAGCATCGCCGCCGCCCGCCCAGGAGTTCGCGATCGTCGATGACGAGCAGGACGATGCGGCGCGACAGGCGGCCGTGCGTCGCCGGATGCAGGGCCTCGCGCGGCAGGCATCGCTCGATCCCGGCGACGGCATCGAGCTGTAGGAGACGATCATGCGCGTCCGGCTCAATGTCTATTTTCCGCCCGTGCTCGCCAAGCAGATCGACGAGTTGGCGATCCGGCGGCGCATCTCGCGGTCGGCGATCGTAGAGGCGGCGGTGGCGTCCTATCTGTCGCCGGACGGTGCTGACCGGATGGAGGCTGCGTTCGCCCGCCGGCTCGACCGCCTGTCGCGTCAGCTCCAGCGACTTGAGCGCAACACGGGCCTCTCGACCGAAGCGCTGGCGCTGTTTGTCCGCTTCTGGCTGTCCGTGACGCCGCCGCTGCCCGACGAGGATCAGGCGGCGGCCCAGGTGAAGGGGCGCAAGCGCTACGAAGGGTTCATCGAAACGCTCGGCCGGCGTTACGCGAGCGGCAAGAGTTTGCTCGACGAGATTCCCGAAGATATTGGCCCGCGCGCCTCGACTGACAGCGATTAGGGCCTGCGGCCTAAAGAGATATGTAAATGCGCTCCGCCAGTTCCAGATCGATCACATGCTTTCCATGTGGAGTTGCCGTGACGAATTGTGCGATTTCCGCAGGAGAGAATGAAAAGTTATCAGGCAATTTCAGCCGTCGCTTCGCTGCACCGTCCGCAGCATTGCACTGATCGCAGAGGACCGTCGGTTGAAACCGAGCAACACCGATGCCGTCCCAACTGCGAGCATGGTCATGATGCTCATGCAGCCCGGCCATCCAGTCCTCGAAGCGATCCGCCGTGCGCGGGAAGCGCATCGTCCAACGGAGAATCTGGAACTTCGACCGCTTGCAGCTCGGGCAAGTCCAGTCGGGACCAACCCGCGCCCACAACTGGTGGCAATGCGCCCCCCTGTACGCCGCAAATTCTTCTGCTGTCGGAATCTTGGGCGTCTTCTCTGGCTTCATACCGTCTCTCCGCCTTCCACGAGCGGTTTCGACAGGCTGCCATAGTCGCTGGTGCCGGCTATCCATGCCGATGGCGGCGTAGGCGTCCGTCCGACATAGCGGGTGATGGCAGCCTCAATGTCGGCGGCCGGCATTCCGCCGAAGCCCGACTGGGCGACGATCTCATCGATAATGGGGGACGTGGCATGAACCCAATCGATCATCGTGAGCCTGCTGTCGGCTGCTGACACTCGGCGGGGAAAACCCGTGGCGATCCGTCCCGCGTCCTTCGATGCAATGGTCAACACTGCGCCCTTGATGCAATTGCCGCTGTCGAGCTTGTTGGCATTGATGAGGGCCGTGCCCATCACCGGCAATAAAGTCATGATCCCGCTCCCGAGCGACACCGTATCGTTGGACTGAAGGTCTGCTATCTCTTGCCGGATTTCCTTGGGCCAGCAGCCCGAGTAATCGGCAAAATCCCCCTCGGCGACAGCGGCGCGGGCGAGGCAACCCGATGTCGCGACGTGGCGCATGAGTGCAACAGCGATCGCGACGCAGCGGTCCAGCGCTTCCTCATGGAAATCGCCGACGATAACAAAGCCATCCCCGAACTGGTGGGCGAAGAGCCGATCGCCATCATCGGTATAGACCTTGTTGCCGATCGCGTAGATGCCGCTCATCAGCGCGCGCAATCCCGCCAGGGCCAACCCGCCATCCTCCCAAAGCTTGCTGAAACCCTCGATGTCGATCCAGATCGACCATCGTGGGCGGGCCTCGACTGAAAGGGATGCCTCAGTCTCTGCCCCGCCGTTTGCCTCTGAATAGCTTGTCATCATCCTGCCCGTTGTCGCTTTGCCGATTCGCCCATCATCCTTGCTAGTCGATTATCGGGCAGGCCGTGGAGGCCGAGTGTCCGCCTAAGCAAATTCGCCCTCAGCACCGTATGTGCCGCCGCCTCTACTACGTCGCCAGCTATCTGTTGCAGTGCCCTGGTTTCTGCGTCTCTTGATGTGCCCCGACAGCCGGGCGGCGGTTCGCCCGGTCCACTTGAGGGGCCAGTCCTTGACCGTCCAGCCGATCCGATCCGAAGCAAAGTCGCGGGGCGCCCGGATGCTCCGCACGGCGTTGGGGCCGTCGATCGCGGCCTGGCTCGATGATGCCGCGGTTATTGAAGTGATGCTGAACCCAGACGGTCGGCTGTGGGTTGATCGGCTCGGCGAAGGGATTTCCGACACAGGCATGATGCTGGCCGCCGCCGATGGCGAGCGCATCGTGCGCTTGGTCGCGCACCACGTCGGCGTCGAGGTCCATGCGAGGTCTCCGCGCGTCTCGGCCGAACTGCCGGAAGGTGGCGAGCGGTTCGAGGGGCTGTTGCCGCCCGTCGTCGCAGCTCCGGCCTTCGCCATCCGCAAGCCGGCCGTAGCGGTGTTTACGCTCGACGACTATGCGGCCGCCGGGATCATGTCGGCCGCCGAGGCGGCCGCGCTGCGCGATGGTGTCGTCGCCCGCGCCAACATCCTGGTCGCTGGTGGCACCGGCAGCGGCAAGACCACGCTGGTCAACGCGCTGCTGGCCGAAGTCGCCAAGACCACCGATCGCATCGTTCTGATCGAGGACACGCGCGAGCTGCAATGCGCCGCGCCCAACCTCGTCGCGATGCGCACGAAGGATGGTGTCGTCTCGCTGTCCGATCTTGTCCGGTCCAGCCTGCGCTTGCGCCCCGATCGCATCCCCATCGGCGAAGTGCGCGGCGCCGAGGCGCTCGATCTCCTCAAAGCCTGGGGCACGGGGCACCCCGGCGGCGTCGGCACTATCCACGCCGGGACCGCGCTCGGCACACTCCGCCGCATGGAGCAGCTCATTCAGGAGGCCGTCGTCACGGTCCCGCGCGTGCTGCTGGCCGAGACCATCGACCTGATCGCCGTGCTGGTCCGCGACGGGCATGGCCGCCGCCTTGCCGAGCTGGCCCGTGTCGAGGGGCTCGACCCCGCCACCGGCGATTACCGCCTCGTTCCGCTTTCCACCACCCAACCGGGAGACCTCAAATGATCCATGCCATTCGGCATGGCGCACGCCGCGCCATGCTCACCGCCACCGCCAGCGTGATCGCACTGACCTTCGCCGTGCCGGCTTACGCGGGCGGATCGTCAATGCCGTGGGAAGCGCCGCTTCAGTCGATCCTCGAAAGCATCGAGGGGCCGGTGGCCAAGATCGTGGCGGTCATCATCATTATCGTAACCGGCCTGACGCTGGCGTTCGGCGATACGTCGGGCGGCTTCCGCCGGCTGATCCAGATCGTGTTCGGCCTGTCGATCGCCTTCGCCGCGTCGAGCTTCTTCCTGTCGTTCTTCTCGTTCGGCGGCGGGGCGCTCGTCTGATGGAAGCCGGCGAGCCGATCGCGGGCTTCCATGCCCCCGTCCATCGGGCGTTGACCGAGCCGATATTGCTCGGTGGCGCGCCGCGGGCTCTCGCCATCGTCAACGGCACGCTGGCGGGTGCGATCGGCCTCGGCCTGCGCCTCTGGATCGCGGGCCTCGTCATCTGGGCGATCGGCCACGCGCTCTCGGTCTGCGCGGCGCGGCGCGACCCGCAATTCGTGGACGTGGCCCGCCGCCACCTCCGCTACCCGACATGGATGCAGCCATGATGAGCTTGCGCGAATACCGCAGCAAGGCCGCGCGCCTCGCTGATTTCCTGTCCTGGGCCGCGCTGGTCGGCGAAGGCGTGGTGCTCAACAAGGACGGGGCATTCCAGCGCACGGCGCGGTTTCGCGGCCCCGATCTCGACAGCGCGACGCCGGCCGAGCTGGTCGCGACGAGCGCACGATTGAACAGCGCGCTCCGCCGGCTCGGATCGGGCTGGGCGATTTTCGTCGAGGCGCAGCGCACGCCCGCGCTCGACTATCCCGAGTCCGCGTTCCCCGATCCCGTCTCGGCGCTGGTCGATATGGAGCGCCGTGAACAGTTCCGCGAGGAAGGCGCCCATTTCGAGAGCGCCTATTATCTGACGCTGCTGTGGATGCCGCCGGCCGAGGAAGCCGCGCGTGCGGAAGGCTGGTTCTACGAGGGCCGCTCGACCACCGGCGTCGATCCGTGGGAGCTGCTCAAAGGCTTCACCGATCGCAGCGACCGCGTTCTGAATCTGGTCGAAGGCTTCGTACCCGAGGTCCGCTGGCTCGATGACGCTGAGACGCTGACCTATCTCCACAGCACGATCTCGACCCGCCGACAGCGCGTGCGCGTGCCAGAAACGCCGATGCACCTGGACGCGCTTCTCGCCGATGAACCGCTGACCGGCGGGCTCGAACCGAAGATCGGCGACCATCACCTCCGCACGCTGACGATCACGGGTTTCCCGAGCGTCACGTTCCCCGGTCTGCTCGACGAGCTGAACCGGCTCGCCTTCGAGTATCGCTGGTCCACCCGCGCGATCATGCTCGACAAGACCGACGCGACCAAGCTGCTCACCCGTATCCGTCGCCAGTGGTTCGCCAAGCGCAAGAGCGTAGCGGCGATCCTGAAAGAGGTGATGACCAACGAGGCAAGCACGCTGCTGGACAGCGACGCCTCGAACAAGGCCGCCGACGCCGACACCGCCCTGCAGGAGCTGGGCGCCGACTATGCCGGCATGGCCTACGTCACCGCGACGGTGACGGTGTGGGACCGCGATCCCGCCATCGCCGCCGAGAAGCTGCGGCTGGTGGAGAAGGTCATTCAGGGCCGCGATTTCACCGTCATCCCCGAGGGGATGAACGCTGTGGAAGCGTGGCTCGGCTCACTTCCCGGCCACACCTACGCCAATGTCCGCCAACCCCCGATCTCCACCATCAATCTCGCCCACCTGATCCCCCTGTCAGCGGTATGGGCGGGGCCGGAACGGGACGAGCATTTCGGCGCTCCCCCCTTGCTCTATGGCAAGACCGAAGGCTCGACCCCGTTCCGGTTTTCCCTTCACGTCGGCGATGTCGGCCACACGCTGATCGTCGGCCCGACCGGCGCCGGCAAGTCCGTACTGCTCGCGCTGATAGCGATGCAGTTCCGCCGCTACGAGAACGCCCAGGTCTTCGCGTTCGATTTCGGCGGCAGCATCCGCGCCGCCGCGCTCGGCATGGGCGGCGACTGGCAGGATCTCGGTGGGATGCTCGCCGACGAGGCCGGCGACGGCGTGCAGCTTCAACCGCTCGCGCGCATCCACGATCCCGCGGAGCGTGCCTGGGCGGCGGAATGGCTGGCGGCGATCCTGACCAGCGAAGGCGTGGCGGTCGATCCGCAGGCCAAGGAACATCTGTGGTCAGCGCTCGGCTCACTGGCGTCCGCGCCGGTAGCGGAGCGGACGCTGACCGGCCTGGCCGTGCTGTTGCAGAGCCAGCCGCTCAAGCAGGCGCTCGCGCCATACTGCATCGGCGGCACCTGGGGCCGGCTGCTCGACGCCGAAGCCGAGCGGATCGGCGAGGCGACGGTTCAAGCGTTCGAGACCGAGGGTTTGGTTGGCGCCGGATCAGCCGCTGCGGTGCTGTCCTATCTATTCCACCGGATCGGCGATCGGCTTGATGGCTCTCCCACGCTCATCATCATCGACGAGGGCTGGCTGGTTCTCGACAGCCCCGACTTCGCGGCCCAGCTCCGCGAGTGGTTGAAGACGCTGCGCAAGAAGAACGCAAGCGTCGTGTTCGCCACGCAGAGCCTTGCGGACATCGAAACGTCGAGCATTGCGCCAGCCATCATCGAAAGCTGCCCGACGCGCATCTTCCTGCCGAACGAGCGCGCGGCCGAACCGCAGATCGCGGCCATCTACGAGCGGTTTGGGCTGAACGCCCGCCAGATCGAGATACTGAGCCGGGCGACGCCGAAGCGCGACTATTACTGCCAGTCACGGCGCGGCAACCGGCTGTTCGAGCTGGGCCTGGGCGAGGTCGCGCTGACGTTCGCCGCTGCATCGTCGAAATCCGACCAGCTCCGCATCGCCGAGATCACCGAAACGCACGGGGCATCCGCCTTCGCGGCCGAATGGCTGCGGCATCGCGGCTGCGCCTGGGCCGTCGAGCTTCTTCCCCCCAGCCAGCAGGAGTTACCGTTATGAAGAATACGATACTGCGCCGCGCCATCGTGGCCGGCGTCCTCGCCACTTCGGGGGTCATCGGCATCACCGCCGCGACCCCGGCCTACGCGCAGTTCGGTGGGATCGTCTATGACCCGACCAATTATGCTTCCAATGTGCTTCAAGCGGCGCGCGCGCTCCAGCAGATCAACAATCAGATTCAGCAAATCCAGAACCAGGCGACGAGCCTGCTCAACGAAGCGCGCAATCTGACTTCGCTGCCGTTCAGCCAGCTCCAGCAGCTACAGAGCCAGTTCCAGCGCACCCAGCAGCTCCTCTCCGAAGCACAGCGCATCGCCTACGACGTGCGTTCGATCGATCAGGCGTTCTCGCAACGCTATCGCGGCACCAATCTGACCGGCTCGGATAAGTCGCTCGTCGACGATGCGCGCAGCCGTTGGGAAACGAGCGTTGGCGCGTTCGAGGACGCGCTGAAGGTGCAGGCCGGCGTCGTCGGCAACCTCGACGGATCGCGAGCTACGCTCGACCGCCTCGTCAACGCGAGTCAATCTGCCGATGGCGCGTTGCAGGCGGCCCAGGCCGGCAACCAGCTCATCGCACTCCAGTCGCAGCAGCTCGCCGACCTGACCGCACTCGTCGCAGCGCAGGGCCGTGCGCAGTCGCTCGACATGGCGCAGCGGGCGGCCGCGCAGGCGCAGGCCCGAGAGCAGCTCCGCCGCTTCCTCAGCCCGCGCACCGGCTACCAGCCGGGCAATGCGCGCATGTTCCACGACTGAGCCCATGGACAGCAAGCTCCTCGCCCGGATCGGCGCGATCATGTTTGTCGCCATCGCGATCACCATGACCGCGATCGAAATGAGCCGGCCGCCCGAACCCGCGCGCGAGGCGCCGGCGGCCGTCGCCGAAACATCGGCGACGGACCCGCTGCTGATCGAGCTGCGACGCTGCCAATCGCTTGGGCAGGCTGGCGCGAGCGATCCCGATTGCCTGCGCGCCTGGGCGGAGAACCGGCGCCGCTTCCTCGCGCCCGGCGCGCGTCCCGCCGCTCGCATCGCCGATGGCGCCACTCCACAGGAGAACTGACATGGGCGGCACCGGCGTCGTCGATCGTTTTCTCGAAGTCTTCACCCGCTATATCGACAGCGGCTTCGGCCTGCTCAGCGGGGAAGTGGCGTTCATCGCCACCACCCTGATCGTCATCGACGTGACCTTGGCCGCGCTGTTCTGGACGTGGGGCGAAGGCGACGACATCATCGCCCGTCTCGTCAAGAAGACCCTGTTCGTCGGCGTCTTCGCCTACATCATCGGCAATTGGAACAGCCTGGCGCGGATCGTCTTCGAGAGCTTCGCCGGTCTTGGCCTCAAAGCCTCGGGCACCGGCTTCACGGCCGCCGAGCTGCTCCAGCCGGGCCGCGTTGCGCAGGTCGGATTGGAAGCGGGCCAGCCGATCCTCGAATCTATTTCCGACCTGATGGGCTGGGTGTCGTTCTTCGAGAACTTCATCCAGATCGCGGTGCTGCTGTTCGCCTGGGTGCTGGTCATCCTCGCGTTCTTCATCCTGTCGATCCAGCTTTTCATCACGTTGATCGAGTTCAAGCTGGCGACGCTCGCCGGCTTCGTGCTCATCCCGTTCGGCCTGTTCGGCAAGACCGCCTTCATGGTCGAGCGCGTGCTGGGGCTGGTGATCTCCTCCGGCGTCAAGGTGCTGGTGCTCGCCGTCATCGTCGGTATCGGCTCGACGCTGTTCGACGAGTTCCGCGCCGGCTTCGGCGGCGCGCAACCGACGATCGAGGACGCGATGGCCGTCGCGCTGGCAGCGCTCTGCCTGCTCGGCCTCGGCATCTTCGGCCCGTCGATCGCCAACGGTATTGTCTCGGGTGGTCCCGCGCTGGGCGCCGGTGCGGCGGCGGGCACCGTTCTTGCCGCCGGAGGAGCGCTGGTCGGCGGCGCTGCCGCCGCTCGTCTCGGCGCTGGCGCCGCTGTGGGCGCAATCGGCGGTGCGGCGCGCGGCGCGGCATTTACGTCCGGTGCCGCCAACAGCGCCTATGCGCTCGGCTCGGCCGGGAAGACCGGCGCGGCCGCCGTTGCGGGCGGGGCCGGCGGCGTCGGCAAGGCCGCAGTCGGCGCGGCCATGTCGCCGCTCCGCCGGGCCGCTGCATCCTTGAAGGACAGCTACCGCTCGGGCGGGCGCGCCGCAGTGACCGCCACCGGCGGCACGATCTCGGGCGGCCCGTCAACTCCGTCGCCGTCGCCGTCGCCGGACGGTCCGCCAGCCTGGGCGGCCGCCATGAAGCGTCGCCAGACCATGACCCACGGCGCGACCGTCGCCGCTCACACGCTGCGCTCGGGCGACGGCGGGGGCAGCGGCGCGTCCGTCGATCTCAACCAGAAGGATTAGCCGCCCATGTTCCGACGACCAACCATCCGCTACGGCCAGACACCCGAACCCACCACGCCTTACCAGCGCGCCGCGCAAGCCTGGGACGACCGCATCGGTTCGGCGCGCGTGCAGGCAAAGAACTGGCGGCTCGCCTTCTTCGGCTCGCTCGCCTTGTCCGGCGCCCTTGCCGGCGGCCTCATCTGGCAGTCGGCACGCGGCCACATCGTGCCCTGGGTGGTGCAGGTCGATCGGCTCGGCGAAGCGCAGGCGGTCGCGCCGGCCGAGGCCGGCTACCGCCCGACCGATCCGCAGGTGGCGTTCCACCTGGCCCGCTTCATCGAGCAGGTTCGCGCGATCCCGGCCGATCCCGTCATCGTTCGTCAGAACTGGCTCAGGGCCTACGACTTCACCACCGACAAGGGCGCGCTGTTCCTCAACGACTATGCTCGCGCCAACGACCCGTTCGCCAATGTCGGACGGGTGCAGGTTGCTGTGGATGTGTCGAGCGTGATCCGGGCATCGCCTGACAGCTTCCGCGTGGCCTGGACGGAGCGCCGCTATCAGGACGGAAGCCTCGCCGCGACCGAACGCTGGTCGGCGATCCTCACCGTTGTCGTCCAGCCGCCGCGCACGCCCGACGCGCTGCGCAAGAACCCGCTCGGCGTCTTCGTCAACGCCCTCAACTGGTCAAAGGAGCTGTCGCAATGAAGCGCCCAACCCTTCGTCATGCCGCTCCGGCGGCGCTGCTCGTATCCGCTGCCGCGCTCGCCGGCTGCGCCACCACATCCGCCAAGCCGCACGCCATTGCCTACGATGATCCGCCGCGCGAGATCGCGACGACCCCAGCGCCAGAACCTCCGCGCGTAGTCGAGGTGGTAACGATCCCCGAGCCGCTGCCGCTACCTGGCCAATTGAAGCCGGTCGGGGAAGCCGCGTCCCCGCCCGAGCCCGCCGATCCGCGCCGCCGCGTCGGTGCCGCCAACGCCGCTGCCCGCGTGCAGCCCGTGCGCGACAGCTTTCTCAACGCTATCCAGCAATATCCCTGGACGGACGGCGCGCTTTATCAGGTCTATGCCGCGCCTGGGCAGGTGACGGACATCGCCTTGCAGGAAGGCGAGCAGCTCGTGGGGCCAGGGCCGGTCGCGGCCGGCGACACGGTGCGCTGGATCATTGGCGATACCGTGAGCGGCAATGGCGCGACCGCGCGCGTGCATATCCTCGTCAAGCCGACCCGGCCGGACCTCGCCACCAACCTCGTCATCAATACCGATCGGCGCACCTACCATCTGGAGCTGCACGCGACGCCTTCGACCTATATGGCATCGGTTTCCTGGACCTATCCGCAGGACCAGCTCATCGCGCTGCGCAGCGCCAATGCGGCGGCGGCTTCGGCCGCGCCCGTAGCGTCCGGCATCGACGTGTCCGCGCTCAATTTCCGATACCGGATCGAGGGCAACCGCGCGCCGTGGCGTCCGGCCCGCGCGTTCGACGACGGACGGCAGGTCTTCATCGAGTTTCCCGCCGGGATCTCGCAGGGCGAGATGCCGCCGCTGTTTGTGACCGGCGTGGCCGGCGACGCCGAGCTGGTGAATTATCGTGTGCAGGGCCGCTACATGGTGGTCGATCGCCTGTTCGCCGCCGCCGAACTGCGCCTGGGCGACCGGCGCAGCGAGCAGCGCGTCCGCATCGTGCGCGACGAGGGACGGGAGCGGCGGCCGTGAATGATCGCACCGATAGTCCTGCCGAGCCGGCCGCGCAGCAGCAGGTGCCCGCCGATCCAAGGCCGTTCCAGCTCCGAGGCGATCCGCCGCGTGTCATGCGCCTGTCGCGCAAGGCGCTGACGGTCATGGGCGTCGCCGCCGGCTTGGGCATCGGCGGTTCGCTGATTTACGCGCTCAAGCCGACAGGTGAGCGGCAGGCGGAAGAACTCTACAACACCGAAAACCGGGCCACGGCCGAGACCATCACGTCAGGGCCGCGAGATTATGCGCAGGCGCCCAAGCTCGGCCCACCGCTCCCCGGCGATCTCGGCCGGCCCATCGTCGCCGCCCAACAGCGCGGCGAAAATGTCTCCGCGCCGCCGGTCGGTGCGCAGCCGGGCCAACCCGATCCCCGTGCCCAGGCCGCAGAGGCGGCTCGCCAACGCGCCCAGCAGGAACGCGAGGCCGCCCGCATGAGCGGCGTATTCCTCGGTGGGAACGCAGGCAGCAACGGAACGACGCCGGTTCAGTCGCTCGCCCTACCTGACCAAGCCGCGCCGCAGTCGCAGCAGGCGAGCGCGGGTCAGGGCGATCAGGCGGCGAAGCGCGCCTTTATGGCGCAGGCGTCGAGCCAACGCACGGTGAGCGCAGAGCGACTGGCCGCGCCAGCTTCGCCAAACATCGTGCAGGCCGGCAGCATCATTCCGGCGGCGCTCATCACCGGCATCCGATCCGACCTTCCCGGCCAGATCACCGCCCAGGTCACGCAGAACGTCTATGACAGTCCCACGGGCCGCATCCTGCTCATCCCACAGGGCGCGCGGCTGATCGGCGAATATGATAGCGAGATCGCCGCCGGGCAGACGCGCGTGCTGCTTGCCTGGGATCGCCTCATCATGCCGGACGGCCGCTCGATCGTTCTCGAGCGCCAGCCTAGCGCGGACGGCGCCGGCTTTGCTGGCCTCCAAGATCGCGTGAATCAGCATTGGGGCAATTTGCTCAAGGCGGCGGCCGTCTCAACGCTGCTCGGCGTGGGTGCGGAGCTGGGTGCGGACAGCGAGGACGATCTGACCCGCGCTCTGCGGCGGGGCAGTCAGGACACCATCAATCAGACCGGCCAGCAGATTGTGCGACGGCAGCTCAACGTGCAGCCGACGCTCACCATCCGGCCGGGTCATCCATTGCGCGTGGTCATTACCCGCGATCTCGTGCTCGAACCCATCGGAGGAAAGCGATGACCAAGTTAAAGCTGGGGCCGCTCGCCGACGACCGGCCCGTCAAGCTGACGGTAGAATTGCCCGCAGCCGTCCACCGCAATCTCATTGCCTATGCCGCTGCGCTCGCGGCCGAGACCGGCGGAGAGGCCGCAACGCCGGAGAAGCTGGTTGCGCCAATGCTCGCCCGTTTCATGGCGAGCGATCGAGGCTTCTCGCGCGGACGACGCGGCGCGAAAGACTGAACGCGCCCACCGGGATCAGTTGCCGAGAAACTGCTTCCGACGCTCTGCGGCGTCGACCTTGATGATCGCTTCCTCGGCGGTGACGCATTCGTCACCCCGCACCGAGCCGTCACGACACCACGCGACGACCTGACGTGCTTCGTCGATATGTGCCACGAAATACTGTGTGCCTCTTGCCTCCTGCGGCGCCGGGGCTGCAAGTGGGCCGATGGCGATCGTTGAGGCCGGCTGGGTCGGTGAGATCACTGGCCGCAGAGCGAATCCTCCTGCGAACCCGATGATCAAAGTGATCAGCATGATGATGAATGTCTTACCTTGCATCATGATGGGGGTTCCGATCAAAAATGAATCTATTCTATTGTATTGGTATGGATGTTAAAGAATAGCGCGTGGCGCGTCTTGATGAACTTAAGAAAACGCTGAAGCGCTGGATTGCCGTTGTTGTCGTACCAATAGCCCGAATAGCCGACCAGCATCGGTCCCTGTTCGCTATGAATAGGCCGGTAGACCACATCAGGATAGCGCGCCCCAGTGCTGCCCTCGCATATGACTGTGAGTCCGAGGCCATCGCCCAGCACTCCCAGAATCGTCTCCCGGCTGGAGCGATGCATTCTTACGTCGGGCTGCATCCCCGCCACCGATAAGCGGCCGAGAAGCATGTCGCGAATTTCTGGACCAGGGCCAGTTGCGGATAGCAGGAAGCGCTCACCGCGCAGATCGGTCCAGTGGATCAACTCGCGCTCGGCTAAGGGATGGCTAGAGGGCAGCGCAACCAGCACGCGCTCGCTCCAGAACAATTCGCGCCGATAGCCGTTATGGCTGGCTTCACCTATCAGAATGGCAATATCGATCTCGCCGTTGTCCAGCCCGGCAAGCAATGCCTCTCGGTCCGTCTCTACGTTTTCAAAATCAACCTCGGGGTAGTCTTTCTGCCATGCCAAGATCGTCGCACGCAGATTGCCTGCCGAGACCGAGCTATTGTGACCGATCGTCAAAGAGCCCGCACGACCTTGGCCAACTGCTCGCATTGTCGCCACCATGCGATCGGCATTGACGACCATAGCCCGAGCGCTGCGAAGGAAGCGGGCACCGGCGATTGTTGTTACAACTCCAGCTCGGGAGCGGTTGAACAACTGGGCACCGATTACCCGCTCCAGGCGTAGGATGTTCCTGCTAAGCGTGGATTGTTCTACATTGAGTGCGCGGGCCGCACGATAGAAGCTGCCATGGTCAGCGGCGGCAAGTGCATAGCGAAGCTGGCGGATGTCAAACATCTCGCCGCGCCTTCCTGAGCGTAACCCTGTTTAACTTCCTAAGCACGTGCTGCCCGAATCGATAGAGACTTTCCTGAAGATTGCCGAGCAAAGACCTGTCGTTGACTATGCTTAAAGCAGACAGTCGTTGTGACGATCCATTATCCGGCGCGAATAATAGTCGAAGGCCGCGCTGTGGCGCTTGGGCTTGGATATCCAGTCGTGCGCCTCGCGTGCCAACGCTTCCGGGATCGATTTGATCTCTCCGGCGGCCATTGCGAGAAGCTGCATCTTCGCGGCGCGTTCTATCAGCATCGCCAGCACACATGCCTCCTCGATCGAGGCGCCGGCGATGAGTTGGCCATGATGCGACAGAAGGATGGCCTTCTTGTCACCAATCGCAGTCGCGATGATTTCCCCCTCCTCGTTGCCGACAGGCACCCCCGGCCACTTTTCGAGAAAAGCGACGTCATCGTAGAGCGGGCAGAGGTCCATATGAGAGACCTCCAGAGGAACTTCGAGCGTAGAGAGGGCGGCGATGTGGAGTGGGTGGGTGTGAATAATGCAATTCACGTCCGGTCGCGCGCGATAAAGCCAGCTATGAAAGCGGTTGGCCGGATTCGCCATGCCGGGACCATCGAGGACGTTGAGATCCTCGTCCACGAGCAGAAGGTTCTGGGCGCTGATTTCGTCGAACCCAAGTCCAAGCCGCTGGGTGTAGTAGGTTCCCGCCTGCTCCGCGCGGCAGGTGATCTGCCCTGCCAGACCTGAGTCATGTCCTCCTTCGAACAGGATCCGGCAGGTGAGCGCCAGCTTCTGGCGATCGGTCCAGCGGTTCTCGACAAGGGAGGTCTTCATCCGGTTTTCGGCGAGGCGGATGAGTTCGTCCTTCGATGCCGTCATCGTAGTCATGGTCGGATACTCCTCGATTAGTGGTATTCGATGGGAAGCCCTCGGTCCCCATTCGGAGAACGGGAGGAAAATTGCTTAGATTGCTGCCAGTAGCTTGCGCAGTTGTTCCAGGCGGTCGCCGCCGAGCGGCAGAAGCGGCCGTCGCGGATCGCCCGCTTCCAGCCCCTTGAGACGCAATCCCGCCTTCACCGTGGTCGGCAGGCCGCCGTGCACGATGAAGCGGAGGACTGGGAGAAGCTTGTAGAAGAGTTCCCGTGCTTGTCCCAACTCGCCCGCCGCGACGTGGGAGAAGAGGCGGGCAGGATCCTTGCCGAGCAGGTTCGGTGCAGCGGTGCACCATCCTGCCGCGCCGGCCGCCAGAGCCTCGAGCGCCAGATGGTTGGCACCGTTATAGAAGGGGATCGTTCCGTTCGACAGTTCGTGAATGGCATGCATTCGGTGAAGATCGCCGCTGCTCTCCTTGATTAGGTCGACCCCTTCGATCTCCCGGACCATGCGCACCATCAGTTCGGGGGGCATGTCGACGCCACTGGTGGCTGGATTGTTATAGACCATGATCGGGAGCGTGGTCGCCTCGGCGATCGCCTGAAAATGGCCGAAGATCTCAGATTGGTCGAGCTTCCAGTAGGAGATGGGAATGACCATCAGGCGGTCGACACCGGCTTGTTCGGCGAACCGCGCCTTGGCGACCGCCGCATCGGTGGTAAGCTCGCTGATGCCGACGATCAGCGGAACCGAGCCGGCGACTGCTTCGGCCCCCAACTCGACCGCCCGGCGCCATTCCTCTTCCCGAAGATAGGCGCTCTCGCCGGCGCTCCCGAGGATAGCGATGGCGGCGGGATCGGTCGCCAGAAGCGCCTGGAGAACCTTATGGAATGCGGGCTCATCGATGCGGGAGCCGTCGGCGAGGAATGGTGTGACCGGATAGGCGATAATGCCGTGAATGGGGGCACGTTGCATTGGCAATCTCCGCGGTTTGCGCCTTTTTCGTAAACGAAATGGCTGGTTTGAACTGGCTCTGACCGCCACGGCATTTGCTCGTGGTGTCCCGAGCGTTGTCGCGCGGACGGTAATATAAGGCCAATACCTTGATCTTCTTTCTAAGATAAGCAATACTTATTGCCATGGAACTTCGAACCATGCGCTATTTGGTGGCAGTCGCCGACCGGCTCAGCTTCACTGCAGCCGCACGCGATCTGAACGTCTCACAGCCCGCCTTGTCGCAGCAGATCCGTCAGCTCGAAGAAGAGCTTGGGATACAACTGTTCGCGCGGACGCCACATCGTGTCGCTGTCACCCAGGGCGGACAACTGGTGGTCGAACATGCCAGGCGTACGCTCGATAGTGCCGGCCGCCTGCGTGAGGCTGTCGATGCATTCCGTGGTCTGCAACGCGGCAAGTTGCGCCTCGCTGTCACGCAGAGCTTCAACGCTTTACATCTGACGCCCGTGCTGGCGTCGTTTCTGCAAGAACACCCTGCAATCGACGTCACAGCACTGGAGTGGGCCAATAGCGAGATCATAGCGGGAGTGGCGGACGGTACGCTGGATCTCGGCGTCGCCTTCGGTCCCATCGAAGTGCCGTTATCAATGCAGCTTCTCTACAAAGATCGGCTGATGCTCGCCTGTTCGAAGGATCACCCGTTCGCCTCACTCGAAAGCATTTCACTACACGCCCTTGCCGATGAAGCCCTTGCGCTGCTGACCACGGACTATGGCACGCGCCAGGCGTTGGATCGCTTCTTCGAGGTGCAGGAACTCTCTCCGCATCGGATCATCGAACTGAACACTTTCGCATCTATACTGAAGCTGGTCGAGACGGGGCTTTGCATCTCGGTGATGCCGGGATCCCCGATCGATGCCACTCCCGCTCAGAGTGGAGTGGTGTTTCGGCAACTCGATCCCGCTCCGCCGATCCGGGACATCCAGCTCTTACTGCCCTCTACGGCGGCGCGGTCGCCTGCTGCAGTCGCGTTCGGCAACATCCTGCGGGACAGGTTTCGCTGAAGTTCGGTTCCTGGGTATGGAAAGAGCAGCTCAACGAGGCCAGTGTTCCGTATCTTGGCGCTATCTTCAGCACGATGCCGTACCCAACTCGCAACGGGCCGGCGACCCGGGAGGCTCGTCGCCTGCTAAGGCAGAGACAGGTATGTCTCGGATCAACGCCATGATCTCGGCCCCGAGTTGAAGATCGGAGAGACGGCCGAAGTGCTGACGCCGAAGCCGTCCGTTGGAGTCGATCAGCATCAGCGTCGGCGTGCCGCGAAACTGGTATGTTCGCATCGTCACCGGCACAGGGTCGCCTACCAAATGCCGATCGATCCCCACCGGAAATCGCACTGCATATTCGTGCAGAAAAGCACGCAAGCCTGCTTCTCCCATGGCGTCGTGATGCTCGAAAACGCTGTGCAGACCGAGGACAGCGACCTGATCCTTGCTGAAAAGCTGTTCCACCCGATTGAGCTGCGGGATGGTTTCGGCGACACATCCTGGGCATAGCATCTGGAATGCAGCGGCAACGACCGGGCGGCCGCGAAACGATGCCAACGCCAACGGCGCATCCGTGTTGAGCCAGGCGGAACAATCCCATTCCGGGGCTAGGTGCATAGTATCCATATCGGATTCCTTTGAGCGGAAAGCGCGGAAGGGGCCGCCCAGGCGCAGCCGCTCCCGATTGGTTCAGGCTGAACCGAGGGCGGTACGCCTATCTCATAATGCGGCCGGGCAGACTGAGGTCGCCACTGGCGACGTCGAACACATCGGCCACGCATACCAGCGGTGCATGCACCGAAGCGTTGATCCTGAGGCCGGCCGTGACGCCGTCGAATTTCACGCCGGCCGTATGCCCGAGCGTCGCGGCTGGCACCCGGACTGACACCTGTTTGCCGGCAATGCGCGGAGTAAGCTCGGGGCTGTCGATCAGGATCGGCAGGCCTGGCCAGGTGGCTGGGAGCCGGGGTTTGGTCCCCTCCGGGATGTCGCGGATCTTCAGCGATCCCTTTCCACAGGCATCATCCGGAACCAGCACGACCCAATGGCTGTGCCAAAGGTCGCCATCGTTCGTCTTGTCGCCGTCACCATTCTCATCATAGAGCGGCGTGTCGTCGAAATCCGGATGCGATGTGACGGCGAACGCCAAAATTCCCTGATCGGCATCAAAGCCGACCGCGCTTGAATTGATGCTGGTCGGCCAGACATAGGAATAGACGGTGGAACCGGCCAACTTGCCGGACTTCGACGGCCTTGACGCGCCTGCCTTGCCGCTCACCGCCATCCGGAAGATCAGGTCGGTCCCCGACCGCACGATCTCCGTATGCACGATGTCGAAGCTCGTCGAATTGGTGTTGCCCGGCTTCGCATTGATGTCGTGTGCGGCCGCGCCGGCTGACAGCGCGAGGAGCGCGCCAGCGCAGCTCAACAGCGTCAGCCTTTTCGAATATATGCTCATCTCATCCTCCTGTTGGTGTCGAAACCGATTGAATCGACAGAGAGTGTTAGGAGTGCTAAATATCGCAGCGCGACCCGTCAAGAGAATGTTAGGAGTCCGAACTTTTGTCGGCGATTTTTGACTCGATATCCGAACCGATCTCGCGGCGAGTAACCGCTGGTCTCACCAAGATTGGCTTGCTCCTGCGTAGCCACGCCTGGAAGGGTGCCGGGTCGGCCGGACTCACCCCGACGCAGGGAAATGCGCTTGGTATGCTTCGCGATGCACCCGGTGGGATGCGGCTGGCGGCAGTAGCGAAACTGCTTGGTATCTCCGCGCCCACCGCCAGCGAAGCGATGAACTCGCTGGTTGCCAAGGGGCTTGTGGTCAAGGAACCAGGACCGGATCGTCGCTCGATCAACCTTGTTCTCTCGCCGGAGGGTGAGGCGGCCGCCGATCGAACCCGGGAATGGCCGATCTTCCTGGCTGAGGCAGTCGAGACATTGGAAGCCGACGAACAGGCCGCTTTGCTTCGGGCATTGGTGAAGGTGATCCGGTCACTCCAGACCACCGGCGACATCCCTTGGCAGCGGATGTGCGTGAGTTGCCGGTTCTTTCGCCCGTACGTCCACGAGGATAGGCTCAATCCTCACCATTGCGCCTTTGTCGATGCGCCCTTCGGCGATCGCCATCTCCGGCTCAACTGCGCAGAGCATGAGGAAGCCGGTTTGCAGGAGCAGGAGGCGACCTGGCGAAACTTCATCCGGCCTCAACCCCGTGTGTTCGAGCATGGAACGTCGGCATGATGATCCGCCCGCCGCAGACAAGACATCGGGTGATCGATCTACGCGGATAAGCGCCGATTGATCATCATCAACGGGTCAAGCGTAGAGCGCCTCAGCAGGTCCAAAGAACTCGAAATGCACCTGGTTTTCCGGAATGCCGATGCCGCGCAACCCGTTAACTATCGCTCGGAGGAACGGCTTCGGGCCGCAGAGGAATATATCCGCCTCGTGCAGGGGCGTGTTGACGCGCTCGATAGCAGACTGGGAAAGCCGTTTCATTGATTGATACTCCTTGAGTTTGTACGATGCTTTGTCAGCAGGCTTTGCATCACGGCCCGTCGAGCCGAGGCTTCCAATCCTCGACGACCCCTGTTCGAAGGCGAAGCTCAGCGGTGCGGCGCCAGCGCTCCGGAAGGTGCGCCAAGGCGGCAACCTCTTGGAGTTCCGCCTGATTGAGCATGTCGACGTAAAGAATCCGGCGTAGCCGCTCGATGGTCCAGCCGGGTGTCTGGCGGTCCAGAAGCCGAAGTGTATCGCCAGGCGCGACTAATCCTTCTTCGACGACGCGATAATACCACCCCGTGCGGCCGGTGCGCTGCATTCTGACCGCGATATCGCCTATCTCAAACCTGAGGTTCAGCCGGAAACATGGCTGGCGACCCTGGGATACCTCGACGATCGCACTGCCCAAGCGAAAACGATCGCCAATGGCGACGTTTGCTTCGGTCAGCCCAGTGGTGGAGATATTTTCCCCGAACGCGCCTAGACGACGAAGCAGCGGGTGTTCGCCGAGATCGGCAGTCCAGGCAGCGTAGTGGTCATGCGGGTAATGGTGCACAGCCTTGTCGGGGCCGCCATGGTGTCGCTTGTCGCCCTGCTCGTCCCCGACGAAGCCGGTCTTGGTGAGCAGGATCGGTCGATCGGATGATTGCTTGATGATGCCACTCGCAACAGCGCTCGGTCCAAGTGGCCGCACTGATCCAACGCACAGGCCCTTGATTGGCCACACGCTCATTGGTCGGACCCACCTGCAGCGAGGTTTTCGGTATCTCCATCGGACAACGTCTCCGCAGCGATCCGTTCGCGGTCGTAGGTGGCGCCGATGATCCTCGCCTGATCGGTGACCTCGACAATGCGTCTGGCTTCGCGTTCACGCCAGATCGTGTGCCTATAGCCTTGGTCCTCGGCAAATTGGCCGAGGACATCTTTCAGGATGCCATTGGCATCCGAAGCCTCCACGATGACGGTGCACCATTTCTTTCCGTGCTTCGCGACGTCGATGCTGAAGCGGATCACGATGCAGCCTGGAATAAGGAGACCGCACGAAAGCGTGGATCGGCTTCTATCGCTGCCGGGTAATCGTCAATCGGCAACTCCGACCAGGGAAGTGCCGAAGTTCGAGCGAGCAGCCGATGGGTCATTGTGACCGCGCGTTCCGCTGCGGCCCTGATCGATTCTCCGGACATGATTGCACCCGCCAAGGCCCCCGTGAAATAATCGCCCGTTCCAGCGGCGCGCGCTGGCAGCCACGGTGTTTCGATCGCCCAGCATCCCCCGCCGTCTAAGCCGATCGTCCGCAGCGGACGGGGCTGGATGGTGCCGCCGGTCACGACTACGTTCGTCGCCCCCGTCAGGCGCAGTTGCTGAAGAAGTTCCAACTCGCCGCGCGGGTCGGCGGAAACCAGAAGCTGTGCTTCCCACCTGTTCGGGGTGACGAGCCAGGACTGCGGCATGAGCCGCTCGCGATAGACCTCTATGAGCAGTGGGTCAGTAAAGAGCCCGAGATCCTCGTCACCCAGCACCGGATCGCAGACGATCAGTAAGTCAGGGTTGCGCGCCTTGGCCCTATCAACGAAGTCGGCGACGGTTAGCCCATTCTCGGCGGAGCCAAGATATCCTGTGACGAGCATGGCTGCATCTTCCACCAGCCCGCGTTCTTCGATGCCCGTCAGGAGGTCAGCCACCAGATTCGTGTCCAGGATCTGGCCGCGCATTGTCGGATAGTGCGGATGGTTGGACAGAAGCGTGGTCGGGACCGCGGTCACCTTGCATCCCAGCGCCGTCATCGCCGGCACTGCGGCCGCGTTGCCCACATGGCCATGCAATACGTGGCTTTGAATGGAGATGATTCGCTTCACCGTAGCCACTTGCCCGCCAGTCTCAGTTGTCGATCTTGGCAAGCCAAGCGGTGAGAACCTGTGTCGCAACCCCGTTCAGGCCCGGCGCCGCCTTGCACACCCGACGTTGAAGATCGTCACGGTCGATGCCGGCGGATCTCAGTTCACGGGAATGCCCGGCAATCCATTCTTCGATGCTGGCACCGGCCTCCAGATGGAACTGTAACGCCAGTATATTGCGGCCGACGGCGAACGCTTGATTGGGGTATGCGTCTGTCGACGCGAGCAAGGTTGCTCCTCTGGGAAGATCAAACGTGTCGCCATGCCAGTGAAGCACCGGCTGCTCAGGAGCGATAACCGACAAAGGGGACAGCCGCCCCGCGTCCGTCAATTTGATCGGAGACAGGCCGATCTCCTTGGCTGAGCCCGGATAGACGCGGGCTCCGAGCGCGTGAGCAATCAACTGCGCGCCCAGACAGATACCGAGAATCGGCTTGTCGACCGCGATCCGATCCCGGATAATCTGCAGTTCCTCCTTGAGGAACGGATATCGGTCACCTTCATAGACGCCCATCGGTCCACCGAGCACGACGATCAGGGGAGTGCGAAGCGGGTCAAGCGTCCAAAGATCGTCCTTTCCCGCGTCGTAATAGTGCACCTTGTAACCGGCAGCTTTCAGCGGGGCCTCGAAGAAGCCCAGATCTTCGAATTCGATGTGCCGGATCGCCACTACGGTCTTCAACACGCCGGACTCCTTGCTGCGTGACGAAATTTTCAGTCACGCGAACCACGGTCCGGCAAAAGAGAACCGATCCACGTGTCTCCAGCAGTTATCCAGCGGTCTGGCTCAATAAGCCAATATCTCCCGCAACTAACTGCGATAAGCCACGCTTATCATCCGGCAGACCTGGCGAGCGGCTTGCTGGAGCGGCCGTTTTGCCCAGTCGGCCTATGAAGGCATCGGATACTCGACGTCAGCGCGGCAAGAGCGCGTGCCGTAGGCTGATGTTGGCGGCCGGCGACCGATTGTGAAGCGTCGCAAATCTTGAGGTTCCGGCCACCGGCGGCATTGGGTCCGGGCCTGCCAGGAGTAGCAAGGGCGCATGAGCCGTGATCGCGGCGTTCACAGCTGTGCTGGCAAACGCCACATCGCCATCCATCACATAGCCGAGCAAACAACCGACCGGCAGGCCCTCGGCATACTGCTCCGTCAAGAAGCGCATCATCCCCTGCGTTACGTAGGCTGTCGCAAGAGAACTGCGTCCGCTTGGTCCGACAACGTTCAGCCGCTTGCATTCATAGGCCAGGTAGAGATCGCGTTTCCAAGTGAGCAGGACGCCGATGTCGATCTTGCCCTTGCTGAATTTTGAGCCATCCGGCGCCAGCCCAAAGGGCTCGTACTGATACTCTATCCAATGGCAAAGGCGACGGACAGTCGCGTCCTTCCATAGCAAGTCGACGAGGTTGATAGTGATTGTGTCTTCGTGAGGTTGCCCTGGCAGGAGCGCCATGCAGGACGGCCATACGGCGATGATCCGCTGTAGGAAGCGGTTGTCGAAGGTTACAAATTTATCGGCCCAGGCCTGCGCATCGCCGACCACCATCAATGCTGACTCCAGCGGGAAGGGCTGGGGTCAATCGCCTGCTGGAGATCAAGGGCGATCTCATCAGCATCCGCGAGCGCCGCTGAGCGCAGCCAGAAGCGCAGTTGCAGCGGCTTAATCAGATAGAGGCACTCACCCGCAAAGACGCGGAGATCCGGCATCAGCTGGAAATTTCCATCGAGCGGGCGATGGATGTGCTTTGAGAGTTCCTCTAGTACCGATCCTAGTTCGCCGTTTCGGTCTTCAGCATAATCCTCGTCTCCGCCTAACCGAAGCCGTAGGATCGCCAGATCAGCCCCTTTGGCGACGAGACGAGTGCCGATCCTTTCTCCGGAAAACCAGTCGGCCAAGCTCGTCGAAAGGGTTTGGGCATATCGCGCACGATCGTCGGCATCAGGCGCGTTCCAAAGCTTCGGGAAGTGGCCTTCGTGGGGCTGAAGGGCGGGAAGGATCGTGGAGACCGTATCCTCAATGATCGCGATCTCATCGTCCGAAAGCCCGAAATAGGCGTAAGCCAACTTGTCGATTTCGCCGAGGACGTCACCAGCGTCCGCATCGAGCGAAAAAGCTCTTTGGTCGCGGGCCTGGGCAGCGTCGATGATCGCGATCATCGCTTCAGCAGCACGGGTCGCGGCCTTCGCGTCAGGGAGGTCCGACGCCGCTGGGAACGGCAACCTGCGCAGGTCGGCTTGTTTTACCTCCGGTCGGTCCGAGCCGAACGACGCCGTCCCGTGGAAAGCATACCAGATCGCCACGCGGCTGTTCAAAAGCGCGGTCAATACTTTGGCACGGTCGCCGCCGCCTTCCGGCACGACGATCGCCTGAAGGATGTCCTCGAACGTGAGGGGATCCGTACAATATGCGGCGCGCAGTCGGTTTTTCTCCACACCGCGAGGAACCAAAACGCGGTTCCCGTTGAAGCCGGCTTCGAAACCGCGCCGCCGCACAATGGTGGAAGGCGCGGGTAGCAGGTCACGCGAAGATTGGAACAGGCGAGAGAAGGCGTTTACCGGCAGATCGGGCAGTTTGCCGACATAGTCGCTCTGCAGGGGTTTGGCTTTCGTCGCATTCTCTTCAGCTTCATCTTCGTCGTCGCCGCCGGTGTAAGGCTGATAACCCTGACCGATGACCCATTGCCCGGTTAGCGGTGTCCGTTTGCGGCTCAGGCTTCCAAAGTCCGTCACGACCGCGCCGAGCTTGGGAAACCTTGCAAAATATCCGAAAAGCTTTGCATCGGGTTCCCGCATCCAGAGCCGCTGTTTGAAGATCAGCGAGTTGTCGAAAACTGACTCAACATCGAGTTCGACCCTGTCCGCACTGCTGAGAGTAATGACCCGCTTTATCCGCAGATTGAGATCGGCCTTCGGCGCCCAATAGTCGAAGCGGTAGGGAAATTCGTCCGCCTTAATCTTGCCGAAGATAATAAGAGCGGTAGGGCGATGCGCCTTTTCGAAGAGCTGGAAGCGCAAGTCGGCGAAGTTAATGACACGACGAACCAATGCCTTTCTGAAGAAGGCTTGGCGAGCATCGACCGTGTTCTGGGCGTGATTGTGCAGGAACTCCATCGAAGGGAGGAGGAAGGCGATGACTCCTTCATCTGCCAGGTGGATGAGCGCCTTCCAACTGAACGCCCATGCGTCTTCCTTACCCGGCATCGGGTGCGAGGTTGCCTTGCTCCACTTGATCGACGACCGGTCTGGTCCACGGCGGCTGGTCCAGGGCGGATTGCCGATGATAACGTCGAATTGAGTGACGTCGGGCTCTACGTCGAAGAAATCACGGCAGACCAACGTCTTGCCCCACAGCTCGGGCAGGATCTTTCCGCGGGTGATGAGTTCCCGAATATCCCGAGGTGAAACCTCCTCCAGCAAAGCCACATAGAGCGAAAAGACGGCCACCCGGATCGCACCGCCATTCAGATCCCAACCGTGAATTTGGCTAAGGAGTCCTTGCAGTGTCTTCCAGGGGATCGTGCGCTTCTGATGATTCAGGCGCCAGTGTTCGCAAAGACGCTGGAAGGAACGGACGAGAAAAACCCCCGATCCGCACGCCGGGTCGAGAAATTGACCTTTTGTCCGGACCTTATCCGACAGCATGTCCCAAACTTGGGACACGACCGTGTCGGCCAAAAACATCGGCGTGTAGTAGGCACCCTTCGCCCGCCGCTCTTCTTCCCTCTCGCCGAGGAAGCGATCGTAGACGGCGCTTATCAGTTCGATTGGTATGTAGCGGAAGTCATAGCCCCAAAAGCGCTGCTGGCCGCCTTGGCCCATCTCCTCGCGCCCAGATCGAAACCGAGCGAGGATCGCCAACTGCGCGATGGTAATCTCAGGTGCTTCGGAATCGGGTTCGAACGAACAGGGTGCGACAAACAGGTCGCCATTGAAATCGTTGCGAAGCGTTTGGAAAAAGGCTCGAAACGCTGCAACGTCGTTTGAAGCGAGCAGCTCCAAGAAGCTGTTCGAGGCCTTTTCAGAAACGGTGGCGAAATAGGCCGGTGTGACGATTTCCCGGTCTTCGAGGTAGGCAATGAACATCGCTTGGATGAGAAGCGCCTGCGCGGAATCCGAAGACAGTCCCTCAGTCTGCAACAGCGTATGGGATGCATTGAGATTATCGAGCAGTACCTGATCGATGCGCTCCTTCGGCTTGAAGAAGTCGCCGTAGTCGCGCCAAAGGCGGCCAGATTCTGCGCCATAGATCAGGTTCTGAAACTGCAGGACTTCCGCCGTGAGGCTCAGTGTCTCGATGAGACACCGGGTTTCGAAGACGTCGCCGGGATCCTTGAGCGGTGTGCGAGCGAGTGAAAAAACGCGCAACGTATCGCTGGCGATAACGAGGAGCAGGCTCGCCAAGCCCTGATTCCACAGCGCGCCGTGAAGGTCGACGACGGCGGCGCGATCGTATTCATCGGCCGCGAGGATCGCGACGGTCGGGACGCCTTGGACGCAGAAGACCGCGGATAGGCCCATCTCTTCCAATGCCGCCCGGATGGCTGCGGCGTGCGGGACATCCCGGACGGCTGCGACGGACTCGTAGAGTTCGGGTGAGCGCCGGTGGGTTAGGCCAAGGCGGTCCTTCCAACCCTGGTCTAGGGGCCGAGGCGTCACCGTCGTCATGCGCGCTTACCGCTGCGTTCGAGCGCGCCGGTGAGCGACGTGGGTGGAAAATGCAGATAGCCCTGTGCTGTATCGGCCTCTGAGTCCGTCAGCGCGGATTGAAGGCGCGCAATGATGCGACCGCAGGGAACGGCGATCGTGGTCTGCTCGCTCAGCCGGCCCTGCGCCGCGGCTTCATCTGTCAGCTGAACCTCGTCAACTTTGAGGAGCACCACGCAGCTTTCCAACGAAACCCAGGATCGACCATGACAGTCGGCAAAAAGGCGATCGAGCTGAGCCGCTATCGTCCCGACTCGGATTCCAAAATCCCGCACTAACTCGGCGACGATTGCCAGGGCCACGACGTCGCCCGGCGTGAACGTCGGGCCGTGTCCTTTGTGCGCAGCCAAGGCCGAGATGAGCTTACGCCACGTCTTGAAGTCATCGACCGAAATCGAAATCAGTCCACGAACCTGGCTTTGAGTGTAACGCATATACTCTGATAGCCGGGAAACACGCACTTATCAATCGGGGGTGAACACCCTGTCTGTTTACTATATGTTCTCGGCCGTCCTCCTGCGAATGTCCCTGCCACCGGCACCTGTGAAGCCCGGTCGGACCGTCAACGCGGGTTTCGTTGCTCGCGAGTTGGTCCAACTCAGCGTACCCTTCATAGACTCAGCGGCGCTGTGGTGCGGCGCTGGTCGGTAGCCGGCGCCAAGAAGCGGCGCTAGAGTAGTGAGAACGGCGACTCATATTCGTTATTTTTATCCAGCGCGGGGCGCCAGTCTTCCGCCGAGCCGGGCGCCGCTCACACCAAATCGCTGTCCGCCGGACCGAAATATTCGAAATGCACGCGCTCGCGCGGCACCCCGCCCTCGTTCAGCGCGCGCACCATCGCCGCCAGGAAGGGGCGCGGGCCGCAGAGATAATATTCAGCCTCGCTCGTCTCGGTCTGGCTCAGCAGCCAGGCGGGGGTGATGCGCCCGTCATGGTCATAATCGCGCCCCGCCGCGTCCTCGAGCCGGGGGACTTCGTAAAAGACGCTCGCGCGCAAATTGTCGCGCCCCGCGCAGAGCTGGGCGACATGGTCGCGCATCGCATGCGTCTCGCCGTTGAGCGTGCCATGGACATAATGGACCGGCAGATCGGGATGGCGCTCGGCGATCGTCTCGAGCATCGCGACCATCGGCGTCAGCCCCACCCCGCCGCTCATCAGCACCACCGGGCGCTCGGGCGCGTCGGGCAGGAAGAAATCGCCGGCGGGCGGGGCGACGCGCAGCACCGTGCCGACGCGCGCTTCGTCATGCATCCACACCGAGGCGCGCCCCTCGGGCTCGCGCTTCACCGAGATGCGATAGGTCTCGCCATTGGCCGCGCCCGAGATCGAATAATTGCGCTTGGTCGGCGCGCCATCGCCCAGATCGAGATTGAACGTCAGATATTGGCCGGGCTTGTGCGCCATCACCGGCGCGCCATCGACCGGGCGCAGCACGAAGCTGCTGATCACCGCGCATTCGGGGATCACCGCCTCGATCACGAAATCGCGCCAGCCGCTCCAGCCGCCCGGCATTTCGGCGATCGCGCCGTACAGCGTCCGCTCGCGCCCAATCAAAATGTCGGCGAGCGCCCAATAGGCATTGCCCCAGGCCGCCATGATCTCGTCGGTCGCGGCGTCGCCCAGCACTTCCTTGATCGCGGTGAGCAAGGCGGCGGCGACATAGGGATAATGCTCGGGCAGAATCTGCAAGCCGACGTGTTTCTGCGCGATCCGCTCGACCATCGGCGAAAGCGCGCCGAGCGCGTCGATATGCTTGGCCTAAGCCAGGATCGCCGCCGCCAGCGCGCGCGGCTGCATGCCGTTTTCGTGATTGGCCTGGTTGAACAGGTCGCGCACCGTCGCGTCCTTGAACAAATGGCGATACATCGTCTCGGTGATCGCGACGCCATGCGCTTCGAGCGCGGGAACGGTGGCTTTGATGAGCGGAATCTGTTCGGGGGTGAGCATGGCTTGGTCCTGTGGTTACGCCCCAGCGCGGGCGGGAAGGCGGAAATAAAGCGCGAGCTTCAGGCTGATCGCGATCCGCGCGGCCTTGGCCTGGAGCGCCGCCGCGGCTTCGGGCGGCATGGTCTCGCGCGTGCTCTTGGCCCAAAGTTCGAGCCAGCGATTGAACATTTCGGGCGAGATTCGATTCGCATGGGCCGCATGCGCGGCGACCGGATTGCCCTTGTAGCGCCCGCTCGTCGTCATCACCGACGACCAGAAATCGGTGAGCCGCGCTTGATGCTGCGGCCAATCCTCGACCGCGTCGGCGAAAACCGGGCCGAGCAGCGCGTCGGCGCGGACGGCGGCGTAGAAATGATCGACCAACCGCGCGAGCGCGTCCGTGGGGAAAAGCGCGGCGGGCGCGGCGACATCCGGCATTGGCGGCGCGGCGGGCGTTCGGGACGGGGCGGGCATCGGCGACTCGCTAAATCATGTATCGCAAACGCATCTAATTCGCCGCTGGAAAGATGCAAGCGGAATACATATATTCATCGCCGACGATGCGCCTCACCCGCTACACCGATTATGCGCTGCGCGTGCTGCTCCATCTGGGGGCGGACGAGGCGCGGCTGTGCTCGATCGCCGAAATGGCGCGCGCGCACCGGATTTCGCAGAATCATTTGATGAAGGTCGTCAACGATCTCGGCCGCGCGGGGCTCGTCGCGAGCGTGCGCGGGCGGCGCGGCGGTATTCGGCTCGCGCGGCCGGCGCGCGAGATCAACGTCGGCGCGGTGGTGCGGCTCACCGAGCGCGATTTCGACATGGCCGATTGCGCGACCTGCGTGATCGCGCCCGTCTGCGGGCTGCGCGGCGCGCTCGCCCGCGCGGCGGCGGCGTTTCTCGCGACGCTCGACGGCTTCACCCTCGCGGATTTGTTGCAAGAGCGCGGCGCGATGGCGGCGCTGCTCGCGGCGCCCCACGACGGGGCCGCCGAGCCTGGCGAGCTTGCGGCCTAAAGCCGCGACGCCTGCCCGCGGCACTCATGGGCAGCCCGGCAACGCCATGCGCCGCCAGCGCCCCGGCGGCATGCCGGTGACGAGCGCGAAGCAGCGCGAGAAATGCGGCTGCGAGGCGAAGCCGCAAGCGCGCGCGATGCGGGCGAGGCTCTGCTCGGGATCGGCCATCAGCCGCTGCGCGCGCGCGATGCGACGCTCGACCACGTAGCGATGCGGGCTTTTGCCGTGCATCGCGCGGAATCCCCGGCTGAAATGCGCGACCGACAAGCCCGCTGCCGCCGCGATATCGACCAGGCCGATGTCGGCGCCGAGATTCATCTCGATATAGTCGCGCGCGCGGGCAAGGCGCGCGGTCGCGTCGCAATGGATCGCGGCGCGGCCCGCCGTCGCGCGGCGGCCATGCACGCGCAGCAGCCGCGCCGCGAGCGCGAGCGCGTGGCTTTGCAGCATCAGCGCGCACGCCGGCAGCGGCTCGCTGAGTTCGGCGAGGCAATTGCGCGCGATCTGGGCGATCACCGCATCGTCGACCCCCAGGCGCGGTCGCAGCCCGAGATCGCCGGTCGGCGCCTCTTCGGGCATCAGCGCGGCGATGCAATCGGGCGCGAGGTGGAGATGAACCACCTCGCCTTCCTCGCCCGCGATCTGCCAATACGAGCGCACCCCGGCGGGCAGGATCGCGACATGCCCCGGCGCCGCCGCGAGCGAGAGTTCGCGCCCGCCGATCCACGCGCGCGAGCGGACGAAGCGGCGCAAATTGACGAAGATCACATGATCGGCCACCGCCGGCACGTCTTGAACGCTCGCCTCGGGCAATGATGCTTGGTGGAGCGCGGCGAAGCCATCTTGTCGCAAGGCCCGCACGCGGGGCAATTTATCGGTGCGCAGCTGGTCGTAAGACCGTAGCCCGCTGCTGGGCTGGTGGATCAGCGTCGACAAACATTGGGGGGAGAGGCCGTGCGCCATCACCACCTCCTAATCAAAGTCAATTGTTACGCACCCGCGACCGAATGATCGACCCGGTGGCGGCGCGAGGCAAGCGCGCTTTTGTCTCGAACGCGCGTGGTTTGACGCTCACGATCGTAAAATTTCGTGGAAGGCCGTGTTGAATTGGCGATCGTGCGAACAAAAACCCCGCCACCTGGTCGAGGTGGCGGGGCAATGCTTCGCGGAGGAAAGTCGTGGTCAGGGTCTGATCGGGCCGATCAGGCGCCGGGACCCTTCAGCGGCTGATACCCATCGGTATAGAGCCAATCGGTCTTTTGCGCGGGCTCGTGGCAGCCTTTGCAATCGCTTTGATAATCGGTCGAGGCGGTCTTGGTCGGGCTGGCGGCGTCGAACCACGCCCAGCCCCAGCCGTCGCCCCATAATTTATTGGTGGCGGCGTGGCGGTTGCTGCTGTCCTTCACCATCACGAACCAGCCCTTCAGCTTTTGCGGGCGGCTGACGGTGCCGGTCGTCATCGGCGCGGTGCTGGCTTCGTAGACTTCCTTCACCAGCGTCGTGCCGTCGGCGAATTTGCCGGCTTTCCGAAACTGGGCGACCGCGCCGGGCGCGACATAGACGATGTGCATTTCCTTCGAGCCGACCCCGGGGTCATTGGCCGGCGCCCAAGTGCCCAGATATTGATAAGCGTCGCGATAGGCCTTGGGGACATGCAAATTGCCGCTCGCGTCCGCGCCGACATCGGCGAGCGTCGCCGCCGCCGTCGTCGCCGCGCCGCCGGCCGGGGCGGGGTTTTCCGCCCCGCCCAGGCTGCGCTCGACCTTGCCGCACCCGCCAAGGGCCAGGGCGAGGCCCAAGGCGAGCACCGGAAAAGGATGAGCCCGCATCAGCTGTCGAGCCGCGGATAGAATTGCGTCCACACCATGTCCTTCTTGGCGCCCGCGGTATGGCAGCCGGCGCAATCATTGTTGAGCTTGGCGGTCGCCGCCTTGGGCTCATGGTGGTTGAAGTTGTAATAGCCCCAGCCACCGGTCTTGGCATAGCGCTTGGTGTCCTTCACCGACACGTCGGCGCCGTTGAGCGCGGCGGGGAAATAGCCACGGCCCGAGGGCTGGGACGTGGACCCGTTCGCATCGGCGCCCGCCGTCTGCACGCGCTGCAGTTCCTTGAACATGATCGTGCCTTCGGGGAAGGTGCCGGTGCGCTTGTAAATGTCATACGAGCCCGGCTCGATGTAGACATTGTGGAATTCGGGGAAGCCGGCCTTGCCGTCGTTCAGCGCATCGGGGGTGAGCGGCGAGCCGACATAGACCCAGCGCTCGAAATTCTTGGGCAGGATCAGATCGCCGCTCGGCGTATATTCGGGAAGATAACGGCGCGGCCCGGCGGCGGCCGCCTTGCCGGCGGCTTCGCTACGCGAGGTGAAAGCAACACTACCAAGGCCGACCGACGTGACGGCGACGGCGGCTAACGCGCTGAGGGCAATGCGATTCATGGCCGTTCCTCTTCAATGATTGCGCTCCTTAGATGACCGATTCGCAGCAGCGAGGCTTGTGCGAACCACGCAATTGCCGCGCGCGAAAAACTTCCGGCGTTTTCGCGCAAGAATTGGCGCCGTTTCGCCGCACCGCGCGGGCGAAGCGCGTCCGCCGCTCGGGCTAAGCGCGCCAATTCCCCCGGAAAGCCGGGCCAGCGCCACGAAAGCACGACGCGTGCGGTCGCGACGTTTCCGCGACGCCCCCGTTCCGGATTCTACAAGACGCCGGGCAAGAATAAGCTAAAAAGGACAAGCCATCGCAAAAGTGGCGATCGGCGCTTTCCTTACCCCCCATCACATGCGGTGAGCACCGCCGCCGTTCGGCGTTGCCCGTCGCGCGACTGGAGAAGCCAAGATGATCATTTCGGACCGGGAGCCGATCGTCGCCGATCGGCGTGCCTTTTTGCGCGACGCGGGCCTTTCGGCGGCGACGATCAGCGCGCTCGCCTTTTTGAGCGGTCCGGCCAATGCCGCCGCCGTCAAGAAGGCGGCGGGCGGCTCGGGCGACGTCGGCGTCATCAACAGCGCGCTGGCGATCGAGCACGAAGGGATCGCCGCCTATCGCCTCGCCGGCGGCTCGGGGCTGTTGTCGCCGGGCACGCTCAAGGCGGCGCTGGTGTTCAAGGGCCATCACGAGGGGCATCGCGACCGGCTCGCCACGCTCGTCCGCAAGATGGGTGGCACCCCGGTCGAGCCGCGCGCCGACAATGACTATGTGAGCGAATTGAACCTCGGCGCGCTCAAGACCGAGGGCGATGTCGTCACCCTCGCGATCAAGCTCGAGATGGGCGCGGCCAACGCCTATATCGGCCAGATCCAGGCGCTGAAGGACCGCGAAACCACGCATATCTTCAGCCCGATCGGCGCCGACGAGGCGGTGCATTGGGCGACCTTGACCGCGGCGAGCGGCGGCAGCGTGCCGCAGCAACCCTTCATCTTCGCCTGAGCCATGCGGCTGATCCTCGCGCTCGTGATCGCCGGGGGGCTTTGCGCCCCGGCGTTCGCGCAAGACGGCAAGGCCGTTTACGAAGCCAAATGCGGCGGCTGCCATTCGCCCGGCACCAATCGCATCGGCCCCAAGCATCAGGGCGTGGTCGGCCGCGCGGTCGCGTCGGTGCCCGATTATGCTTATTCGCCCGCGCTCAAGAAATTGGGCGGGGTGTGGACCGAGGCGCGGCTCGACCAATGGCTGCAGAACCCGCAAAAGCTGGCGCCGGGCAGCAAAATGTATCTGATGGTCACCGATCCGGCGCAGCGCAAGCTCATCATCGGCTATCTCGCCATGCTGAAATGAGCGCGGGCGCCCGCCGGCTTTGCCTTCCTCGGCGCAGGTCCAAACCCTGCCTCCGCTGGTGAAAGAGGCGTGGTTCGGCGCCCCGCCAGCGCCCCCCTTCCCGCGCGCGCCGATGCGCGCGGTTGTTGTCCCCGCCGCGCCGCAGTCTTGCGCGCGGGCGCACTAATCCTCGCCGGCGCCCGCCCCCAAATCGCGCCTGCCAACACGGCAAGCACAAGGGCAAGCGCCGATCCCAAGGGCTGCACCACGCAGCACTAGACCGGCTTCTGCCGCCCATTTTTTGAGCCAGGAGCACAACCATGGATCCGCGTTTCGTTACTCAGAAGATTCACGCTTATCTCGATTACCCCGTCGCCTTTTCGCTGATGACCCTGCCCTTCCTGCTGGGCCTGGGCGCGACCAACCCGATCGCGCTGTGGCTGTCGGTCGCGACCGGCGTCGCCGCGCTCGCGCTGACGCTGCTCACCGATCATGAAACCGGGGTCGTCCGCATTCTCCCCTATAGCTTCCACCTCGCGGTCGACGGCCTGGTCGGCCTCGCCTTCGTCGCGGCGCCGATCCTGTTCGGCTTCAAGGGCCTCGACGCCTTCTATTATGCGGGCCTCGGCGCGACCGTGCTGGTCGTGGTCGGCCTGCACCGCCGCACCCCGGCGGTGACGCCGACGCTGCAGCGCGCCTGATCGCCGCGCGATCCGGTCGAAAAGGCCCGGGCGGAACGCTTCCGCCCGGGCTTTTTTCATGCGCGACACAAAGCCGCGCGCTCGGCGAAATAGCCGCGCATCGCCTCGATCAGCGCGCGCACGCTCGGCGCGCGGCCGCGATTGGCGGCGAAGACGAGCTGCACCGGCGTGCCCGGCGGCTCGTGCTCGGCGAGCAGATAGGCCAGCCGCCCGGCGGCGACCTCGGCATCGGCCTGATAGCAAAAGACGCGCGCGATCCCGGCGCCGGCGACGGCGGCGGTGACGAGCGCCTCGGCATTATTGACGAGCAGCCGCGGCGCGACGCGCACCGCGCCGGTCGCGAAGCGCCAGTCGTGCGTCTCCAGCCCGTCGAACCCGAGCAGATGATGCGAAGCGAGCGCCTCGATCGCGGTCGGCAAGCCGTGCGCGGCGAGATAGGCCGGGCTCGCGACCAGCACCGGGCGAACCTCGTAAATGCGCACCGCGCGCAAATTACTGTCGGGCAGGCTGCCGATCCGCACCGCGACATCGACTCCCTCCTCGACGATCCGCACCACCCGATCGGCCAGCAACAGCCGGATCGAGAGCCCGGGATGCGCGCGCGTCAGCGCGGCGGCGACGGGGGTCACGTGCAGCCGCCCGAAGGCGACGGGCGCCGAGACGACGAGCATCCCCGCCGGCGCGCCGTCCTCGCCGCGCACCGCGCGCGCGGCATCGTCGAGCTCGGCGAGCGCGCGCCGGGCGCGGTCGAGAAAATCGGCCCCCTCGCTCGTCAGGCTCACCGCGCGGGTCGTGCGGCGCAACAGGCTCGCGCCGAGTTCGGTTTCGAGCGCCATCACCGCGCGGCTCGCGGCGGCGGGCGAAATGCCGAGCGCGCGCGCGGCGCGGGCGAAGCTCAGCTGCTCGGCGACCGCGATGAAAGTGCGGACATGGTCGATCCGGTCCATCGGCGCGCATTGTGGCGGCGCGCGGCGCCTCGGCAAGGGCCAATCACGCCAAGAAACGCGCGACGCTCATCCCCGCCGCTCCCTTCGCCAATCGCTGGGCGAAGCGCCGGTCGCCGCGCGGAACATGCGCGCGAAGGCTTGGGGCGTTTCATAGCCGATGCGCAGCGCGATCTCGGTGATCGGCAGATCGGTTTCGAGCAGCAGCCGTTGCGCTTCCTCCAGTCGCAACCGGCGCTGATAAGCGGCCGGGGGCAAGCCGGTGCTCACCTTGAACATCCGCGCGAAGTGGAAGGGCGAGAGCCGCGCCTCGGTTGCGATGCGCTCGAGCGACACCTCCTCGGCAAGATGGCTGCGCAGGAAATCGATCGCGCGGCGTTCCTGCCAGCGCGCGAGCCCGCCCACGCGCGGGGGCGGGGCGGCGTCGATCAGCCGCGCCATTTCGGCGAGCATGGCGAGGCCCATGCCCTCCTGGAACAAGCGGCTGGCGGTGTCGGGCCGGTCGGCGGCGGCGAAGCTCAGGTCGAACAGCCGCCGCAACTCGGGCGCGACGACATGGCCGGTGTGAAAACGCTCGAAATCGAACGGATCGCCCCTCGGGCGCAGCTCGGCGAGCGTGTCCCGGCACCAGGCGGCGGGAAAGGCGATGGTGCGGATGACATGCGGATTATCGACATGGACGGCCGTCGCGACGCCGGGTGGCATCGCGAGCAGCGCGCCGAACGGAGCGACATCGCTGAACCGTCCGGCGCCGAGGTCGCTGGTCTGGCGCATCCCCGGCGACATCGCCTGGATGAGCACCAGATCGTCGACGGGCGGATCGGACATGTCGCCGGCGGGCTGCGCCGACTCGACGAAGCCGAGTGGCCCCTGGGCATGAAGCGCGCGCACATAGGAACTCAGCCGCCCGCCGCGCATCCAGTCGATATAGCTGGTCGCCGGGCTCATGCGCGCCCCGTGGATGGATCAACCCTCATCGCGCGATTCCTCTGCGGGCGGCGGCAATGGCGTCTTGTAATCGATTCCGCACGGTGCGGGAAGCGGGGTGGGATCGCAGTGGACGCGCAGATCGATCAGCTCGGCATCGGCGAGCCGCGCGACGACGGTGCAAGGGATCGTCTGGGTCAAGCCGGCACCGGCGCGAAAGCCCAGGTCGCATTCGGCGAACACCGCTTCCTCCAGCCGCCACGCCGCCCAAAAGCCGCTGCCCACCGCCTCCACCCGCGCGAGAAAGGCGGCGATACCGTCGATCGCCGCGTCGCGCTCCAGGATCGGCGGATCATTGGCGATGCGCACGCGCAAATCCGGCCCCGCCGCTTGCTCCCAATCCTGGCGCACCATCGGCACGCTCAACAATTGACGCAATAGCAACGGGGTCAGGGCATAGGGTTTCATCATCGGACGCGCGCCACTCCAAGCAATGCTCGAAGCTATCGCGCCGCCCGCGCGCGTTCAGTCCCCGGCTTGCCGGAAGGTGCGAGACTTGCGGTTTCGCGCGGCTCAGACCACCGGCTGCCAAGCAAGGCCCGACACGTCGTAGCGCCAGGTCTCGGGTACCCAGTGATAGCCGTCGCCGCGCCGCGCGACATAGCCGAAGGTCGGGAAGGGCAGATGCGTGGCGGCGGTGAGCAATTTGTCGGTCGCCGCCATGTCGAGCCCGCGCAGCCGCGATTGATGGCCGACCGCCGAATCGATGTCGAAGATCATGCTCGCCTGCGGGTGCTGGAACTGGATCGCGTGGTGGACCACCAGATCGCCCCAGATCAGCAATTTTTCGCCCGCGCTTTCGATCAGATAGCCGCTATGCCCCGGGGTATGGCCGGGGAAGGACATATGGGTGATGCCATCGCCCAGCGACGCCTCGGCGGCGAAGCTGCTCACCCGACCGGCATAAGCGGCGTCGATCCCGCGCACGAGGTCCCACCAGCTGCGCATGAAATCGGGCGCCTTGGCCTGTTCGGCCTCGCTGGTCCAGAAATCGAGCTCGGTTTGGTTGATGCGGATCTCGGCATTGGGCAAGGTCGGCTGGCCGTCCTTGAGCAGCGCGCCGACGTGATCGGGATGCGCGTGGGTCGGGATCACCACGTCGATATCGGCCGCCGTAATGCCGGCATGGGCGAGATTGTCCGGAAAATGATAAGAATTCGGGCCGAACAACCCCGCCGCGCCCGCGTCGATCATGATGATCTTGCTACCGGTGTTGACGATGAACGAGGTGATGCCGTTGCGAAAGCCGCCGGTCGGCAGGAAATGATCGGTGAGCGCGGCGTCGAAGCTTTCGGCGTCGATGCCTTGCCACACGCCGAACGAGAGATCGACGAAGCCGTCGGACAGAGCGGTGATCTCATAATCGCCGAGCTTGCGGCGATAGGCGCGGGTCGCTTGAACACGGCTGGGGGCGATGGCGGACATGGACGTCTCCTGGACGGACGAGGGGCGTGACCCGTTAGCGCGCGCGCGCGACCCGGCTCTAGCAAGAACACCGCGCGTTCGTGCCGCTCCCCGCCGGGCGCTCACAGCGGCGTGGCGCGCGCCCGGCGATCGGGTTTAGCGGCCGGCGCGGCGAGCGCGCGGCGCGCCGCCGCTAAGGCTTCGGCGCGTTCGCCGGGCGTGGCCGCCGCGCCGAGGCGGCGCTCGAGTTCGGCGCAGCGCGCCCCCAGCTCGGCGTCGCCGAACAGCGCGGCGGTGCCGGCGAGCTGGTGGAGCTCGCGCTCGATCACCGCCGCCTGCGCCATGGTCGGTGCCTCGGGGAGGGCGGCGAGCGTCTCGACGAGCGCCGCCTTGCGCTGGGCATAGCGCGCCTGGAGCATGGGCGAGGGCGCGAGCTGATCGGGCACCGCGCGCGGCGCGCTCGCATCGGACGCCGCGCGTGGCGCGCTGGGCGCGTGGCGCGCGATCATCGCGAACAGCGCGGCGAGTTCGATCGGCTTGGCGAGATGATCCTGCATGCCGGCGGCGCGCGTGGCGGCGATGTCTTCGAGGGCGGCATAAGCGGTGAGCGCGATCACCGGCGCCGTCACCCCGCGCGCGCGCAGCGCTCGCGTCGTCGCCAGCCCGTCGAGCCCCGGCAATTGCACGTCCATCAGGATCAGCTCATAGGGCGCGCCCGCCGCCTCGGCCGCGGCGACCCGATCGAGCGCCTCGCCGCCATCGCCCGCGAAATCGGGCTCGAGCCCGCCCGCGCGCGCCATCGCCTGCATCAGCTGGCGATTGATGTCGTGATCCTCGACGATCAACAGCCGCAACCCCGCGCGCGGGCGTGGCGGCGGCGCGGCGACGGCGGGCGCCACCCTCGCCGGCGGATCGGGCGCGACGACCAAAGGCAGCGCGACGGTGAAGCACGACCCCTGCCCAAGCACGCTCTCGACCGCGATCGCGCCGCCCATCAGCCGTACCAATTCAGCGGTGATCGCGAGCCCCAGCCCGGTGCCGCCATAGCGCCGCGCGATGCTCGCATCGGCCTGAACGAAGGGCTGGAACACCGCGTCGATCTGATCGCGGGCGATGCCGATGCCGGTGTCGCGCACGCTGATTTCGAGCCGCTCGCCCGCGCGCGCCACCCGGATCGCGACTTGGCCCGCGCCGGTGAATTTGATCGCGTTGCCGACCAGGTTGAGCAGCACCTGGCGCAGCCGCAGCGTGTCACCCATCACCCGCTGCGGCACGTCGGGCGCGACGTCCACGCTGAGCGCCAGCTTCTTCTCGCGCGCGAGCGGCGCCATCAGCGCGGCGACGTGATCGAGCTTGGCGCGCAGCTCGATCGGCTCGCTGATGAGGCGCAAATGCCCCGCCTCGACCTTGGAGAGATCGAGCACGTCGCTCAACAGCCGCATCATCGCGCGCCCCGAATCGGCGATCAGGCGCACATAATCGCGCTGCACCGGATCGAGCGCGGTGCGCTGCAGCAGATCGGTGAAGCCGATCACGCCGTTCATCGGCGTGCGGATTTCATGGCTCATCTGCGCGAGGAAGCTCGATTTCGCCTGGAGCGCGGCGCGCTGCTCGGTCACGTCGAACGACACGCCGATGAAGCCGGTGCAGACCCCCGCGCGATCATATTCGGGGCGCGCGATCGTATCGACCCAGACGACGCCGCCATCGGCGCGGCGCCAGCGAAAGCTGCGCCGCATCGGGCGCGGCGCGGCGAGCAACTGCCCCCATGCCTCGGCGATCGCGTCGCGGTCGTCGGGGTGGAGCCGGTCGATCCAATGCGTCGGCGGCGCGTCGGCGGCGACTCCGGCGAGCGCGCGCCAGGCGGGGTTGCTGAACAAGGGCCGCCCCTGCGCATCGGTGCGAAAAATGCCGACCGGCGCGGTTTCGGCGAGGCGGCGGAACCGCTCCTCGCTCGCCGCGAGCGCGTTCGCCTGTTGCACCTGCTCGCTAATGTCGCGGATCGAGCCGATCGTGCCCGCGAAGCCGCCACCGGGCGCCGCGAGCCGGCGGAAGCGCAGCTCGACATGGCGCCAGCCGCCATCGGCGTGGCGCATCCGCTGCACCCGGTTGCACGTTTGCAGCGCGCCCGAGACGAGCTGGGGGTGGAGCGCGCGCACCTCGGCGACCTCGTCTTCGGGGAGCAGCGCGTCGACCGGCCAGCCCAGGCTCGTCTCGGCCGGATAGCCGGTCAGCGTCGTCCAGGCGGGGTTGAGCGAGCTCCAGCAGCCGCGCGCGTCGGTGCGGAAGATCACGTCGCGGACATTGTCGAGAATTTCCTGCATCGCCGCGCCCCCGGCGGCGAGCGCGGCGCGATCGCGCGCGCGCGCGGCGAGCAAGGCGGCGACCGGAATGCCCATCGCGAAATTGGCGATCAGGAACAGCTGGAAGGTGAGCACGCGCTCGCCGAGACCGCGCACCAGCGTGATCGGCCCCAGCCCCTCGAAAGTCGCCAAGGAGGCGATCAGCGTGACGATCGCCATCGCGACCGCCGTGCCCGAAAGCCCGGTGCGAAACGCGGCATAGAGCACGATCGGCCCGACCAGAAACAGCCAAGGCGCCGCGCTCTGGCCGAAGATCAGCCAAGTGCCGGCGGCGGCGAGCGCGATCATCGCCAGCCAATCGCGCGCCTCGGCGGAGGTCGGCCAGCGTCGCGCGTGCCATTGATCGATCGCGATCAGCGCGATCGGCAAGATGATCACCAGGCTCAGCCCATCGGCGAGCAACCAGGTGCGCCAGATGACGAGCCCCGGCGCGCGCTCGAACAGCCAAAAGGCGCTCTGCGTGACCGCGCCCGAAAGCGCGGCAGCGAGCAGCGCCATCGGCAACAGCCACGCCAGGCAGCGCGGCTCGGCCATATCGGGGCGCGGCCCGCAGCTGCGCCGCAGCAACGCGACGACCGCGCCGATCTCGACGCCATTGGCGAGCGCGAGCGCGGCGGCGATCCCCAGTGGGTCGCCCATCGCCAGATTGACGATCAGATCGGCGAGCGCGCAGCCGATCAGCGCGGGGACGGTCAGCCGCGCGCCGTCGCGCAGCAGCCAGGCGGCGATGAGGCCGTTGGGCAGCCAGAGCAAGGCGATCCGCCCGCTCTCGCGCGTCGTCTCGATGCCGACATAAGCGAGCCCCGCGAACAGCAGCACGGCGGCGAACAATCGCGCGCCGTCGCCGATCGACCGGCCTCGCTGCCCGAACGTCATCGCCTCCCCCAGCCTGCCGCGCGCGCGGCGCGAACTTTTGTAGGAGGGCGCGCGGGCTTCGCCAAGTCGGCGGTTCGGCCGGTGCGCGCCTTCGGCGGAACGCGCACCGGCCGATCGATCAGCCGCGCCGTGATGCCCGCGCCGCTGGAAAACGCGGGGCACGCGACCGGAAGCGAGCGGCGCCAAGGGGTGTCGGACGGCGCCGCGCGCTTCGCTCCCGTCAGCGACCGGAGTCGTACTATTACGTAAGCAACAGGGCTTAGGAAAAGGTTAACGGCGGCTTAGAGTTTATACCGCCTGGCGTTTATACCAGGGGCAGCCTCAGGCGGCCTCTGCCTGGACGAAGCCGCTCGCGATCGCCAGCCGCACCAATTCGGCGAGCGATTCGACCCCCAGCTTCATCATCAGCTTGGCGCGATATACCTCGACCGTGCGCACGCTCAGTTCGAGCAAAGCGGCGATCTCGCGGTTCACCTTGCCGTCGATCAAATGCCGCAGCACCTCGGCCTCGCGCTCGTTGAGCGAATCGAACCGGGCTTGCAGCGCGGCATGGGCGGCGCTGCTGCGCCGATAGGCATCGAGCGCGGCGAAGCCCCGGCCGAGCTTGTCGATCAGCACGCGCGGGGTGCAGGGCTTTTCGATGAAATCGAGCGCGCCGAGCCGCATCGCTTCGACCGCGGCGGGGATGTCGCCCGCGACCGACATCATGATCGCGGGCAGCCGCTCGCGCGCGTCGCCGAAGCGCGCGAGCACGTCGAGCCCGGAAAGATCGGGCATTTTCAGGTCGATCAGCACCACGCCCGGCGCGAGCCCCGGCAGCCGCGCGAGCAATTCCCCGCCCGAGGCGATCTGCTCGCAACGCACCTCGGGGAGCAGCGCGATCGCCTCCTCCAGCCAATCGCGCGACAATGCATCATCGTCGACGATATAGACGCGCCGTTCCACTGATCGAGCCCCCGAACCCTGCCGCCGCGGCGCTGCGCCGCCGGCTGTCGCAATATCTGGTAAAACTACGGGTTCGCGCTGCCAAGCAGGAACGGACAAGCCTGGCCCATCCTGACACCTTTCGTGCCAAGCTTAGAAAATTCCGTGCCGAATCGTCCAAAATCGCGCGATCGCGTGCGCCCCCGCGCGTCGCCGGAGCGCGACTCGGGGCTCACTCGACCGGGGTCGGGGCGCCGTGCGCGAGCGATGCGAGGATCGTGGCGAAGCTGGTGGTGGCGCGAAAACCGAGCACGCGCTCGGCGCGACGCGCGTCATAGACCCGGTCGAGCGTCGCCGGCAGCCGCCAGCCGCGCGCGGCGTAAAGTGCTGGCGCCTCGGGGAAATAGCGCGCGATCACGGTCGCCGCGTTGACTTTCAGCGGCACCGCGTCACTGGGCGCGAAGGGGGTGGGCGCGGCGATCAGGAACAGATCGAACCCCAATTGATCCGCGCGGTCGAGCGCGAGGCGGTGCGCTTGGGCGGCGTCGGCCACGCTCAGCCGCCGGTTGAGATATTCGTTCGCGCGAGCATTGTCGCTCGCGCCTTCCCAATCCTGGTCGCGTTCGGGAAAGAAGCGCGCGGTGCGCAGCACCACACAGGCCAGTCCATGGCGCTGGTGATAGAGCCGGCACAGCTGTTCGGCGGCGAGCTTGGTGATGCCATAGATGTTGCGCGGCGCGAGCGGTGCATGATCCTCGTCGAGCCAGGCCGCCGCGCGGCCCTGGCCCGCGGCGATTTCGGCCGAGATCATCAGCGACGTGGTCGAGGTGAAGACGAAGCGCCCGACCCGGTGGCGGCACGCGGCTTCGAGCAGGTTGAGCGTGCCGGTCACGTTCACGTCGACAAAGGCTTGCGCGCTGTGGCGGGCGATGTCGGGCTGGTGGAGCGCGCCGGCATGGACCACGCCGTCGAAGCGATGCGCGGCGAACAGCGCCTCCACCCGTTCGCGATCGGCGACCGAGCCGATCGCCTGGGTCGCTGGGCCGGGCAGCGGATCGAGCCCCACCACCCCATGCCCCGCCGCCGCCAGCGTCCGCGCGACATGGCGGCCGAGCCAGCCCGACGATCCGGTGAGCAGAATCCGCATCGCGCGCCGCCATAGCCGCCCCGCGCCGCGCCGCCCAGCCCGAAGCGCGCCGCGTGCGCCACCGCGCGCGCGCCTGGATCGCAAGATCGGGACCGCCGCGCCGGATCGGGACCGCGAAGGCGCGTGCCCCCGGCTAATGTGACCGGCATGGGGACCCGTAAAAGTAACGTGCTTACCGAAACTTCGCTGCGGCTGCTGATGGCGACGCCGATGCCGCGCCCCTTGTGGGAGGCGATCACCGGCGATGATTTCCATCTGCGGCTGGGCAATGCCCCCGCGATCACCCGCCGCGCCGACGCGCTCGACGCGCTCGAGGCGTTTCTGGCGCGGTTGACGGGCGTGGGGCGCGATTATTGGGCGGCGTGGCGGTTCGACGAGGCGATCTTCGTCGAAAGCGAGCTCGCCTATCGCGCCGGACCCAGGCGCGAGGCGTCGATCCCCTGCACCATGGTCGCGCGCGTGGCGGACGCCGAGCTGCTCGACCTGCGGCTCCACCTCGATCCGAGCCCGATCCCATGATGGTCCCGATCTTGCGCGGCGATTGGGTCCTTGCGATGCCGGCGCCCGAGCGGCGCGCGAGCGCTTGGGAAAGGCGCGCGGATTGGCTAAAAGGAGCGCCAACGGATATGCGCGGTGGCGCGAGGAACGGTGAATGAACGCGGTCCAATCCACAGTCCAATCCTATGCCGAATGGATGAGCGGCGGGCGGCTGAGCCCCTATGTCCGCGCGCTGCACGTCGCCGGCGACGTGATGCTGATGGAAGCCGCGCAGCCCGCAGGCGACATGTCCGATCCGCCGACATGCGATTTGACGCTTTTCACCGCGCTCGCGCCGGTGCGCGTCGGGCGCGCCGATTTCGGCGCTGGCCGTTGGTCGAAGCGGTTCGATCCCGACATGTTCAGCGGCGTCGCGCCACAAGTGGCGACCGATATCATGGTCGACGAGCCGCATGCGATCCGGGTGATCGCGTTCAACGGTGATCGCTTCCGCGCGTCGCTCGCCGAGCTGCGGCCGAACCGCGATCCGTTCGATTTCGGCGCGCTCCATGGCGAGGGGTTGCGCGCGCCGCAGCTCAGCCGGCTGATCGAGGCGATGTGGCAAGAGGCGCTGCACGGCGACGCGGCGAGCCGGCTCTATCTGGAAGGCGCGGCGCTCGCTTTCCTCGCCCAGCTCGCGCGCCTGGCCGATGCCGCCGCCGAGGAAGGCCCGCGCGGGCTGCTCGGCTGGCAGCAGCGGCGCTGCACCGAATATCTGCGCGATCATCTGGCGGAGAATGTGACGATCGAGGAATTGGCGCGGCTGGTGCGGCTGTCGCCCTTCCATTTCGCGCGGCTGTTCAAAGCCTCGACCGGGCTGCCCCCGGCCGCCTATCAGCGCCGGCTGCGCTGCCAGCGCGCGCAGGAGATGCTGCGCTCGAGCGATTTCGAGATCGGCCAGATCGCCTTTTCGGTCGGCTATGAAACCCCGCAGGCCTTCGCGCGCATGTTCCGCGCCGAAACCGGCACCAGCCCCACCGAATGGCGCCGCCGCGCGCGGGCGTGAGCGGGGCGCGCGCGGCGCCCTATCCCAGCGCCGCCGCCACCTGGAACCGCGCGCTGGTCTTCGCCCGGACTTCCTCGAGCGTCACGCCCGGCGCGAGTTCGATCAGTTCGAACGGGCTTTGATGGTCCACCCGGTGGAACACCGCGAGATCGGTGATGATCATGTCGACGACGTTCTTGCCGGTGAGCGGCAGGTTGCACGCGGGCATGAACTTGGGATCGCCATTTTTGGAAACATGCTCCATCACGACGATGATCCGCTTGACGCCCGCGACCAGATCCATCGCCCCGCCCATCCCCTTGATCAGCTTGCCGGGGATCATCCAATTGGCGATGTCGCCGCCTTCGGAGACTTCCATCGCGCCGAGCACGGTCAGGTCGATATGGCCGCCGCGAATCATCGCGAAACTGTCCGCGCTGCTGAAATAGACGGATTGCGGCAGCTCGCTGATCGTCTGCTTGCCGGCGTTGATCAGATCGGGATCGACTTCATCGGGGTAAGGGAACGGACCGATGCCGAGCATCCCGTTTTCGCTTTGCAGCGTCACGTCCATCCCTTGCGGAATATGGTTGGCGACGAGCGTCGGGATGCCGATGCCGAGGTTCACATAGAAACCGTCCTGCAATTCCTGCGCGGCACGCGCGGCCATTTGGTCGCGGGTCCAGCCTTTGGTGTGGGTGTCGGTGGTCATGCGGCGATCCTCTTAGGCGAAAGCTGCGGCCAGGCGCGCCAGGTGCTCAGCGCGTGAACCACGCCATAGCCCAGCACGATGAGCGACGACCAGATGTCGAATGGGGTTCGCATCCGCGGCGCGACGAGAACCGTTAAGCGCCGGCCCGATCGCGGCTCGCTCACCACAAGGCCGCCACGCCGAGTTCGGCGATCTTGGCGTCGCAGCTGATCAGCTGGAGCCCCTCCAGTTCGGCTTGCGCGGCGAGCAGCCGGTCCCAGGGATCGGCATGGTCGCCGGGGTAAGCGCCGGCGCGCTGGGCGTGATCGACGGTGATCGCGAGCGGAGTGAAGGCTTCGGTCGCCACCGTCTCGGCGAAGCGCACGGCGAGCGAGGTTCGATAAGGAAGCCGACCTTTTCGATATTTGATCGAGATTTCCATCGCCGACACCGCGCTGACCATGATGTCATCGCCGTCCATGATCGCGGCGCGCGCGGCGGCGCTCAGCAATTCGGGCTCGTTGAACCACCACAACAGGGCATGGGTGTCGAGCAAATATCTCACGAACGCGGGCTGGGCGCGTCGAGCAGCGGATCGGGGCCGAGCCCCATTTCCTCGTCGGTCAGCGGGTCCCAAAAGCCCGCATCGGTGATGCTCGCGCTGCCCGGCGGCCGTTCATGTGCGAGCCGCCCCGGCACGCGGCGCGGCTTTTCGGGCGGCGCGATCCGCACCAGCTTGGCGACTTCGGTCGAGCCGCGCGCGATCACGATCTCCTCGCCCGCTTCGACACGCGCCAGCAGCTTCGACAAATGCGTTTTCGCTTCGTGGACCGTGACCGTCGCCATGCCGGCCAACTTAGCTAACCATCTTAGCTAATTCAAGCCGCCGCCCGTTCGCGCGTGGTGACGAACTCGATCTTCTTGTCATAGGGCGCGCCCAGGATGAGGCGGTTGATATAGATGCCGGGCAGATGGATTTGATCGGGATCGAGGCTGCCGACCGGCACGATCTCCTCGACCTCGGCGACGCAGAGCTTGCCCGCCGTCGCCATCGGCTGGTTGAAATTGCGCGCGGTCTTGCGGAAGATCAGATTGCCCGCTTCGTCCGCCTTCCAGCCCTTGACGATCGACAGATCGGCGACGATGCCGCGCTCGAGAATATACTCCTCGCCGTCGAAGATCTTCACTTCCTTGCCCTCGGCGACTTGGGTGCCGACGCCGGTCTTGGTGTAGAAGCCCGGGATGCCCGCCCCGCCCGCGCGGCACCGCTCGGCGAGCGTCCCTTGCGGGCAGAATTCGACTTCGAGCTCGCCCGAGAGATATTGCCGCTCGAACTCCTTGTTCTCGCCGACATAGGAGGAGATCATCTTCTTCACCTGCCGCGTGCGGAGCAGCTTGCCGAGCCCCTCATTGTCGATCCCGGCATTGTTCGAGACGAAAGTCAGGTCCTTCACGCCCGAATCGCGGATCGCATCGATCAGCCGTTCGGGGATTCCGCACAGGCCGAACCCGCCCGCGCAGATCAACATGCCGTCCTTCAGCACACCCTCGAGCGCGGCGGCGGCATTGGGGAAGAGCTTGTTCATGAGGGACTCTCCTTGGTTGCAACGGGCGATAGTCCGGCGCGGGTATTAGGGTCAACGCGCTGCTTCACCCATGCGCCAGCCGCAGCCCCGCGCGCGGCCAGTCCATCGCCGCCAGCCGACCGGAGCCAGAGAGGGTGATGTACGCCGTGCGCCTATCCTCCCCGCCCCAGCAGATATTGGTGGTGAAAATATCCGGCGTCGGCACGAACTCGACCAATTCCCCCATCGGCGAGATCACCGAAATCCCGCTTTCGCCGATCGTCGCGACGCAGATATTGCCGTTTTCCTCGACGCCGAGCGAATCGAAGAATTTATAGCCCGCCGGCCGGTAGAGCGGGATGCCCGGCCCGCCCGGCCCCGCGTCGAGCGCGACCTCGCCCGGCGCGGTCACGCGGAAGGCCATCAGCCGGCACGTATAGGTCTCCGCTGCGTAGAGCATCGTGCCGTCGGGCGAGAGGCCGATGCCGTTGGGGTTCTCGCTCGGGAAAATCACTTCCTTCAGCAAGCTGCCATCGGCGCGCGCGTAGAAAATGCCGGTCACGTCGCGCTCGCGTTCACGTGTTTTGCCATGGTCGGTGAACCAGAAGCCGCCATGCGCGTCGAACACCAAATCGTTCGGCCCGCGCAGCGAAGCGCCGAAATCACCGTCGCGGTAGAGGATTTCGACCTTGCCCGTCTCGGGATCGATTCGCTCGATTCGCCCGCCCGAATAATCATCGGCCTGGCCGTGCGGCATCAGAAAGCCGTTCATCTCGCGCCAGTTGAAGCCGCCATTGTTGCAGCAATAAAGCTTGCCGTCCGGCCCCAGCGCCAAGCCATTGGGGCCGCCGCCGGGCTCGGCGATCACCGATTTGCCGCCATCGGGCGCGATGCGCGTCACCCGTCCGGCGGCGATTTCGACCAGCGCGACGCTGCCATCGGCGAGCGCCACCGGCCCTTCGGGAAAGCGCAGCCCTTCGGCGGCGATCGTCAATTCGGCCATGCTTCCCCTCCCGCGCGATTTGGCGCCAGGCTAGCGCTTGGCTATGGCGGCGCCAAGGAGAGCGTGATGCGGAGCGGCGGACGGATTTTGGTCGACAATCTGGTGGCGCAGGGGTGCGACCGGATTTTCCAGGTGCCGGGCGAAAGCTTCCTCGCCGTGCTCGACGCGCTGCACGATACGCCCGCGATCGACCTGGTCACCTGCCGTCAGGAAGGCGGGGCGGCGTTCATGGCGTGCGCCGATGGCGCGCTCACCGGGCGGCCGGGAGTGTGTTTCGTCACGCGCGGCCCCGGCGCGACCAATGCGGGCATCGGCGTGCATGTCGCGATGCAGGATTCGGTGCCGATGATCCTGTTCGTCGGCGACGTCGATCGCGCGATGCGCGACCGCGAGGGGTTTCAGGAAGTCGATCTGGTGGCGATGTTCACCCCGCTCGCCAAGCTAGCGCTCCGGGTCGACGATGCGCGGCGGCTGCCCGAATATGTCGCGCGCGCGTGGAGCACCGCGATCGGCGGGCGGCCAGGGCCGGTGGTGATCGCGCTGCCCGAGGATATGCTCCGCGATGAGGTGGCGGCGGTCGATCGGCCGCGCGTCGCGCGCGCGCCGATCAAAGACGATGCCGCCGCGACGCTCCATGCCCGCCGGCTGATCCAGGAAGCGGCGGCGCCGATCGCGATCATCGGCGGGGCGGGCTGGGACGCCGAGGCGGCGGGCCATGTCCGCGCCTTCGCCGAGGAATTCGGCCTGCCGCTCGCCGCCGCCTTTCGCCGGCAGGATGCGGTGCCGAACGACTGCCCGGTCTATGCCGGCAATTTGGGCTATGGCCCCAATCCCAAGCTCGTCCAGCGCATCCGCGCCGCCGATGTGATCCTGGTGCTCGGCGCGCGGCTCGGCGAGGCGACCACCGACGGCTATGCGCTGATCACGCCCGATCATCCGGGGCAGGTGCTGATCCATGTCCATCCCGATCCGGGCGAGCTCGACCGGGTCTATCGCACCGATCTCGCGATCTGCGCCGATCCCGGCGCTTTCGCCGAGGCGATGACGGTGCCGACGAGCGAAGTCGCGACGAGCATGCTCGGCCACCGCGCGCATGCCGATTATCTGGAATGGTCGACGCCCCAACCGCGCGAGGGCGTTTCGCTCGATCTCGGCCTCTGCGTCGCGGCGATGCGCGAGCGGCTAAGCCCCGAGGCGACGATCATCTGCAACGGCGCGGGCAATTTCTCCGGCTGGTGGCACCGTTATTGGCGCTATGGCGGCCCCGGCACCCAGCTCGCCCCCACGGCGGGCGCGATGGGCTATGGCGTGCCGGCGGCGGTCGCGGGCGCCTTGCGCTGCCCGGACAAGACCGTGGTCGCGGTGGCGGGCGACGGCGATTTCCTGATGAACGGGCAGGAACTCGCGACCGCCCTCCAGCACGGCGCCGATATGCTCGTGATCGTGGTCGACAATGGCGGCTATGGCACGATCCGCATGCACCAGGAGCGCGACTATCCGCGCCGGCTGAGCGGCACCGCGCTCGCCAACCCCGATTTCGCGGCGCTCGCGCGCGCTTATGGCGCCTGGGCCGAGACGGTCGAGACGACCGAGGGCTTCGCCCCCGCGCTCGACCGCGCGCTGGCGGCGACGGGCGTGCGGCTGCTCCATCTGAAGACCGAGATGGAGGCGATCACCAATTCGACCACGATCAGCGCGCTCCGGGCGAAAGCAGGGGGTTGAGTAAGACCTCATACCGTCACCCCGGCCTCGAGCCGGGGTCCCGCTGCCTTGCGCCAGCCGAAGAAAAGCGGGACCCCGGCTCGAGGCCGGGGTGACGAGTCATACTGCTGGGCATGATGTTGCGCGGCCGGCATCGCAGACCGGCGACGGCGGCCCCTTGAGCCCCCCGCGCCCGCGCCCCATAGCGGGCGCCATGCGCTTGCTCGATCGCCACCCCCGCCTCGCCGCGCTCGTCCTCGGCGCGCTCGCCGCCTGCGGCTATGCCCCGCTCGATCTGTGGCCGCTGACGCTCTTGTGCTTCGCCGCCTGGCTCGCGCTCGTCCACCGCGCGCCCGGCGTTCGCGCGGCGCTTTCGCGCGGCTGGCTGTTCGGCTGGGCGCATCTGTCGGTCGCGAATAATTGGATCGCGCGCGCGTTCACCTTGCAAGACGCGATGCCGCATTGGCTCGGCTATCCCGCGGTCGGCCTATTGTGCCTGTATCTGGCGATATACCCGATGATGGCCGCCGGGCTCGCCTGGCGCTGGGGCAAGCGCCACGCCGCCGGCGAACGGCCGGGGCCGGGCTTCGTCCTGATGGCGGGCGCGGCCTGGGTGCTCACCGAGGCTCTGCGCGGCTGGGCGCTCACCGGCTATCCCTGGCCACCGCTCGCGAGCCTGTGGGTGCCAATCCGCGGCGTGGCGCAGCTCGCCGCCTGGGTCGGCACCTATGCGCTTTCGGGGCTGACGGTGGTGCTCGCGGGGGCGTTGCTGCTCCTCGCCGAGCGGCGCTGGCGCGCGGCGGCGGTCGGCCTGCCGCTCGTGCTGCTGCTCGCGCTCGTCCCGCCGCGCGTTCCCCAAGCGCCGATGCCCGACGCGGCGCCGCGCGTGCGCGCGGTCCAGCCCGATCTGCCCGAGGAGGAGCGCCCCGGCCCCGATTATGCCGAGCATAATCTGCAAGCGCTCGAGCGGTTGAGCGGCCGCCCCGGCGCCGCCCCGCGCCTGATCGTCTGGCCCGAGGGGGCGCTGCGCTATTTGATCGAGGACGGCTATCCGGCGGACTATTATTGGCGCCAGGAGAGCCCCGCGCGCGTCCGCGCCCGGCTCGCGCGACTGCTGGGGCCGCGCGATCTGCTGCTCACCGGCGGCACCGGCGTGCAGTTCACACGCCAAGGCGAGATCGAGACGGTCACCAATTCGATCTTCGCGGTCGACGCGCGAGGCGCTTTGCGCGGGCGGTACGACAAGGCGCACCTCGTCCCCTGGGGCGAATATCTGCCCTGGCGGCCCTTGCTCTCGAAGCTCGGCTTCGCGCGGCTGGTGCCCGGCGGCTATGATTTCGCGCCCGGACCGGGGCCGCGCAGCATGGCGCTCCCCGGCTTTGGTCCGGTCGGGATGCTGATTTGCTATGAAGTGATTTTCTCGGGCCATATCGTCGATCCCGCGCGGCGGCCGCGGCTGATCTTCAACCCCTCGAACGATAGTTGGTATGGCCGATGGGGCCCGGCGCAGCATCTCGCGATGGCGCGGCTGCGCGCGATCGAGGAAGGGCTGCCGATCGTCCGCGCGACCCCCACCGGCATCTCCGCGATCATCGCCGCCGACGGGCGCTTGCTCGGCACGGTGCCGCCCGAGCGCGCCGGGGCGATCGAGGCGGTGATCCCGCCCGCCGCCGCGCCCACGCTCTTCGCGCGGCTGGGCAATTGGCTCGCGCTGATCGTCGGCGGGCTGCTGGGCGCGAGCGCTGTTGCCTTCCGCCGATGGGGCCGCTAGGGGCACATATAAGGAAAGCTTTATATGTCATCGCCGCGACAGCGGCGATGCGCCCAACGGCACATCAAAGAGGGAAATCCATGCGCTCGTCGTTTCTGTTCACCTCCGAATCGGTTTCCGAAGGCCATCCCGACAAGGTCGCCGACCAGATTTCGGACGCGGTCGTCGATCTGTTCCTCGCCAAGGACCCGCAGGCGCGCATCGCCTGCGAAACGCTCACCACCACCCAGCGCGTGGTGCTCGCGGGCGAAATTCGCGGGCAAGGCATTTATGACGACGCGACCGGCTGGGCGCCGGGCGTGCCCGAGGAGATCGAGCAGGTCGTGCGCGAGACGGTGAAGCGCATCGGCTATGAACAATCGGGCTTCCACTGGCAGCAGTTCGACTTCGCCAACCATCTCCACGGCCAATCGGCGCATATCGCCCAGGGCGTGGACGAGGCCGGCAACAAGGACGAGGGCGCGGGCGACCAGGGCATCATGTTCGGTTACGCGACCGACGAGACGCCCGATCTGCTGCCCGCCACGCTCTATTACGCGCACCGCATCCTCGAGCGGATGGCCGCCGACCGGCATAACAAGGTCGTCGATTTCCTCGAGCCCGACGCCAAGAGCCAGGTGACGCTGGCTTATGAAAACGAAGTGCCGGTGCGCGCGACCGCGCTCGTCGTTTCGACCCAGCACGCGCCGGGCTATTTCTATCACGGCGGCGAGGGCGATCCGGCCAAATATCAACAGCTGCACGATTATGTGATGGGCGTGTTCCGCGACGTGCTGCCCGAGGGCTTCATCACGCCGGAGACCAAGATTTACGTGAACCCCACCGGACGTTTCGAAATCGGCGGGCCGGACGGCGACGCGGGGCTGACGGGCCGCAAGATCATCGTCGACACCTATGGCGGCGCCTCGCCCCATGGCGGCGGCGCGTTCAGCGGCAAGGACCCGACCAAGGTCGATCGCTCGGCCGCCTATGTCGCGCGCTATTTGGCGAAGAACGTCGTCGCCGCGGGCCTCGCGCGCCGGGTGACGATCCAGCTCTCTTACGCGATCGGCATCGCCGAGCCGCTCTCGGTCTATGTCGACACCCATGGCACCGGCACGGTCGACGAAGCCGTGCTCGAGCGCGTGCTGCCGCAGCTCGTGCGGCTGACCCCCAAGGGCATTCGCGAGCATCTGAAGCTCAACAAGCCGATCTACCAAAAGACGGCGGCTTACGGCCATTTCGGTCGCCAGGCGGAAGGCGATTATTTCACCTGGGAAAAGACCGATCTGGTCGACGCGCTGAAAGCCGCGGTCGCCTGACTTGCTTTGATTTGTAGCTCGACTAGCCTCCCCGGGAAGCGATTCCCGGGGAGTTTTTTTATGTGGCGCGCGCCGCCGCGTCGCGAGATGGTTTGGCGCACGATGCGTTCGTTTTGGGTGCAATGGCGCGGGTCCCAACTTGATCTTGGTAAGCCGCGCCGCTTAACCTCCGCTCACGGGGGACATCATGCGCCGCTTCTTCATCGTCTTGCTCTTACTGCTGGCGCCCTTGGCGGCGACCGGGGCGCGCCCGAACACCGGCGCGCCCCCCGCCGCGCGCGAAGCCGCGCTGGCCGAGCATGAAAGCGAGTTACGCGCGCAACGCGACGAACTCGCCAAGCGCGAGGCCGATCTCGCGCTGAAGCGCGAAATATTGGAAACGCGCGCGGCGATCGAGGACGCGGGCAATTCACGGCTGCAAGTATATGGCATGTGGCTGAGCGCGCTGATCGGATTCCTCGGGACCGCGATCACGGCGGCGAGCATCTTCTTCGCCTTCCGCGTGGAGCGGCACACGATCGCCGCCGCTGGCCAAGCTGCCAAGGATGAGGTCGCGCTCGCCAAGGAACAGATCGAGGCGATGCTAAAAAACGCGACGACTATGGCTGACAGCATTCGAAGGCTTGAAGCGGAATCGAAGAAAATCATCGCAGGCCTGGGTCCGGGACAAAAACCGGCGACACCCGCCGAGCGCCAGATCGTCGAAGACGCTGCCACTCTTGCCCGCAAAAAGCCGCCAGCAGAACGCTCGCTCGATGATTTGCGGGCGCTATTGGTCGACAGTTTCGACAAGGCCGATTGGCAGAGCATGCGCGATCACGCTCGCGCCCTGCTCTATCTACACGGGGACGATGCAAAAGCGGCAGCAATGGGCCTGTTCAATTTAGCCTATGCCTATGGGGAGCTGAAACGCCCTGCGGATGAGATCGCCGCTTACGACGAATTGCTCACCCGCTTCAGCACCAGCGACGATCCCGCTTTGCGCGAACAGGTTGCAATCGCGCTGGTCAACAAGGGTATAACGCTTGGGCAACTCGAACGACACGACGACGCAATCGCCGCCTATGACGAACTGATCACCCGCTTCGGCACCAGCGACGAACCCGCTTTGCGCGAAAGGGTCGCTAACGCGCTGTTGAACAAGGGTGTGGCACTCGGACAGCTCAAACGTCCCGACGACGAAATCGCCGCCTATGACGAATTGATAACCCTCTTCGGCACCAGCGACGAACCCGCTTTGCGCGAACGGGTCGCTAAGGCGCTGGTCAACAAGGGTATAACGCTTGGGCAACTCGAACGACACGACGACGCAATCGCCGCCTATGACGAAGTGATCACCCGCTTCGGCACCAGCGACGCGCCGGCTTTGCGCGAACCGGTCGCGACGGCGCTGGTCAACAAGGGTGTTACACTCGGGCAGCTCAAACGTCCCGACGACGAAATCGCTGCCTATGACGAACTGATAACCCGCTTCGGCACCAGCGACGAACCCGCTTTGCGCGAAAGGGTCGCTAACGCGCTGTTGAACAAGGGTGTGGCACTCGGACAGCTCAAACGTCCCGACGACGAAATCGCCGCCTATGACGAATTGATAACCCTCTTCGGCACCAGCGACGAACCCGCTTTGCGCGAACGGGTCGCTAAGGCGCTGGTCAACAAGGGCGTGGCGCTTGGGCAGCTCGAACGACCCGATGACGCAATCGCCGCCTATGACGAAGTGATCACCCGCTTCGGCACCAGCGACGCGCCGGCTTTGCGCGAACCGGTCGCGATGGCGCTGGTCAACAAGGGTGTTACACTCGGGCAGCTCAAACGTCCCGACGACGAAATCGCCGCCTATAACCAATTGATCACCCGCTTCGGCACCAGCGACGCGCCTGCGTTGCGCGAACGGGTCGCTAAGGCGCTGGTCAACAAGGGTGTGGCGCTTGGAAAGCTCGCACGTCCCGACGACGAAACCGCTGCCTATGACGAAGTGATTACCCGCTTCGGCACCAGCGACGCGCCGGCTTTGCGCGAACAGGTCGCAAATGCGTTCTTCAATAAGGCGTGCATCTTAGCGCGGCGAGGCGATGTCGCGTCTACGATCGCCAGTTTGCGGAATTGGGCCGCGCATAAGGGGGCGTTCGATTGTGACGCGGTTCGAAACGACCATGACTTCGACTCCATCCGCGCCGACCCCGCCTTCATCGCCTTGATGGCTGAAATGGGTTGCGACCCGCCCGCCTGATGCGCGCCCCACCCCGTTGGCTTAGCGCGCCCGGCGCACTATCGGCTGCCGACGATGAACGATCCCACCACCATCCGCCGGCTCTATGGCCGGCGCCAGGGGCATAAGCTGCGCGTCGGCCAGGCGGCGCTCGTCGAGGAATGGCTGCCGCGCCTCGCCGTGCCCGAGGCCGGCGCGCTTTCCAGCAAAAGCTTGTTCGGCGCCCCCCGCCCGCTCGAATTCGAGATCGGCTTCGGCGGCGGCGAGCATCTCGCCGCGCAAGCCGCCGCGCGGCCCGATCATGGCTTCATCGGCTGCGAGCCGTTCTTGAACGGCGTGGTGAGCGCGCTCAACCATATTCGCGAAGGCGCGCTCGCCAATATCCGCCTTCATATGGGCGACGCGCTGGAAGTGCTCGAGCGGCTGCCCGATGCGTCGCTGGCGCGCGTCTATCTGCTCCACCCCGATCCCTGGCCCAAGGCGCGCCATGCGAAGCGACGGATGATGAACCACGGGCCGCTCGATCTGATCGCGGCCAAGCTCCAGCCCGGCGGCGAGTTCCGCCTCGGCACCGACGACCCGACCTATTGCCGCTGGTCGATGATGGTGATGCGCCAGCGCCGCGACTTTCGCTGGCGGGCGGCAAGCGCCGCCGATTTCCTCACCCGCCCGGCGGATTGGCCGCAAACGCGCTACGAAGCCAAGGCGCGCCGCCAGGGGCATGAGCTGTGGTACTTCCGCTACCGGCGGGTGTGAGCCGCTCCATCGCGCAGGCTCGGCGACCCGCGCTCAAGGGCCATGGATCGCGCTCGACCCCGCCGATCCTCGCCCGGTGCAACGCGCGCGCGTTCGCGACGACGCGCCGCGTTCATCGCTCGGCGGGTACGACGACAGCGTTCCCGACTTTCGCCAATGATCCGGAATAGCGCCGCGTTCATCGCTCGGCGGGTACGACGACAGCCCATCACTTCAGCGCGATGCTCAATCCCGCCGCGACGAAGCGCACCTCGGCCGCGGCGGCGGCGACGGCTTGGTTCAGCCTGCCGGCTTCGTCGCGAAAGGCGCGGCCGAGCGGCGTTTCGGGCACGATGCCGAGCCCGACTTCGTTCGACACCAGGATCAACCGGCCGGGGGGATGGCGCACGAGCGCCACGAGCGCCGCGCGCGCCGCGTCGATATCATGGTCGCCGAGCATGAGGTTGGAGAGCCAGAGCGTCAGACAATCGACCAGCACCGTCCCCGGCGCCGCCGCGCGGATCGCGGGGGCGAGCGCCAGCGGCGCCTCGACCGTGCGCCAGCGCGGGCCGCGATCGGCCTGGTGCCGGGCGATCCGCTCGGTCATCTCGTCGTCGAACGCCTGGGCGGTGGCGATGAAGGTCAGCGGGTCGGCGCCCCGTTCGGCCTCGGCTTGCGCCAGCCGGCTCTTGCCCGAACGCGCGCCGCCCAAGAAGAGGATCGATCGGTTCATCGGCTTGCCATAGAAGGGTCGCGCGCTTAAGGCGATGGGGCGACAGGTTCCCAGCGATGGGATCAAAAGGGAACCCGGAAAGCCTGGCACCGCCAGGCAGGCCGGGGCTGCCCCCGCAACTGTGACCAGCGAGAATCGCCCCTCGCGCGCCACTGGGCTCTTTCCCGAGCCTGGGAAGGCCGGGCGATCCGACGACCTGGGAGCCAGGAGACCTGCCCGTCGCGGTCGGTCCTTCGCGCGGACGGGGTGTGCCGGGCGATCGAGGTTTTCCTCGCGTGACGACATCGTCGGGGCGCCCTGCGCGCCCGTTGTTGCAACGCGGGGAGAGATGATGAACCGCCTTACATTCCTAAGCCTGATGCCGCTCGTCGCGGCCGGCGCGCCCGCTTGGGCGCAGACCGCCGCGCCCGCCCAATCGACCGCCGGCCTCGAACGAGCGAGCAGCGGCGATAGCAACGGCGAGACCATCGTCGTCACCGCCAACCGCACCGCCCAGCCGCTCGACCGCGTCGGCCAGGCGGTGACGGTGCTCGACGCGACCGAGATCGCGCGCCGCCAAGCGATCGTCGTCACCGATTTGCTGCGCCAGACGCCGGGCGTCACCGTCACGCGCAACGGCGGGGTCGGCACCAACACCAGCGTCAACATCCGCGGCGCCGAGACCGACCAGACCGTCGCGCTGATCGACGGGATCAAGCTCAACGATCCATCCTCGCCCGGCGGCGGGTTCAATTTCGGACCACTGCTGGTCGGCAATATCGATCGGATCGAGGTGCTGCGCGGGGCGCAATCGGTGCTTTGGGGCAGCCAGGCGATCGGCGGCGTGGTCAATCTCATCACCCGCCAGCCGACGGCGCGGCTAACCGCCAATGCCCGCGCGGAAGGGGGCGCGTTCGGCACCGGCCAAGCGTTCGGCAACGTCTCGGGCAAGGCCGGGCCGCTCGCGCTGAGCCTGGGCGGCGGCTGGTTGCGGACCGACGGCATCTCGGCGGCGGCGAGCGGCACCGAGCCCGACGGCTATCGCACCTATGCCTTGAACGGCAGCGCGACGCTGACGCTGACGCGCGACGTGTCGGTCGATCTGCGCGGCTTCTATGCCGATTCGCGGACCGATATCGACGGCTTCACCGCGCGCGGGCTGAGCGACACGCCCGAATATGGGCTGAACCGCCAGGCGCTCGGCTATGCCGGGCTCAATGTCGCGTTGTTCGACGGCAAATGGCGCAACCGGCTCGGCTATGCGCTCACCGACACGCGGCGGCGCAACGAAGACCCCAGCTGCCCGCGCCCGAGACGTTTCGCGGCGTCGGCCGCAACGCGCGGATCGAATATCAGGGCGTGCTCGATTTGGGCGTGGTCGGCGCGACCTTCGGCGCCGAGCGCGAGGTGACGCGGTTCAGTTCGTCGAGCTTCGGCGGCGCGGCGACGCGCGGGCGGACGCGGATCAACAGCTATTATGGGCAATTGCTCGTCACCCCCATCAAGGGGCTGACTCTGACCGGCGGGGCGCGGCATGATGATCACAATCTGTTCGGCGGGGTGACGACCACCTCGGCGAGCGGGGTATGGTCGCCCAATCGCGGCGCGACGACCTTCCGCGCGAGCTATTCGGAGGGCTTCAAGGCGCCGACCTTGTTCCAATTGCAGAGCGAGTTCGGCAACGCCGGCCTGCGCCCCGAAACCTCGCGCGGGTGGGACGCGGGGGTGACGCAGCGGCTGCTCGGCGGCGGGATCGTCGCCGAGGCGACGTGGTTCCGCCGCGAGTCGCGCGATCTGATCGTCTTCGTCTCCTGCCCGCGGCCGCTGACCGGCATTTGCGTCGGTCGGCCGAGCGGCACCTATGACAATGTCGCGCGCGCGAGCGCCGAGGGACTCGAGGCGGGGCTGACGCTGCGGCCGACGAGCGACCTGCGGCTCACCGCCAATTACACTTATTTGCGCGCGATCAACGAGACGCCGGGCGCGAGCTTGGGCGCGCGCCTCGCGCGGCGGCCGTCGCAAAGCCTGACGCTGCTCGCCGATTATCGCTGGCGCTTCGGGCTGGAGACCGGGGCGACGCTGACGAACGTCGGGCCGAGCTTCGACAATGCCACCAACAGCCGCCGCTTGGCGGGCTATAGCTTGCTCGATCTGCGCGCGAGCTATCCGCTCACCAAGCAAGTCGCGCTTTATGCGCGGGTCGAGAATGTCGCCGACGCGCGCTACCAGACGATCTTCCAATATGGCCAACCGGGGCGCGCGGCCTATGGCGGCGTGCGGTTGGCGCTGTGACGGATCGGCCGAGGTGATCGATCTGGCGCCCTTCACCGAACATGGCGGGCGGCTGGGTGCCGCGCGCGCCGCGTTCGGCGACGGGGATTGGATCGATCTGTCGACCGGGATCGCGCCCTGGCCCTATCCCGCGCCGCCCGCCGCGATCGATCGCCTGCCCGAGCCGGGGGCGCTTGCCGCGCTCGAGGCGGCGGCGCGCGCGGCGTTTGGCGCGCCGCCC
>FRDC01004578.1_pt1 | contig 81546 bp, 104 predicted proteins | sample 1106171 | NCBI WGS metagenome assembly FRDC01 (sample SAMEA3930566, study PRJEB13176) | freshwater metagenome | biome: Drinking water system; feature: drinking water; material: water | place: Singapore | collected 2014-12-20 | reverse complement strand
ACTATCACGAAAACATTGAATGGTTGTCGAGTATGCCAAGAGGCTACGACATCTATATCGTGTGCGTTCCCACCCCTGACAATCATGGCCGTCCCGATTATAGATACGTCGATAGCGCCTGCTTGGCCGCACTGTCTGCCATGGTTGAGGGCGGGACGCTTGTTCTCGAAAGCACCGTAGCTCCAGGCACTACTGTGGACCGCATCGAACCCATGCTTGCACAGTGCGGGTTTGAAAAGGGTGATGTTCTACTTGTTTACAGCCCGGAACGCATCAATCCGGGCAAGAATGCCTACCACGAACTGCACCAATCGATAAAGCTGATCGGTGTAGACGATCCCGATCACGATGCCTTCGGCGCTCTTGCCTTGCTGTATTCTAGGGCATTCTCCGGCGTGGAGATTGTGCATGACACGCGCGCTGTAGAGCTTGCCAAATGCTTCGAGAACTTTCAACGCGATATGAATATCGCGATGATGAACGAACTGTCGATGCAATGTTACGATCATCGCATCCAGCTATCCGATGTAGTTCGTGGCTTGCGAACGAAACCTTCGTCCCCTGTGTTTCATTCAGGGATGGTCGGCGGTCACTGCATCCCGGTCGATCCGCACTATCTTGCGTCATGGTATGACAAGCATCGCGCGGGATATGATTTGCCGTCTGCTGGCCGTGTCATGAACGAGAAATTCATCCGATACATCTATGACATGGTGCGGTCGCTTAAAGCGAAACCCAATGTCCTCATCGTTGGGGAAACCTACAAGCCGGATGTCGCGGATACGCGCAACAGCGGCTCATGCAAACTTCATCAAATGTTCGAACACGAGGGCATCGTCTGCGACGTGTATGACCCTGTGACCGGACATACCGCCTTTCCGCGCGGTCGGAAATACGACGTTCTGATCGCGGCGGTATACCACTCGGAATTCCGCCTCATGTGCTTTGCTACCAGCGGTTTACCCCTTACAATCGATTGCACGGCTATCAACGTTGGCGGATTTACCCGTCACCACTTCTCGGGCATATCCAACATCATCAACCTCTGAGGCACCACAATGCGTGTATACATCACCGGAATCGAAGGAATGCTCGGGTCAGCAATAGCCCATCTGCATCGCAAGGCGGGCGACGAAGTGTTCGGGTGCGATATACATCCGGGGGAGTCCGGCTACACGGTTCTGGACATTCGGCACTATCCCAGCGTCGAAGACGACATCGCCCTCATCCGACCCTACAGGGTATACCACTGTGCTGCCATGCTGGGGGTGCAGAATACCGAACAGCATCCTGACATGTGCAAGCAGGTCAACGAGGACGGAACCGCGAATGTTGCCGAAGTTGCGCGACGCAACGGTGTGAAGGAGTTCGTATTCCTGTCGTCTTCCGAGGTCTACGGCAACGGCTACGACTTCAAGCCGTTCGCAGAGGACAGCCCACTTGTCGGTGACAACGTTTACGCGATGAGCAAGAAGAAAGGCGAACTCATCGCGCTAGGTCACAAAGACAAGATGAAGATCATCGTCACTCGCATGTTCAACTGTTTCGGCTTGTTTCAGGTCAAACAGTTCTTCATTCCCAAGGCCATCGACCTCTGCCTTCGCGGCAAGACCGTGCCCATCTATGGTTCTTTCGAGAACAAACGCTCCTACTTGCTGTCCTATGATGCGGCTCGCCATGTCATAGATGTGGCCGACAGCGCGGGTTCCGGTGAAATCGTGAACGTGGCACACGCCGATACTTACACTCTGGCGCAGACTTATGACCTGATTGCTGCGGCTTGCGGCAACGGCGGCGGCATGTCTCTCCGCACTTCCTCCTACGATGATCGCGATGTGAAGCGTGATGTTCCCAACAGGATCGCGGTCATCAACAAGTTGAAAGCTTTCAGCAGGCATACGCCAACACCATTACCCGAGGCAATCAAGTTCACCGTCGCTCGCGCAGACACGCTACGCGATGACTGGACTTACGAACGCCGGGTGCTGTGATGGCGACACGTCCTGTCAAATGGATACACCGCGATGTGCAGGCCCCTCGCCTGCGCATTCTCGTTGATCCGGTTTACATCCAGATCGCCAATCTGCATTCGTCTTCCACCTACAACAAATACAAGAAACTGGTGGCAGAAATGGTCGGGCGCGGCCATTTCGTTTATTGGATGTTGCCAGATGTCGAATACGACCATGACCCTATTGAAGAACACCCCAATGTTGGCGTGATTCGCACGTCCTACATTCAAGATCAGTTCATCGTGGATGGCTTGGTCACAGATGATTTCTTCAATCTGTTCAACCGTATCGCTGGACGCTACCACATCGATTGCATCGTGACAGGCAGGACTGGCGCGGCTTCCATGATGAAGCGTTCTCTGGAAAGCCCCCGCTTCCATGATCGTGGCACGGACTACACCGACAAGCACTATGCCTTGCCGATGGTCGTGATCGAAGAATTTCCGCAGACTCCGAAATCACAGCATGTGGGAGACGCCTACTGGTTGAACCAGTGTCAAGGCTACCACACGGCCAATCTCTCGGTGTTCATTTCGGATCACAATCGTTCTGATGTGACGCAGGCAATGGGCGGCATCTACGCCAACAGCTACATCAACAAATGGGTTGACCGCACACAGGTCATCCCTTCCGGCATCGAGATTGCCGAACTCGACAAGATTTACGAGGCAGAGCGGTGGAAGGCCGAGAAGCAGTTCCGCGTTCTATGCGTAGGCCGCATCATGGGCGTTACCTATCGCGAACATCCAGCATGGTTTGACTATCTCTACAAGAGCGGAGTTGACGCCAAGCTAATCGTAAGCCTGTCTGGCAAGCTTGGCGGACCTATGCGCAAGGCCCTTGAAAAGGTCGGCGTCCGTTTTGACGAGAACAACCCGCAGTTTCAGTTACTTGAGAACAACCCTCGATCTTCCTTCCTGAAACTGCTAAGAACAGTTCACGCAGGTATATGCCCGATGAGTCACCTTGATTGCCCTGTTGGGCTATCCGAGGCGATCTACATGGGCGTTCCTTGCATCATGCCCGAGGCCGACTACCAGAAGACTTTCTTCCCGGACTACCCGTTCGTGATCAAGCCATCTGACAAGGCTGCGCTGCTGATGCACCTGCGAGACATCAAAGCTGATCCCGCAGGGGCCAGAGAGCGTATCGAAACATGGCGTGACTACATTCGGAGAACCTTCGATGCACCCGCAAATATCCGAACTCTATGTGACCGCATTGAGGATGTGGCGAGAGAGCCACTTGCACGGTTCAAGACATCCGGGGCAATTCTCGATTTCCTCGCCGAACTCAAGGGCGAAAGATACACGTTCGCTGACATCGTGGAGTATCTGCGTAGCTCTGGCCGCATGGGTATTTCTGTGGGCGATCTTGGCATCCGCGCTACATGGACCTACGGTCGCGGGACCATACACCATTCCATGAGATACAGCGGTTTCGTGGATACCTGCGATACTGCGGACGAGGTTTTTCTGCGCGGCGATGTCTTTGCCGCCTTGCAATCGACTGCAACTCATACCAAGCCTGCCAAAGGCATCAAGAAGCGGAGACCAAAGCCATGACTACTGCCCCTAAGAGAATCATCCGCAAGAAGCCCGAGCGCAGCAAGCTCGAAGTCGTTGACATCGCCGTCGAAGACCTCATTCCCGACGACGACAATCCGAACGAAATGGACGAAGCCACCTTTGACGCCTTGATCGATGAAATCAGGGCACAAGGGTTTGACGAACCCATTCAAGTTCGGCCTCACCCCACGATGAAGGGCAAATACCAGATCGGCTCCGGGCACCACCGCGTGAAAGCCGCAACGGTGATCGGCATGACGCACATCCCCTCGGTCATTAAGAAATGGTCGGATCGTGAACAGAAGGTCGCGCTTACCAAGCGCAACGTTCTTCGCGGCCAGATGAACAAGGGGAAGCTCGCCAAGCTCTACAAGGAACTTGTCAAGGATCACGACCCTGTGCAAGTGCAACGCGAACTTGGCTTTCAGGACCGTAAGAAGTTCGAAGCCATGATCGATGAGGTCTCCAAGAACCTGAATCCGAAGCAGAAGAAGAAACTGGCAGAGGCGAAAGAAAAGATCAAGTCGATGGACGATCTTTCGTCTGTTCTCAACCGCATTTTCAAGGAAAGCGGTTCCGAGCTTGACCACGGTTACATGGTGTTCTCGTTCGGCGGTCAGGACCACCATTACTACCAGATCGACAAGGCTACGAATGATCGGCTCAAGGAAATCCATGCAGCGTGTGACTCGGCGGATGTGCCCTATGCCGAGTTCATGCAATCGATTGTAAGCGCGGCGAAGCTGCCCGCGCCGAAGCCTTCCAGCGCCAAGAAAACCGTCAAGAAAAAGCCCGTGAGTAAGTAAACATGGCAACCCCTGCTAGGAAACGTCCGAAAAGACGCATCCACATCGCTGGACAGGAGACGGAATCCGAACGCCAGACCAGAACGGCTGTGCGTTTCATCATGGACAACCGTTTCTATCCGATGATCTTGAAAGCCGTGCGGGACGGCACTCCGAACTCCAAGATTGCAGAGCATGGTATTGCTCGCGGATGGTTTGATGTTAACCAGAAAACCGTCATTTCCTACTTGCAGTATTTTCGCAAGGCGCAACCGGGTCTATGCAAGCCTCAGCCCCATCGCAATACCGAAGATGCACCCTTTGGGTTCTCCGACCTCTTTGACGGTAACGAAAGCATCGTTGACGAGGAAACCGAACTGCTGCGCCTCATCAAGCTGCAACAGGCGCGGCTTGGTATTGCGTTCCGCAACGAGCTTCAACTGAATATGCTGATTGCGTCCAACCGTCGTGACGTGGAGGAACTGCGCAATCTGATTATCGATCTTGCCAAGTTGCGTGGAAAGATTGGCAATTCCATAGACGTGAACGTTCACGGCTACAATCAAACCGTGAAGGAAGATTTGCACGGCATCCAACAGGACGAGCAACAGCGCAACATGGTCGCCATGCTTGTCCACGATCTTGTGTCTGTTGCAAATGGCTAAGAAACCCACACGCAATGTCTTTGTGCCCGCAAGGCCGAAGCTACACATCAAGCCGCGCCCTAAACTGCGGCGTGTGTCTGTTCACGTGGCGGAATTAAGCCGGGAGCTACAGATTGCGGATACTGTGCGAGCGTTGCGGCAGGAGATAGAGGGTATCTCGGACAAACAGTTGCGAGAACAATACCTCTATGCTTTGTCAGAGGTTGCCAAGGATGGCGATCTTTCACACATGCTGCAATTGACGAGGTATCGCCGCAAGGTCGTGGACCTAGATGAGTTTCTGCATTCGACCACTTACTTGGGCATCGACAAGAAAGAAATCTACCCGGCTGTTTACGAAGCCCTTGAAGCCATCGAAACCGAACAGTATGTCGAAGCCGTTCTGAAAGGCTCCATCGGTATCGGTAAGACAACCATTGGCAATCTCGGAATCATTCGTCAGATTTACAAGATTGCGTGTATGCGCAATCCTCACCAGACGTTCGGCCTCCAAAGGCATTCGTCAATTGTGTTCACTATCCAGTCGGTTCGTCTTTCTACCGCCAAGAGAGCGGTGTTTGACGAATTGGGTAAGTTCATTCACGGGTCTCCGTTCTTCAATCAGATTTATCCCTATGACAAGCGGATTGCGTCCAGTATGTATTTCCGCGAACACCATGTGCAGATTCTTCCTGTGTCGTCGTCGGATACAGGTGCAATCTCCATGAACGTTATCGGAGGTATGCTGGACGAAGTTAACTTCATGGAGCGCATCAAGAACTCCAAGAACGCGAACGCCGATGAAGCTGGTGAATACGATCAGGCCAAGACGCTATACTTGACACTATCCAAGCGCCGCCGTTCACGCTTCATGAACAAGGGCAAATTGCCGGGGACACTATTTCTTGTGTCGTCTTCTCGTTACCCCGATGACTTCACCGAGACCAAGGCGGCAGAGGCCGCGATGTGCGGCGGCAACGATCCAGAAATTTACGTCCTGTCCAAGTCTCTATGGGAGGGGAGAGGTCGCGACAAATATAGTGAAGCCGAATTCCGTGTTCTGATCGGCAACGAGCGCCAGCGTCCTCGTATCCTAGGAGCGGATGAACTTGTTGGCGATCCTGATGCACAAGTCATCGCTGTGCCGGAAGACCTTCGCAGCGAATTCGAGAAAGACATTGGTGGGGCCATCCGCGATTTCGCCGGTCTGACAACTCTTGCCTCGCGTCCGTTCATCCAGAATCGCGAAGCCTTGTTCGACTGCATGGCTTTGGCGGATCAGTATGCTTACGAATCTGTCATCCCGCTTCAAGAGATTGATTTGGAGGTTTCTCAACCTTTCGTTCTGCCAGAGCGAGTGCGGGATGACGTGCGGCAGATGCGCGTTGCTCATATCGACCTTGCTATCACGCGCGACAGCGCAGGTATCGCAGTTGGGCATATCGCAGGAACTAAGACGATAGAGCGAGTGCAAGCCGAGACCGGGCAACGCATTGTCGAAGTCCTGCCAGTCCTTGCTTACGACTGTATCCTCAGAATCATTCCGCCGCGTGATGGTGAAATCGATTTCGCCAAGATACGCCAGATTATCTATGATTTACGCGACAAGCACGGTTTGCCGATCAAGGTTGTGACGACTGACGGCTTTCAGTCGGTAGACTTCCGCCAAATCCTCGCCAAGAAGGGTTTCGTGACGGAATACATTTCGCTGGATAGGACCACGCAACCCTACCGCACGTTGCGGGATGCCATCTATGACAGGCGCGTTTTGCTGCCTCGCCACCAGACGCTTGTAAAGGAACTAACCGAACTTGAATACGTGCAGAATGGGGCCAAGGAAAAGATCGATCACAAGCCGCGTGGTTCAAAGGACGTTGCTGACGCGGTTTGCGGTGTTGCTGCATTTCTCCTAACTCGTCGCCAGACATGGACCACGCAGCCTCTATTCAAAGGGTCGCAGGGCATGATGCTGCATGGAAACCGCACAGGTATCGGTTCCGTCAACCTCGAAGAACTCACCGACGATGAATTCAACTCGACTGGTGCAAAGCACGGCAGGCCAACTGTAAAGCGCCGTTCCCTTGATCGATTGAAGCAACGTAAGCGCAAGAAGGCTGAATAAAGCCTCTTGCCTCTATTGATAAAAATCGGTTATATTCGGCTAAGCAACACCTGCAAGCGGACGTTTATCCATGGCAATAAAGCGGCGACCTGTGCCTCCGCCTAACAACGAGGCGACAAGACACGCTGCTTACCTCGGGTATGCCGCTGCTGTGCAGACCTACGATACAATCGATTGCAAGCCTGCTGACCTGCAAAAGTGGATGAAGCAAGCCATAGACAACGATGCGTCTAGTTTCTTCGTTCGCATATCTCAGTATGGTCCTTCACTAGAGCCAGCTAATTTTCAAGCCATCGTCCAATTCTCAAACGCTAACAGACCATGGGCGGTCGTCATTCACGAAGACGCCTATCAGGCGTTTGCACAAGCTCTCAAGAAAGCTGCCGGTATGCCCGGTCCCACCATGAAACAGCGCAGTGAAGCACATGCCTCAAGCAAAGACGCAGCCGGAATACTACAAGGGAGTGCTGTCGGAGGCGTCGAGCAGTCATCGCGCCGATTTAGAAAACGACCTCGAAAAGCTGTATAGCGAACTCGATGGTCTCAACGGGGTCGCACGACTTCGTAAGCTAAAGCAGATCAACAGGCTCGAACAGACCTTGCAATGGCAGGGTGCAAACCCTAAGCTGATTCCGTTCCCGGAACTCAAGGAACATATACAAGCGCCTCTTGCCGAAGATGTGATCGAAGACAAGTATCGGGCGCGGACAAGCAACAGAGCAACGGCCATCCGCTCTTACTGCGTCATGTGCCAAGGTGGGTCGGTCGCAGGGGTGAAAGAATGCCCCTCGGTCATATGTCCGCTGCATTCGTTCCGCATGGGTTCAGACCCTCTGCGCGGATATGAGCTTCCGAAGGCCGATCCGATTGTAATCGAGGACGATGACGTGCCCGATGACCAATTCGAGGAAGGCGACGATGCCGATGAACCGGACGCCGTGGAGTAAGTAACATGGCAATCAAGAAGCGCGTCAATCTCCCGCAGGGCGATCTGTCCGAAGAACCTGCCGTCAAAGGGCCTCTCGTTATCGTGGCAAAGCCAAAGCAACCTCTGCCGCCTCCCCGATTCACTGTCAACGCTGCCGGTCCTATTTCGCCACAGTCGGCACGGGCGCTTGGCAATCTAGCGATGGCTTGCGGCGAGGACATTCCTGATGCTGCATTCTCTGTCGCAGACCGTCTTGCTCTCATCCGCACTCCTTATGACAAGAACAATCCGCAAGAGCAGCGTTACCGTAACCGTGTTAAGAATCGGGCTACGGCTATCACCGCGTTCTGCATAACTTGCGTCGGCAGTAGAAAGCTCGTGACCGAATGTGCCGCTACTGAATGCCCACTATGGGCTTTCCGCTTCGGTTCTGATCCTTTCCGGGGGAAGCGCAAATGATCTTCGATTTATTGCTTTTCACCACCGGGTTTATCTCTGGTATCGGTGCCGTTGTCTTGTTCTTGCGGTGGATTTCCCAAGACATAGGGCCACGCTTCTAAGATGCCTATCGCCAAACGCCTAACACCTGCCGAACGTCTTGAAAGCCGCATGGGCGAGGCATGGCAGCGCATACTACTTGTGCCGTTCATTCGCAGCATGTCTCGCGGCATCGAACATGTAGATACCAGTCCCGAAGGCATCGCTGCAATGGTTGCGCAGTTTCATGATGCGCGATGGATCAGCAAAACTTCCAACAACGTCAAGATATTCATGTATGCGTGTGGGCTTGTAGCTCGTCGTGCTGACGTGTCCGGCTTTCTTTCCGAAGAACAGATGACTCAGCTTGCCAAGCACATGAACGCGCTATCCACTATCGACAAGATAGACGCCATGGAAAACGTCGGCTTTGCTTTTCGTCAGGTATTCATTTGGGACTTGAAAGCGTTTCGCGATAACTACAGGACGCCCGGAAGTTTCAAACTTCCTGAGCTACCCAAGCCCGTAAAGAAGCTGCGCCCCAAGCTAGCTAGACATCGCAAGTAGCTTACAATCGATTGCAAGCGTCGGAAGTTGCCTCTGAAAAAGTTCTGCGCTATAGTCTGGTAAATCCCGTAAGGAGAATCCAGATATGGCTATCGCAGCCAAGCGCCGTATCAAGGTCCGCAATTCCATCGGTGCCGCTTCCAGCAAAGAACGCTACACCCCTCCGAACACGACTGGCGGCATGGTCGGGGTTGTCATCGGCAACACTGCACCGATGGCGAACATCACCGACCTCGAAATCATCGACAAGTCGGTCTACGGTGTCTTTGAGACGGATGGTTACGGTCCGCACTACAGCGTTATCGAAGGCGACATCGTTGGCAATGCCACCCTTCGGATCATGGAACCTGTCTACAGCTACAAGGACTTGATCAAACTTGGCTTGGCGTCCACTATTCTGAGGCAGTGCGTGGATTCCTATGTCACCAACATCGAATCCTACGGCATTGAACTGGAATACATCGGACCCGAAGGTCAGGAACAGTCCAGAGCGGCACAGAATGAGAAAGCTCGAATCGATCGCATCATCGCCAATCTGACCAACGATGACCGCCCTTTGCAGAAGCATCGGGAAGACAGCCGTATCGACAAGGAGTTCCTCGGGGCGCGCTGCTTCGAAGTTATCCGCGATGCCGCAGGCCGTGTTGTCGGCTTCGATCATGTGCCCACTGTCACCATTCGCGTGACCACGCGCGAGCGTGAATATACGACCTACAGCGTGTATGATGCCCGGAACGGGATTCAGGTTACGCGCAAGCGTCGTTTCCGCCGCTTTGTCCAGATCAGCGAGAATGGGCAGAAAACGTGGTTCAAGGAATACGGCGATCCGCGTCCGATCAATCCGCAGAACGGGCAGGTAGACTATTCTCTCGCCATCGAAGACGAGGCGACCGAAATCTACTATGACGCGCTCTACTTCCCCGGCACTCCTTACGGTGTGCCCCGCTGGGCTGGCGCTATTCCTGCGTTGCTTGGCGCGCGGGAAGCTGAAATGGTCAACCTGAACTTCTTCCGTGACAACGCCATTCCGGCCATGGCCGTGCTGGTATCGGGCGGTGCCCTCACCGAAGAATCCTTCGACAAGATCGAGAACTACATCCAAGGCGTTCGCGGCGCGGCTTCCATGAACCGGATCGTCGTCATGGAAGCGGTTTCCGATGGTGCCGAAGCGGCTGCAATCGACGGCAGCTTGCCCGCTCCCAAGATCGACATCAAGCCGATGCTCTCCGAACGGCAGCACGAGGGGCTTTTCCAGAACTATATCGCGGAATCCGAACGCAAAACCCGGTCAACGTTCCGCCTGCCGCCTATCTACATCGGCAGCGCGTCCGAGTATAACCGGGCCTCTGCTTTCGCTTCCATGCTTACCGCCGATCAGCAAATCTTTGTGCCGGAACGGATGGCGTGGGACGAAATGTTCGACCGCATCGTCCTCTCCACGCATGGCGTCTCCTACTGGCGCGCACGTTCCAGCGGCCCCGGTCTGCAAGACCCTGCTGAAATCTCGAAGATCGTCACCACACTTGGCAAGGAAGGCGCACTCACGCCGAACGTCGCCATCAAGATCGCCAACCGCTATCTGGACGCCAACATCCAGCCTGTGATGGACGATTGGGGCGACCTTCCGTTCGCTATTGTCATGGAATACGTGCGCAAAGGCGATACGCTGAAAGGGCTGGACATCTGGACCGAGCGTGTCGAAACCGTGCTGCCTCCCGACCCCGAAACTCCCGCTGTCGATGACGAAGAAGATCAGACTTTGGCTATTCAGAAAACTCTCCGTAGACTTCTTGATGAAGTTTCGGATAGAATGGCTGACCAACTGGACGAAGCCCTACAATCGATTGCAGCGTGATGCCGAAGATCGCCGACCTCATCCGCAAAGCGCAGAAAGGCCCCGAGGTAATCGAGGCCCCTTACAAGATTGCCAAGGTGCATGACGGCGACGAGCGGCTGGTGACGGGCCAAGTTTACGCTCCCGACACGCTTGATGCGCACGGCCATTTCATGTCGGCGGCTGAGTTGAAGCGGGTTGCTCACCAATTCATGTTGGACGGCTTGCTTACGTCAATCGACGTGCAGCACGACAACCAGACCATTCAGGCTTCCATCGTGGAGTCCTTCATCGCCAGAAAAGGCGACCCGGATTTCGAGGAAGGATCGTGGGTCGCCACAGTAAAGGTCAATGACGTAGCCATCTGGCAGCAGATCAAGGATGGTGAAATCAATGGCTATTCATTCGAGATTCTGACCTACCGGGAAGACATGGTGGTGCAGATCGAATACCATACGTGGTATTACGGCTTTACGGACCCCGATCCGTATGATAATCATGACCATCCGTTCTTGGTCCGTCTGGACGCTAAGGGTGAAATCGTTTGGGGCCAGACTGGTCCCGGCAGTGACGGTTCTCCCTCCCATACCATCACCACAAGCAACATCACGCAGAAGGCAGGCGGGCATTCGCACCGCATTCATCTGAGGGCAGAATGAGAGCGAAGGTCAAATCGGTGCGCCGCAAGGCATCCCACCTGCACGGATCGACGGCTGGGTATCTGTCGCTCGTGGACCGGGGGGCGAATGAGACGCCCTTCAAGATGATCAAATCAGCAGAAGGAGCCGGTGCCATGGGCATCAAGAAGCGCAAGACGACCGAGGCGAAATCCCACAAGAAGATCGCCACCGGCAAGAAGTCCGAAACGTCGCCGACCACGACCAAGACGGTCATGGCGAAGATGGTCTTCGATCAGGAAATCTTCGAAGACGAAGCGGCGGTGCGCGACTGGATCGAGAAGGCCGAATGGGATGCCGAAGGCGTGTCGATCACCGATGACGGCGACGGCTCGTTCGTGGCCCGCCCGGAAGGCACGACCGACGAATCGTTCACCCGTCTGGCGAAGGTGGATGCGGAATCCGAGGGCGTCGAAGCATTCGTGGGCACCATGCTCGTGAAGGCCGACGATGACGAGGATGATGACGAGGACGATGACGACGATGCCGACGCCGATGACGGCGACGACGAGGACGACGAAGAAGTCGAGGAAAAGGGCTACGGCAAGAAGAAGCCGATGGCCGCGAAGGAGAAGGCCAAGGACGACAAGGCCAAGGATGCGGAGAAGGAATCGGCCAAGAAAGCCGATGACAAGCCCGCCACCCCGGCCAAGCTGTCCAAGCGCGCCGAATTCATCGCCAAGGCCAAGTCGTCGGTCAAGAAGTTCTCGGGCTGGGATGCGTTCTACGCCAAGAAGTCCACGTTGTCGGCGGCGCTGGAAGCCGGGATGCAGTGGGACTCCACCCCGCCGGGCTTCTATGACGTGCAGGCTGCGTTCAACGGTGTCGTGACGGCAATCCTCGGCGAGGAATCCATGCCCGAAGGCTCCAAGGAAGAAAGCCTCAAGAAGGCCGCTGCCGACTACGCCGACATTCTGATCGGTCTCGACCAGTTCTTCGACGCCTACATCGAGGCGGGCGAGGAAACCGTGACCAAGGCCATCGGCGACAAGGCCGAAAAGCTCAGCAAGTGGGCCGAAGGCTATGCGCAGTTCGTCGGCGGCGAGACCGAAGCCCCCGTCAAGGCGGTCAAGGAATCCGTCAAGAAGTCGGACGACGCTGCAATCGATCACAAGCGGATCGAAGACCTGATCGCGAAGGCCGTCGAACCCCTCACGGGCAAGATTGCCGAAGTGGCCGGTGTCGTCGTCAAGATGTCCGAACGCCGTCCGACCAAGAAGGCAGCGGACACCACCGACGCAGGCAACGGCGTCACCAAGGAGACCAAGGCCGAGGCCGACGACGAATGGCTGCGCAAGAAGCAGCGGAAGGGCCTGCTGGGCGGCTGATCCCCGCCGCCTAGACGACAAGTCACGTCACACCCCAACGAACTCAACGACTGAGAAAGAGAAGGACACACACCATGAAGATGAAGGAACTCTTGGCAAAGGCCGACATGGCGCTTTCCGATCTGGCGACGGCGGGCCTCATGCTGCCCGAACAGGCCAACAGCTTCATCCGCATCCTGATGCAGGACACCGCATTTCTGGATGACGTGCGGCTGATAAACATGTCGCGGCCGAAGATGACCGTGAACAAGCTCGCGCTGAACAGCCGTGCGCTGCGCATCGCGAACCAAGGGCTGATTTCGTCTCCGCTGATCGGCGAAGAAGGCCCCCGTGCGCTGGCCCGGGCCGACCGCACCAAGGTCACGACCTCCAAGGTCGAACTCGACACCTTCGAGGTCATCGCCGAGGTCAACCTGCCCTACGAAGTGCTGGAAGACAACATCGAGGGCGGGCAGATCGACAACACCCGGTTCCAGCAGACCGTGCTGGACCAACTGGCCTCGCGCATCCGCATCGACATCGAAGACATCCTCCTGAACGGCGATACCGGCTCGGTCGATGAATTCCTGAACGAGCGGAACGGTGTGCTGATCCAAGCGGTGTCGAACATCGTGAACAACGGTGGCGCGGCGCTCGACGCGGTGACGTTCAACGAAATGATCCAGACGCTGCCCGACAAGTTCAAGCGCGTCATGAACCGCTACAAGTTCTACGTCTCGCACAACAAGGCGCTGCAATACATGATGCAGGTCGCGCAGCGGCAGACCGGGCTGGGCGATTCGGTGCTGGTCGGCGGGCAGGGGGTCAACTTCGCGCCGTTCGGTGTGCCGATGAAGGGCGTGGCCTCGATGCCGTCCTCGTCCGCGCTGTTCATGGACCCGACGAACGTGCTGTTCGGCGTCCAGCGCAACATGCGGATGGAGTTCGACCGCGACACCCGCGAACGTGTCATCATCATCGTCTTCACCATGCGCTTCGACTTCAAGCTCGAACAGGAAGACATGGTGGTCAAGGCGACCAACATCGGCTGACGACTACTGGTTAGGCTCTGGCGTCACACACCAGCAACACCAGAGCCTATCAGGAGCATCATACCATGGCGGCAACGCGGAAGGTCAACACAGCAACACTGATCCGGGGGCAGACCTACACACTGCGTCACCCGGACAACAAGCCGCAAAGTCCGAAGGAGTCCCTTCGGTTTCAGCGCGGCAAGCCGGTTCCCATCGAAGATTCGCGCATCCTCTCCCTTCTGGAAGACCTCACCGAGGAAGTTCGGGACGGCGAGGGCGAAGTCTACGAGAAGCCGGTCTTCCGCATCGACCGCAATGTCGATGAGCCTGACCAAGCCAAGGGTCCGACCCGTCTGTCGGCAACGCGCACCGTGAAGGCGAAACCGCGTCGGGCCTGATGCACCAAGGGAGGGGGCTGCGGCTCCCTCCCTAGCTGCTACAATCGATTGCAACGGGAGACTACCCATCATGGCAACCAAGTTCTGCGACGTTGATGCGGTCCTTGCTGCCATGGACACGGAAATCGGCTACACCCGTGACAACAACCTCATTGCCCTCTACATTGAACAGTCTAGCGAATTGATCCGGCAATACACGCGCCGCCAGTGGAATCGTGCGCAGTATACCGACTTCCTTGATACTGCGGACATCGATGTGGCGATCCAGCGTGGTCGCAACTTCTATGCGGCAACCTTGCGGGAAAAGCCCGTTGACGTGGCCGATGCGTTCTACCCGAAGGTGCGCTACAGTCCTTCCGGCAAATGGGACGACGCTACTGATCTTGATCGTTCGGTCTACAGCGTGGATGTTCGCAAGAACCAGATTATCCTCTATCCCGCTCTTATGGTGCATCGTCCCCGCAGCTTGCGCGTCACGTATTACGCGGGCTACGCGCCTACGGTCGAGGACGTGGACATCATTGCAGTTCCCGCGCACATCAAGATGGCCTGTGTTGCGCAGACTGGATACTACGTTCGCAGACACTTGAACCAGACTGCCGGAACCAGCACCGAAGAAGGTGGCAATCGTCTGCGTGGTTACTTCGTTACGCAGAACGGACTGATCCGGGAAGCCGTTGCCTTGCTCAAGTCAGAGGTTCGCCTATTGGTCGGCGGAAATACCTGATGGCTGGTAATGCCCTTGGCAGAATCAAGGTCTTCGACGTAGACGTTTCGTCTGCGGCAGAACGGGCTTTCGGGCGTCTACGTCAGGCCAAGGGTTTCAGTGGACGCGCACAGATTCGTATGGCGCAAGAAATGCGCGACGCACTTGAATTGCGGTTGCAGAACGTCATCTACGATTCAGGTTTTCCTGTCCGCACAGGGCGTTCGCAACGCGCTTCTCGTGCAGTTGCGCGTGGCACTTCGTTTTCTGGCTTGCGTGGGCACCTCATTGGCCCTGCCAACATCAAGGTTCTGAATGACGGGGCGGAGATAAACCCGAATGCTGGCGAATACCTCGCCATTCCTTTTGGTGAAGCCCTCCGTGCTGACGGCACTCCCAAACTCCCCGGCCCGCTTTCGTGGAAGAACGTGCAGAAAACGTTCATCTACAAGAGCAAGAAAACGGGGGAGAAATACGTCGCATACAAACGTGGCGGGGATGAGGGCACCATCGTGTGCCTATACGTTCTTGTCGAGATTGCAGAAATTCAGCCGCGTGGTTTCATGGACAAGGCATGGCGCAAGCAAGCCGGTCCTCTAGGTCGTGACTTCGGCCAAATCATGCTCGCAGAAATTGCCCGCGTCGATCTTCTCACACTAGCTCGCGTCACGTTCAAGGGTCGCGGCACCAAAGGCGGTATCAACTGATGGAAGCCCCTCTCGTCAAAACTACCGCAGAAGCGGGCCGCAGCGTTCGGCAGCGCATTTTCGACGCGCTGGAAGCGAAGATTTTGGCGTTGCAGGAAAACGGCGAGAACGTGTTCCGCTACGTCTACTATGGCGATCCCGAAGCCATTGGAAACGAGAAGGCACCCTTCGTCGCTATCGATACTGGCACCGAAGACAAGTTGCAGAGCTACGGGGGCTGCACCCTCTATGAACTTCCGGTGTTCTTTCACATGCGCTGGGCGTCGAGACGAGGACTGGACCTGCAAGACAAATACCACTACTATCTTGCCTTGCTACAGCGGGCAGTCTTGGCGGATCACAACCTTGGCGGTCTGACGCAGAACATCGAAGAAGTGAGCAATGCGAACAACATGGTGGGCATCGCAGATGCCTATCCCGGCGGAAGTCTCAACGTCTTGATTCAATACAAGACCCGCCTCCATAACCCGTATGTTTCGCCTCATGATCCCACCACCTGACGACAGAAAGAAGGACACACACCATGCCCGTCAAACCCTCCATGCGCACGTCGCTGAGCATGATGCTCGGCAAGATCGAAGTCACCCGTGGCGTCGATCCGCTTCCGACCTCGGCTGCTGACGCTTTCCTTGTCGGCGACCTCGACATCCAGCTTGACCCGACGCCTCTGGAACGCAACGTGTTCCGGCAGTCGTTCTCGCCCGTTCCGAACGGCGTGGGCCGCAAGGTGGTGAACGTCACGTTCTCGCACGAAATCAAGTCGTCCGGTGACGTGGGCGTGACCCGACCGAAGCTGGGCACTCTCCTGCGGGCCTGCGGTATGCGTGAGCGGCTGGTCACTGCTGGCGCTGCCAACCAGATCGAAACTCCGGCCAAGTTCGGCACCGTCAACGGCCCTGTGGTCTCGTTCGCCAAGACGACTGTTCCGACCTCGCGTTACGGCTCCTATCTCGTGGAAGTCGTGACGGGCGGTGCTTCGGCGACCGCACAGGTGCAAGTGTCGCGCTGGGCCTCGGGCGAACAGGACGCAACCGTGCTGCCGAACACGCGGATGGATGCCCGCAAGAACGACAGCGGCACCCTGACCCTGACGCGCGCTGGGACGCGGATCGCTCCGACCTTCACCGTGGGCGGCACCGTCACCGTGGGCAACACGATCTACGCCGTGATCGGTGGTCTGGTCTTCGAATACGAAGCGCAGTCCGGCGACACTGCGAACGCCATCGCTACGGCACTGGCGGCACTGATCGATGCGGATACCCGACTGACCGCCTCGGCAGTCGGCCCGGTGATTACGGTCGGCTGGGCCTCGGGTGCGGCGCTCGTGACGATCACGTCTGGCACCACGGCCATCGACCTCGGCGCGTCTGGCGCGGAAATCACGCCGACATGGACCGGAAACCTCGTGGCCGGGCAGATGTGGGTCGTGAGCCTCTACGAGACGGGCTACATGTATCGCCCGACTTCGAAGACGGCGGAGGTCGAGACGATCACGCTCTACGTCTACAAGGATGGCGTCCTGCACAAGGTCACGTCCTGCATGGGCACCGTGACGTTCACGGGTGAGGCGGGCGCGGTCGCAACGGCCAACTTCGAATTCCAAGGGAACTATCTCGACCCCGTGGAAGAACCGACGCCGCTGGATGCCGTCTTCGAGGAAACGATCCCGCCGCAGGTCGAACTGGCGCAGATGTCCATCGCTGGCGACAACGACTTCTGCGCGCAGTCGTTCACCTTCGCGCTGGGCAACACGATCAACCTCAAGGAGTGCATCAACGCGGGCGACGGCTACGATGGTGCGCAGATCACGGCCCGCGAACCGACGGCGCAGTTGAACCCGGAGGCGACCTACGAGGTCTATACCGGCATGTGGGCCAACTTCTCGCGGTCCACGCAGTTCCCGCTGCATGTTCGTGTCGGTTCGCAGGCTGGCAACATCGTGCGTCTCTACGCAGAGCGGGCCAACTTCACCGGCCTGACCTACGGCGACCGGAACAACGTGGTGACGACCGAAGCCACGTTCCAACTGAACGGTCTGTCGGCTGCGGGTGACGACGAATTGCGGGTCGCGTTCGTCTGATCTTCGGACGGTCGATGTGGATGGGCGGGCTTCGGCTCGCCCATTTGCTTACAATCGATTGCAACGATTGACTTTCAAAGCCAGAAAAAGTAACTTTATGGAAATCCTGAACGGCGAGAAACTTGATGCCTTCGCGGTCGCATCTTACACTCTACAAAGGCTCGCTGTTCGCCTACATCGGTGAACTGCGGATTCCTGTCAATCGCGTTCCTCTTGTGAACTACACGGGTTGGTCGATCACGGGACGATTCGAAGACCATACAGGTGCAGAACTATTCATATTGAACGTAGCGTGGGTTGACATCACCACGGGGCTTTTCGAGTTCAATATACCCGTCGCGCCACAGATCGATTTGAAGAAAGGTCGTGACTACCGGCTTTACATCACCCCTGAGACTCCTGCCGGTGAGCAACTGCCTCCGATGATCATCACCGTGTCTGTTCAAGACCTAGGCGTAGAATTCGTGACATGACACTACGCATTTGGCCCAAATATGACATGTCTACGCAGGCGATCATCGAAGCGCCGCGCGAAGAACTCGTTATCACCATCGTCCCCTACCTCAAGGGTGATCCCGGTGATGCCGCCGCTCAATTCGTCCATACCCAATCCGTCGCGTCCGCTACGTGGACAGTCAACCATAACAAGGGTGTTCGACCGCTCGTCGCCGTGTTTTCGCCCGGATGGGTGGAAATCGAGGCCAGCATCGTTCATACGACCCTTAACCAAGTCGTCGTATCTCTTAACACCGCGCAGACTGGCTTTGTCGTCTGCTACTAAGGAGACTGAAACATGGCCGTGAAGCCGGTAAACACTGACCTCGATTTCGGCAACGCTGGCCGTATCTCGGGTCTTCTCGATGGTGTATCGCCTCAGGACGCCGCCACCGTCGCGCAACTCAACGCTGCTGTCGAGGGCATCGCGTGGAAAGATTCCGTGCGGGTTGCTACGCAGTCGAACCTTTCGATTGCCTCGCCCGGTGCCACCATCGACGGCATCACCATGGCGACCAATGACCGGGTGCTGGTGAAGGCACAGACTTCGCAGCCCGAGAACGGCATCTACATCTGGAATGGCGCGGCTACGCCGATGACGCGCGCCCCGGATGCCTCGACCTCGGCAGAACTTGAACAGGCGGTGACAACGGTAGAAGAAGGCACGTCTGCGGGCGCGACGTTCCGGCAGACGACCGTGAACTTCACCCTCGGGTCGGGCAACGTTGTCTGGACCGCGTTCGGCACGTCCGCGCCTGCGGCCTCGGAAACCACGGCTGGCGTGGCGGAACTGGCAACGCAAGCCGAAGTGGACGCCGGATCGGATGACGCCCGCATCGTCACACCGCTGAAACTGGCGACGTGGGCTGGCCGCGTTCGCAAGTATTCGCAACAGATCGGAGACGGTTCGGCCACGTCCATCGCGGTGACGCACAACCTGAACACGCGGCAACTGACGGCGCAGGTGTTTCAGGATTCCGGCACCTTCGACATCGTGGACTGCGAAATCGAACTGACCTCGGTGAACGTTGCAACGTTCAAGTTCAACACCGCGCCTGCGAACAACGCCCTTCGCGTCAACATCATCGGCTGATCCGACATGCGCCGTTTCCTGTCAGACTTGGTGGCACCACTGTTTAGGCTCGGTTCCGATACCGGGCCTACGGTGTCATCTGGCTCGGGATCGCCGGAAGGAGTTGTAACGGCCCCTCCCGGTAGTATCTATCTGCGAGAAGACCCGGCAGGTGCTTCCACAACGCACTACAAGAAGGTCAGCGGCACAGGAAATACTGGCTGGCAGCTTAGCACGGCAGGAGCCTCCGGTTCTTTCACCATCGCCGAAGTAGAGATAGACTTCGATGTTCCGGCAGTAGCTAGCAAAACCTTTGTCATCACTGACGGTTCGGTATCTCCGTCTTCCAAGATTATGGCCGTTCAATCCGGTAAAGCGGCCATCGAAAGGTTTGCTGACGAAAACGATATGGACAAGATTGTTTTTGCAGCCAATCCCGGATCAGGGCAGTTCACATTGTGGGCACAGTGTTTGACCGGAAAAGTTTCCGGCAAATACCTTGTTCACTACATCGTCCAATAAGGAGACAGAACGTGGCAAATATCGATGGACCAGTGGACGCCAATGGTGCTGTCCGTGTCGCACAACCTCTGAACCCCTTACACGCGGGTTTCGGACAACTGACGTTCGTGAAAAGTGCTGCGCAGCCCGCAAGGACTGCCCTAATCAACGCTGCTGGCGAGCTTAGCACGGCACAGTCTACGCGGCTGTTTGATGCGGAATTCAACGGACCCGCCGCTGGCGCTTTGGTCAACAACCAGTTCAACCAAGCCGCGACCACCATGACCGGAACCCTGACAGGTGGGTTTCTGCGTCTCAACACTACCACTATCACCACGATCAACACCGGCATCGGTGTCAATACATGGCAGACTTTCGGCATCATCGATGATTCGTCGCTGAAACTGTCGTGCATCGTGCGTCATGCGAATGGCGCTGTTTCGAACAAGCAGGCAGACATCGGTTTCGGTTTCTACGGCAAGGCGGCTGGGCAGGCCGCGACCATGAACGAATTCATCGGTTTCCGCTGGACCACAGGCGGCGGGTTGATCGGGGTTCTCGAATACTCTGTCGGTGGCGCTCCCACCTCTATCACGGTGAACCTGAACGGCGGCGTTCCTCTTTCCAACGATGCTACGCACGTCTACGAAATGTTCGTCGGCGAGGAAGGTATCGATTTCTGGATCGATGGCTCTTTCATGGGCTACATCGCGCCTCAGCCCGATGCCTCCGGTATCGTGAAAGGGTCGAGCTATCCTTTCATCGCTCGTCTGTTCAACGCTGGGTCCGCTCCCGCCCTTGCACCCGTTTTCGACATCGGCAATGTCGTCGTCTCGCGTATCGGCGGCACACACAATGAAGACCGCCCGACTTTGCAAGTTGCTCAGGGTCGGCATTCTGGCCGGGCACAGGCTGGTCTGCAAACTTCTAGTGGCATCACCGGCTCTGTTCCCGCCTCTGGCACCGGGCCGGGCGCTCTTGTCGCGTCCAACACTGTTTCCGGCCTTGTCGGCCTCGGCGGCTACGGTCGCGTCACGCTCACTGGTGTTGTTGCGACCGCGCATACCGAACTGATTATGAACTCGTTCCAGAATCCGTCGAACCCGGAAGCGGTTGGTGTTGCGAACAACCCTCGCAGTCTCATCATCACCGACATCATGATTTCGCCTCTGATCGTCACTACTCTGCTGGCGGGCGGCGGCTTCTCTGCGGAATGGTTCCTCGCGTATGGCTCAACGGCTCTTTCCCTCGCGACTGCCGATGCCATCGGGACAACTGCGCCCGGCGCGAAATCGCCGACCAAGATTCCGCTGCCCATCATCGATACCCTTGGTGCGAACGCGGCGGCGGGCACCATCGCAACGCGAACGGGTGAGCAGGGTCTCATCACGCTTGCAACGCCAATCGTGATCGCACCGGGCGAATTCATCCATCTTGGGCTTCGGACACTGTTCGTCACTGCGGCTGTTACCGCCGGTGCGGCAGACTTCGGTATCGGTTTCAGCGGTTACTGGCAGTAACCGTTACAATCGATTGCAAGCATGGCGAAGCACGATCATCTTTGGGGGATACCGGCATGAAAGTGCCGGTATATCTCATCGAGAAGTTCACTGGACACGTCGATGAAAACGGTGTAGAACTTTTCTACACTGTTGCGGCACGTCTGACGCGAGCCTCGGCAGAGCAAGACTTCGAAGAAGAAATACGTAAAGGGGCAAGGGTCAGGAAGATAACTGCGACCAAATGACCTCCCCATAGCAGAAGCCCGTAGGAGGGGCATCAGCAATGGCTATCAGAGGCGTCTCGCTTGCCGAACGCGAAGAAGTGATCCTGCCCCACGATCCGGGCCATCCCGATCACAAGGAATACAAGGCGGCGGTCAAGAAGGGCCTTCCGCTCCCCGAACCCACCAAGTTCTACATCGGCAATCTGACCAAGGCGTGTCGGATCGAAATCGGCGACATGTCCACGTCGCCTACCATGCGTGACGGCGGCGTCACGATGGAAATGCGCCGCACCAAGAAAGCCTACATGATCGTCCAGCGCGGCCTGCAAGGCTGGGACAACATGCTGGATCACGCGGGCAACCCGGCCAAGTTCGAACAGGCCACCATCCCCACGGCTTCCGGCGGCTTCGTCAAGGGCGCGTCCGATACGTGCATGATGCTGCTCGGGGCCGACGAAATCGACGCCCTCGCCAAGCTGATCCTCGAAAAGAACGGGATGACGAGGCAAGCCGAGGGAAACTTCGTCAATCCGTTGCAGCAGTCCGTCGCGGAGCTTTCCGAGAGTGGACCTGCGACGGATGCACCGCAGACCAACAACGCGAGCGAGGATGCACCGAACCCGCAGTAATTCCGCGCGGGAAGATTCTCAATCCGCAAGACGCCAAGGCGGGCTACTATTGGGAACTTCCTGACGGAACCAAGCAGAACAGGTGCCCACGCAGACACATCAAGGAAGACCCTGACTGGTGGCAGAGCATCATCCTCACCTACAGTGCCTACGAGAAAGGGTTTCTCCCCGGTGACGGCGGTATCGACAGTCAACCCCATCTGCTAGTGCCTATCATGGCTACCATATCATCCGCGATCAGCGACGAAGAAGAACTAGAGCGGATGCAGAACGACAGAAAACGGAAAATGGCGGCTGGTAGTCAAGGTCGCGGTGGTCCGAAATCGGTTCTGCAAGGCGGCGAAACTCCGGGATATGCACCTGTGCCTGTCCCGAAGCGCAAGAGGTAGGCTAGGGTATGACGGTCAGGAACACCGACTTCGGACAGGTCGCAGACGATCTTAGGAGGGCAGCGAGTTCGTTTGCCCTCCTGACCACAAATGCTACCGCCTTCGGTGTGGCGCTGAATTCGTTCCGTGAATTTCAGAAGCAACTGATTGCTACCAATGCGGTGGCCCAAGGCACTGCGGAAAACTACGCGCAGATGGAAGCTGCCGCCCGGCGCTTTGCGTTGGCTACTACGACATCGGCTACTGAGGCAGTAAACGCCCTTCAAAACCTCGCACAGGCGGGTTTTACGGCGCAGGAATCGCTTCAAGCCATGACCGGGGTGCTGTTGCTTGCCTCGGCTACTTTGACGGACGTTGGCACCGCTGCTGACCTCATTTCTTCCAACATCCGTGCCTTCAACTTGGAGGCAACCGAGACGACGCGGGTTTCGAACCTGTTTGTCGCTGCAATCACATCTGGCCTTGCCAGCATTGACAAGCTGACGTTCGCCATGCGGCAGGTTGCGCCCGTCGCTGACGTTGCCAATCTGTCCATTGAAGAAACGACAGCGTTCTTGAACGAACTGTTCAACGTGGGTCTTCGCGGCGAACAGGCGGGCACCGCGCTGCGCAACGTGATCGTTCGCTTGGTGCGTCCGACAGGCGAAGCTGCCAAAATCCTTCGCGAGATTGGCGTTGCCACTGTTGACGCCACGGGCAACTTCCGCGATCTGGAATCTGTGTTGCAAGAAATCGCCGCCGCTAACCTTGGCGAAGCGCAGCTTGCGAAAATCTTCGAGAACGAAGCTCTTGCGGGTGCCATCACCCTCTTGAAGTCGGTTTCCAACTCCGTTGATGGAACCACTTCTTCCTACCGCAAGATGTTGGCAGAGATTTCCGGGACGCAGGATGCTCTGATCCTCACTCTGAAAAACCTTGAATCGTTCGATGCGCAGATGTTGCTACTGCGCAATAGCGTGATCGATCTTGCTATCACCATTGGCGAAGAACTTGCACCGTATATCGAGGCGATTGCAGAGTATGTTCGCGAACTGATCAATGCCTTCCGCGAACTCGACCCCGAGACGCGCGCCCTCTACACGCAACTGCTGCTTGTTGGCGCTGCTATCCTTGGCCTGCTGGGGACGATCAATGCCTTGATCCTTCTGTTCGGCACGGCTGGTGTCACTGCCCTGCGGTTCGGCGTTGCCCTTGGTGGTCTGCCTCTCGCCGCTTTCGTTGCCGGTATCGGCGGCATGGTCGGAGGTCTTGACGGTGCGGTAATCGCATTTGCCGCTGTTCTTGCTTCTATGAAAATCCTGCGCGCCTACATGGCGGGCACTCTCTTGGTGGCGATCCGTGGTGCCGCTCTAGCTCTTGGCCTTTTCGCACTGACTAACCCGGTTGTCGCTGGTATTGCGGCAGTTGGTGCAGCCATCGCCGCCGTGACAACCGCTTTCACCTTGCTTCGCGGAGAATCGGAGGAAACCCGCGAATCTCTCAAGAAGCTGGAAGACATCAAGGTCTCGGTCGGACTTGAATTCGACCGGCAAGCTTCCAGCCTCGGGATTGGTGAATTCGGCCTCTTGCAGTTGCAGGACCAAGGCGACCTTGCCCGTCAGCTTGCGGATAGCGATCTTGTCCGCGCCGTCTCTGACAACGATTTCATCACAGGTATTCAGGCGGCGCAGGAAAGCATTCGCATCGCCAATACCACGCTTGAGGAAGCTGAACGCGGTCTAAGCGCACTCAATGAGACTTGGGCTGGTGTGCGTAAAGCCCGTGAAACCTACAACGAAGGTTTGGCCGAACTGCAAGATAGCTGGTATGGTCAGCTTAACGACAGTTTCTTCCGGTTCATTCCGCTTGTCGGTAGCGGCGATACCGTTGAAGGACTTCTGCGGGACGCTATCACCGAACAGAACCCGGAAGCTCTTGCCCTTCTCGAAGAATTCGGAGGTCGCGAAGACCTTCTCGTTGCCGAAATCGAGAAAAACAAAGAGACGGTGCGCATTGCTCGCGAAGGTCGCGAAACGGCTGTTCGTGACCTCTTGCAATCGATTGCTACGGGTGAGGCAGAGCTTCCGACCATCTACGCAGACCTTGCCGAAGGTTTCCGGGGCTATCTGCAAACTGCCAACAAGGAACAGATCGATGCCATCGTTGCCGGTCTAACCGCCGAAGGCACAGAGTTTACGCAAGAGGCGCTGATTTCGGCGCTTCTCACCGCACAGGGTGTTGATCCGGGCTTCATTTCCGAAATCCTGCTTCGTCAGGAAAAAGAACGTGTGCGCAAGGTCGTTGCGGACCTGCAATCGATTGCAGATGAGCTTGCCGCAGAAAACGAACAGGCTCGCATTGCCGCGCTGGAATATACTGCCAAGAATTCGGAAAACCTGACCGAAGCCCTTCGCGCGGGTCTGGAAGCTGCGAACGCTCAGCTTGAGCTAGACTTGCAGGAATCGTTGGAAGACTTCGCCACCAAGTATGGCGAACAACTGACGATCATCATCAACCAGAACCAAGAAGGCATTCAAGAGGCCATTGATGCCGCAGTAGCGGATTCCGGCTTTGACATCAGCGCCTCTGACGGTATCGAAGAAATTCTCGGTGGCAGTGCGCTTATCGACGCTTTGAACGAGCGTATCGACGAGGACACGTCTCCCGAAGAAATCATGCGCATCGCTGCCGAAGAAGGCGCGAAATACGCGGCGCTGCTGGAAGAAATCCTCATCGCTGTGGCAGAGGCGTCTGGCGGAGCTATCTCAGAAGAACAGCTTGACCAGTTGCGCGCTATCGTCGCTGGACGAGTGGAGGCCATTGGTCGTGCTGCGGTAGAGGGCGCACAGCAAGGTGCCGATAGCCAAGAGGCAGTGCGCGAGCGGATCGAACGTTCTGGTCGTGATGCAGATAGGGCAGCGGATAAGGCCCTGAAAGAAGCTCGTAAAGCCTTGAAGAAGGCTCGCGAAATCGAAGACCTTTTCCGTGATGCTACCGAGCAAGGTCGGGAAGCGCAGGCGCGCTATATCGAGGCCGTGCGCGGTCTTGATATTGATCAGCGTATTGCTGTTTCTCTGGACTTCGAGCTTGAAGAAATCAACGAAGATTTCGACAACCAGATTCTCGAAATCCAGCGCAAGCTGCAAGACCTTGAACTCGACTTCTCTGGCACCCCGGAGGAACTCGAAAAGATCAAGACGGCTTACTCTGGTGTGATCGCCGAAATTGAACGCGCTCGCGATGCCGAGATTGCGGCAGCATCGTCGTTCACTGCGCAGATGGAACGCCGTGGCAAAGCCATCGATCTGTTCATTCGTGATTTGCGCGACATCGCCATCGCCACGAAGGACACGTTCACGCAGGTAGGCGCGGGTATCGCCACGGCTTTTGCCGAATACCAGAAAGACCTTGTGACGCTGATCGACATTACCAAGGACGCCACTACTGGCCTCTTGGACACGATCACCACTGGTATCGGCGATTTCATCTTCGACAATGAAAATGCGTGGGAGAACTTCAAGAAGAACATCCTCAATATTTCGCGCCAGATTTTTGAAGGCTTCACCAAGGCGCTTCTGCAACAGGCCATTTCTTCTCTGACAGGTGGACCGGGGTCTATTCTTGGCAACGCACTGCAACCTTCACCGTATGGCAGCACAGGGACGCCCTCGGTCGGAACTGGAGGCTTGCTCGGTCGCTTGTTCCCCGGTCTTTCGGGTGCGATGGGCGGTGCCAACGCCGCCGCAGTTGGCGGAGCGTCTGATTCTGTTGCTCAGGTTCTTACCGGCGCAGCGGCCCGGACAGATGCCGCGTATACCACGCACTTGTCCGCTATGCAGACCACGTTCACGCAGTTTGAAACTGGTATGCGCGGCGCTCTCAATAGCGTCGTTACAGCCATTCAAGGCATGGCCTCTCAGATTGGTGCTGGCGGTGCAGGCGGGGTCGGAGCCATCGCAGGCGCAATCGGTGTGCCGGGCGTTGGGTCGGCAGCAACCGGAGCCATCGGTTCCGCTGTTAGTGCAGCTTACACGGCAGGTTCCTCTGTTCTCGACGGGATGGTAACGAGCCTTCAAGACGGTATCGTTGAGACTGCCGCTGCCCTCAAGATCAATCCCATCGATCTTGCCACTGTAATTTCCTACGAGACTGGCGGCACGTTCAACCCGTTGCAGCGCGGTCCTACGACGCAGTGGGGGCAGCATCGTGGTCTGATTCAGTTTGGCGAGCCACAAGCCGCGATGTTTGGTGTCGATTTTTCGTCTGAAATGGCGGCACTGCAATCTCAGCTTGGCCCGAACGGAGCCATTGTCAAATACCTTGAAGCATCCGGGTTCCAGCCGGGCATGGGTATCCTTGACCTATATTCTACCATCAACGCTGGCGCACCCGGTCGTTATGGTGCATCTGACGCCAACAACGGCGGTGCGCCGGGGACGGTTCTCGACAAGGTGAACAATCAAATGGCGGGGCACCTTGCCAACGCCGAACAACTGTTCGCTGACTTCAATACCGATTTGTCTGGCGTGGTAACTGATGCTCAAGGTCTGTTCGACCAATTCGGTCAAGCCGTGACCGGACCTGTGCAAGCCGGAACGCAGTATTTCGACGCTAACGGCAATCCGCTGTCACCGCAAGCTTTGGCTGGCATTGTGCAACCTCAGCCTATGCCTCCGACACCTGCGCCTCTGCCTACCGCTGTAGGTGCCCTTACTGGTCAACCCGGCGCTGGCGTTCCCGGTCTTCCGGGTCAAGGCGGTGGCGTCGATCAGATCATGCAGATTGCCAGTCAGCTTACGCAGACAATGACACAATTCGTGCAATCGATCACACAGACGCTTAATCAGTTCGGTCAGCAATTCACGCAAGCGTTGAACAGTGCGTTGCAACAGATGGGCGCACCGGGTGGTTTGTCGTTCGCAGGGGTTGGCGGCGGCGCTGGCAGCGGTATTGGCGGTGGGGGTGGCGGGCTTGGCGGTCTGTTCGGTCTTCTCGGTGGTCTGTTTGCCGAAGGCGGTTATACAGGCGACGGCGGCAAATACGAACCGGCTGGCGTGGTCCACAAAGGTGAGTTCGTCACCAACGCACAAGCAACAAAGGATTTCCTTCCTTTGCTACAAATGATCAACGATGGAACCATTTCCCTCGATATGATCAAGAGCATCGGGCGTAAGCCGATGGATGGCTACGCTATGGGCGGACTTGTCGGAGGTTCTGCGCTCTTTGGCGCGGGCTTCCGTTTCGAAACCGCCGCCCTTGACGCTCTCGGGTATGACAACCGCTCCGCGCAAGGAACTATGGGCAACATGCCGGGACTTACACGCCAAGGCGACAACATCGCCTTGAACGTGACCTACAACATCACTGGAAACCAAAGCCCTGATCGTTTCGCGCGCTCTGCGAACCAACACGCCAAGGTTCTCATGGGCCGTATCGAGCGAGCTAAACGAAACACCTGACCTCCTACAATCGATTGCAAGCGAGAAAACCATGAGCAAAACCACCCTGACCGACGGTTCTCCTGTCACCCCGGATCACCGGGAAATCGACCCTTCTACCGGAATGCAGAAAGCCTATGTTGTGCTTTCCGCAGAGGAACGGGCTAAAGGCTTCGTGGAACCTGTGCGCCGTTCCTACGTTCACGAAAAGTGCGGCGGTGTGACGACCATGGAGCAAGCTCTCGCCGAAACCTACGCCCGTCAACCTTCGTTCTACTCTGGCACTTTCTGTGCCCACTGTGGCACCCATTTTCCTGTCGGAGCGGACGGGCAGTTTGTGTGGGACGGAACTACGCAGAAGGTCGGCACTGTCTCGGAAAAGCGGGAGTCCTGAAATGACGATGCTCATGATCGAAGGGTTCGAACAGATCGATCCCGCCATCACCATGACTGCTTCGCAGTTCCAGTATCTCTTTCTCGCCAATGAACCGGACGTTGTGACGGGGTGGTTCGGCGGCGCGGGCGACGGTGTTGCGCACCATGCCAGTGGTCGTGTATCTGGTAACTGCCTTCGCTTCACCCGTGGTGCGAACGCTTCTCCGTCTTGGGCCGCAGATACCGGCGCAAATCTCGGCTTTTCATTCACTCCGAAACAGAAGGCCACGCTGGGCTGGGCTTCCAAATGGAGCGTGGCACCCACACAGCCCATCCCGCTCGCGGGCTTCCGCTATGACGCGGGCAGCGGCGACGAGGAACAGATTTCGCTGTGGGCTACCGCAGACGGGAAGCTGTATATCTCGACCACCAGCTACGCGGCGCTCTATGACGATCTTGTGGTGGGTATCAACCCGCTCGCTGTCACCCCATCGGGCGCGTTCCGTTTCACGCAGTGGACCTACTTCGAGTTTGTCGTCAACTACGAAGGCACCACACCGACCGTCAGTGTCCGCGTAAATGGCGTCCTCGTGCTTGACGGCTTGCTGAGCGACACCTTCATGCAGCTTGCGGATGATCCCTACATTTCGTCGGCGCATGTCTTCAACGCTACCATCCAGCATTTCGGCAACGTGTCGGTGATCCACTCCATAGATGACCTCTACATCGATGATGCCAACACGCATGGGCCGCAGTGGATTGTCGGTCTGGACAACGAATCCTCTACCCTCAATGAAGGATGGGATGGCGTTCCTCCTGCGAACTACACCACAGCGTTTGCCGGTGTGCAGGGCGACGATTGGGGTGATCAACTCGCGTGGAACTTGTCTGATCCGCCTGTCGGCGTCGGCACAGTCACGGCAATCGGCGTCAACATGATCGGTGATCAGTCAGCTACCATTGATGCCGTGGAATTTGGCGTTGTCAACGCGAGCAATGGCGGCAAGAGGTCCAAGCTCATCACGCTCAGTGCGGGCGATCCACCAAGATGCTTGCGGTTTTGCACACAGACCGCGCCTACCGGCTTGTCTATGACTGGCGCAAGCTTGGCAAACCTTCGCGGCTATCTCGTCGCAAGAGCGGTGATTACCTGATATGCCTGCTTACTGGATTCCACCTGCGATCCCGCCTGTAGCCATTAAGGCGCAAGAGACGCAACTGTCTGCGGATCAACCGCGCAATGCGCAGGCAAACGTGCGCGCAGTCAGAGTCCAGCTTGCGTCTGGTCAAGTCAGGACGCCTTTCGACGTATTGTCTGTGCGGGTGCAGGTTGCAGTTCGCGCAGACCACAAACCAACTGGCGGCTTCTACTCGATTGCAGCCACTCCCGGATCGGAGGACACGCAAGTGATCTACTATGACCTTTTCTTCCCGAAGTGCATTGCGTATGGCTCGACGGGAAGCCCCAACTACATCACCGAAAAGGTCGAAGTGGATTCGGGCGCAGAACAGCGCAACCAGCGCCGCGTATATCCGCGTCATGAATACAACATCGAAATGGAGAACCTTCCGGCGAACGAGATTTCGGAAATCATGAATCTCTGGCACGTCTGCGCCGGGGACCACATCGGTTTCCTGTTCCTCGACCCGATGGATCATACCAGTTCCAACACGGTGGACAGTCTGTCTGGCACGGACGTGCTTATGACGGATCAACTTGTCGCAGTTGCGGTGGGGACGCAGACAGACTACCCGCTCTACAAATACTACAAGGCAGGTGCGCACGACATGCGCCGCCGCATCCAGTATCCCGATATGGATACTCTAGTTGTCGCAGTGGATGGATTCGCTATCACAAGCTGGCTCTATTCCTACGATGACTGCCTGCTTCGCTTCACCAAACCCGTCACCACGCTTACCGCGTCCATGAGCCGCACGTCCGGTGGTGTGATCAGCGGTGCCAACTATTCTGCCTTGTCTCCCGGCGACCTCGTGTATGTCACGGGGTGGTCCAACGCGAGCTATAATGCTGCGCCCGGTGGAGACCCCGCGCGTGTCGTTTCCGCTACCAGTTCTACCCTTGTGCTGCAACGTTACAATGGGTCGGCGTATGGCAACGCGGTGCTTACAGGTGAAACCGTGACCATCCAGTCGGCCCTGCCTCCGACCGGGGCAGAAATCACTGCCGGGTTCTACTTCTATGTGCCAGTTCGGTTCGATGATGGCGACAACATGGAGAACGAAATCAAATCCGGTATGCGTGAAAGCGCATTCGCAGACTTCTCCCGGATCACGCTGCGCGAGATTTTCGAATGAACCGCGCCGACTACACCAATCTGTATACCAAGCTTGCAGGCACTCGGACGAAATATACCGAGTGCGTCAAGATTACGCGGCTTGATGGACAGATTTACCGTTTCACGGCCCATGACGAAGACCTTCTCATTCAAGAGGAAGACAGTCGTTTTCACAGCTACAAATCGGCAGACAGCTTCACTCTTACCGCGCTTGAGAACCAAGCCGGTCTCGTTGTGTCCAACATGGACGTGGAAGCAATTGTATCGGACGATTCCATCAGCGAAGACGATCTTATCGGTGGGCTATTTGATCACGCAAAGGTCGAGCTTTTCATCGCGTATTGGGCTGGGCAACAGATCGGAACGTTGCCATTGCGCGCCTCGTGGATCGGGGAAATCACCCTCAAGGGTGTGCAGTTCAAGGCTGATTTGCGGGGCATCGCACAGAAGCTTCAACAAGTCTTCTTGAAAGCGACTTCTCTGGAATGCCGGTGGAGCTTCGGGGATCAGTTCTGCGGCAAGAACTTGACCACATTCACCAAGACTGTGACCATCACTACGGTCGAATCCAATGATACATTTGTCGCCAACATTCTTCTGGCCGATAGGAACAAATTCCAGTGGGGCCTTGCTCGCTGGGTGACTGGAAACAATGCTGGCGGTGAAATGGAAATCATCCGCAATTTCAACCAGCGTATTCAGTTGTTCCTGCCCATGCCTTTCGCTATTTCTGTGGGCGATCAAGTCCAGCTTGTCTACGGATGTGACAAGGTTTTCAAAACCTGTCGTGCAACCTACGACAATTCGGAGCGTTTCGGCGGAGAACCTTTCCTCGCAGGCAGCGACCTGCTTATCACCTATCCTCGTATGCTCGAAAAAGAGGATGAGGAAGACGAAGGCGGGAGCAAGTTCTGATGAAACGCGAGCATTGGCTTTTTGCACTCCGCACCTACAAAGGCGTTCGCTTTCTACACCAAGGACGCAACCGCGCCGGGATTGATTGCGTTGGCCTGCTTTCGTGTGCAGCGCACGACCTCGGGTATCCAAACGCTGCGCAGGCCGACATGCGCGATTACCAGCGCGCACCAGACAGCGACATGTTCCGCGCGCAGATTGGCAACTTCCTGACACAGCTTCCTTACAATCGATTGCAGCCGCTTCATACGCAGATGCTTCCGGGCGACATTATCGCGTTCTGGATTGATAAGCGTGGACTACCTCGCCATGTCGCGGTATATATGGGGCAAGACGCTCGCGGAAACGACACTATGCTTCACGCTTACGCGATGACACCGAAATGCGTAGTGGAGCAGCCGATTGAACGGGGCTTCTGGATGCAGCGAGTTGACAGCCTGTGGCGTCTTCCGATGATTGAGGACTGATATGGCTTCTATGCTCCTTGGCAATCTCGGTTCCTCCCTCCTTGGTCCGCTCGGGGGTTGGATCGGTTCTGCTATCGGTTCATATATCGACAACATGCTGTTCTCTCCGAAGCCGGAAGACCAGAAGGGTCCGCGTATAGAAGACCTGAACGTCACCCGCGCCGATCCCGGCGTTCCCATTCCACTTGTGTTTGGCGCAGATCGCATCCCCGGTATCGTTATTGCGTCAACCCCTCTCATCGAAACCGTGAACAAAGAAAAGGTCGGCGGTAAAGGTGGCCCAACTCAAACGGTTATCACCTATACCTATCACGTCGAGATTGACTACATGCTTTGCGAAGGCCCCATCTTGGGTGTCGCTCGCATTTGGGCGGAAGGCAACCTTGTTCGTGGCACTCGCTACGAAATGGAAACCAGCACAGCGGAGTTCCCTGAGAACATTGGAGGCATTCCTTATCCTGAATACTACCGCTCGCATCTTTACGATCCCAAGCTGATCCCGTGGTCGCTTGATCGCGTGTATACGCCCACTGACGAAGGGCGTAACTACATCATGACACCAAACCGTCTCGCAATGGTCGCTATCTCCGATCTTGAAGCGACTGACATGCTTGAAAATGGTTTTGAGGTCGTTTACTGGAAGGATACAGCGACAGGTTACTACATACCTGTGCGGGAAGACCACGCTTATGGTGTGTCTCGCGAAATTGCCGGGCGTCCTCCGCAGTCTGTCTCATTCACGGCACCCTATGCACCGGGCGACCGATTCCCTAGTGTTGCTTACACTGTCGTAGACCTTGGCGAGTTCATGGACGGGGATACCCTCGCTGAGCTTGCCAATTCCGGTGGCACACTATCCATGAGTGGAGTATCGCAGGTTGCCGATGACGAGGACTTTGGCGTTGACGTTTCTGCCCGTGTCCTCAATTTCGAGGTAGATTTCTACAAGGATGGTAGCAACCTCACTGTTGATGGTCAGATGTGGGGCGAACGCACTGGTGGCGGCTACTGGCAGTGGAACCTTAACGGACTTGTAGCACCCTTTAGCTCGGGAGCTTCTAACGGCGCTGGCTTCGGTTCTGGCGCTGCAACCATCCCCGCTGAAACCCGTTTCATGGTTTTTACGACAGACTATGCACTTTTCTTCCCTGTGTTCGCGGGACCACACACATGGCTTAACTCCACCTTTACGGTAAATTACACGAAGACTTTTACCGAGGAAGAAGAACTCGTTCGCGATTGGCCTGACTACTGGAATCTGTATGATGCCATCAACGATTGGTCGGAAATTGCAGTTCTGACATTCAAGGGCGTGGATGGGCTTACAGTCTATCATGGCACGATGGATCAGCAGCCTGACGCACATATGCGCACCGCCCTTGCTGCTGAACTCGAAGATGCTCTTGAAGAAGGCGAGACTTTCGAGATTCCGGCTTACATTGGCCGCGCCCATATCGTATTTGAACGACTTGAACTCGCCGACTACGGCAATCGTGTGCCAAACTTCACGTTTGAGGTTGTGCAATACGATGACGTGCGTATTGCCATGGTTCTCAAGGACATGATGGATCGTGCGCAAGTGGGCGAGGAATACTATGATTTGACTGCGCTACCTAGCGTCGGACAGCGTAGCCATGTTCTCGGATACAGCATCGGATCGAAGACCACCTATCGCGCAGCCATGGAAGCCATCATGGAAGCGTTCCGCGTTGACGTTGCGGAAATTGGCAACGAACTTGTGTTCCGCCCTCGTGATCGCGCAATCGAGTGGACAATCGATTACAGCGACCTTGCTGCGATGGAACCGGGCAAGAAGCCTGACGAAATCGTTGAGCTATACTACCGCGACAAAGTGGAAATGCCTCGGTCCCTGACCGTGCGTTTCAAGGACGCCGAACGCAGCTATAACGTGAACACTGCGCATTACTACCGGCAACAGGGGCCTTCCGTGCAGGAAAGCATGGTCGAGCTTGCGTCGGTTATGCCTCCTGAAATCGCCAAGTCACATGCTCGTGACAAGATGCGCGACGTTTGGCTGGAACGTGTCGGTGTCAAGATCAAGGCTCCGCATAAATACATCTACGTATATCCGACTGACATTGTGAAGATTGCGGGCTTCCAATACGGCGCACAGGACATCGTGTTCAAGGTCACGGGCGTAACACGCGGCGCAAACGGCATCTTGGAAATGGAAGGCGTGATGCGCGAGCAAACCGTCTACGTTCCCGCCGATGGCGAAGTGACGCGGACACCAATGGACAACTCGACGTGGAGCAATCGCCCTGCACCTGTCGTCAATCAACCCGTGTTCTCCATCGTGGAATTTCTGGACATTGCGGTGTTGCGTGAAAACCACGGCACGGCGTTCGGCTCTCCTGCCGGGTTCTATGCCGCAATGGGCGGTGGTTCCGGGTGGATTGGTGCAGGACTTTATGCCTCCACGGATGATGGCGTAAGTTACTCGCTCATTCATACATCCTCGGATCGTGCGGTGATTGGGTATACCAGCACCATGCTGCCGTATCATCGTGCAGAATTCATCGATACAGTTAACACCGTCGATGTGGAGCTTGTGAACACAGGAGACGAACTAGAGACGATCACCTACGACCAGCTTATCGCTGGTTTCAACTACTGCATGATTGGCAAAGAGGTATTGCAGTGGATGACCGCGACGAAGCTTGTCGGTTTCCCGAATCGCTGGCGCTTGTCCAACCTTGTGCGCGGGCGTCGTGGGACTGATCGTCTGGAAATTCTGCAAGGACACACATCGGGCGAAGCGTTTGTCGTTCTTGAAGAACGCACGTTGTTCCACGTCGAACAGCGATTGAATTTCATCGGACAGTCACAGAAATACAAGGTGGTTCCGTTTGGTTCCAATCTTGCCGATGCTCCCGTGATCGAATTCACCAATACGGGCAACTTCTGGAAGCCATTTGCCCCCGTTTATCTCAAGGGCGAACGGGATGCCAGCAACGACTTGTCAATTCACTGGATACGGCAGGACAAGGTTGGCTGGGGATGGTATGAGGGGCAGGATGCCTACCTCAGTGAATTCTCGTGGGATCACTACGTCGAAATTCTCAACCCCGCAGGCACGGCGGTTGTGCGCACTTTCACCATGACCTTCAACACCAATCCGTATAACTACGCACAGTTGACCTACGAAGACGTGGAATACGGATACGTTATGACCTCGTTCAACTTGACGCTCGACCCGATGACGTTCACGGGCGACTTCCTCTATACCTCTGCGATGCAAACCGCAGATGGTTACACTCCGGGCGATCCTGTGTGGGTTCGCGTATCGAAATTGTGGGCTGGCGGCAGAGGCCACCCGACTACAGCGAGGGTCTGACGATGCCTGTTTCCGACATCCTGCAAATCCCGGTTCTCACCGAAGCGATGGCTCAGAAAACCATCGGTGTGAACATGGCAATTCAAGCTATGGAGAAAGCCATTTCTGGCACACTCTCCATCGCGACCACGACCGCTACCTCCACAGGCTTCGATCTTGTCATTCCGTTCAACACCACGAATGATCTGAGTGCGCGGGAAGCTCTGCGGGCGATCTACTACAGACTGCTGGCCGGGGCTACTCACGCCTTCGATCTGATCCACCCCAACAATCCTCACTTGTTCTTCATCAAGAACGAAACCACACAGACGGCAACCGTCAAGTGTGCCACCGGGTCTGGCACCACAGTCAGTCTTCCCGCTGGCGCTGCTTTCATGATTCTGTGCGACGGCACGAACATGATCAAACTGGACTTCACTCTCGTTAACCTGACGCAGGCCAACGACTGTGAATTCGCCTTCTACGGTATGCCGGAAGCAAGTCAGGTCATGGGGCGCATCCTGATCGGACGCGACACGGTATTTCCGGCCAACCTCGCAGGCTCTCGCGGACTTGTCGGGGTTAACCCGCTTGTCACGCATACTCTGCAACTTTGGGATGATGCCACACAATTCGGAACAATCAGCATCAGCCCGTCTGGAACGTTCACTTTTACGACCACTGGTGGCACCGCCCGCACGGTCACGGCTGGGTCTGTTCTGGAACTCCGTAACAGCGGGACAATGGACACCCTTCTCGATCAGGTCATGGTCACTTTCCTCGCTACTACCACCGTGGCGCAACCCATTCCGTAACCCTGCAATCGATTGCAAGCAGGGTTGCCAAAAAAGGTCAAAAAGCGTATGCTGTCGGACACCCATATCATGTCGCGCAAGACTGCATCCATATACCAAGCGCGTTAGGCTTCGGAGCGTCGATGTGACAGGGCTTGAACCGGCTATCATCGAGTTGATCACCAAGGGGGGCGCAAGCGCCCTCTATGTGCTTGGCTGGCTGCTATACCTGCTTGAGAGATACGTCTACGCCCCGCGCCGGGAAAAGGAATTCCGGGAGGACGTTGCCGCTTTTCGTGCCGACTATCAGGAACTGGCCGACAAGATGGCGACAACTCTTTCCAGTTTCTCCACCATCCTTGAGGTTATCAAGGACAGGATTGGGAGGCCGGGTAAATGAGAATCCTCGGTATCAACGTGTCCAAGCGCCAAGAGGTCTTGAAGACGGACGAGGTTCGTCGTATGACACACGCAGAAGTTGCCAAGACCAAGAACGGACTGGATCAGAAGTTCGCTCATCTTTCGAGGCTGGTTGATGAAACGCTGACCGAACTCAAGGTTCAAAAGCGTCAGCCCTCGCTCCATCCCAATAACCGACGACAGTAGGGTGGAGAATCATGGAGTTTGTAGATACCGGCCTGTTCTACCTCGGTCTCTTGGTGAATTCGGCGCTTGTCATGCTTGCCCTGTGGGGCTTGATGGCATTCTTCCCGAAAAAGGGACTCAGGGGTGACACAGCCGCATCGTGGTTGATCCTTGCCATTTGGCTTGGATTCTTCGGTGTCGGCGCACATACCCTATACTGGCGTGTCTCGGGAGACCTTCTCGAAAAATACGGCTGGTTCACGCAGGAGCAGATCGTCTGGTTCGGCAGAAACGTGATCGACTTCGTTTTTCACGGCATGGCTGTCGTCTCGATTTACCTGCACTTCTACGCCCGATACCGCTCTATCGGTCCTGAGGAACAGAAACAGTGGTCTCCCTTGCTGATGGGATTCTACCCCGACCTTTCGCATTGGGCCGTCAGAACGTCCAAGCGGATTCAATCGCTCTACGAACGTCAACCCAAACCCTGAGAGGACTACCATGTTCGATACCAAATTCTTTCTGTCGTCAAAGACTATCATCGGCGCGATCCTGACCGCCATCGTCGCCTTCGCTCCGCTGGTCGGGCTTTCGTTTTCTGCGGACGATGCCCAACTGGTCAGCACCCAAATCGATGCCATCCTCAAGGCCATCGGCATTCTGCTGGTCGTGTGGGGCCGTCTGACCGCTACCACGTCGCTGACCATCAAGCCCTCGGGCAGCAAGCTCAACTCGCCGTGGCTTGTCTCGGTCGCCGCCGCGCTGCTGTTCCTCGCCGGGTGCGCGACGGGAGGTCTCGAAGGCAAGGCGCCGCTGGAAAAGCTGCGTATCAGCTATGATTCGGCGAAAGTCTCGCTGGTGTTCTACTCGACCCTGCCGTCCTGCGGCCCGGATGTCGTCGGCCTTTGCTCGAAGCCGGAAGTCGTCAGCCGTCTGAACGAAGCTTCGGTTCTGGTCGAAGCCCTGCTGACGCAGGCCGAAGCCTCGGCGGGCGGCGTGGACGATGAAGCGGAAGCAAAGGCGCTGCGCGATGCGCAGAACGCGCTGCGGACGCTGCTGACGATCTATGCAGTGCAGGCCCTCACCAAGGTCTGATCCCTACAATCGATTGCAACGAGAGGATCGAAATGGACGTTCAGAATAACTCGTGGCAGCTTGTGGGGGCGGATACACCATCCTACCTCTACATGCAGAACGTTGGGCGCAGCCGGATCGCCTACGTTTTCGCCGCATCACAGCCCGCCGCGAATTCCATCGCCCTTGACAGCGATGAACACTTCGTTCTCGGGCCGGGAACCGAACCGGAGACCTTCACAAACCTGTCTGCGCGTTCGCTGAACTGCTATGCGCGGTCACTCGGACCTCTCGTCGGCCAACTGGCCGTCGATTCCGTCACCTGATCGCGGAGACAATACCATGCCCTCATCGCAAGTAGGTTTCGTAGGTATCGGCATTCCCGCTGGCACCGCCGAAATCATCATCAACAACCAGACGGGCGCCAACTACAACTTGGTGGACGGTGATCTGATTGGCGGCATCTACGTTCGCATGAACAATGCCGGTTCCAATACAGTCACCGTGCCATCTGGTCTGACGGAAGCTCAGCCGGTCCATATCACACAGATCGGCACCGGAACTACCGAAGTGGTTGCAGGAGTGGGTGTGACCATCCAGTCTACCGATAACTGGCGCAAATGTCGGACCCGATATTCCAACCTGACGCTCGTTCCTGTTGCTCCGAACGTGTATGACCTGATCGGAGACCTTGCTCAATGACGTGGCAGCTAACGCTGGCGTCATGTGCGGCGGCGAACCTGAAACCCGGATTGCCCGTTGATCCCGATCCTGCCGCAGATGCGGCGGTTGAATGGGATGCGTCCAAGCTTGCCACGGATATGACGCTATCCAATGCGAACCGGGATGTTCAGAACACTGGTGCCAACAACTTGAACGGCATCACGTTTGCTACGAAACCTATCAGGCCGTCTGCTGGGCGTGTCTACTACGAGATACTTCTTTCGGCTATTGGTGCGGGCACCAACAACCACCAGTTTGGTGCCATATCTAATGTTGCGTCTGAATTTAACAGCACCGGCACATCCGGTATCAGCGGACAAATTGGTTTCGGTTTCGAAGTCCGTGACGGCAGCCCGAACTCGACTATTCGGCGCGGTAACTTGCAGCAGGCATCTGGTCTGGCCGGGGTGCGCACGGCTGGTGATACCGTGCAATTCATCATCGATGCAGCCAAGGGCGAGTTCTGGTTTGGCGTCAACAACGTTTGGCAGAACGGCGGCAATCCGACTACAGGCGTTCCCAGCGGATACATCCAACCCGGCCTAATCTGGTATCCCGCAGTTAATGCCCGCGATAACGGCGACCTTTTCCGCCTGCAATCGATTGCAAGCCATTTTACCTATCCGATCCCATCTGGATGCAAGGCGTATGGTAGCGACCTTGTTAGTTTCTATGAACATGAACTGCCTTTGAAAAACATCGGATTTGCAAACGACGTGTCTACCGGATGGACGGTGGAAGCTGGCGGATCGACTATCGCGGTTGATAGCCATGCCGGAAACTTCGACACTCAAGGTCGTGCAGTTTTTACGCCGTTCTACAGCATTGCCTCTGTGTTGCACTACTATCCTCGCCCTAGTCAGAACACGTTCACCTATGGCGGTATTTGGCAGGAACATACCTTCGATTCTCGTTTCAATGCCCTCATCGATAGCAACCAGATGGTTATCGACATTTCTATGTTTGTGAACCAAAGCCAACTGCTTTCGTTCACACCTAGTTGTAATGTTGGTGTTGCGTTCTTCGATGCTTCGGACGTCCAAATTGGAGCTACACAGATAAGCTCAGGTTTCAAGGGCGCGCTTGGTGGATTCATTCGACGCGGGGCGACTTTCGATATTCCGGCTAACACGCGCAAGATGCGTATTATATATCGCATTGGTCGCTTGACAGGAGGTCTAGGCGGCGACGTGTATTTCAACGTCTCTGGCTTCAAGGCTAACATGCGTCGTAGAGTAAATCTCCTTCGCACTGCCGCCACAGGTGGTGCGCACATCATCCTTGGGAAACAGCCGGATAGGGTAGGTGTTCGTTTCTCTGCCCTTCACATCATTCTGACACCGTGAGGCTCTGAAATGACAATCATCTATCTCGGCTCTACTTTGGACGATCTTCCCGGCCCCATGGGTCGCACCACCACATCTACTTTCTTTGATTCAGCGTATCAGACCGAGGCTTTGGCGGCAGACATGGAAGGTGTGGTGCCGTTGCATATCGTCCTTCCGGCTACGGTAACAGGAGACCTGTGGCTCCACTATAGGCTGTTCCACAACCGCAACTCAGCCACGGGCATGGGGAACGCGGATGGGTCACAACTTTCTGTATACAACGCTTCTGGACAACTTCTCGCAGCTATCGACATGACCGATGGCGTTACCCGTGCCGTTGCGTATGGGGATACAACTGTCACCAGCGGCGGCTCGTTCACTTGGGCCACGCTGGGCGCTCCGACCTATACGTTCGATGTTAGGGTGGCCGTGTCTTCTTCCAACATAGTCGTTGACTACTACGTCAACGGTTCTCTCGTGGCTACTGCTACCGCAGCGAATACTACCGGAAACAAAGCCAAGCCAAACACTGTCGTTCTGGACAACGCAGATATTCAAGGCACAAACGGCAGCAGTGCCGGTAACGGTATCAGCGAGGTCATCATTACCGACGGTGAAAGCACGGTAGGGTGGCGTCTTGCGACGTTGAAACCTGACGGTGCTGGTAACTATACGCAGTGGATCGGTGATTGGACGCATGTTACCAATGCGCTTGATGGTCTGTTCATTTCTGCCGCTGATACAGGCATCCGCGAATCGTGGACACTCGCCAACTACGGCGGTCCTACTACTCCTGCTTCCATACGTGGCGTGTTCACCACTTTCTTCGGAGACAAGGGTGTCGGAGGTCCGCAGAACTTCGCGTCTTTCCTTAGGATTGGTGGCGCTGATTATGAGGCCGCTTCACAATCCCCGCTTCCGGGGTTCCAGTATATCTTTGAGTGGGCCAACGATCCGTCCACTTCAAACCCGTGGAACACCACAGCTTTCAACGCTCTTGAAGCAGGTATCCGCGCATTGACTTGATCTTGTAATCGATTGCAACAAAAGAGATTGTAAATGAAAATGAAAGCTGTAGAATGATGGACGTGGCCGGGAGTAGGATGATCCGATACCCGAGAAGCTGAACGCCAACGCAGGAGACGCAAATGGCACAACGGACGCAGATCAACCGCATCATCGAACTCGGTGTATCGCACCGCCAGATGAATGACCACTTCGTGCATGATGCCGTGGTGGCGCTCGCACAGGAACGTGCCCGTGCCCGTGTGGCCGCAGCCCCTCCCGCCGCGCTGACCGATTCGTCCGGTGGCACGTCCGCAGGTGCGCCCTTCAACCTCGCCGCAGTCGTTACCCCGACCGAGGCAACCGTGGACGGCGTGACCGCGTTCTCCCCGAAGGCGGGCTTCGATACCGCGACGACCGCCATCGAGGCGGCGCACAAGGAACTGGCCGTCAAGGTCGATGCGCTGCTCGTCCTCATCGCAGGTGGCACCGGGCCGGTGATCGGCATGGCTGCGGGTGGCGCTGCGAACGACACCGTGGAGGCGATCACGTCTGCGCTGACTGCGGCGGCGACCAACACGGTGGCGGCGGCTTCGGCCAAGGCGGAAATCACCAAGGCGCGCAACGTGCAGGCGGCGCTGGCCTCGGCGATCAACTACGCGCGGGTGGCGATGGGTCTGGCACCGCTGACCGATGGCACGGGTGGGGCGTTCAACCGCACCAACGCTGGCTGGCCTGTCGCGTCCTTCGCGCGGGCTGCGACGGCGGCTTCCCCGGCGACCGGCGAGAAAACGCTGACCGACGCTTCGGTGGATGCTGCGCTGGGCGCACTGCGCAACAACATCGCGACCATGGCGGCGGCGCTGAACCAGATGCGTGGCACCATCGCCATCGGCCCGTTCGTGGTGGCGACCAGCAATGCGCGGACCCGCTTCCTCGGGGCTGACGTGACCGTCTGATTCGCTGCTACAATCGATTGCAACGGGGTGGCGAAAGCTGCCCCGTTTGCATTTGAAAGTTCGGAATTATCCTCTTGCATCCGCTGCATTCCTCTATATATTCACCACTATGCGGCGGCGCGGTCACTCGCGCTGTAGCATTGCGGCCTGGATACCCGCACCGCGCCCTCCCGTTTCGTTCCGTTGAGTGTTGCAGCTTACTACGGCGGGAGGGCGCACCCATCCACCTAATATGCTCAGGGTAAAAAAACCTTGATACTCCCGCTTGACAGGGGGTAAATAATCTGCGATATTACCCGTGGTGTGTGACGCCAGAGGGCCAGACCAAGTTCTCAGTCGTCGGGGAGGGCGCGGCATGTCGAAAGATGTGCCGCGCTTTTCGCTTTCTCGGGCTTGATACGCCGTGCTACAATCGATTGCAAGCAACACCACGAAAGCGGAAACAAATGTCCCGAAACACTGCCGACTTGTCCGCGAGCGAACGGCTCGTCCAAGAACTTACCATTGCAACGGATGCTTCCATCGGTATCATCGCCATTCGCTGTGCGGAAACCGAGGTCTACCGCGTCGTGGATGAAATCTATGCTCTCGCGCAATCGTCACGTCTCGACTTCCAGATGCACACCGCCGAGACGGGCTGGTGCAAATATGCGAAGATCGATCCGAACGATACGCGGGCGGAACCTTTCGATCCGCTCACGCCCCTGAATGCGGACAAGCAGACCGCCGAAGTCTTGAAAGCCTTTCAGAAGCTCTCCGAGGAAGGCACCCCGGATGACGGCTTCTACGTCATGCTTGACCTCTACTTTCTGTTCGGTGTCCAATCGACGCAGACCAGCATTCGCAAGCAGGCGCAGCGGGCGATCACCAATGGTCAGCGACTTTTCGTGATCGTGCCGAACCACGCTGAAATTCCCGATGCCATAGCGCCCTTGATGCACGTCATTACCTACGGGTATCCGACGCGCGACGAACTCGGAGAACTGCTCGACAGTCTGATCGAAAACCTTTCCAAGAGAGAACAGCCGGTCATCACCGAAGAAGAACGCAACCTCATCATTTCCAACGGCCAAGGCATGACCGCCCATGCCTTCGAGACCGCCGTTGCGCTTTCGATTACGGACTACAGCGCACGTCACGAAATCGAAGAACCCGACGACAATGGCGGCACCGTTCGCCGTGGCACTCTTTCGGGTTACAGTGCCGCCGACATCGTGAACATGATCCGTTCCTACAAGGTCCAGCTTCTACGCAAGACCAACGTTCTCGAATTGCAGATGCCGGTGGAAGAACATCAGATCGGCGGTCTCGATCTTTTCAAGGCATGGATGCGTCAGCGCAGAGCGACCTACCAGCCGGAAGCCAAGGACTACAACATCACGCCTTCGCGTGGCGCACTCGTTGTTGGCCCGCCCGGCACCGGGAAATCCCTCGTTGCCAAGGCAGCGGGTTCCATCCTAGGTCTCCCTGTCATCCGCTTCGACGTGGGGCGTGTGTTCGGCTCCTACATCGGTCAGTCGGAACAATCCATGCGCACCGTGCTGTCCATGCTTGACGCCATGGCCCCGGTCGTTCTCATGCTCGATGAAATTGACAAGGGCTTCTCTGGCATGGCTGGCGGCGGTGGCAATGACAGCGGCACCACGGCTCGTGTGTTTGGCACCTTCCTGACGTGGATGCAAGAACGCGATCAGGTCAACAGGCCGGTATTTCTCATCATGACGGCAAACCGTGTCGAAGGGTTGCCGCCCGAGTTGCTTCGCAAAGGTCGCGTGGACGAAATCTGGTCCGTCAACCAGCCCAATGGCACGGAACGCGCGCAGATCATCGGTATCCATGCCGCGAAACGCAACCAACCCATCGACAAGAAAGACATGCCTACCCTCGTGCGCATCACCGATGGTCTCGTCGGCGCAGAAATCGAGGCACTGATCGAGGACGCCCTCGTCATGTCCTTCGCAGACGGACAGCCACAGATCACCTACGAAAGCCTCGAAAAGGCCAAGGAATACCTCAAGCCTATGTCACAGACGCGGGCGACAGAGTTCCAAGCCATGCGGTCGTGGGCCGAGAAGAATGCCCGCCCTGCCTCGTCTCCCGAAGACATGGAAATCGCTACCCCGCCGCGTTCCCCCATGTCGGCCCGTCCCCGCCCCGTGCGCAAGCCCGCCCGGATCGCCCGTCACACCTAGCAATCGATTGCAACGGAGCAACATATGTGGTGCCAACTGTCTACCGGACGCGATAGCTTCCGTGCCCAAGAGTCCTCGCCACGTCGCAACGTATCGGTATCCACCTTTACGCGCGTTCCTGACGATGGCGAGGGCCAGCAAATCATCCCTCTCTTTGCTGCGCATCAGAAGAAGCTGCGCGGCTTCGGGCAGAGCAACGTCGTTTCGATAATCCCTGCAACCGACAAGTTTGCGGAAAACGATGCTGGACAATGGTTCATCAACCGGCATGAGCTTCTGCCGGGAACCGAAGTCCTGATCGAATACCGCTGGAAGAAACCGACCGGCGGTTTCGCCGAGAACATCGAATGGCTGCTTCTTGTCGTGGACCAGAATGCTCCACTCTGGCAACTTCGGATTGATCTGCCGCGACACTTCTTGTCCAACGTTCCTGCCGTGTTCTTCGAAGGTCGCTTCGAAATCATCAGGACGGACGATCAACTTGACGCCAAGGCACTGGCGGCGTGGAGGAAGCACATCCACGCCGATGACGACTACAATCTGTGCGATTATCTCGACCCCAACATGGACGGCGAAGATCAGCAGTTCCGCTACATGGAACTTGAACCGCGTATCGCGGTCACTTCCAAGATGGAAATCAAGGAAGGCGAAGACGGCAAGACGAGGCTGCGTATCAAGCGGCACCGCAAGATCAAGATCAGGTAGGCCGGTAAACCGGGCTTCCTTCGAAGACCACAATCTGCTAACCTCACTCAACGGCAACACAAACGGGAGCAATTCACCATGTCTCACAACATCCGACTGTCGGGTGTCAAGTTCACCGACCTCGTTTCGCTCGGCAACGTCATCAAGGACGTGTCGAAAGGGCAGGCGCGTCTCGAAGCCGAACAGAAGACGTTCCGCACCTATCGCGGGCAAGACCCGTCCTGCGATGCCGCAATCGTGCTGCCGGGCTACTATGACATCGGCCTGAAACGCACCGGCGACGGCTACGAACCGATCATGGAAAGCGCCCTCATGTATGGCGGCTCCATCCTCGGGGTGCAGGGATCGCCGCTCGGGCTGGTGCAGCAGGAATTCGCGCTGCGGGAGGCCGAATACGAGGCCGCACAGCGTGGCTACACCGCTTCGCGCGAAGAAGGTAAGAACGGTCGGATCACGCTGCGCATCGGCGTCCCCGACTGATCGCTGCAATCGATTGCAACACCAAGGGAAGGACCAACATCATGGCACAACGTGAAATCCTCATGCACATCGAACCGACCGGCAAAGCCGTGATAGAGGCGCAGGGGTTCGAAGGCGGAACCTGTCTGGACGCGACCTCGGCCTTCGAGGCGCTGTTCTCGAAGCAGGAAGCGCCGCGCGAAATGGTCGGCGAATGCGCGGGAGGGCGTGACCTCGGCGAAAAGGTCATGTGATGACGAGCGACTACGACAAGCAGCGTGACATCGACGCCGAAGGTCAACGCGCTGCCATCTTCCATGGAAAGGGGGCCGCAAAGCCCCCTTCTCGTCGTGGAGTGCAACGGCTTCTCGGGATCAGCAGTGAAGGACGCCCCGTGGACAACGTGGGTGCCCACAACCGCTATGACCTCGATCCCAAGAAGCCTTCGCTGCAAGTGCATCTGGTGAACGAAGACCAGACACAGCTTCTCCACACCGTCTACATCCCGAACACCCGTGAGCGTCCCGATGTTGTCGTATATCGGGGCCAAGTCTATGACGTGATGACTACCAATGTGCCGATCCCGATCTATCGGCAGGTGATGCAACTAGAGGCGTATGACACGCCCTACCAACCCGGAGAGTGACAGGATGAAACCCAACCGCACACAGTTCGAAGCTGCCAAGCTGGTGATCGCGAAATACGGTCGTGAATACCGGGGTGTCGGCACCGACCTTCACCAGAACACCGCTGCAATGGCCGTCTGGTGCATCCTGTCGGGGCAACTCGACAAGACCCCCGGCGAATACCGCGACTGCATCGATGACGTGATGCTCGCGCCCGCACTGGACAACGAAGCTGCCGAAGTCGTCAACGAGGAACTGGAACGGCTGCACCGCATCGGTTCGGGAGTCGAAGTCGGCAAACCGGAAGGCATGGACGAAGTGACCGGCGATTTCCTCGGCCTCGGTGAAGCGGCAGCGGAACTGCTGGGCGTGAAGCCGGGCCACTACATCCACATCGATGATGCGATGGCGGGGATGCCCGACGACGAAGACGAAGACGCCGAACCGAACGAGGACGGCAAGGGCACCGTGGACTTCGACGCCATGACGGTCGATGTCCTCAAGAAGTTCGCCGAAGACAACAACGTGGACCTGACCGGCATCAGCAAGAAGGCCGACATCGTTGCGGCGCTGAAAGAGTTCAAGTTCTGAGATTCGGGGCGTTCCTCCTCCCTCGCCCCGAATAGGGGCGGCGTTCTCCCTTCCTCCCTGAGCGCCGCCCCGCTACAATCGATTGCAACACCATCTAGCGGACGCACACCATGCCCGGCATCATCATGTCCTTCGATCCTGACGGGTCGGTCGAATTCACGCGCAACAAAAACCTCGATGCCTTCTTTGGCGGGGCGGGAAACATGCAGCGCGTCACAGACATCCAGAAACACCCCGACAAGCCGTGGTATTGCATCACATGGCTGATGGGGCCTTTTGCCCGCCGCATCCGCAAGGATCACAACCGTGTCTATCACAGAATGGTATTCGGCGGTGATCTCATTCCGCAAGCCTGCTCTGTCGATGGGCAATCCGGCACGATCTGGTTCTTTTCGTATGAACTCGCCGTGCAGTATGAAATCGAATGCCTGAACAAGATGCGCGCCGATGGCGTGACGTTCGGCAAGGATGGGGTCGGGATTTACTTCGATGAAAAGCAGACTCGGCTTTAACATCCACAAGGCGCGCTACGGAACCTATCACGAAGACGATCCCCGCGCGGCCCGAAAACCCAAACCTCTGGACAAGGCGGAAGCCGCCGTTCGGCAAATGCAGAAGGTCTGCGAAACACTAGGCGCGGACATTGAGTGCGTCGCAGCCGCGTTCAACGATCTTGCGCGGGGTCTTGTCCGTATGCAACGAGAGGTAACTCACGCTCAACAGATTAGAGCGTTAGAGCAAAGCGTTATTGACGATTGGTTGGCCGTTGCACAGCATGAAGCTGCTAGTGGACTACGAGGATTACGAGACCTAGTGGGGCGAGGTCAGAACATCCGACGCGGCGTAGCGCAACGTGTCGAATTACCGCCCTCGGATTGGGTTACAATAGCACCCGCACCAGATGTCCAATTCGTAGGGATAGACCACGGCGCTGCAATTGTGCAGAACGTGGACTACGCTGAGATAGAGAACCGGATACGTGCGGCAATAGAACAGAGAGAAGCCGCGCGACCTAGAGATATGCGCTACAGCACCATTCAAGGCGAGCGTTCGGAATTCTACTGGCCGACTGTCGAAGACGGCGGAACACGCACAGGTCGGTGGTCCAATCCAGATGCCAACATACGCAGTGTGCGGCGTGATCGGCGATAAGCCTCCCCGCGCCAAGCACATCATCACAGGTCCGCTACCGAAGCTGAGACCTATCGACCGTAGCCTGCGCATGTCGGACGAGTTTATCGACTTCACAGGTATGCGTTTCAAGGACGTGACCGTCATTGGCTTGATCGAAGAAATGATAAACGATAGCCGCGCGTCTTGGCTTTGCAGGTGCGTATGCGGCAATCACTTCACCCGCAAGTCGAAAGCGTTGAAGAAAATGCTGATCAACAGCAACAGTCCATACTACTTCTGCGATGAGTGCGCGGAAAGGTGGTGCCCGTTCCTCTAGGTGATTGTTCTAGTTGCAAAAATGACCTTGACTTAGCCGTCACATTTATGCCACATTGCGCGCTAGAAATGCAAACTCCCGGATCAACGGCGCTACCAACACCTCCCCGGGAGTTCAACGATGCAAGAGGGAATCTATGCAGTCCGAGGCGGAAAGTCAAGCCCTTTGTGGGCCTTTTTTGTCAACCGATTTGGTGAGCTACCAAGCAGCCGTTGAACACTTTGATAGCCAGTGGCGTCCGCTGTTGTCTACCAGCGCCGCAGACATCGTGCGTTTCGTGCTGTCCATGACAGTCCGCTTCAAGCGCCGCTTCCGCAAGATTTCCATCCGCACCATGCTGCAAGGCATTCCGCCGAATCCTGAAAAGGGCTTCTCTGGTATCGCCCGCATACGTTGCGAAAAGTCTGCGGCATACGCAGCCCTTGCCGAACTGCGCAGGATTGGAATCCTTACACTCGATTGCTACGAACGCATGGCACTGGATTTCAGCAAGCTGGCAACCGACCTCGCAAATGATGAAACGCTTCGGGCCAACACTGCCAAGGCTAATCGCCGGGGTGGTATCTTCTCGACAGAGGACGGCATCCTCAAATGGGCGTTGGCGCAGGCACGTTGGTTGCTCGGTGCCGTGGAACAGGAAGCCCCGCAGGAAGCTCCCGTTGTAGAGGAAGCTTCGGATAGGCTAAGTATATGGGAATCAAAGCATTCCGGCTATACCCGGAACTATAGAACTAAGTATCTTTCAGGAGATAAATCTCCTTCAAGAAACGTGCGGGAGTGGTTCATGGGCAAGGCCGAAGACTTGAAGGCGTCGATCCTCGCTGCGGTTGCTGAACGAGGCAATCGATTGCAGGCTAAGCGCGCATCCCGCGCTACTCTGGCGGATCGTGCAACTCTCGCGGAGAACGCTTGGCGCAAGGGGCAGACCGACCGCGACCGTGGCACCCTGCCGGGGAAGCTCATCCCGCGTGACCGCAAACTGCTCAAGGATCACATCATCCGTGCTGCCGAAGGTCTCGACTTCGATCCTGCTGACTTCCTGCACTGGTGCGCCGTGAATTGGGACGGCATCGGCGGCGCGTTCTTCCAGAAAGCCAAATCTTACCCAACTGCCCCCGCTTTTCCTTGGCTCGTGCGCTGCCTGCAAACCTACTCGGAAGCCTATCGCCAGCGGGATACCCTCGACCTATCCGCAGCGGGCAATCCCTCTCAGCGTGTCTCTGCGCAAGCCGTAGCGGCCATTTCGCAGCGGGCCGAAAAAGCGGTAACGGTCGCTGCCGAAACCGTGGCCGATCTGCAAGCACAACTGCGGGAAGCTCGTGCAGAGAACACCGCATTGAGACAAGGCAAAGCCCTTCCAATCGATGACGATCCGGTCTATGCTCGGGCATCCAAGTTGGCTTCCCGCAAAATCACCATCGGTCGCTTTGACGATGACGATGAACGCCCGGTTCGCCGTAAACTCGCAAGGCATCGCAAATGAGGCACAGTCCCGGCAACCTTCCATACGAGTATCGCAATACCTCTCTTGGGGATGTGCAAGCTGCATGGCGCGATGAATTCGAAGCCGAAGTTGCGGACGGCAATTTTCTTCGTGGCGGCAAATCGATCATGCTGCTTGGCGATGGGGCCGAGGTAGCATCCCGTCAATGGGTTGCTTGTCTTCTGGTAGCGGGGTTCCGTGTCTATCGGCTTACGCCTCATGAGGCGATCCGCCGAATGTCTGGTCTTCCGGTTTCGTGGGACAGTGAATCCCGGAAGATGGAATACGACGAAGCCGAGTGCTATCTGATCGATGACTTCTTCTTCGATCACTCTGACGGCATGTCGTCTGCCGACGCTTACCTTCTCTGGTTGTTTCTTCTTGAAGCATCGCGCGATGGTCGTGTTCTGCTGATAGCTAGCGACAAAGAGAAGATCGATGAAATCAACTGCTACCCTGATTATGTCTGGGAGCTTGTAGAAGAAACGTTCGAGGTCATTCGTGGCAACCAATCCAAAAAGAAAACAACAACAGGCATCAAGAAGCGCAAGGCCATCGGGTAGCACTACAGGTCTTCTTCTTGTCGCCGCATTGTTGAAAGCTCGCTCGGTTTCGACCTTGAGGGAGATTGACGGCGAACTGCTTCTTGAAGAAGGCACCGAACGTAACGCTTTCACCTATGTTCGCAGGCATTTCGATGAAAGTCGTGCGCTGCCTACTGCTGCCACGGTAGCGGATAACACAGGCATCGTCCTACCTGAGCCTTCCGAGCCTCTGGCCTACTACCTTCGCCGTGTTCGGGAACGCGCCCTGACCAACAACCTGCTTGGTCCTTACAATCGATTGCAAGACGCCCTGCAAAACCCTCGACGGTCTATGCAAGAAATGCAGGACGCAATCGAGGAAATGCACCGGCAGAAGCTTCGTTTCGTTGACGCTGGGTCCGGTATCGAAACGTCTGATAGCCTTTTGGACGATGTGCGCCGTCGCACACTCGAAAGCCGAATGTCTGGTGGTGTCCTTCGCGGGATCACTACGGGTTACACCGAGCTTGATAACACCATGGATGGCTACAACCCCGGCGATCTTGTCGTGTGGGTCGGGCGTCCCGGTCGTGCTAAATCGTGGTTCCTCTTGAAGCAGACACATGCTGCGTGGATAGCGGGATACCGACCTCTCTACATCAGCATGGAAATGGGCGGCTTGCAGAACATGCGCCGTCTTATTGGCATACATTCCGGCATCAACCCGCAGTTCATCAAGCGCGGGCAGATACAGACCATGGCAATGCCCATGTTCAACCGCGCCGTTGACGAACTACTGTCCAATCGTCCTCTGCATATGGTCACTGCCAACTTCTCTAGGACAGTCGATCAGATTGCGAATTTCGTGGATCAGTATCGTCCAGACATCGTGTATATCGACGCTGGATACCTGCTTTCCCCTCGGAAGAAGCGTTATGGGTCTGGCGGTCGGCGTGAGACCATTTCGGACGTGATCGAGGAAATCAAGGAACTCGCAGCCAACTCCAACATACCGTTTGTCATCACAGTCCAGTTCAACCGACAGGCAGAGCATCGCCGTCGCGCGGGAGACGGCAGTTCCTTCAACCCCATCGCACACTTGTCCTTGGCGGAAATCGGTGAGACCGACGTTATCGGTCAGGCGGCTTCCCATGTGCTAGGCATCGAGTATCCTCCCTCCCCGCTCGCACGGGATGCCTATCGAGTATTTGGGTTCTTGAAAGGTCGCGAGGGTGAGAATGGGTGGTGGTTAACTCGTTTTCCACAGTTCCAACATTCACCGATCGATCTGTCCATAGTTCCGCGTGACGATGCCGTCTATCAGCAAATCATGGAGAACGCCCGACAGGCTGGTAATGCTCGTCGTGATCCTCGTAGCACACCACCCGGCGAGCGGACACGTCTCATGCAGATAAACGGAGCAACTTGATGCTGAAACGTCGCCGCATCAATATCTCCCGCAACGCTATTCTGAGTAGTGATCTTCCACACACAGGCTCGCTTGCGGCACCTGTCTATATGGTTGTCGATCCTGTTGTTACTTCGAATGTGGGGTTCAAGATGCCCCTCAACAAGCAACAGATGGAGTGGTTCGTTGAGCGGTTGCGAAAGCACGGCGGTTTTCAACGTGATGATGTCTGCATCATTTCGTGTGCGCCTCCTTGCACTCCCGAGACTTGGCAATCAGGACGCGCGACAACTGCGCACCTGAAAGCCCACAGAGACGACTTGATGAAGCTTGTGCTTCGGAACAAGCCGAAGTTCATCATCCCGTTCGGTGCAAAGGCGTGTCAGCAAATCATCGGACGTTCTGTCCAGATAACCAAGCTGCGCGGCCAGCCCATACAAGACGAGGGCGTTGCCTTCGGCACTCCTATGTTGCCGATGCTTTCGCCTTTCTATGCGCAACGTCAGCCAGAGAATGAAGCGGCATTCCTTGCGGACCTGCAAACGGCGGGCCGCATCTACAAAGCGGGATACAACCTTGACGCCTCTGCAATCGATTACAAGCACGAATACAAGTGGTGCTACGATCTAAAGTGGTTGATCGACAAGAAGCCCAAGCGACTTTCGGTAGACTGCGAAACCCTAGGTCTCTCGGCCTTTCACAAAAAGACGCGACTTCTTACGGTCCAGATTTGCTGGGAGCCGGGTAAGTCTGTGATCATCCCCATCGACTATGACAGGGGCGATCTGCGTCACCATAACTTCATCCCGTGGGGTCAGATAAATCGCAAGCGTCTCATTGCTCAATTGAAGCAACTTATGGAAGACCCTTCCATCGAGAAATTCGGGCAGAACTTCAAATTCGACTGGTCAATGCTTTGGCACAAGCTCGGCATCGACACACAGAACTACGCGGACGATACCCAACTGCTAGCTCACCTGATTGACGAAAATCAGTTGAAGCTAAACATCGATGATCTTGTGCGTCTGCATGTTCCTGAAATGTCGGGATACAACGATCAATATAACAACGATCCCGAACACCATGGCAAGACGCGCATGGATTTGTTGTCGCCGCCCAAGATGCTGCCCTATGGTTGCGGCGATACGGATGCTGCATGGCGTCTATGCGATGCCTTGCACGAGAAACTTGCCGAAGATAGCGGGTTGGTTGCCTGCTACAACCGTGTGACTATGCCCGCGCAACGGGCCTTTTGCTACATTGAATTGAACGGCTTTCCTGTCTCGGAAGAAGAACTCACCAATTTTGAACACAAGCTGCGGATGTTGCAGAAGCGTGAGAGGGTCTATCTTCTGCGGCAGATACCCAAATCCATCAGAAACAAGTGGAAGGATAGTGGCGTAGGATTGAAGGTAACTCGCGCAGACATCCTGCGTGACTGGCTCTATCTGCACCCTGATGGCCTCGGACTTGAACCTAAGGCTGTCACCAAGACTGGCATCCCTTCGATCAGTTCCAAGCAGGCGCTGCCTTACTATGTCGCGGACTATCCGGTCATCGCGCGCCTTATCGACTACATCAAGAACGACAAGCTTTTGAACACGTATGCGAAAGGGTTCTACAAGTATATCCACGATGGTTTGATCCGTCCGACTTATTCGCTTGTTGGCACGGTTACTGGTCGCTCGTCTTCCCGTGATCCTAACGGCCAGAACTTCCCCAAGCGCGGGAAACTAGCCAAGGAATACCGGAAGATATTCAAGGCACCAAAAGGGTGGGTGTTCCTCTCGTGCGACTTGTCGCAGGCGGAACTCCGCATCGCTGCAATGATGAGCGGCGACCCCAACATGCTCAAGGTATACGCGGATGGTGGCGACATTCACCGCACCACCGCCGCAGGGACCATGGGTATCACTGTCGAGGAATTCTTCAAGCTGCCAAAGGATGTGCAGGACTTGAAGCGGTTCCAAGCCAAAGCCGTCAACTTCGGTTTCCTTTACGGCATGTGGTGGGTCAAGTTCCGTCAATATGCCAAGACCGAATATGGTATCGACTTCACCGAAGAAGAAGCCAAAGAAATCAGGGAGAACTTCTTCCGAACCTATCCAATGCTTGAAGTGTGGCACAAAGACGTGCAGGACATCGTATATCGGCAAGGATACATCCGCACGTTTGACGGTCGCATTCGACATCTGCCGGGTGTGCGTTCGCCAGATGAGAGCGTTGCGAAACAAGCCATGCGTCAAGGCATCAACAGCCCCGTGCAATCGATTGCTAGCGACCTAGGGCTTATGACACTCGGTCGCATCATGCCGTTCCTGCGCAAGAAGGGCTACGACAAGTGGTTCAAACCTTGCGGGTTCATTCATGACGCTATCGTTTGCCTCGTCCGCGAAGAACACGTTGCAAAAGCGGCGGGCATCTTGAAACGCTTCATGGAGAACAATCCGGTCGAACAGTGGTTCGGGTGGGAGCCTGAAATCCCGATCATCGCGGATGCCGAAGTCGGTAGAACGCTCGCCAGCACGTATGAAATCAAACCCGATCAATTCTTGGGAAAGAACTCGGAACGCACGTTCAACGATTTGCTTGCCGACGAAGTAGCTAGCTTGACCAAGAAGCTCGCAGCGGAAACCGATGAGGAAAAGAAAGCGAAGCTCAAGAAATCCATCGAAGCTGTCAAGTCCGACATGTCCATATCTTTGCCCTCGCTTACAAGGCGTCGGCGGGTTAAACTACCGCAACACCGGAGCAACACCAATGCGCGAGCAACTACCCAAAGAACTCAAGGAAGTGGCAACCAAATTCGCCGCCGCCCACGAAGAAGCGCGTGACAAGACCAACGCCGCCAATCGTATCAAGACCGAGCTTCGCAACGCCATCAAAGGCTACTGGACGGAACAGAAACTCCCTATCGGTTCCTTCATCCGTGCGGGCGGTTACGAGTTTCGTTACGAGGCTAACGAGACGACTGAACTCGACACCGACGCGGTTCTCACCATGTTCGAAAAAGAGGAAATCACTCGCGAGCAATTCCTTCGCCTGATTTCGATCAGCAAGTCGGAAGCGAAGAACGTTCTCGGTGCCGACATGGTTGCCGATCTGGAAGTCACTTCGGTTGGCGACAAGCTCGACGTTCGGATGGAAGCCCTTGCAGTCGAAGCCAAGGACGATGAATACGTGTCGGTGCAGCGCGTGGTCCGCAAGAAGATCAAACGTTCCGTCTTCGGACAGGCTGCGGAAAATGCCAAGGCAACTCCCAAGGCTCCGACTTCCAACAAGCGTCGTATCAAGACGAGGACCGGCAAATGACCGATGATCCCATCCTGCGCAACCTCGCTCAGAAAAAGGCGCAACGGCAGGCCAATCTCATTTCCACAAGATTGCGCCATGTTGCCAAGCGCGTTGAACGAGAGTTGAACGATCTGCAACTCCCCGGAGAACCAAAGCCCGTGTTCGGGCTTTTCGTGTTCACAGGTGGCGCGGCGCAATACATCGGCAACGGTCAGCGTGAGGACATCAAGCGTGTGGTCGGTTCCGTCATTGCCCGATGGGACGATCCCGAATATGCTTCAATGCACAAGCCGCACCACGAAAAATCGGAAGAAGAACTCCGACAGGATCAAGAGAAACCCCTATGACACAATCGCGGGTATCCACCCTGAAAGTCATCGACAGCGGCGCGTCTGCTAGCCTCACCGAGGACGCGCTGTTGCAACGCATTACGTCTTTCATCGGCGAAAACCTGCTGGACCTCGAAGGCGATTTTGAAAGCGATGTGCTTCTTGAAGCAGCGCGTTCTGACGAACGCCGCCTTGGTGTTTTGTCTCCCTTTGAGAAGCGGGCTTTTGTGCTCGCCGCGCTTCTCGAACAGCGTATCAACGACATGCTGATCGAGTTTGAGGCTACCAGCACCGAGCAAGTCACGCGCATAATGCGTGAAAGGCACATGAACTTCATGCAAGCCGCCAGCACCTACTTGCAAGAAGCTCGGGCTTCCGAGGATAACCGCGAAGAACTCAACATGTGTGCCATGACACATACCAACTTGGTCACTCTCTACGACTGGTCGGTTCGGCAGCGGTTCAATGAATGGAAATCGTTTCTGATTGTGCGCACGGGCTTCGTCCTATACGCGCATGGATGAGAAAAGCATCCGGCACCTTCTGACACGCCTGAGCATACCACATCAGAAGGTTACATACACAGGCTCGAAACAGCGCACACGATGGATGACTGTATCGTGTCCTTTCGCGCCGTGGACCCATGCAAAGAAAACTGATGCCAATCCTTCGTTTGGTATTACCATCAAAGACGGAGACCGTTCTGCTTACAAGTGCCTCTCTTGTGGTTTGAAAGGTCGCTTATCTGGCCTCCCTACCCGATTGGGCGGATACCGTAAGGCGGACTATTCTAAGATTCGCAAGTGGGCCGAAATGGCCGAGTTTAGCGCATCTATGAACCGCCCATTGCCAAAGTGGGAAGACGCTGACCCCGTTGCAATCGATCACAACGAAAGCAGCGAACGACATGTCGAAGGCACTGTGCATTCATTCCCTCTAGCCCTTGAAAGTCGTTATCTGCGCAAGCGCGGCCTTTCGTATATTGACATAGTGCGTATGAACATTCGCTACGATCATTATCGTCAGCGAGTTCTCTTTCCTGTGTATGACAATTCTGACGTGTTTAGGGGTTTTACGGGTCGCAGCATCTTGAACCGCAAGACGTGGACCAAGGAAATACCAAAGGTTAAGGATTACTACGGACTAAACAAACGTGAGTTGTTCTTAAAGCTTCTCGGCAAGCATGATGGTATCAAGCTTGTAGGCGAGGGGCTTTTCGATTTCGCAACCTTCGTCAGATTTGGATACTTGAACTCTCGCGCCATCCTAGGCACAGCACTTACGGACGAGAAAATATCCATTCTCGTTGATGAGGCCGAGCCTGTCTATTTCTTCATGGATAATGACCTTGCTGGGTGGCAGGCTTTGTTCGGCAACATTGATAAAGACGGAGAGTTGGAGACGCTTAATGCTTGGGCATTTCGGCTATATCGCGAGATTCCGGTATGGATAGTCCCCTACAAAACGAGGCTTACAGGGGAAGACCCCGGAAGCATTTCTTCTAAGGAAGAACTTGATCGCATGGTTCGTTCAGCGTGGCTTTTCACGGGTGAAGCGCCCTTTGATCGGGCGGGCGTCCCTACGCTCACAAGACGCAGGCGGGCATAACGGATTCTTTACAATATGGTTGACACTACTGCTACAATCGATTAGAAATCCAGTTAGCCTACGGGCTTAGGGAAACATCGCACACATAGGTCTCACGATGGCAAAACGTGTAATCCGCCGGGTAGCAACCGGCAAACCGGCACCGAGTTCGCGCACTGCGACAAAGGCGTCACCGACAACCGCTTCCAAGAAACCCGTCCCCAAGAGGTCCGGCTTTGACCGTGGCTCTGCGGGCTTCGCCAAGGCACAGCAGAAGCGCCAGCGGCAGGAAGAAGACTATCAGCGCAAGAAAGATACGCCTTTCGGTTTCTGGCTCAAGCCTGGGTCCGAGGCGGAGGTCATCATCCTCGACAAGGGCGAACCCTTCTTCGTCTCTCTCCACAAGGTCAAGGATGCGCGCGGTCGCTTCGTGGATGAAGTCTGCATCGCTGACAGCGGACAGCACTGCCCTCTCTGCGCCAGTCTCGGCAAGGAAGGGTCATACACGATGGTTCTGTCGGTCCTCGACCGCCGACCCTACAAGACGAAAGATGGGAAGACCATCAAGATCAGCAAGAAGCTGATGTTCGTCAAGGGCCGGAACCTCCCCAAGTTCGACCGTTTCTACAACGGGAAGGGCAAGGAGAATTTCCGGGGTGTCAAGCTGATCTGTCGCCGTGACGGAGAGAAGGAATCCGCCATGGGTGAGGATGTCGAATTCGGCGCTCGCGTTTCCGAAGACTTCCTCGCCAAGTTCGCTGATACTGGCAAAGCGGCGGACTACGAGAAGATTTTCGCCATGCCCTCTGCGGAAGACCTCGCCAAACGCTATACCCTCGCCAAGGGTGGCAAAGGCGGTGCAGCGGGCCGGGAGGAATTCGAAGAAGACGGCGACGAATACGATTCCGGCGACGTGGGCTGGGACAAGGAGTAGCCTTGAAGCCTTCTATTGGCAGACGGGCTTTCGTGCCAATGCGCCTTCTTGATCGGGAAACCGTCAGGAAGGCGCAAACGTCTTTACTGTTTCGCGAGACTACAACTCAGCGTGTCGCAGCCATTCTTGCAGACGGCGATTACGATCTTGATGATGACGAGATTTCAGGTCCAAGAACTGTCACAGTAAATGAATATCGCGAAAGACATCATGGTGTCTCACTGCCGCGCGCTTGGGCCATACAAAACCTAAGCATCGACTGGAAAGACGATACATCCTTTCCACATGTGACTGTAAAAGGTAAAGGTCCGACACCGCGTGATGAACAGCAGCGTTTGTTCTTTGAGAAACTACTTGTAGAGGCGTCCAAGACTGGACCGCAGGACATTCTCGCCAATGCCAACACTGGCGCGGGAAAGTCGGTTGCTGGTATATGGCTCGGCCATCGCTTGTCCACGCGCACCCTCATCATCGTGGACAGCAACAAGATTGCCGAAGGGTGGTTGAAAAACCTACGCAAGTTCTATGGCGCGGATTGGGTCTCACGAAACGTTGGCCGTATACAACAGGATGTGTGCGAGTGGGAAGACAAGGTGTTTTCCATTGCGCTCGTGCAATCGATTGCAAGCCGTGGCAACCGATACCCTGTAGATATGTATGCCGGTTTCGGTCTTGTAATCTTTGACGAAGTGCAGATTTTTGGATCGGAGCATTTTTCACAAGTGCTTGGCATGTTCTCTGCGCGAGTTCGTGTCGGATTTACCGCTGAAAACAGGTCAGGATCGTTTGGTAGGTTGATCAAGGCACATCTTGGAGATACGCGGGTTGTATCTCGACAGGAAGTGCTTACTGCGCAAGCATTCATGATCAGAAACGTCATAAAGCAAGTATTTTACTGCATGTCTGACGGGGCCATACTTACCGGCCTATCGCGGTTGACAGACAGAAACGAGAAGCTAGCGAAGCTGATAAAGCGCCGTGGGTTTGACCGCGACCGCAATGTGCTCGTGCTTTCTGACAGAACGGAACAACTTGTCACTTTGCGTAACCTGTGTTTGTCTCTTGGCATTCCCGAAAATGCCATGGGTTTACACATGGGGTCATACATAAGCGGTAGATACGATGTCTGCTACAGCTATGGATCAAATGTGCAGAAGCTTGCCGTTTTCAGCACAAAGCGGGAAGCAGACAGTGTTGTAAAGCTTCTTCGCAAGGGCCTTCCGTCCATAGAATTGCCAAAAGCATTGAAAGTTCGTCTGCGCAAAAATCCGCAATCTGTTATATTCTCCGTCAGGAAAGAAGAATACTCTCCTTCTCAAATTGAACTTGACAATATAACGAATTCTTGTCAGATTGTGTTCGCGACTTACCAGATATTCTCTAAGGGTGTAGACGTTCCAAGACTAGACATGGGGGTGGAAGCTCTGCCTTCGGGGAATGTCAAACAACCTCTAGGTCGTATCCTGCGACTTCAAGATGGAAAACCGGAACCAGAATGGTATGCAATCTGTGATACTGTGAAACTCGATGGTGCTTTCGGCAACGCGCAAACTCCCGCAGCGGGCTTGATAAACACCTTCCTAACGGGTAAAACACGGACACGCCTTGCAGCACTAAAACGGGCCAAAGCAAAGCTGATCTACGCATGGCCGACGAAACAAAGAAACCTCGCATCAAGATCAAGCCGCGCAAGCACAAGGCGGTGAATCTTCCTGCGCATCAGGTCCGTTATCGGTTTCAGCCGGGTTTTGCTGACAAGGTGAAAACCCGAGCAATTCAAGATTACCGCAGCGAACGCGGCAAGGAATTCGAACTCTCTGGCGCTACGGTTCTCCGGTCGCTGGATTTCGTTGAAGAACACGCGGAAAATCTCACTGTCCGCAATGAAAGCACGGGTCGCATCGCTATCATGCGTGTGATCCGTCCAACCGTTCTGGCTAAACTGCTCGACACTTCCTACCAGACCGTCTGGCGCTGGTCATCGGAAACCGGGCAGATTCCAGAACCGATCCTGACCGAGATAAGTCAGGGACGGGAACGTCCGGTTTACCATGTCGAGGAAGTCCGCGTCATGATCCGGGCCGTCGGAGAACACCTGAACGACTTCAAGTATTACCGCAAGGATCATGCTGGGACTCGTGACAGGATCATCCATGACATCGACCAACTGAGACTCAACAACTTCGGAGTGAAAACCAATGGCAATCTCGAAAGTTCGGGGAAAAGTCCCGCCCGCAAAGGCGGCATCAAAGCCCGCCCCGGTCGCTGAGGCCAGCGCGGAAGTGCTGTCCATCAACAGCGCAACCGTCAAGCTGACGGTCTCGATCAAGCGCCGCCTCGGCAGCGGTGACGAAGTGTTCATCGCTCCGGGCATCGAACTGCACTGCGCGCCTGACGAACTCGACGCCAAGCAGGCCGAAGTCACCGACCGTGTGAATTCGTGGATGGAAACGCTGCTCGCGGCCTACCCCGATCCGGCCGACGCCGACGAAGGCGAGACCGATGACGAGACCGAAGACGCCGACGAAGACGAGGCGGAGGATGCCGACGAAGACGAGGAAGGGGAAGACCTGACCGAGGAAGAAATCGACGGCATGGACAAGAAGGCGCTTCTCGCGCTGATCAAGGAACAGGAAGTCGAAATCGACGGCGCATCGAAGATGGGCGTCAAAGACCTGCGCGAAGCGGTCAAGGAAGCCCTGTTCGCCGAAGCCGACGAGGACGAGGACGCCGACGAGGACGGCGACGACGAAGACGAGGACGCCGAAGGGGAAGACGAAGGCGCGGGCTACACCGAAGCCGAACTCAAGCCCATGAAGCTGGAAGAATTGCAGGACATCTGCACCGATTGGGGCATCGGCAACCCCAAGCTGGCGAAGGGCGCGGACCTCAAGACCAAGAAAGCGGCCTACATCAAGCACATCCTCGCCAATCAGGAAGTCGAGGAATAACCAACCATGGTCGTCAAGAAGCGCAAACCGCTTCCGGCCAAGGTCAACAAGGGGGCGGGGGAACCTGCCCCCTCTGTTGTCCAGAAGACCGGCGGTATCAAGAAACGCACCATTCTTCCGGTTGAACCGGATGTTCCGGCATTTCCGGGCGAGCTTGGTGCCGTTGTGAACAAGCTTACCGCCAGTGGCGAGTATGGCACACCTTTCATCAAGGGATCGTCGCGCCGCCTCAGCACCACGCGCGCCCGTTCGGGCATCATGGCATTCGACCTCGCGCTTGGCGGCGGCTGGACCTATGCCCGTGCCGGTATGCTCTACGGCGAGAAATCGTCAGGCAAATCGACAATCGCCCTGCAATCGATTGCAAGCGTTCAGGCCGCAAACCCTGATGCTATCGGTGCATGGATCGATGTCGAAGGCACACTCGACAAATCGTGGGCACGTAAGCTTGGCGTCGATCTTGAACGCCTTATCGTGGCTGAACCTGAAACCGGGGAACATGCTGTCGATCTTGCAGATGCTTTGATCCGTGCGCGTGAAGTCGGTATTTGCGTCATGGACTCCATTGCTATGCTTGTCTCCATGAAAGAGCTTGACGAAAGCGCCGAACAAGACACGATGGCGTTGCAAGCAAGACTTGTGGGCAAGTATATCCGCAAGACCAACAATGCCCTTCTCAAGGAACGTCCGCGAGGACACAACCCCATCCTCATTCACATCAACCAATTCCGCATGAAGGTCGGCCTTGTGTTTGGCGATCCTCGCGTTCTGCCGGGCGGCAAGGCTCTGGAATTTTCGACAACGCAACAGGCCGAGGTCAAGAACAAGGAACACATCGGCAAGGATGCGGACGGCAACGATGTGGTCGAATACAACGAACACAACGTCAAGATCACCAAGAACAAGGGCGGTGGCCCCATGAAGGAAGCCGCGTTCAAGCTCATCCGCTTGACGGGCTACGAAGACATGCCGGAAGCATGGATCGATCAGGCAAAGACGATCTACAAATACGGCACACAGATCGGCGTGATCACGGGCGCACCTACGTCCTTCGAGGTTGCAGGGGTCAGCGGCAAGTTTCGCGGCGCACCGGCCTTCACTGCGTGGGCACTGGAAAATCCCATACCTTACGCGGCTGTGCAGCAGGCGATCATCGACGGGTTCCGCAAGCGGTGGGATTTGGATAACGACTGATGCGCAAGCCTCTGAAACCTCGTGCGCAGAACCCTCTGCTTGATCGTGTTGAACAGCGCGGCAAGCAGAGCAAAGCCTACCATGCGTCCAAGAAGCTTGAAAAAGCCATTGCACACAAGGTAGGCGGCAGGCGCACGGCGGGATCAGGCAACAAGCTTGAAAAAGGCGATGTGCGGTTGAATGGCGTTCTGCGCATCGAACACAAAGCTACTCAGAAGAAATCGTTCAGCGTCACGCGGGATATGCTCGAAAAGATCGAGCTTGCTGCTAGGGGTTGCGACGAGATACCAATCCTTGTCATCGAATTCCTAGATGAGCGGGGAAACAGCACAGGCACAAAGGTAGCCTGCGTTCCATTCCAAGACGTATTGGACCTGATCGATGTCGCTTCTTCCTGACAACCTCATTGCGGGCACTCTCAACGCCCGCAACCGTCGCCATGAACGCGGGCATATCGACAACGATACTGTTCCGCGTCTGCATGTGTCTTCCATCATCAAGTCTGGCCCTGCGGACTTCTTTTGTCCTCGTGAGTTTGTTCTTCGATATATGGAACGGCGAGAGACAGGCGGCGGTGCCACCCCTGCCAAGTTTGAATTGCTATGGGCGGTAGGAAACTTTTACGGCAACTACATTGTCCAGAAATTTATCGAGCGTAACCCTGCATACGCGAAATACGTGTGGGGCGACTGGACTTGTCGTTGCGGTAGCAATCGATTGCATCGGGTTACTCTGCCGGATCAAACCTGCAAGAAATGCGGCGGTCCTCTCAATATCTATCTTGAAACCGATCTTTTCGACCCCCGCCGTTGGGTTGTGGGACATGCCGACCTCATTATGGTCGTGAACGACACGTTTTTCATCTACGAGTTCAAGAGCATCGAAAGATCAGACATTCCTTTCGACAGGATCAAGGAGCCTCTTGGCGATCACTTGTTGCAGGCTAGCCACTACTATTACATGCTTGTCGCGGAAAAAAAGAAGGTCAGTAAACGCATCCGCTTCGTATACGTTGACAGGTCTACGGCTGGATTGTATACAGAGAAACCTTTCAAGGAAGTCTACGGGACCGCGATACCTGCTGATCGTCTTAGAAGGATTTACCAGCGCGCCAAAGTGTGTCACTCATCCATCAAGAGCGGCACCTTGCCAGAGCGAAAGTGCAAGGACATAGGATGCAGCCGCGCAAAACAATGCACAGTTCCAGTGTCATGCTTCAACAGGACCACGGACAAGGTATTTCGTATACCTGTGGACTGGACGCCTCTATTACCTCTTTCGGAGTCTACTGCGCGCCCATCGGGAAAGCGGACTGGTTTGGTTTTACGGTCGGGTCTGACTCCAAAGCGGGCACGGATACGGCCCGCGTCCTCGACATTGCCGAAGAAGTCATAAGGAACCTGTCTTATCTGCCGCACCCTATCAGTATTGCTGTTTTCGAGGACTACGGTCCTGTTAACCGCACGTCTGGCAAGATCACCGCGCGGGCAGAAATTTGTGGAATTCTGAAACATCATTTCCTCTGCACCCTTTCAATCCCAATAGTCATGGTTTCGCCCAATTCCTTGAAGCAATATGCGACTGGTAAGGGCAACGCCTCTAAAGAACAAATGCTCGAAGCTGCCGCAGAGTTAGGCTACTTCGCTGAAACCAGCGATGAAGCTGACGCATACTTTGCTGCATCTATCGGGCGTTGCATCCAGATGAACGTCAGGACCGGAGCCAGCTTCACTCGCATCAACCCTTGATGCACGGTTTCTTACAATCGATTGCAACCTCCCCTTGACAAAAATCTAATACATGCCTACTCTCTGCAACACGTCCGACGACTGCACCATGCCAACATCAACCCGGAGACTCCCGAAAATGGCCGCTACCCAAACCAAAACCAAACCCTCTGCCAAGGCGGCACCGCCCGCCAAGGCGAAGGCCAAGCCCGCCCCGGCGAAGGGGAAGGCGAAACCCGCTGCGAAAGCGTCCGAAGCCGCTGCGGCGAAGCCGTCCAAGCCCTCGCAGGTCTTCGAGGTCGGCGCGCTGGTCAAGTTCACCGGCTACAAGTCGCAGATGGACCCCGACGAAGTGGTCTTCGCCGAAGGCGACACGCTCTACATCGTGGAAGTCGATGACGCCACCGAATCCGGTGTCCTCTACTCCGCGATCAAGGCGTCCGACATCGGCGAATACCAGACCAACGGCGACGAGAACGTGTCGGGCGGGCAGGTCTCGCCGTCCGAAGTGGCCGAACTCAAGGGCACGGCGCTCGAAAAGGCGCAGGACACCTACATGCCCGTCACGGTCATGGGGCGTCTCTCGGAACTGCTGGACGAGCATGACGGCAACGCCATCGAGGTCGCCATCGCGCTGAACCGTGGGATTCAGGAGAACTACTTCTGGATGGGCGGCGCGCTGGCGCAAGTGCTGCAAACCGGCGCCTACCTCAAGGACAAGGGCGGCGACTACGAGGGCGAGGAAGCCTTCAACGACTTCTGCCAGAACGAATTCGGCTTCAAGGCGTCGAAGGGTCGGGCGCTCGCCCGCATCTACAAGACCTTCTCGCAACTGCCCGACTTCGACGCGGCGAAGCTGGCCTCGCTCGACTGGTCCAAGGTCGCCATCGCCGAACGTTTCGTGACGCCCGAGAACGTCGATGACGTGCTGGAAGTCGCGGAAGCGTCCACGCAGCGCGAGCTGGCCGTGTCGCTCAAGACGAAGTTCGCGAACGCGGACGGCAAGAGCGGCTCGGGGCGGTCTGTGTCGCGCGGGCCGTCGATCCAGAAGAAGACGCTCACCTTCAAGCTGGACGAAGACGCGGGCGAAACGGTGTCGCTGGTGCTGCAACAGTGCATGAAGCAGCATGGCCTCGCCAACGAAGCCGACGCGCTGGAACGCATCTGTGTCGAGTGGGCGGATGCCCATGTCGAAGCCGACGCGGCCAAGAAGCGCATCGCATCCAAGGCGGCGAAAGCGGCCAAGGCGCGCGAAGCGGCGGCGAAGCCCGCCGAGAAGGCCACTGCCCCGGCTAAGGCCGCTGCCAAGCCTGCCGCCAAGCCTGCCGCCAAGCCCGCTGCCAAGAAGTAACGGGCGTCCGAGGGACGGTGCAAGGGGGCGGCTTCGGTCGCCCCTTTCGCATATCTAAGGGGCAGTCGTGTTCGTAAGGCGTCTTAAATCAGAATGGTGGTTCAAACCTGTTCTAGAAACAGATCGAATCCGCATACCTGAGAAGCTACGCAAAATCGATCCAGTGTCCAACTACGATGTTCACCGATTCAGAGGCCCTTCACGGGTAGGCGCTTTCAAGCACTCTAGACTTTGGGTGCGCTACAATCGATTGCAGGCACTTAACGCGGGGTATGTGGTGCCTCTCTACGATCTTGGTTCTATCGGAAAGAGGTTCGGCCTATCAGAAGCCGGACAGCGGTATTTCCGCAAGTATATACTACCGGAGCCTTTTGACATTGTGCGTCGTCGCTCTGTGCAAGCACATCATTGGTCTCGCTTTACCTTAATGGTTCTGGACGTTGTGTTACTTGATCTTCAATCGCGCGGCATTAACCAGTTCCTCAATCGCTTCGAGGATCACATAGAACTTGTTCAACGTGGTGTCGAATACCTGCAATCTCATTACGAGAATAAGGCACAGAGTTTAGTATCGGACATGTCTGACAAATTCGGTGTTCAATGGCTGGAATGACGTAGGTTATCGACTTGCACTCATTGATCCGGGGCTTTATTCTGCAACACAACCGCACATTGCGAAACAAAAACGAGTAGCCATGTCTGACACGTCTTACCCTGACAACGCCCCTCCTATGCCAAAGAGCCTTCGCGGCGTTGCGACAGTAAAGGGACAGACACCGAACACATTCTATACCGTGGACTTCAATACGGGAGTGTGTGATTGCCAGCAAGGTCAAGCATGGCGCTGGGATAACAAGCGATGGGTTCCCGGCAACCTTTGTAACCATAAGCTCAAGGCGATTGCGTCGAAGCTCGAACAAGACCCTGACCAAGAGCTATTCGACTACTACGAGGCGTCGGTCGGGAAGCGGCATAATGCTTTCGTTGCTGTATCGGCCATGCACAAGGAATTGCGCCGAGGCGATGTCGAAGCATCCCTCTATTGGGCCGTCTGCATGATACCGCATCGCGGAACAGTCGGTGTGATCAACTACTTGCGCAATATCGTCTTCGAGGAAACGCGCGACCTCGCGCTATACGCTTACCTGTTGAAGCTTTCCAGCTACGGCAAATCGGTTTCACGTCTAGATATGTGCCGGGCCATTGCTCGATTCGCCAAGGCTCCTAAGAAGTGGGAACTACCGTGGCGTCTCGAAACGTTCATCAATGAACAGAAAGCGTATCAAGAGCTTGTAAAACGCTACGGCACCGATGTTGCCAAACCATCTGACATCATCCCGGAAGCTCATCACCGAAGTCTGCATTCGCTCATCATAGGTGGTTTCAAATCCGGTAGCGTAGTCTCTGTCCAGACCGGCCTTAAAGGTCTACTCAAATCCAAGGCCAGTAACAACGACAAATTGCGCATCGCTATCTTCAACTACTTGACCGATGTTCTTAACGGCGAGTTTGAAAACAAATTCGAACATGACGCCGATTACAGCAATCGATTGCACGAAAGGATTCTTTACCGGATCAACCATTACGGCGCACCGGGCTACCATGAGCTTAACGCGCTCTGCGATGCCCTCACGGGAGAGCCGGGCGATTTGCCCACCACCACCCTACCCCCTACGGAACACAAGCGTATCGTGAATTCTCCGCGTTCCTACAGCCTGCCGCTTGGGGACTTCCGGCGCATCCCGCTATATGCAAACGATAACCACACTTGGCCGGGCAAAGCGTTGCTGCGTCAATACGGCGACAGCGAGTTGCAGCCGGGTGCCGAGCAACATCATATCGACTATAGATACTGCGGCGCTTACGCGGGCGTAGCGTGGCGACTACTTGCCTACAGACAACACGCTACAATCGATTGCAAATGGTCGGAAGTATCGTGGCGTCAACCGCCGTGGCTTTGGGGTCACGTATCTGCGATGTTTTACTAGCCAAGAACAAGAATCTGTGATACACGGGGACAGTATCCAAATGCAAGGCTTCATCATGACCGACAACAGCGATGTGCATGAACTGCGCGGCGGCAAGAAAATCGACATGCGCATCGAGACGATCATGGACTACATCGTCCGCAACCGCTGGGACGCCGAGGACTTTGACAAGCTGTTCAACGAAATCATCCGGGAGTTCATTCGTCCCGGTATCGATGAACTGCATCCTTCGCGTCTTGATAGGCGCTCCCTAACAGACGCCGGTTCCGTCGCTATGCTGATGTATTTGAGACTGGAATTTGCCGTCACTTACCCTGAGGCTTTGAACTGGCCGGGTTCTTTCGATCACATGCCGGATGCCCTTTGTGCAATCAGCATCTTTCACCTTCACGACGAAGATGACTCCACTTGCTACTCTCCCGGCAGAACTTTCAATCAGGCAGTATTGCTAGCCTTGATGCAGTATGCGCGGGAGCGGTCCATCGAAATCTACAATCAAGGGGAACTGCGGTTGAATTAAGCTATCGCAGCAGGGTATCCAGCCATGCCTATACGGAAACGCTTCGGACAGTTTGTGAAACGACTGCCAGACGGCACTGTTGAAATACGCACACCTGCGGACTGCACAAATTGGGGCAATGATTTCAGGAAACGGATCATAGGGGACTACCTCGCCCCCAATGTTCTGATCGATGTTGTGACCTACAACAACCGTTTCAAGACAGACACGATTTATCATGTGCAAGGCAAGCGTGTGATGTTTCGACAACCTACCCGTGAACTTGCCAATATGCCTAAGGCGTTAGTTGTTCTCCGCACAGAGGTCATCGATGTAACCACTAAGCGGGTAATGCTGTTGAAGCACAGTGAGCCTGCTATGCGTGTCTTAATGGTATACAGCTTCCTTGTCGAAAAGCGTTTTGATGGAGTAGCTCTTTTCGATACATACGATTGGCATCCGTAAGACAGTGTGCTACCATCATCGAAACTTGTCAGAGGGACGATCAGGCCATGGAAAATTCTCTCATTGTCACGGAACACGGCGAGTTCTACCGTGCGATCAAGGACGATGAATCTCGCTACTTCGCGCCGTCGAAGCGTGAACAGGCGTTCGGATTCGATGCTGGGGGCAATCCGGTCTTGATCACGGGATTCGCGGTCTATGACACCACGGTCTCCACTTCCTACGCTGTGGCGCTATATGCTACCTTTGCGGAAGCGAAAGCGCACCAGCCCGTGCCTGCGGCAACCGTGCAGGAAAGCGACATCGCCCCGCCCGTCGCCGAATCCAAGACGGATCGGCTTCCCAAGCGCCGCTAGCGGCGCAGCCATCCAAGCCCTGCAATCGATTGCAGCGGCACTGCACCGAAAGGTAGCAACCATGACCGAAGCCGTTCACACCGAGTTCTACCGGGGATACAAGATCGAGGTCTACCCTGACACCGATCCACAGAATCCCCGGAAAGAATTCGATCACATGGGCAAGATGATCTGCTTCCATCGCAGACACTCGCTCGGCGATGATCACGATTACGCAAACCCTCAGGCCGTGATCGAAGACCTCACCGGCAAAGACACCGACGAACTCGGCCAGAACCCCAACGATGACCTCGGCGATGGGTCGGCCTACAGGATCGTGTGGGAACCGCTCTATCTCTATGACCATAGCGGCATCACGATGAAAACGACGCCGTTTAGCGACCGCTGGGACAGCGGGCAGGTCGGTATCATCTATGCCACATACGCCGACATCATGAAGGCTTTCGGGATCGAACCCATCAAGCCGGATCAATGGATTCCTACCGAGGAAACCATCAAGAATGCGGAGAAAGCCCTTCAAGCCGAAGTTTCCGAGTATGATGACTACCTGCGCGGAAACATCTACGGCTACCGCGTGTATGCCCCCGATCCCGAATTCGAAGGCAACGACGAGGAAGACGACGACTACTGGTGCGCCGATGAGGAAGGTTCCTGCTGGGGCATCTACGGCGACTACGATGGGGAAGGCGGCGCGGTAGCGCAAGCGCGGGAAGAAATCGATGCACTCATTGACAAGGGATGAGAAAGCGAAAGCTCGCGTCTGCTACTCCGTCTTGATCGCGGCACTGATCATGGACACTGTGAACGAACAGGTTGGCATAGGTAAGGGCCAGCCTGCCGTTCAGCAATGCACAGCCTTGATCGATGATCTTCTCAATCCCATGAAAGAAGAACGTCGAAACCTTGTCTTGATTCGCATACAACGTGCCCGTATCAAATTTCACAAGATTGTTCAGAAGCTTGATTCTGCATCAGCACTTATTGCAGTGATTGAGGTCATAACGGGTCCGACTTTCAAGTCTAGGCTCGGAACCCGCTTTGACTTCATTCGACAAACCTTGCGGGAAAATCTTCCATTGGTGAAAGAAACACTCCCATTCTCACAAAGCACGGTTGATACAGTCACAAGAGAATTTCGAAAGAGCGTCATATCCGTATAGATGAGACAGTAAACGGATATGTCGAATGACTGCATGATGTGCTTGTAAAGGTCTTGAGACTGTAAACGCAAAAGAAGGCTGACTGCCAGATGTCGGAGTTCAAGAAGCGCAAGCATCCCAAGGTGGTGACGGACCCACGGCAGTTGGTGTTTGATTTCGTTGACACAACCAAGTATGACCTAGAATTAGTAAGCGAGACTGTGCATGGGTATGGATTGTTTCGCAGATTGGAGGGTCATGGAGGTTACGCATACTGGACCGATCAGTATGGTGTTGGTCACATGTGCTACGACGCAGGTATCACTGATCTTGTAAGCACGTTCTCTGCGATGGTGTATGATGATCGCGAAGCTGCCGAATTGATGTGGCGGCACATCGGAACAGCCTTTGATTTCAAGTAGTTCCAATACAATCGATTGCAGCGAATGACCTTTCATGCTACTATATATAGCATAAGCTGCAACATACGGGCACAGCATGTCGAAACCAAAGCTAACTCCGATAGGGGTCTCATCCATATCCAAAGGGATGACGATCTACTACGAATACAGCAAGATACCACTCTCAGGCCCCTACAAGGTCACAAAGCTTTGGAGGGATCATGAGGGGCTACATGGTATGCTAAGCCGCGATGGCAACGAACGTCCTTTTCTGCTTGCCGACGACGAGGACTACGGGTCACTATCGGTTTACATCGCCAGCTAACCCGGTTCATCATGTCCCCACTAGCGTTCCCCGTTGTTCGGCTATTGCTTCGCATTGTCATCGTCTACCCATACATTGCGGTGATTTTTTTCTTCAAGAACATTCACGACATCATGATGTTTGGGTTCTTCTCGTTCCTAGGCGTCATGCTATATATCCTCGCGGACCTAGCGTCCCGCATCCCCTGAAAGAACGCCATGCCGAAGTTCAAGACCTACCACGAATACCGCGCTCACATGTGGGCTACTCTCGACAGAACAGATTTCAACTTTCATGGTTCTCAGTTCGAGAAAGACGGCAAGGTATGGAAGCTCGCAGCCGGTCAGGTTGTGTTCCAACCCAAGCCCATTCTGTTTTTCAAGGATACGTGGCACTGCGGCGATACTGACACAGCAAAGCGGATCATTTGGGAGATTTGCAGATTCCCGGACCTAACGCATGTTGAACTCAAAGGAAAATGGGTATCCGCTGACTATACCCTTAAAGGTGTGGACCACATTCTTCCGGGACAGGCTGTCGATACGAGGTCAAAGTATCGCGGATAATCGTTGCTTTCGGCGTGTAAAACGTGCCTATAATCGATTGCAACACACACGCGGACGCATACCATGCACCATGACATTACCGCCGATGACTACATCGGAGAATTCGACGGTTGGCCCCTTCGGCCTATCAGCATCCCCACACTTCTTGAACAGGACGGCATCGTCTCTTACGTTTGGCCCTACGAGGGCACTTGGCACGGGGATCGCTTCGTCTTTCACAAGGGAACTGTGACTGATGCCAAGGGTTGCACTACGGATGCGCCCACGAAACCTCTGCTGGTAGACGGTTCATCTGCCCGCGCGTTCCAGTTGGTATACGCAGCCGTGAACGAAACCAACAAGGCGAAACTGTCTTCGTTGACTCTCGAACACCGTGGTCTATTCGCTGGATTCGTCATGGATCGCCTTGTGTGGCCCAACGTTTCGTTCGGCAAAAAGCGATGAGACAGTAAATGAACGGACTACTACACCTTGTAGATGTGCCTGCCGTGCCCAGCGGCACAGACAAGCTGTGCAGGGCTATACACAAAGCAATTCGTCAGTTCTGTGATACTGATCACGGACGGATGATACCAATCGAGGACAAATGCCGGGAGTTGGTCTCTTGGTATACCCTTGTGGCTGATCATAGCTACTTGGTTCGGTTTGCCAACGTGGATGACAAAGGCAAGCCTTTTGCTGATTCATCTTTTGTGCAAGGGCTACAGCAGGCCGTGTGCGGTCTTCTACAACGTGGCGGATACCTGCTTGTCAGCGAGGACAGCAAGGAACGTTATGAACACCTGTATCACCCTGCCGTGTTTAACGGCACTGATTTTCTCTATGTTCCCAACAGCCCTTTCTGCACCACAGTCGTTGCGCTTCGGTCACGATGACAGAAGCTTTGCGTTTGCTAGCGGGTGTTAACCGGCGCACAATATACGCGCAACACCTAGCAACGGGAGCTACCAAATGATTGCGTCTGTATCAGTTCGCGTCGATCACCGTGAGGTTCACCGCTCGCACAAGCCGCGCAAGATCGGCAATGTGACCGAGGCTACCACGGCGGTCTTGAAGGAACTCGACGCCGCCCCCAACTCCGCGATGGACTGGACGCGGATCGTCATCACCATCGACAGAGAGGATGTGTGATGCAGGTCACGACACGCGCACAACGAGAGGCCGTCAAAAGCCTCTACAAACGTGGCCCCATCTTTGAAGGATCAGAGGCCGCTTCTCAGATCGTGTCTCGTCGCGGCTGGCGCTTCATTCAGCATCCCGAACATGGATGGTGCTGGGAGCATGATGTCTACACGGTCAGATACCGTGATGCTGCTGACATCGTGATCGACTACAACTACGCCAAGAAGCTGACCTATTTGCAGTTTCGCCGCACTGTGAAACAGGGCTGGGACTGCCTGATGGTTCAATGGGCGGGCATCTGGATTGGCATCGAAAGGGACGGATATACCCACTCATAAGCAGACACTATTCGATGTGGCAATAGCGAAGCGATACCACTACCTCTATGAATGGGATCGCAGGCGTCGTAAGCATGGGCTGATACTCTGGATAAAGCGTGTAGGCAGAATATCCTTCGCGCGCATTACTCGTGAAGATGGTCTATGTGTTCTGCCCGAGGAATACTCCTTGATTCCTGTAAAAGATTTGGAATTTCTCTACTCGGATTTCTTGAAGACTACCAATGTCGATCTACAGAAATACACCTACAAACTGGACATGCAGCCATTGGAGTTGTCCGACGATTCCATACTGCACAAGTTAGTCAAAATCATCGAGAAACGACGCAGATAGACCGTCTACAATCGATTGCAACACAATGATTTTCGTGCTTAGCTTAGCGGGCAACACCAATATACGGAACAAACTCCATGGGTATCACTGCTTACGTGTATCGCTGCGCCGATGGGCGCGACTGCACCTTGCTTGGCTGGTCCAGCAAATTCACCCGCGTCTGTGTCATCAACGCGGAAGGCCCCTCCGATCCCGATGACGATTGCCCTGCGGTTGTTATGGTGCGTCATCGCACCATGCCTGCCCTGCATGTGGTCTCGCTCAAGGATCAAGCGAGCGGCAGGTGGACTATGATGGGAGGCAACTTCCTTCACAGCAGTGACAGCCGGTTCGGTGAACTGTGCCGTCGCCTCATGGAAGAAGGCGGCAGATACACGCTGCCCACGCACATGTTCTTCGGAGCAATCCCCATCCATGACAGGATCGAAGGATGACCACGACCTACCATGTCTGCGACGAACATTCGTTGCTCTACAGACAACCCGGCATGGTGCTTTACGGCATTTTGGCGGGGAAACCGCAACTAGGCGGCTATGACTGGAAGAACGGGGTCTGCGCGCCAGATGAAACAAAGCTGCGCCCGGCCACTGTGAAGGACTTCGAGTTCTTCCGGGTTCATCCGACCCGTGGATACTTTTTGGAGAAGAACTGATGCCGATGTGGGTTATCAAACAGGAAGGCGAGCCTTTTTATTGGATGCAGACCGGAGACCAGCTTTTCAAGTCTGGTGAGTGGGTCCGCGACATCAAGACGGCATCGCGCTTCGGTGAGGATGTTCGCATCAAGTATGCTTCGGAACATCCTGACGGCCTTCCAGCGGGGTTTGTGTGGCACTGCGTTACGCACCGCTACAAAGACGCGCTGGACATTCAGAGTGCCGTCAACCCTTCCGGCATCGCACGGGCGTTGGCTTTCGCCTACAGCGAGGTCATCGCCGAAGGCGGGGATACACGCGCACAACAGGAAGACCCTGCCTGCCATCTGATCCTCTACCAACTGATGTGGCTCTCGGGCTTGTCAGACGGCTACCGCCTCGAAAGCTACCAGAAAGATTCGGAAGCTTGCAAGCAGATGGTCAACGTCATCGAAACTGCCAAGAAAGGACAGTAAATGAATACGGACATGCAAACCTCGGGAGTTGTAGTGTCCTTGAAAAGGCGCTACGAGGGCATCCGCGATGCAGAAGCCGCCATGACGGTGATTCGCAACGCCATGTATGGTCACGATGCGGAGTTGCTCGCCAAGCGGATAGGGCGCTCCTTGTCGTGTGTCCACGCCATCCGCTCTGGTAGAACCAAGTGGCCGCATCACTACACGTTCTTCGCGTTGCTGGTGGTCCTCGATCTGGAAATGATCATCCGTCCTCGTCAGTAAAGACGGTCGTTCATTTTCCATCTTGACTAACAGATTCTTTACCCCTAGCATACGGGGTATCCAACATCATCGGCGGACATGATCCAGTTCCTTGCCAACCTGCGTGATCTGATGGCCTCGCTGCTCGCGGGCTTCCATGATCCGCGCTTGGCATTGATTGAGGCTCGGGGTATTCCGGGTGTGGATCGGCGACCTGCCTGTGTCGCCTTGTCGATGGTGTTGGACTTTCGCCCGTCCGAGGGTGGACCGGGTGCCGATGACCGTCTCCTGCCCGAGCGGCGCAAGCCAGACGACTAGCTGTGCGGTTTGGTCAAGACCCGCGACCTGTTAATCCTCACCCCGCGCCGGTGTCCTGCTGTCTAGCATGGCATCGGCGCTTCCCATTTGCAGATAGTCCACTTTTCGTTGCAATCGATTGTAAGCTGCGGCATCCTTGCACATGCAACACCCTAGCGGAGCAAGCCAATGCCTTGGATTACCATGCCTGACAACCTCATCCGCCACATTTGGGCACCGAAAGATGCCCCCGATGGCGAAGGCGAAATCTCGGTTGAACCGACGTTCTACGCGGAAGCTGGAACTCCCGTCGATCCCGAGACCGGCGACGATCTGATCCACGTTCGCACCGAACTGCTGGTCAACGTCTATGCGGCTGGCGAGGCCGAAGACGTGCTTCGCATCATCAGCGAGGTCAAGGAAGTCTCCGACATTCCGGCCGATGCCATCGAGGAAAGCAACCCGGATACCGAGGAAGGATACAAGCTGTGAACAAGAAACTTTCTGTCGTGACGGGTAAGGAACCTGTGCGCTACGTCAGCGCCGAACGCATGACGCAAGACGACTTCGGGGCCTTCTTCACCAACAAGGAAGGCGAACTCGTCTATGACGCCAAGACGCTGCAAGGACCGTGGGCAACCATGACCGAGGCCAACTACCGACTGCACGGCTGCGGCAGGCTGGGCGTTGGCTGGGGCCAGTGCTACAAGCGGCAGGCCAACGGCCAACTGCACAAGATTGCGGGGTAGCCATGGGCAAGTTCCGCAGTCACGCCGAAGAAATCGACTACCATACGCGCATGGCGAAAGCCTATGAGAGTGGGCAGGCCGCGCGTATCAACGATATGGGCACCGTTGCGTGTCCCTACCGCCCGGAAAGTGAAATCGGCAAGGAATGGTTCAAGGGCTACCACGACGCTGCTGTGGAGCTTGCGAACCATGACTTCGAGCAATCTGAGACGGAGAAGCCGACATGCTGACCCTCAAGACGCTGGAATACCAACCCGCTCGCGATGGCGACGTGTTGATCGACCTTTCTCCCAAGATCGCGTTCACGCCCTCGAAATACAAGACGAGACAGCGGGCGGCAATCGCGTTCCATACGGCGCTGGTGCAGTTTGCCGATGCCGCAGGCTACACGGGCAAGAACGTTCTTCTCTGGACTCCTGAGCAATCTGTCCAGAAGCGCGGATCGGCTGAATGGATGGTCTGCTGGGAAGAAGGTCCGTTCGAGTGGGCGACGAACATGTCGGCCCAACTGCATCACCATCCGCACTGGTTCACCGAACCCTACTATTCGTTTGATCTGTGCTTCACACACTGATCTGACGGTTCGCGTTGCAATCGATTGTAGCGGCGGGTTATCCTGCTGCTATGCAACACCTAACGGAGAACTATTATGCGGACGCAGTTTGAACTTCCCGCCTCAGAATTTCGGTCCCTCTGCACGATGCTTGGGTATCGGCGCAAGACGGTAATCGTGCAACCCACGCTGAGCGTCACGCTGCAAGAACTGAACTGGTGCGGCGGAACCAAGAACGTCTACAGCGCCGTGGACATCGAAACGGGTCACGCCGTGACGCCAAATCTCGGAGCGCCGCATCCGATGGACAATGAGAACGAGGGTGCAAGGGTCGGGATGCGTCCCGGCACTTTGATCGTGCGCACGGGAACCTTCATTGGCAAACCCGCCCGCATGATCATCTACGCGCACCCTGACAACGTGCCACAACTTCTGCCGAAGGAGATAGCATGATGCCGTCCGCAGAAGAACGGTTGTCGCGTGTTTTCGAGTCTCTTGACGGCATGGGTGCGCAGATATACGAAAGCTATGTCAACGGCAACAAGAGCGATGCACGATTGATGTTTCGTTCGTGCCCGGCAGAACGACAAGGGTATTTGGCGTTTACCATTGTCGGTTTGCATACATCCATCGGCAAAAACAACAGGCCGGTTGAACTTGAGGAATTCTTTCGTTCCGTAACTGATTGATCGGTCGATATTCGTGGCGGCAAAGGGCGACATATGCTAGCCTTGCTCATGCGTTAACCATTACCAAGGATCAGCCTATGCGCAGAGCCTTCATCACCTGTGCCCTTCTCATGACTGGAACGGCAAACGCGGCTACCATCGTGTTCTACGCCCCGATGATCTTCAACCCTGCGGAAATTTGGAAGGTCTCCGATCCCGAAATGATGACCTACGAGGTTGTCGATGGGCGCCCCTCATTTCGCCGTCCCGGCGATGAACAGTGTCTCGAAAAGTTCGAAGACGGACCTATACCCTGCGACGAGGTTTTCTTCCCTGAATTCCCCTCGGAACCGTTGATCGGCGGTAAACTGCCTGATCCTGTTCTGACACAGTATACCCCGCCAACTCCGCCGATAGTGCCACCTGTTGTCGTATGCTGCGGCGGTGGCACCAATCCGCCTCCCCCGCCTCCGCCCCCTCCACCTGTGCCGCTTCCTGCCGCAGGCTTCATGCTTCTCGCCTCGCTGCTTGGCCTCTTTTTTTGTAAGGCGTTCATGAAACGTAAACCCGTCATATCAAAGAAGCTTGCTGCCGCAAACGCAGCACATGACAAGTTTCTTCGTAAGATGGGTGTTGATCCTGCCAAGAAACCTACGCTTCGTGGCGCAGTGCCTCATCCTCTTGAATCTGCCAGCGGCAATCGCCAACAGTCCGACTATCGTTTATCTGACTCTGTTCCCGGAAACGGTTCACGAATGAAGAACAAACCGCGCAGCAATCTTCCAGTTGCGCAGGTTTATCACAAAGGCCCCATTATGGTCGTAACCGACATGTCCACTCTCGACGGGAGCAAGCGCCGAAATTGAGCGGACATTGGGTCTATATCCTCGGGCGTTGCGCAGCCCTTCGGGATCGGGTAAGGTATTCGGCGAGTCTCCTATCGCCGTTTATCGGCCCATTTCAAGGCGTATCCAGCCATGCTCGAACCCGACGAACCTCAGAGCGGAAAAATGCTCGGCATCGTCATCATCGGTGCAGTCGTCTTCTGGCTTTGCTTAGGGATTTATCTCGGGTGGCCTTGGATGTTCCCTCTCGGTTGAGGACAGTAAATGCAACTGTCGTTTGACGACTTCTGTGCGCGGTGGGAAAACACCGGCACTGAGACCTCCCCATCAATGACCGTGACAATAGGGGACATAACCCTTGTCATTGCGTCAAAGACCAAGAAATCTGGCAATGGCACAGAACTTGCCGGTATGGAGGTCTACAAGCTCAATGAATTTGAGAAAGAACCCGTGGAACTTGTGCGATACGAATGCTGTATAGACCATCTGATTATACATGCACAGAGACGCGCATATTCCTACTATGATGCGATTACTCATGTAGGACATCCTAACCCTAATTCGCCGTGGGCCAAAGGTCAGTAGCAATCGATTGCTACACCAGAGCGCCCGCGCTAGCCTAAATCCAGCAACATTCGGAAGGTATACACATGCCCGCCCCCAAGATCATGATCCACGTCCTCACTGTCCGCATGTCGGATATGAAAGTGGTCGAAGATCGCACCATCAACCATAACAGTCCGCGTGATCGTGACTGGCTGGGCAAGCACTGCTATTGGGCGTTCCGCAACGGCCATGGTGTGCAGACTTCTCCTGTCGAATCGCAGAAGGTGTGACATGGCTTACGCGCCCGCCCGCCGAGAACCCCGGTCTTACAGAGACAGTAAAGACCCGGAGGAAATGAACGCCACAGAGCTGAAAGACTTCATTGCAAAGCTGCGCAAAGAAGGATTCAACGCGGCGGCTGATCACTGGCAGAATCGATTGGACTTCATCGAATCGTGGCGGTGAAACACGGAAAGCGTTGATTGTATAGCTACAATCGATTGCACCAAACAGTCTGCCGGGGTAACATCGGGGAGCAACACTAATCCTCGGAGCGATCCCCATGGGCACTACCTGTTTCATCAACGTCTACGAGCGTGTCGTCTACGACGAAGGTGCGTTCACCACGCACACAGACGATCATCTTCTGACCATCATGCGCACGGCGGATGGTGATCTTGCGTTCGACGCCGCCATGCAGTTCTGCGATGTCAGCACCGTTGTGAACGGTTCCTATGACGGGATGCCTGACGGGGAATACAACGGCGCTGGGCATTTCGCTATCGCGCTGCTGGAACACGTTCGGGACGACTGGCAGAAATACACTACCATCTGCCGGGAGATTTCGCTGGACGACATCGATGGCGATGACATCCTTCTGAACATCTACGTGCCGGAAGAAGGACGGGCGATCACGGATAACGATCAGGTCGGTGTGCCATCATGAAGACGCGATACTACATCAAGCGCGTGATAGACGGACGCGATCACTGGTGGCGTCCTAAGTCCTACGCGCAGGAACCCGGCTGGATGTCGGACATCCGCAATGGTCAGGGTTATGGCAGCGAGTGGCAAGCCCGGCTCGCCCTCTCGCAGATTCGCCGTCACTATCCCTTTGAAGGTGCGGTGTCTCTTACGCCCTATGTCTGCGAGGGATACCGCAGCATCCGCCCCATGCAACACCTTGAAGGGGTCATGGTATGAAAACCGAACACTCTTTTGTCGAAGGCAGCGACCGATACGCTTTCGACTTCAACCTGTGCAGTTCCGACAAGGGATGGGCGCAGTTCGATCACCGCAATGACGCATTCTATTACGGGTGCTGGATCAACCCTGTAAAGCGCAAGTTCATGCGCTACTGCGAAGGCGACGTAACCGAAATCACATTTGACAACAACGAAGAAATGGCTGCATATGCTGCGGAGTGCCTGAACAGCGGTCACACCGGCATTGATCCCGGCCTTGGCGGCGTTCTTCTTTCCGAGTGCATCGCGCATGGCCTCGGTCCCTACCTGCACAAGGTATATCATGCGTGATCTTCCGCCCATCCTTTCCAAGGTGCGGTTCAAGATACCTGCGGCATTGCAGCCGCGTGTTGTGATTGCCCTGTCGTTTGATCCGTTCAATTTCGTTTCAGACCTCATCGTAAATCATGGCAGACCGGACGAGAATTTCACTCTGCACCTTTCGTTTTGGAGCAATTTCTGGATCGAGTGGCCTAGACTTGTAGATTCGGTAGACGGGCGCATCGCCAAAGGCATGGCAATGCACGTCACTCTCGATCCGCAGAAAGAATCGTTCAGTGATTCACGGGTGAAGCTCTACAACCACGATGGTGAGAAGCGATCCGATTTCATTATCGGTGATTACTTCTTGGTTGATACGCCGCTCAACCCGTCGCCTGACTTTGAACCCATCAGCGGATGCTGCATGAGCTTGGCCTATGCTCTGCACTATCTGCACATGCGTCATGATGTGGACGCGACCGAGGACATCGTGCAAGCCATAGACCGTAGGGCTGGCAATCGAAAGCCCACAGTCTTCATGGAACGTGTGGGAGACACGATCAGGTTTCAGACCGTCAGATTCCAGTCCATCGCTCACAAGCGCATCCACGGTGAGCGAGAACCCAAGAGCGGAGAACCCTCACACCACAAGCGCCAACACGAAGTGATTGGACACTACCGTCACTACAAGTCGAGCAAGGTGGCGTTCATTCGTGCCCACAAGCGCGGAGACCCCACGCTAGGGATCATAACCAAGGTCTATCAGGTCAAGTAACCACGGAGAAGGATAGTAAATGGACCTGCTATATGTGCCGCAGACGCAGACAGGCTTCCTCGTATTTCTGGCGCTCTTTCTGTTCCTCTGTTGCGAGGGATCGTTCTGGCTGGCCCACGCGGTCAAACCCCGTGAATGGATTCAACCGCTCGCGTTCTTTGGTGGCGGCTTCTACTTCATGGCAGGCGCGGGCGTTTATGTTCTGACGCTCTAGCTTGCAATCGATTACAGCATGTTTGACCTCAAGAAACCCTGCAACAACTGTCCGTTCCGCAAAGGCGCGGGCAAATCCTTTCAGTTGCCAGAAGCAAGACTGCATGAGATTGTAAACGCTCCCGCATTCGAGTGCCACAAGACAACAGGTGTGATGGGTCCACGACACAAACCCCAGCAGTGCGCGGGCCTGATGTCTGTCCTGCACAAAGAGCAACGATACAACGAGATTATGAAAGTGGCGATGATTCTCATCGACTTTGATCCGCGCAAGCTCGATGGGCGGCAAACCTACGACAGTATAACAGATTGCATCAAGGATCACACGACATGAAAGAAATCAAGACCGACATGCTCAACGCAGTGGATGCCGTTGCCGACGCCAAATCCCTGAGACAGTGCGGGCGGGAATACAGTGCCAACCAAGCTCTGACCGTCTACAGGAATGCGGACAACACCGTCGAGGTCGAAGTCAGCATCGTCGTGCGTGGTCTCAGCACGACATAACAGATTGCCTACAATCGATTGCATATAACAGATTGCCGGGTTAGCATACTCTCGCAACACAACGCGGGAACAACCAATGTCCATCAAGCAAGAACACGCAGCCCTTCTTGAAAAGTGGCTTTTGACGCCGCCGTCCTACATCGACTATGACGGGACGCTGCAGTCTATCGAACCCGACGCGGAGGATGAGGAAAACTTGCGCCGGGTCCAGATGCTTGAAGACCTCATGAACCTGAACGTCCCCATATGGGAAACCGAGTGGGGAATGGACATGCACTATCGCATGTGCCCGTGCCCGGGTCGCACATAACAGATTGGAGTATAACAGATTGAAGACGATCCTATGCACTGCGGTCAGTGTTGACCCGACATTCGAGCCGTTCATTGTGCAGGTCGAAGATGACGACCCTGCGGTCACTTTCTGTGAAAGGTGGAAAGCATCCAAGGATACCCCATGGATTGACCACTCGAACGACAAGCGCCCCCTGCGGCAGATGTGGGGACGCTTGGAGAAACTCCCGACGCTGCAACTGCCGTGCCAGATCGACTACATTCTCTACGGATGGTATGACTGACATAACAGATTGTCAGCTACCCCACAGCACATAGGGTAGTGCCACAGTTCCTATTGCCTAGGGATTCCGTGTATAACGAATTAGTATAACAGATTGATATAACAGATTGATGTCAAAGTCAAAAATCTGTTAAGTGCCGTCCACAGTCACTTAGGCGGTATTTCCCCACCAGTCCCGCTACAATCGATTGTAAGTAGAAATCGCGGTAAATCGCGGGAATACCCAATGTATCCTATATAGAGCAATGTCCTATAGACACTCTCCCTATAGAATCGCGGAGTAAACCCAACTAATCGCGGGTCTAACCAAAGTAATGTCCATAGCACCTAACTCTATAGGAATAGCATAGAACTCCTATAAGCCTACAGTAGCCACACCCTATAGCACAGTATACAACAGACACTCAGCATCATTCCTCATAGATGGTTGTTGTGCAGACTGTGCAGATAGTCCAGAAATGGCCGATGTCGCAGAAGATGAGACTGTAAATGGTTTAGAAGACAGACGCAGATGAAGAAAAAGGAATCTGTTATGTGCTAAGTAGTTGATGTTGCAGGAGAAGAGACTGTAAATGATTTTGTCAGGTGGCATAGATGAAGAAGGTGGTGTATAACAGATTGGTGAAAGAGCAGGCATAGAAGAAGGCAAAGGTGAAGATGGTGAACGCATGTATGGAGATAGTGCAGTAGATGATAATGGTTTTCCCGCG
>FRDC01000781.1_pt1 | contig 82219 bp, 68 predicted proteins | sample 1106171 | NCBI WGS metagenome assembly FRDC01 (sample SAMEA3930566, study PRJEB13176) | freshwater metagenome | biome: Drinking water system; feature: drinking water; material: water | place: Singapore | collected 2014-12-20 | reverse complement strand
CGAAAGCATCGCTCTACCGCTGAGCTAAAGTGGCGGATCAGGCGGGAAGTATCGGCATGGGTCGCTCCCTTGTCCACCCCAACCCGTCACTTCGGGTCAGCCCGTAAAAGGCCGCACCATGACCACCGCCGCGCTGGCACGCCCGTCCTCCAACACCGCCTGCTGGCCGGATGCCGAAGTGATCGCCGACTGGCGTTCGCGCGGCTCGCCCATACCGCCGCCACTGCACTCAAGCAGGCCGCCCTGCGTGCCTATGGCAGGGCTTTCGGCCTGCGTGCGTTTGTCGAAACCGGCACGTTCAAGGGCGAGACCACGTGGGCGCTCAAAGACGAGTTCGATTCCGTGGTGTCGGTCGAGGTCTTCAAGCCCCTGGCCGATGAGGCCAAAGCGAAGTTCGCCGGGATCAACCACGTCCAGATCATCGAAGGCGACAGCGCCACCGTGATGCCCGACATTCTGCGCGGCCTGAACCAGCCCGCGCTCTTCTGGCTGGATGGCCACATCACCCCCGGCGGCAGCAAGGGCAAACTCAAAACGCCGATCCTGATCGAGATCGAGACCGTGCTCTCGCACCACATCCGCGGGCACGTGCTGGTGATCGACGATGCACGCCTCTTTGAGGGTGCCCACTGGCCGCTGCACAAGCGGGCCGAAACATCCATCCGTCGCCTGCTGGGACGCGATGCCTATCCGAAACTCTCCGCGGCGACCAACCTCATCCGCCGCCTGCGGCCCGACATGACGGTCGAAGTTCGCATGGACTCGATCCGCGCGACTCCCGCCAGGCCATGAACCGACAACCACCAACTTCGTGATCGACCCCTGGGCCGGGCGTCAATCACTTCCGCGACTTGGCACGCTCATAGTTGCCCGCAGGCTTGGCGCGCTTGCCCGCGGGCGTGTGCGCCGAGGCCTTCGTCGGCTTGGTCGCGGGCGGGGCCTTGCGGGCTGGTGCGGCCGCGGCACCCGGCGGCTCCTCCACCACGGTACGCGGCTCAACGCTCCTGATCTGGTCGAGTTGCCGCCGGCCGATCTGCACGTGGAACGTCGCCGCGTCGTTCGAGTAACCCCGCGCCAGCACGATGGACCGCTTCTCCAGCATGTCCACCGCGCGCGCCGCCGCCAGCGGCAGCGTCACCAGCACCTCAAAGTCACCGCCGCGTGCCAGTTCGCTCACCCGCTCCACCAACTCCGCGTGCCCCGGCCCGCCAGCCTTGGTCGCCACGATCGGCAGGCTCATTCCGCCCGGCACACGACGCTTCCACGCCTGAATCGGCGCATCGCTCTGGAGTTTGTCGGCCTTGTTCAGCAGCACCAGCCGCGGCGGGGGCTTCCAGTCCGCATCGCCCGGCACACCCCGGGCGCGGCTGCGCGTGTGCTCCCGTTCCTTCTGCTCCTTGAAGAGTTCATCCAGCGTCTTCATCACCGTGTCGTACTGAAGCTCGGCCGCGGGGTCCGACACATCGAGCACCACCAGCAGCACGTTGGCGTGCGTGGCCTCTTCAAGCGTTGCCCGGAACGATGCCACCAGGTTGTGCGGCAGATCGCGTACAAAGCCGACCGTGTCCGAGAGCATGGCCGAGTTGCCGCCGCCCAAGTCCCACTGGCGGGTGCGCGTGGTGAGCGTGGCGAAGAGCCGATCGTCGGCGTACGCCCCGCCCGCCGTCAGCGTGTTGAACAGCGTGCTCTTGCCCGCGTTGGTGTAGCCCACGATGCCCACCGTGAAGTGGTCCAGGTTCCGCTTGGCCACCATGCGGCGCTTGCGTTCCTCGATCTCTTCGAGCTTCCGTCGCAGCATCACCTGTTTGCGTTGGGCAAGCCGTCGGTCGATCTCGAGCTGCTGCTCGCCGGGCCCGCGCGTGCCGATGCCCGAAAGCCCGCCCGCGCCCACGATGCGCTCCAGGTGGCTCCACATGGCCCGCAGCCGCGGGTAGGTGTACTCCAACTGCGCCAGTTCCACCTGCAACTGCGCCTCGGTGGTCGTGGCGCGGCTGGCGAAAATGTCCAGGATCAACTCGCTGCGGTCCAGCACCTTGCGCTCGATCACTTCCTCAATGTTGGCGATCTGGCGCGGCGACAGTTCATGGTCGAAGATCACCAGCGTGGCCTCAAGCTCTTCGCACAGGGCCTTCAGTTCGCTCAGCTTGCCCGAGCCGATGTACGTGCCCGCGTTGGGCTTTTCGAGCCGCTGCTCCAGCGTGCCCACCACCACGCCGCCCGCCTGCTCGGCAAGGCTTGTGAGTTCACCAAACGGGTCGCGCTGGTCGTACTGCGAATCGGGCAGCCGCACCGCGGCCAGCACCGTGCGCTCGGCCTGCACCTTGATCGTCGTTCGTTCCTTCGGGGCGGGCATGTGCTACAGCGTAGGGGCGAGGGCGGCAGGTCCATCAAGCCATGAAGCACGGCGCACACGGAGAACCACGGAGCAGGGCCAATGAAGGGCCGATCCGGTCTTTCATTGTGCATCTCGGTGTGCTCCGTGTTTCAACCGATTCACCCGCACGCCGTGCCCCACCCGCCGGCCCCTCTCTACACTCCCCCCTCATGCCCAAACTGCTGGAGCATCTGGCCTCGTGGCGGCCCTTCCGGGCCCTGATCGTCGGCGACTTCATGCTCGACCAGTTGGAGTACGGGCACGCCGACCGCCTCAGCAACGACGCGCCCGTGCCCGTTCTGCACGTGCAACGTGTCGAGGAGCGTCCCGGCGGCGCGGCCAACGTGGCCCTCGATCTCGCCGCCATGCGCGCCGCCGTTCACGCCTTTGGCGTGGTAGGCGAAGATGGCCACGGCGACACACTGCGCTCGCTGCTCGACCGCAGCGGCATAAGCCCCAAGGGGCTGGTGGCCGACAGCTCCCGCCCCACGACACGCAAGAAGAGCCTTGTCGGGCTGGCCCAGCACCGCCACGCCCAGAAGATGTTCCGCCTCGACTACGAGTCCACCTCGCCCATCGACCCGCGCACGGCGGAGGCGGTTGTGGCCGCGCTCGTGCGGGCCCTGCGTGCCGGCGGTGGCGGCACCGACGTGGTCTGCATCGAAGACTACAACAAGGGCGTCTGCACGCCGCAGGTCTGTCAGGCCGTGATCGCCGCGTGCAAGCAGGCAGGCGTGCCGGTGTTCGTCGATCCGGCACCAATCGCCGACTACAGCAAGTACGCGGGCTGCTCGGCCATCACGCCCAACCGCACCGAGGCCCAGCGGGCCACCGGCCGGCACGTGAGCGACGATGCCCCGGCCGAGGGCTTCGCCCCCGTTGCCGCGGCCCTGTGCGATCAACTCGGCCTCGATGCCGCAGTCATCACGCTCGATCGCCAGGGTGCCCTGCTTATGGAAGCCCGCGGCGAGGCCCGCGTGGTCCCCACGCTCGCCCGACGCGTCTACGACGTGACCGGTGCGGGCGACATGGTGCTCGCCGCGCTCGCCGCCGCGCGGGCCAACGGCATCGACTGGTACGACGCGGTCCGCTTCGCCAACGCCGCGGCCGGGCTTGAGGTCGAAGAGTTCGGCGTGGTGCCCATCCCCCTCGAACGCATCCACGCCGACCTGCTCTCACGCGAGCGCACCACCCGCGGCAAACTCCGCGAGCTCGACGAGCTGCTGGTGGAACTCGCGGCCGTGCGAAGCGTGAAGGGCGCGTCGGGCAAACCGGCCAGTGTGGTCTTCGCCAACGGCTGCTTCGATGTGCTGCACGCCGGGCACGTTTCGCTGCTGCGCCGTGCCGCCGCGCTGGGGGATTTTCTCGTCGTGGCCATCAACACCGACGAGTCGGTTCGCAGGCTCAAGGGTCCAGACCGACCCGTCTATTCGCTCGCCGACCGCGCCCAACTGCTGGGCGAACTCGAATGCGTCGGCGCCGTCATCGCCTTTGCCGACGAAACCCCCGAGCGGCTGGTGCGGGCCATCCGCCCCGACGTGCTGGTGAAGGGCGCTCAGTACGAGAAGGCCGCCATTCCCGGCGCAGCCTTTGTCGAGTCCATCGGCGGGCGCGTTGAACTGCTCAGCGTGGTGGAGGGCCGCAGCACCACCACCACGCTCCGCAAAATCCGCAACGAGACCTCGCCCGCGGCCTGAACCTGTGCCTCACCGCCAGTCGATCACGATCTTGCCAAACTGCTCCGCCGCGTGCAGCCGCTGATACGCCTCCATACCGCGCGGCGCGGGGATCACGGCATCCACCACCGGCTTGATGGCTCCCGCCCTGAACAGCGCGGCCACGCTCGCAAACTCCGCCGCGCTGCCCATGGTGGACCCGACGATCCGCAGTTGCCGCCAGAAAACCGCCGAAAGGTCGGTGGTCGCGTCGCCGCCGCTGGTGGCCCCGCAGGTGACGAACGCTCCGCCGCGGCACAGGCTCTTGAGCGCCCACTGGTGCGTCGCCTTGCCGGTGGAATCGATCGCCACATCCACGCCGCGCTTGTTGGTCCACGTGCGCAGTGCGCCAGACCAGTCCGCTCCAGCATCAAGCACACAGAGATCAGCGCCCAGCGTCTTGGCCCGGTCGAGTTTGCTCTGGTGCCGGCTGGTGACCGCCACCGAGCAGCCCAGGTGCTTGGCCAGCCGCAGCGCGGCGAGCGCCACGCCGCCGCCGATGCCCGTGATGAGCACACTCTGCCCGGGCCGCAGCTCCGCCTTACAGAACATCGACCACGCGGTGAGGCTCGTAAGCCCGAACGCCGCGGCCGCAACCGGATCAGCGTCATCGGCCACAGCTTGCAGGCTTGCCACCGGCGCGAGAAACGCCGCGCGGTGCGTGCCGTTGGTCTGTTCGCCCAGCAGGCTGTGCGCCGTGTATCGCACCGGCGGCCCGTCGAAGGGGCGCGGCACATCCGGTGCATACTGCACCGCATTCAGCACCACCCTGCGTCCCACCCACGCGGGATCAACGCCCGGGCCGACGGCCTCCGCCACGCCGCAGGCATCGCAACCCGATACCCGCGGGTAGTCCATCTTCCCCATTGCGCCGATGGCGATCCACACATCCAAGTGGTTCATCGCCGAGCAGAGCGTGCGCACACGCACCTCGCCCGCGCCGGGCTGGCCGGGGTCGGGCCAGTCGTCGGCGAAACGCACGTTGCCCGCGAGAGACTTGTCAGGAGCGGTGATGACCAGCGCGTTCATACGCCCACAGCGTAGCGATGAGCCGCGCCCGCCCCCACTCTTGTCCCAACCCCCGCACCTGCACGCACGACTGCCTCCAATGAACAAGGCCCCGGCGGGAGCCGGGGCCTTGGAGGAGGAGAACCTTGCTCAGCCAAACCCTACGACCCATCAGGCGGCGGGGGCATCGGCCTTGGCGGCCGGCACATGGGCGGCAATCGCCGCCGCGCCGCCCGTGGTGGCCAGGCCCTTCACATGCTGCATGGCGCGGCGACGATCCGAGAGCCGACGGCTCTTGCCGGTGCGATCACGCAGGAAGTAGAGCTTGGCACGGCGTGAGTTGCCGCGCCGGATGATGTCGTACTTGGCGATGCGCGGCGAGTTGATGGGGAAGCAACGCTCCACGCCCATCTCCTCAACGATGCGGCGCACCGTGATCATCTCGTTGATGCCGCCGCCCGCCCGCGAAATCAGCACGCCGGTGAACACCTGCACGCGCTCCTTGTCGCCCTCGACAATGCGGCAATGCACGGCGATGGTGTCGCCGATGTCCATGCGGGGAATATCGCTCTTGAGCGTGGCCTTGTTGACGGAATCGAGAATGGCTTGGAGCGACATGGATGTGAACTCGGGCAGGGTGTGCGGACCAAGAACGCCCCCGCTTCGGCGTGCAACGCAGGCGTGCGAGGCAGGGCCGCAACGATAAGCGTGCCACTCCGCCCAGTCCACCTTGCCGGCCCAATGTTCGGCTTCCGCAAGGGCCCGGAAGACCGTCGCGTCCGCTCACAGCCCGGCCGCCGCGAGCCACGCGCTGGGCTGCCTTCCCAGCGCCGTGGCGATCGCCACCATCGACTCGACACTCGGCAGGTGCGCACCCCGCTCGATCGATGACAACTGGCTGATCGACAGTCCCGACGCTTCCGACAGGTCTTTAAGCGTCCAATCTCGCTCCGTTCGCGCGAGTTTCACCTGCCGCCCCAACTCCGCCCGCAACCGGTCTTGCGGTCGCTGCCCCAGCCCCAACGCCGCCGCGGCCTGGGCGAGCGTCTGGCGAATCTCCGCCAGCGAAAACGGCTTGGCGAGATAGTCAAACGCATCGCGCTTGAACGTCTCCCGCATCGAATCCATGGACGGATAGCCCGTCACCACGATCACGCACAACTTCGGCCAGCGCGTGCGCACCTCCTCAAGCACCCGCTCGCCGGAATGACGGCCCATTTTGATATCCAGCAACACCACGTCGGGCAGGCGGCCCTCGCACGCCGCGAACAGCTCCTCTGGCGTGCCCACCGCGCGCACATCGTGCCCGCCCCCCTCATCGGAGGTGAGCATCGCCGACACAAACGTGCGAAAATCCGCATCGTCATCCAACGCGACGATCGAGAGGGGCGTGAGCTCGCTCATACGCCGCGAGTTTAGCGGATCGCCCGACCACCCCTGCCGCAGCTCACCCGCCCGCCGCCCGCAGGTTAGCGGCCGCCGCCGACCGCGGCCGCCGCGGGCTGCGTGCGGATCGGCAACCCAACACCCGAGTTGCTCGTGTCAAGGTTCAGCGACACGTACCGCTTGGCCTTGCCGCCCTCACCACCGGCGCGGGCCGCGGGCCACCAGCGATACCCGCTCAACCCACGGTGCATGTAGTCTGCGGCGTTCACGATGATCTGCCCGGGGAAGGCTTCCTTGTACGTGATCGTCCCGCCCTCGCCGCCGCCGTCGATCCACTGGTCGCGTTCCACCAGTTGCTGGATGATGTCCACAATCTCTTTGGCTCGCTGCTCCTTGTAGTCGGCGGCCGCTCGCTTCTTCTGCGCCGTGTTGATGTTCGAGAACGGTGAGCCGCCGCCGCTGCTGCCGCCGCGACCCGACGACTGCAGCACCTTGTTCAGGTCCACCTGCGGCGCATCGTCGTTCGTGGGGATGATCAAAAGCAAATCGTTGATGTCGTAGACCTCGACACGCTTGAACTTGTTCAGCCGGCTCTTGGGGCCGATCTGCATCACGCCGCGCGGCGTCATCTGCCACGTGTTCTCCACCGTGCCATCCGCCGCCTTCTCCAGCACCTTGTCCAGCATCTCGAGCGCCGTCAAACCCTTGATCGAGAGCGTGATCAGCATTTCTTTGTCCATGCCGTCGCCGCTGTCGGTCTTCCAGAACATTTCCGTCTCGATGCCGGTCTGCTCCACGATGAACTTCATCACGTCTTCCAGACGCGTCTCGTTCAGTTCGATGCTCACCACCTTCTGCATCCGCATGAGCAGGTCACGCGATGCGTTGCCGCTCGGCCGAATCGAGGGCTGGTTGTTCTCTGCCGCCTTGGGCGCCGGAGCCGCCGCCTTCGCGTCGCCCTGCGCACACGCCAGCCCGGCCGCCGACACCAGCACAAGAGCGGAGACACCCACATACATGCTGCGAACCATCAGAGGCTCCTTTGCAGGCCGATCGCCCGTTGAACGGGAACCGGCATCGATGCATCACACAGGCCGCACCCGGCGCAAACCCACGAGTCGTGGGAGGGTATCACCCATCCACCGCCTTCCGCAACCCCTTGCCATAGCGGGGGTTGGGGTTCCGTTTACATTCGTATCAGACGCATGGTCGGGTTCCCGGTTCCCCACGATTTCGGGCCCCGGCCATCCATCCATGCTGCCTCGCCGCCCTCCAGCCAACCCGCAGCCCTAGCGAACACCAACTCCGGCACGCTCCCGAGCCTCGATGAACACATCGACGGCCTGCCCCGGAAACAGCGGATTCCCGGCCGTACCGACCACCTCAAACACCACCTCCACCACGCGCGTGTCCACGCGTTCCACGGTCGAACCCGTCAAATCCACCTTGGCCTGGGCCAGCGGCTCCACCCGGACCATCTTCAACTCCAGCACCTCAGGCGCAACCCCCCTGACCCGGGCCACGGCCTTGGCACCCTCTCTCAGCAGCGGCGCATCCTCTTCATCCACCCGCGCACGAACGCGGAGCCGCGACAAGTCGCCCACCACCATGGCCGCCTGCGACATGGGCACGCCGCCGCCCGCGCCACCCATCCCCGTCACGCCGGCAAACTGCCCGGGCTCCACGTTCCGCTTCATCACCGAACCATCGATCGGCGAACGCACCGTGAGCCGCCCCATGCGCAGCTTGATCGCGCCGATGTCCGCTTCAGCCGCCGCCACCCGCATCCGGGCCACGGCCACCAGCGGCCGCCAAGCCCCCGCCGAGGCGAGGTCGTACAACGCCTTGGCGCGGGCCGTCTGCGCCGCGGCTTCATCCACCGCAAACTTCCTTCGCGCCACCTCGCTGCGCGACATCGCGCTGCGCCGATCCGCGCTCTGCATGTCCGTGAGGATGTCGCGTGCGTCCGCCTCGTGTACCTTGGCCGCCTCCCACGCCGCCGCCAGCGCCGGCAACTCTTCCGGGCGCGGCTGTGCCTCAAGGGCCTCCACCTCGGTTCGTGCCACCTTCAGCAGGGCCTCCGTTCGGATCAGTTCTGCCTGCAACAGGCGCGTGTCCAGCGCAAAGAGCGGCTCGCCCTTGCTCACTTTCTGCCCCACCTCGACAAAGACCTCCGCCACCAACGCCCCCTCCGGCGAGCCAACGGCGATGTTCCGGCTTGCCGCCTCCACGCTGCCCGCGCACGCAATGCCGCTCGCGAACGGGTTCACGCTCGGCTGAGTCGCTGGCGGCGGACTCGGAGCCTTGCCCTTGCCGTTGGTCGCCACGGTATACGCGGCCACCGCCGTGCCCAGCACCGCCAGAATGATCGTGATCCACTTCGCCATGAGAAGCACCCGCTCAGCCCGCGAGAGCAGAGAATACCCACCGCGCACGCCCACCACCGCCGATCGCCCCGGCCATCACGCGGAGTTCACTTGAACACCACCGCCGTGTCCAGCGCGAGCACGTGCCGCAGAGACATGAGACTGCCCAAACTGATGCACGCGAACGTGCCCACAAACGTGCCCACAAACAACTGCCAGGGCAGAAACGCCGCGAGTTCCATCCCCGGCTCGCGGCTCTTGAGCGTGAACACGGCCGTCAACCCCACGCCCACGCCGAAGCCGATCAACCCCAACCACGCGGCCTGAAGCAGCACCATGCCCACCAGCGTCCGGTGCGAGGTGCCCAGGGCCTTGAGCAGCGCGTAGTGGCGGCTGTTCTCCATGGTGAACTGGTAGAAGATCGCCGACGACAGCGCCAACCCCACCACCATGCCCAGGAGCACCGTGAAACCGAAGTTGATGCCGATGCCCGTCTCCTTCATGATGAAGTTCACCGTCACGTCGATCATCTCCTGCCGCGTAAAGGCCTTCACATCCGGGATGCGGTCGATGGCCGCCTGCACGGCCCGGGCATCCGCATCCGGCCGCACCTTCACCAGGATGTACGACAGGTTCTTCCGCCCCAGCGGCGTGAACCTGATCGCGTTCGCGTAACTCGTGTAGATCACCGCCGGCGAATCGAACCCCGGCTTGGCGCGGCAATACCCCACCACCACCGCGCGCCGATCGTTCAGCTTCAGCGTCTCCCCGATCTTCACGTTCTCGAGTTTGGCCCGCGCGGTCTCCTCCACCAGCACCGCATCGGGTATCCGCAGGTCTTCCAACCGGCCCGCCGTCACCTCCGGCGGCTGCCCCACCATCGTCGAGCGGTCGATCCCCACCAGGTTCACGGCCCGGAAGCTGCCGCTGGGCAACTCCGCGTTCGTGCGCACCGTGAAGAACGGCTCGGCCCACAGCACACCCGGCACGCTGCGCACCCGGTTGAGATCGTCGTCGCTCAAAAACCGCGTCTCGGAAATGTACCGCACATGCGGATCGGCCACCCAGAAGTCCGGCTGTTCCACATTCTGCAAGGGCCCCGTTGCCCGCAGCATCAGGCCCAGGAAGAACGCCCCCTGCTGGCTCATCAGCAGCACGGCAAAGCTCAGCCCGCACACCAGCGCAAGGTACTTGGGCCTGTCACCCAAAAGCATCCGCAACGCGACACGCCACACAGTGATGCGTCTCCACGTGGGCAAGCCCCGCCGCGCCCACGATCAACCGTAGCGGCCGTACGCTTGGGTGTCGCCCGGAGCGGTTCACGCATGTTCGCACGCCTTTTCTTTGACCTCAGGCAACGCCGAGCCCTCCGCCGCTGGAATCGGCGCGGCAGGCCCATCCCCCTGCCCGGGGCCGCCAAGCGTGCCACGCTGCTCGACTACGCCCGCCGCTTCAACCTCCGCACCTTCATCGAAACCGGCACGCTCAAGGGCGACACCATCTTCGCGCTCCGGCCCGCCTTCGACCGGCTCTACACCATCGAGATCGAGCCGCAACTCGCCGCCGCGGCACGCCGCAGGTTCACAGGCGATGCCGCCGTCGAAGTGCTTGAAGGCGACTCCGGCATCGCGCTGCCGAGGCTCGTGCCCGGCCTGAAAGAGCCCTCCCTTTTCTGGCTCGACGGCCACTTCACCGGCATGGGTGCGGGCGACCCCACCAACCCCTGCCCCATAAGCGCAGAACTCGACTCGGTTCTTGCCTCGCCACAGCGCCGCCACGTCGTGCTCATCGACGATGCACGCCTCTTCAACGGCACATCAAACTACCCGGAACTCGATTCGTTGCGGGCAACAATCGCATCGGTTCGCCCCGATCTCGCTTGGGCGGTCGAGCACGACATCATCCGCCTCACGCCGCGCTGAGCCAGCCGTGCGAACCGGTACGGACCTCACGCCAACCCCGCTGCCTCATCCAGCCCCAGCATCAGGTTCGCGTTCTGGATCGCCTGCCCGCTCGCGCCCTTCACCAGGTTGTCGATCGCCGCCACCAGCACGATCCGCTCCCCCGCCGTACGAACATTGATGTGGCACTGGTTCGTGTGCTGCACATCGCGCAGCGTGGGGGCATCATCACGCACCACCACAAACCGCTCACCGTCGTAGCAGTCGCGCAGCTCGTTCAAGAGGTCCGGCGTGCGATACGCCACGCGCGGCACGGCATAAATCGTCTCCAATATCCCCCGTTCCACCGGCAACAGGTGCGGCACAAACAGGAAACCGGCCCCCTCCGCGCCGCTCGCCTTCACCGGCGGAGCCCCGAACACCGCCAGGCTCTGCTCGATCTCCGGCTGGTGCCGATGCACGCCGATGCCGTACGCCGAGAAGTTGTCGCCCGCCTCAACGATCGAGAGGTGCGGCTTGGCCTCGCGCCCCGCGCCGCTCGCGCCGCTCGCGGCGTTCACGATCACGCTCGACGCATCCACGATCCCGCGGCGGATCAGCGGCACGAGCGCCAGCGCGGCCGCCGTCGGATAGCACCCCGGGTTCGCAACCAGCGTCGCCTTCCTCACCGCCTCGCGGTTCAACTCCGTCAACCCGTACGCCGCGTGCGTCAGGTTTGCACCGTCGGTGTGCGCGTGGCCATACGCCCGCTCGTACACCGTCGCATCTCGCAGCCGATACGCGGCGGAGAGGTCCACCACCTTGATCCCGCGCTCCAGCAGCGGCCCCGCGTGACGCATCGCCGCCTCGTGCGGCAAGCACAAAAACGCCAGCTTCACGCCCGCCGCCTTGATTGCATCGGCATCGATCGGACGGCACCGGCTCGCCGCTGCATCCACCCTGCCCGCCAGCCGTGGAAACTCCTCATCGATCCGCGGCTGCTTCTCGCGGGACGTGCCCAAGTAAGCGATCCGCATGGACGGATGCCTCAGCAGCCAGTCGATGAGTTCGAGGCCTGTGTAGCCGGTGGGGCCGAGAATGGCAACAGGAACGCTCATCGCATGAGGTTAGGTGGGCAGCCGGCGTGCTCGTTCCACACGCGTGGGTGCGCTCCACGCTGCCGATACGGCCGCACGTGAACATCCGTGTGCCGCTACGCCTTGCGGTTCACGCCCGGCACCCACAGCACATCCCCCGCGCCGTCGCCGTTGGCCACCCTTGCAACCACGAACAGCAAATCGCTCAGGCGATTGAGGTACTTGATCGCTTCTGGATTCGTTGCCCTGGGCTGAGCCGCGTGCAGGCTCACCACGCACCGCTCCGCACGACGCGTCACTGTGCGGGCCACGTGCAGTGCCGCGGCCAAGGCGCTCCCGCCCGGCAGCACAAAGCTCTGCAGCGGCCGCAAGCGCTTGTTGTACGCATCAATGGCGCCTTCCAGCCGCTTGGTTTGAGAGCCCGTCACACGCAGCTTCGCACCCGGTTTCTCCCCAGGTGCGATCGGGCAGCACAGATCGGCCCCCACATCGAACAAATCGTGCTGAATGCTCCTCAACAGGGCCGCTAGACGCTTGGCCTCAGCCGCGCCCCGCCCACGCCTTGCCTTCACGTGGTCCGCCTCCACCACCGCCACGCCCAGCGCGGCATTCGCCTCGTCCACCGTGCCATACGCCTCCACGCGCAGATCGTCCTTCGCCACGCGCTTCCCATCCCCCAGCCCCGTCGTGCCGCCGTCGCCGGTCCTGGTGTATATCCGGTTCAGTTTCACCATCGGTGTACCCTCGGTCTGATCGTGCCCACACCACCCGCCACGCCCGGACAGCCGCAAGCAAGCCCAGTGTACCGGCCCACGCCGATGCCCACGCCCGCACCCGCAGCAACTCTGCGCGGCCTCACACGCCGCTGGTCGCTGCGTGCGGGTGCCACCGGCGCAACCAACGCCCCGCTCATGCAGCGCATCCTGGCCGCACGCGGCTACAGCGAGCCCGCCGCCATCCAATCACTCCTCCATCCACGCCTCACCGATCTGCACGACCCGCGCCTTCTCCCCGGCATCGATGCCGCGGCCGCGCGCCTCCTCTCCGCCCTGCGCACCGGCGAACGCATCGTCATCTATGGCGACTACGACGTGGACGGCATCACCGCCACCGCCATCCTCTTCCACCTCTTTCGCCACCTCGCCCCCCAGGCCGATATCGCCACCCACATCCCCCACCGCGATGAGGGCTACGGCCTCTCCTCAGCCGCTCTCGAACGCCTCGCCGCCGACGGCGCCCGCGTCGTGGTCTCCGTTGATTGCGGCATCACCGCTGTCGAGCCCGCGGCCGCCGCCAAGCGCGCCGGGCTCGATCTCATCATCACCGACCATCACAACCCCCCCGCACCCGGCCAGCCCCTGCCCGATGCCTTCGCCATCGTTCACCCACGCGCCCCCGGCTCCACCTACCCATCCGAGCACCTCAGCGGCGCGGGCGTGGCCTACAAGCTCGCCTGGCGAACCGCCACGCTTGCCGCCGAATCGGCCGGACGAACCCGCGCTAGCCCCGAAACCGCCGCGCTGCTGGTCGAGCTGCTCCCGCTCGCCGCGCTCGGCGCGATCGCCGATGTCGTCCCCCTCACGGGCGAGAACCGCGTCATCGCCCGTTTCGGTCTGGAACGCACTCGCCACTCGGCCCTGCTCGGCCTGCGGGCGCTCGTCGAGGCCTCCGGCCTCGCAGGCGAGAAGGTCAGCACGTGGGATGTGGGCTTCCGTCTCGCCCCGCGCCTCAACGCCAGCGGCCGCATGGCCCACGCCGCAGCCGCGCTCGAACTCTTCACCACCAAGGACCCCGCACGCGCCGCGGCCATCGCCCAAGACCTGGAAGCACGAAATCAGGAACGCCGCGCGGTGGAGCAGCGCATCACCGATCACGCTGCCAGCCTCGCCGAACAATCCGGCCAGACCCAGCCCCACCATCGCGCCATCGTCCTCGCCGATCCATCATGGCACCGCGGCGTGGTCGGAATCGTCTGCTCGCGGCTCGTAGACCGCTTCGGCCGCCCCACCATCCTCCTGACCGAGGAAGATGGCCTCTGCCACGGCTCAGCCCGTTCGGTGGAGGGCTTCAACCTGCACGCCGCGATCTCGCGCTGCGCCGAGCACATCGAGTCCTTTGGCGGGCACGACATGGCCGCGGGCCTGAAACTCAAGCCCCAGAACCTTGCCGCCTTCACCGCCGCGTTCACCTCCGTCTGCAACGAAGGGCTCGCCGAGGAGGACCTCATCCGGCGCGTACACATCGACACCGCGACCACCACCGATGAGCTCACGCTCGACGTTGTGCAATCGCTCGAATCGCTCGAACCCTGCGGCAGCGGGCACCCGGCCGTCACGCTCATGCTCGCGGGTCTGCGCATCAACAAGCCCCCAACACCCATGGGCAAGGGCGGCGAGCATCTCGCGCTCGAAGTTCGCTCCGGCTCCGGGGCAACGCGAACCCTGCGGCTGGTGGGCTGGCGCATGGGCATCCACCGCCCGCTGCTGCACGCCGGCCAAACCATCGACGCGGTGATACGCCCCGGCGTCTCTACCTGGACCGGCCGGCCCGTTGTAGAACCCGAACTCATCGACTTGCGGTTGCTCTGAGACAGCGTGCTGACACAGCCCCACTCACCCCTGACGCCTCGTGCCTCACGCCGCTCCTCACACCGTCGCCACAACCTTCACCTCAAAGTTGATCGCCGTCGGCAACGCCCCGATCTCCACCGTCGTTCGCGCCGGCGGGTTTGCCACGAAATACTCCGCCCACACCCGGTTGTACGTCGCAAAGTCTCGCTTCATATCCGTCAGATACACCGTCACATCCACGATGCGGTCCCACGAGCTTCCCGCGGCCTCCAAAATCAACCGCACGTTCTCGAAGCACTGCCGCACCTGCGGCTCGATCTCGTACGACAGCACGTTGCCCGCCGCGTCCTGCTTCACACCGGGGATCAACTTCTCCCCGCGCTTGCGCGGCCCAACGCCCGAAAGAAACAACAACTCCCCCACGCGCCGCGCGTGCGCATACGCCCCCACCGGCTCCGCCGCGCGATCCGAGTTCACAGCCGTCGAAGCCATGCGCCGCTCCCTTGAGTTTTGATTCGCACCCTCGCCGTCGCGTCACCGCGTCAGGGCCAGAAACTTCTGTTCCATCTCGCGTTCATCCTTGCCCAACGACCCCGCGCCACCATCGTGCACAAGCCTGCCGCGCGACACCAGCAGAATGCGATCCGCGAGTGCTCGCACCTCGCTGAGAATGTGCGTGCTCAAGAGCAGCGTGCGCGTCTTCGCAAGGTCTTTCAGCAGCAGCCGCACGTGGTCCACCTGATTCGGGTCAAGCCCCGAAGTGGGCTCATCCATAATCAGCACCCGCGGGTCGTGCAGCAGCGCCACCGCCATGCCCACGCGCTGACGATACCCCTTGGAGAGCTTGCTGATCGTGCGTGTGAACACCTGCTCGAGCCTGCACTGCGCCACCACCGTGTCGATCCGCTCGCTCAAGAGCGACCCGCTCATGCCCCGCGCGGCTCCGATGAACGCCAGCATCGACTTGGCCGTCATGTCAGGATACAGCGGCCCGTTCTCCGGCAAGTAGCCAATGTGCCGCGCCGCCTCCAGCCGCTGCGTCGCCATGTCAAAGCCGGCCACCCGCGCGGTGCCCGCGCTGGGCGCCAGATACCCGGTCAGCATCCGCATCGTGGTCGATTTGCCCGCCCCGTTCGGGCCCAGAAACGCCACCAGTTGCCCGGCCCCGATCGAAAAACTCACGTCCTTCACAGCGTGAAACTCGCCGTACGTCTTCGTAAGCCCAATCGCCTCGATCGCCTTTTCGCCCACACCCCCCGCCGCGCCCTTGGACGCGCCACGTGCCTGCGGATGTTCAATCACTGCGCTCATGCTTCATCCTAGAAGCCAAGCGCGCCCCGCGGCAAGCCCACTTATCCTCCCCGCGTGGCCCTCGCCTTTCAGCAAGCCCCCGCGTTCACCACCACCCCCGGCGCGGCACCCACGCCCCTCGCCCGCAAGGGCCTTGCACTCTCCGCGCAACTCGCCATCCTCACCGCCCTCCTTCTCATCGCTCTCTCCATCGGGGTGCTCATGCTCCGCGTCATGGGCCGGCGTGCCACCGCCAAGGCGTTCAGCCGCCGCAACGCACAGCCCGCCTCCGCCCGCCGCGTGAACCCCTGGGTCGAGAGTGGCCGCCGCCTCACTGACCCCGACGACTCCGGCAACACGCCCCCACCGCCCGGAGCCGCGCCGTGAATGACCACGCGCTCCACGTCGACCGCCTCACAGGCTTGCGCCCCGTCGCCATCGTCACCGGCGGCACCAAACGCGTCGGCGCGGCGACCGTCCGCGCTCTCACCGCGGCGGGCTGCGATGTGCTCATCACCCACCGCGCTCCCATCAACCCACAGGGCCCCCACGCCGCCAGCGCCTTCCTCAACCTCGACGATCTCACCGCGGTCGAGCGCCTCGGCGCCGAACTCGCGCGCGCCCTGCCGCGCATCGACGTGCTCGTCCACAACGCCTCGGTTTACCGCCCGACCGCGCTCGCCACACTTACCGCAGAAGATGCCCAGTCCTTCTACCGTGTCAACGCCCTCGCCCCCCTGCTGCTCTCCCGTGCCCTCGCGCCACGCCTCGCCGCCAGCACGCTCACCGCCCCCGACGGCACACCCATCGGCGGCGCGATCGTCTCCATGTGCGACATCCACGCCATGGGTGAAACCGGCCAACCCCGCCGCGACTTCTCCGCCTACGCCATGAGCAAGGCCGCGCTCTTGGAAATGACCCTGTGCCTCGCCCGCGAGCTCGCCCCCAACGTACGTGTCAACGCCGTGGCACCGGGCGTGGTCGCTTTCCCCGAATCCGGCCCTGAGAGCGACCCCGCCATGCAGGCACGCTACCTCTCGCGCGTGCCCCTCGGGCGCGCGGGCACGCCCGATGATGCAGCAGCCGCAGTCCGCTGGCTCGCCCTCGAAGCGGGCTACTGCACAGGGCAGGTGATGCGCATCGATGGCGGCCGATCCCTCGCGTAAGTGGTGCGCAGACCCCGTGGCCATCATCAGTGGCGTACACGCACACTTGCAGGCCTTCGCGCCTGTAGACTCCGTGCGTGCGCGTGAACGATCAACCCGTGACCGCCTCCTGGGCCAGCGACCATCACCTCCGCCTGTCGTTCGGGCCACACACAAACGCCTCCACCCTCAAGCGCGTCCACCACGCCACCCGCCGCCTTGCACGCGCGGCACTGCCCGGCTTGCTCGATACCACGCCCGCGTACGCAACCGTGCTCCTCGACTTCGATATCGGCACGCTCGAACCGGCGGCAACGCTCGCTCGTGTTCTCGCCGCGTTGGAGGGGCTCAGCGACGACACCGACCCGGCCAACCACACGCCCACATCGCGTCTGATCGAGATCCCCGCCTGCTACGAGGGCGAGTTCGCCCCCGACATCGCCGATGTCGCCGCGCACTGCCGCCTCTCGCCCGCCGAGGTCGCACGCACGCACGCCGATGCCGAGTACACCGTCGCCTTCATCGGCTTCTCCCCCGGCTTCGGCTACCTGAGCGGCCTGCCCACGCCACTCATCACGCCGCGCTTGTCGCAGCCGCGCCTGCGCGTCACCCCCGGTTCTGTCGGCATCGCGGCCAACCAGACCGGCATTTACCCCCACGCCACCTCCGGCGGCTGGCGGCTCATCGGCCGCACGCCCCTCGCCATGTTCGATGCCGCGCAACCACGCCCGTCCCGGCTCACGATGGGCGACCGCGTCCGCTTCGTCCCGATCTCCCCCGATCGGTTCCACGCGATCGCCTCAACGTCAAAGGGAGCCATCTAGTTTGGCCTCGCTCCGCGTCATCGAACCCGGCATGTTGACCACCGTGCAGGACCTCGGCCGCGGCGGATGCTCTGCCTTGGGCATCGCCCGCGGCGGCGCGGCCGATTCCCTCTCCCACCGCATCGCCAATCTCCTTGTCGGCAATCAGCCCGGCGCGCCAGCGCTCGAAATGACGCTCACCGGCGGCACATTCGAATGCAACTCACCCGGCACCATCGCGCTCACCGGCGGCACCGTCATCGCATCAATCGAATCGAGCTCGGCATCCCAAACCGTCGCCACGTGGACACCCCATCAGGTCCGCCCCGGCGATCGCATCCGCATCGGCCCCATCACGCGCGGCGTGCGCACGTACCTGGCCTTCGCCGGAGGGATCGACGTGCCACTCGTGCTCCGCAGCGCGGCCACGCATCTCGGAGCCGCCTTCGGCGGCTTTCACGGGCGAGCGCTTCGAGCAGGGGACACACTGCCGCTCGGTGAAGCACGCTTGATCGTGCAACCTGAACATGCACTCGCCTCAGCCGCCCTCTCACACCTGCGTGCCACGCTCGACCAACGCACCCTCCGCGCCACCGATGGCCCGCACGCCAGCGCCTTCCCACCAGATCAGTCCGGCCTCTTCTGGGATCAGCCCTTCACCATCTCGCCCCAGTCCAACCGCGTCGGCATCCGCCTGAGCGGCCCCGCCATCACCCCCACCATCCGCGGCAATCTCACCAGCGAGGGCATGATGCACGGCGCGGTGCAAGCCCCCGAAAACGGCCAGCCCATCATCCTTGGTGTCGATCACCCCACCACGGGCGGCTACCCCGTCATCGCGTGCATCGCCGCCGCCGACCTCCCCATCCTCGGCCAGCTCCGCCCCGGCGAGCAGGTTCGCTTCCAACGCATCTCACACGAACAGGCGTTGGCGCTGTATCTTCAGCGCGAGGCATTGCTCGCCCCACCGCCCGCTTCGCCGTGAATGCCGCGCAACTCAAACCCGCTCCATGACCTCCACCACCCCATGACCGCCAACGCATCCCAACCCTGGTGGCGCGGCATCCAACCCGCCGCGTGGCGCTCACTCGCCGCCGCCGGTGCAGGGTGGATGCTCGATGCCATGGACTTCATGCTCTACTCCTTCGCCCTCGGGCAGATCGCCGCCGAGTTCCACCTCTCTCCCAGCCAGTCCGGCACCATCGCCTCCGTCACGCTGCTCTCCGCTGCCGCCGCGGGCACCGTCTCGGGCTTTATGGCCGACCGCTTCGGGCGTGTCCGCGTGCTCATGTTCGCCATCCTCACCTACTCGGTCTTCACCGCGCTCACGGCCACGTCTCGCACCGTCGAGCAACTCATCCTGTGGCGCGCCCTCGTCGGCATCGGCCTGGGCTCAGAGTGGGCCGCGGGCGCAGTGCTCGTCGCCGAAACCTGGCCCGCCAAGCACCGCGGCAAGGCCATCGGCCTCATGCAGTCGGGCTGGGCCATCGGCTACATGCTCGCCGCGCTGCTCGCGGGCGCGGTCCTGCCGCGCTGGGGGTGGCGTCCGCTGTTCATCCTCGGCCTTTCGCCCGCGCTCCTGCTGGTGTGGATCCGCCTCAAACTCAAAGAGCCCGCGGTGTGGGCCGAGCAATCCAGCGGGCGAGAGGGCTTTGCCCAGTCTCTCCGCACGCTCGCGCAGCCCCTGCACCTGCGCCGTGTCGTCATCGCCTCCCTCATCGCTGCCGCGCTGCTCTTTGCCTACTGGGGCCTCTTCACGTGGCTCCCCGCCTTCCTCGCCAAGCCCGTATCCGACGGCGGCGCAGGGCTCAACCCCCTCAAGTCCACCACGTGGATCGTGTTCATGCAGGTCGGCAGCTTCCTGGGCTACACCGGCTTTGGCGCGCTGGCCGACCGCTTCGGCCGCCGCCCCACCTTCATCGCCTTCATGATCGGCGCCGCCGCCATCGTGCCCATCTACGGCCTGAGCGCCCGCGGCGAGACCATGCTGCTCGTCCTCGGCCCGCTCGTCGGCTTCTTCGGCCACGGCTACTTCAGCGTCTTCGGCGCCATGCTCGCCGAACTCTTCCCCGTCCGCATCCGCGGCACCGCCACCGCCCTCTGCTACAACCTCGGGCGTGCCGCCAGCGCGGCCTCGCCGTTCACCATCGGCGCCCTCTCCGAGCACTACGGCCTCGGCACCGCGCTCGCCGCCACCAGCATTCTGTATGTGTTCGCCGCCGCGCTCATCCTCCTGCTCCCCGAGACACGCGCCAAGGAGGCCGCGTGACGACGCCACCACGCACGATCGAGCTCAACTGCGACATCGGCGAGAGTGATGCCGCCGAGCAGGTCGCCGCCGATGCCGCTCTCCTCCAAGTCATCTCCTCCGCCAACATCGCCTGCGGCGGCCATGCTGGCGACAACACATCCATGACTCGCACCATCCGCCTCGCCATCAACCGCGGCGTCGCCATCGGCGCCCACCCCAGCTACCCCGACCGCGCTGGCTTTGGCCGCACCGACATGACCATGAGCGCGGCTGATGTCGAGGCCTGCGTCAAGAGCCAACTCGCCGCCCTTGATCGCGTCGCCACATCGCTCGGTGCCCGCATCGCCCACATCAAGCCCCACGGCGCGCTCTACCACGCGGCCATGACCAAGCCCGATGTGGCCCGCGCCATCGCCCGCGCCGCCGCGTGCCTTGCCACCCGCCCCACGCTCGTTGGCCTTGCGGGGTCCGCCGCGCTCGCCCTCTGGCAGAGCATGGGCTTCACCATCGCCGCCGAGGCCTTCGCCGATCGCCGCTACGAGCCCGACGGCTCACTCCGCTCACGCACGCACACCGATTCACTCATCACCAGCGCAGCGCACGCGGCCCAGCAGGCCGTGCGCATCGCGCAAGGCTCTGGCCCCAGAGCGACCAACGGCGCGCCCGTCCCCCTCCACGCCACCACCATCTGCATCCACAGCGACACGCCCGGCGCGCCCACCCTTGCAAGCGCTGTCCGCGTCGCCCTCGAACACGCCGGCTTTGCCATCGCACAACCGCCCGCGGCCGGAGCACACCGATCATGACATCCCCCATCCGCACCATGTTCATCAGGCTGGCTCTGGGCGCAGCCGCCGCGCTCAGCGCCTGCTCCACCCACTCGGCCTCTTCCCCTGCCGCATCGGTAGCGGCTGGCACCGATGCGGCCAACCCCCTCGCCCCGCGCGAAGGCGAGCCCTTCCTCATCGTCCTCGGCACCGCCCAAGACGGCGGTGTGCCCCAGGCCGGGGCCTTCAACGAACCCGGCTGGACCGACGTTTCCCGCCAGCGGCTTGTCGTCTCCCTCGGCCTCATCGACCCTGCCACCAGCTCCCGCTGGCTGTTCGAGGCCACGCCCGACTTCCGCCGCCAGCTCTGGCACCTGCACGCCGCCTTGCCGCTGCAGCCCACCCCCGGCCAGCCGGTGCTCAACGGCATCTTCCTCACCCACGCCCACATCGGCCACTACACCGGCCTCATGTTCCTCGGACACGAATCGATGGGCGCTCGCGATGTCCCCGTCTACGCCATGCCACGCGTGCGCGAGTTTCTCACTGGCAACGGCCCGTGGAGCCAGCTCGTCAACTACCACAACATCGCGCTCCACGATCTCGCGGCAGACCAGCCCGTCATGCTCTCCCCCTCTCTCACGGTCACGCCCATCCTCGTCCCTCACCGGCAGGAGTTCAGCGAAGTGGTTGGCTTCCGCATCGATGGCCCACGCGGGCCCACACGGGGTCGGAGCGTGCTGTTCATCCCCGATATCGACTCATGGTCCGCGTGGGATGCGCAGGGCACCCGTCTCGAAACACTCCTCGCCTCCGTGGATGTCGCCTACCTCGACGGCACCTTCTTTGCCAACGGCGAAATACCCGGACGCGATATGTCGGGCTTCCCGCACCCCTTCATCACCGCCACCATGGACCGCCTCGCGCCCCTCCCCGCCGCCCAGCGTGCCAAGGTCCGCTTCATCCACCTCAACCACACCAACCCGGCACTCTGGCCCGACAGCCCGGCCCGCCGCGAGATCACTCGCCGCGGCTTCCACGTCGCCCAGCCCTTCGAGCGCATCGGGCTCGGGCCTGCGCCGCACCACTGACCGGTGTGCCCTCGCCCTACGCGCAGGCCCATCCTGATACGCTCCCTTCCATGCGCACCGCTTACCGCTTTGCCGTCAAGGCCACGCTCTTCTTCGCGCTGTGCTCCTCATCAGCCAGCGCGCAACCAGCGCCCGCGGCCCAGCCTCCCGCCGCGCCCAAGCCCGCCGCACCAGCCAACCCCACCCCCGATTCACCCGAATCCATCGGCTCGCTGCGCAACGCCCGCGCGGCATTCCCCATGCCACCGGGCCAGCGCACGCCGCTCACGTTTATCGCCGGAGACCTCTCCGATGCTGAGCGTGCCGAGCTGGCCGCCGCGGCTCCCAACGTGCGCATCCTCACGGCCAGCACCCGCGAGCAAGCCCTTTCGCACGCGAGCGAGGCCCACGGCATCGATGCGCGCTTCGCCACCCCCGAGTTTCTCGCTCAGGCCCCCAACCTCGTGTGGGTGCAGGCCATGTCCGCCGGTGTCGATCGTCTCGTCGCGATCAAGCCCCTCACCGACAACAACCGCATCGTGGTCACCAACATGCGCGCGGTCCACGGCCCGGCGATCGCCGACCACGCCTTCGCCATGCTCCTCACGCTCACCCGCAACATGCGCGAGCACGCCGCCAACCAGGCACAGGCCCGCTGGCCGCGCGATGACGGGCCCACCCGCGCCACCGCTCTGCACGGCGAAACCATGCTGGTCGTGGGCATCGGCGGCATCGGCACCGAAATCGCCCGCCGCGCCAATGCCTTCGGCATGCGCGTCATCGCCACCCGCCGGACCGACACGCCCGCGCCCGCCTTTGTGCAGCGCGTGGGCCGCCCGGATGATCTGCTCAACATGCTCCCCGAGGCCGATGTGGTGGCCATCTGCGTGCCGCTCACGCCCGAGACCGAGCGGCTCTTCAACGCCAAGGCCCTCGCGGCCATGAAGCCCACCGCCATCCTGATCAACATCGCGCGCGGGCGCATCGTTGACACCGACGCGCTGGTCGATGCCCTCACGCACCACCGCCTTGCAGGCGCGTGCCTCGATGTGACCGACCCCGAGCCCCTGCCCGCCGCGCACCCGCTGTGGCACTTCGGCAACGTGGTCATCACGCCGCACACCGCGGCCGATGCGAACCTGACCGACGTGCGTCGCAGGTCGATCCTGCTCGAGAACATGCGCCGCTTCGGTGCCGGCGAGCCGCTCTTGAACGTGGTGGACAAGCGGGCGGGCTACTGATCGCGAACGAATGCGAAACCGCGCCAAACGATCCAATGGGCAGGACTGGCCCTGAACACCCCCCGAATCCCACGGGGAATACCGGGGGTCCGTCCCAAAGCGGCGCGCAATTCGGCGCGCTTGGCGGTGATTCTGCCCCAACACCAACCCCGCACACGGCCCCGGCAACGCCCGTCGATCCTGACCTGTCTGCGGTGGTGGCCGCATGGCCCGACCTTCCCCCGGCGATCCGGGCGGGCATCGCGGCGATGGTCGAGGCGGTCACCCCCAAACCCTGACACAAAGACATCGGATGATCGCCGCCAGCGGCCCTCACTCCGCTGAGCCGCCCGTCGCCTAGTGCCACGCCCTGCGAAGGATTCCCCATGACCCGGGCATCAATCCTAACCCGCAACCGCGAGAACGCCCAGCGCAGCACCGGCCCGCTCACGCTCTCCGGCAAGGCCGCGTCACGCCGCAACACCCTCCGTCATGGCCTCACGGCCAACCCCGCCGCGGGTGCGGCCGAGGACCCGCAGCGTTTCCGCCACCTTCTCCGCACCCTCGCTGTACAGATTCAACCGCGCGGCATGATCGAAGAGGCCCTCGTCCATCGCATCGCCGTCTGCATCTGGCGTCAGCAGCGCGCGGCCGTGATCGACGGGGCCATCACCGGCCAGGCCACAGCCGCGATCGTGCCCGACCGCGAGGAGGTCCAGCACTGGATCGAACGCATCCTCGACCACTGGAAGATCGTGGTCCGCACGGAGCCCGTCGAGGACCGTGACCTCCGCAAGATTCAGAAAACGCGGATCGTCGTGAAACGGCCGGGCTTGGGGTGGCTCGATGAATTCCGCGAGAAGGAAATCATGCGCTGCGGGGCCGCGATCATGGCCATGCACTCGTTGCTCGACACCCTCTCACGCCAACTCGAAGCACAGCGCGGCATCTTCGGCCACAACGAATGCGAACAGCTCGCGTGGCTGCTCGGGCAGTACGCGGCGTGCTTCTCGCAGAGCGACCGGGCACCCTACCCCGACGAATGCCCGCACCCTTGGGATGTGAACAGACTCATCGGCGAGGCCCGCAAACGGCCGCGTGGATCGCCGATGCCCGAAGAACTCACGCGGCGGGTCGCCCAGCGGTGCGCCCTCTTCCGTCACCAAGCCGACGCGTGCGAGGAGCCCTATCGCTCGCAACTGTGGACCGATCGCACACACGCGGCCATGCTGCCCGATGAGGCGCTGCTCAACCGCATCATCCGCTACGAGGTCCACAACGACCGGGCCTTGTACCGGGCACTTGAGCAACTCGCCAAACTGCGCGGCGTGATGGTCGAGCGCCTCGCTGGCGACCTGAAGGCCGTGCAGGCCGACGGCTCCGCGGTGCAGTTTGTGGGTGAGCGAACCGTCTGGCGACAGCCCCCGGACGCAATGGCCCCGAGCGGCGCCTGAGCGATCCGTCGATAGCGGCTTGGGTTCGTTTCGCAAAATGACGGCTTGTATTGGAAAAGCGACCGACACTGCGCCACACCGGAGCAGGTCCTGACGCTAACCGACCCGGTTGGCTGGTTTGGATACTGGTATAGTGTGCCGACTGCCCGGTTGAGTCCCCGCTACGGTCGGACGCACTCTGGACACAGGAGCCGTGGATGCACACGCCGGGAGACCTCTTCATCGTCGACAACAGCGACGCGGACTGGAAGGTCCGGCAGTATCTGCACGAATGGGCGGGGATTTCTCACCAGTTCGACATCGCCACTGGCTACTTCGAGATCGGTGCCCTGCTCGCGCTCGACGGGCAGTGGCAGAAGCTCGACAAACTTCGCATCCTGATGGGCGACGAGGTGAGCAAGCGGACGAAAACGGCCCTGCTCGCAGGTGTGGAGACCGCGGCAAGAAGGCTCGACGCGAGCATCGAGAACGAGAAGGAGAGAAACGACTTCCTGAGCGGTGCCGACGCGATCGTCGAAGCCCTGCGTTCGCGGAAGATCGAGTGCAAGGTCTACGCCAAAGAGAAGTTCCACGCCAAGGCGTACATCACGCACGCCAGGCAGGCCGTGGTCGGGCCTTCCGCGCTGGTGGGGTCGAGCAACTTCACGGTGCCGGGCCTGAACGACAACGTTGAACTCAACATTCAGATTCGCCGCGAAGTAGATCGCTTGCAGGAGTGGTACGAACGGCACTGGAAGGATGCCCACGACGTCACCGAAGCCATGCTCCGCACCGTGGAAAAGCACGTCCGCGCGTACACGCCCTTCGAGGTATACGCGAAGGCGTTGCACGAGTATTTCCGTGGTGGGATGCTCGGCCCCGACGAGTGGGAGGCCCGGCATTCAGTCATGTTCAAGGTGCTCGACAAGTACCAGCGAGACGGGTACAAGAACCTCGTCAGGATAGCGAGCATCTACAACGGCGCGCTGCTGTGCGACGGCGTGGGCCTGGGCAAGACGTTCATCGGCCTCATGCTGATCGAGCGGCTGGCCTTGCATGAGAACCGCAACGTGTTGCTGCTGGTGCCCAAGAGCGGTCGCGACACGGTCTGGAAGCCCGAGATCGACCGGTACCTTCCCGGCCTCTCCGGCGGGGCGTTCAGTTCACTGGAGGTGCTCACGCACACCGACCTGACCGCCACCAGCGAGAGCATCGTCAGTCGCTTGGAAGCCGCTGCACGCCGGGCGCACGTGGTCATCATCGACGAGGCCCACAACTTTCGCAACGTCGGCACTCGGGGCGACTTCACCGACGACATCCACACGGAGGGCCCGGCCCGCGGCGGCAAGCTCATCGAGGGCGAGGGCAAGGTCCGGCCCTCACGCTACCGCCGCCTCTTCCAACTCATCGGCGACAAGCCCGTCTACATGCTCACGGCCACGCCCGTGAACAACGACCTGTCCGACCTGCGACACCTCATCGAGTTGTTCACCCGTCGCCGCGATGACTACTTCGCCGACAGGCCCATCGCTGTCAAGAACCTCCGCTCCTACTTCAACGAACTGCGGCGCAAACTGGAGAAGGCCACGCACGCCGACACCGGGCAGGCCACTGATAACGAGGAGGCCAAGGCCGTGCTGGGCGACGACCCGCTGGTCTCCGCACTGGTGGTGCAACGCAGCCGCGGCTATGTCAAAGATCACCAACGCATCCACGGCGGGCGCTCGGTCACGTTCCCTGTCCGGGAAGACCCTCGCGTTGCGGCCTACTCGCTCAAGGGCGTGTACGGGAAGTTGCTGGGGATGATCGCCGAAGCCTTCCACGGCAAGGAGCCGCTCTTCTCACTCCCCATGTACCAGCCCATCAATTATCTCAAGCTCGCCGTGGACGAATCGGATCAGAAGGCCGCGTTCGTCAAGGGTCGCCAAACGCAGATCGTCTCGCTCATCCGCACCGGCTTCCTCAAGCGACTGGAGAGTTCGGTGCTGGCCTTCGAGCGATCCTGCCAGCGGCTGCTTATCAAGCTGCTCGCCTTCGTTTCCAAGAACGCCGAAACCGACAAAGAACGCGCCCGCTTCGACAAGTGGAAGCGCACCCACAAGACCATCGTCGCCGAGTTGCAGGTCAACCATCCAGAACTCTTCACCCTCGGGCGAGAAGCCACGCTCCTCGACGACCTTGAAGGCGATCAGGACGAGCTGCTCGATAGCGACCTGCTCGACAGCGTCGAGAAACTCGACCGCGGCGTGTATCGCGTCGGCGTCATGGTCGAAGAGTCCATGCAGGATCTCGACGTGGTGGCCCAGATGCTCGACGAACTGCGCGGCTTCAAGCCCAGCCAGGACGTGAAGCTCCAGGCCCTCATCAAGCTTCTCAAGACCGAAAAGACCCTCAAATCGCACAAGGTCATGGTCTTCACCGAGTTTGCCGACACCGCCGAGTACCTCCGTGAGCAGTTGATCGCCGCCGACATCGGCGGCGTTGAGGCGGTCGACGGGTCCGCCGCGGCCCGCGATCGCGTGGGGATCGTCAAACGCTTCGCACCCTACTACAACCGCTCGACCTCCGCGGAGGCCGCTCGCTCTGGAGGCGAGATACGCCTGCTCGTCTCCACCGACGTGCTCAGCGAAGGGCTCAACCTGCAGGACGCCACAAGGCTGGTGAACTATGAGTTGCACTGGAATCCGGTTCGCCTCATGCAGCGCATCGGCCGCGTAGACCGCCGCTTGAAACCCGAGATCGAAGCCGCGCTGGTCGCCGACCACCCCGAGGAGGCAGCCGTGCGCGGCACGGTCTGCTACTGGAACTTCCTCCCGCCCGACGAACTCAGCACGCTCCTCTCGCTCTACGCCGTCGTCAGCCGCAAGACCCTCAATATCTCCAAGACCTTCGGCATCGAAGGCAAGAAACTCCTGCGCCCGGAGGACGACTACGACGCTCTGCGCGACTTCAACGCGGCGTACGAAAAGCCCAACCGCGCAGAGGTCTTGGCGCTCGAATACGAAGAGTTGCTCAAGGCTCACCCCGGCCTCGCCGAACGGCTCGAAGGCCTCCCCCGCCGCGTCTTTTCCGGCAAGGCTCACGCCAAGCCTGGCACGCGGGCCGTGTTCTTCTGCTACCAACTCCCCACGCGGGTTGTGCGAGAGGGGCCCGGCAGTGCCGCAGGTACATTGCCCTTTGACGGTGCCGACGACGGCTGGCGCATCGACATCGGCCCGGTGCGGTGGTACGTGTACGAGATCGCTTCGGGCACCGTCGCCCAAGGCGATGCGCCCTCGATCGCCGACCTTATCCGGTGCGGCCCCGAGGAGCCCCGCCGCGTGAGCGGCCAGCACGCCACACTCGCCGATGCACGCAAGCGTGTCGAGGTGCACATCAAGGACACCTACCTCAAGCAGGCCCAGGCACCCCTCAACGCTCCGCGGCCCGTGCTCCGCTGCTGGATGGAACTCTGCTAGGGAGACGCGATCATGGGCTGGAAAGAACTGGATCAGACCGGTCGCGACGTGCTCATCGAGCTCTACAACCGGGCAACCCTCACCGCCGACGAGCTTCCCTACACCCCCGAGTTTGAAGCCATGGTCGCCGAGTTCAACCGCCGCACCGGCCGGTCGCTCAGCCAGCACGACTTCTGGAGAGCCCTGTCCTCCGCGCGCAAGTCCAGTTCGCTGGGCCGCAAGGAACGTTGAGCATGCCCACCCCCGCCCAGATCGAAGCCGCTCTTGCCAGGGTGACCGACCAGCGGTCGTTCATCCAGACGCTGCTCATCGACACGCTCGGCTGGCCGGTGGACGCCTCGGCCAAAGAGGTCGAAGAGATCACCTACAAGTGGGACGTGGCCGAACTACGCTCGGCCGGGCTCAGCGCGAGCGTTGTTGGCGGCACCATCCGCCAGATTCCGCCCGCCGACTCCTGCCCGTGGGGCATCTTCATCATCGACTTCGCCTCCGATGCCCCCTTCGGCGACGCCGCCGCGGGCAAGGGCATGACCGGCACGCTCCGCGCCATTCTCCGCGGCCTGGTCGCCTCCAAGCGCAAGGCCTCGCACCTGGCCTCCTTCAAGGCCGAGCACCTGCTCTTCCTCTGCACGCACCAGTACAAGCACTTCCGTTTCGCCTACTTCAAGGACCCCGGCGAGGCCTTCAAGACCCCGCCCCTCATCTCCTTCGGGTGGACGCCCGCCGGCGCGGTCAAAACGGTCGCCCGCTACAACCTGCCGCACCTCGAATGGCAGCCCTCGGGCACCACCGCCGCCGACTGGCTGGCCGAGTGGACCAGCGCGTTCGACGTCGAACGCGTCACCAAGAAGTTCTTCACCGAGTTCGAGGAGCAGCACCAGCGGTTCTTGGAGCACGTCAAGGGCATCGACGACGAGAAGGACCGCCGCTGGTACGTCTCCGCGCTTCTCAACCGCCTGATGTTCGTCTACTTCCTTCAGAAGCGCGGCTTCGTTGACGGTGGCCGCACCGACTACCTCGAAGCCAAACTGGCCCACGTCCAGAAGTCCGGCAAGGACCGCTTCTACGAATCATTCCTCAAGCCGCTCTTCTTCGAGGGCTTCGCCAAGCCGCCCGGGCAACGCTCCGCCGCGGCCACGGCCATCCTGGGCGAAGTCCGCTACCTCAACGGCGGCCTCTTCCTGCCCCACCCGGTGGAACAGCGACACCCCAAGGTGTCCGTGGCCGACAAGCCCTTCGAGTCGCTCTTTGACCTGTTCGCCTACTACTCGTGGAACCTGGACGACACGCCCGGCGGCTCCGACAACGAGATCAACCCCGACGTGCTGGGCTACATCTTCGAGAAGTACATCAACCAGAAGGAGTTCGGGGCCTACTACACGCGCCCCGAGATCACCGACTACCTCTGCGAGAAGACCATCCACAAACTGGTGCTGGAGGCCGTCAACACGCCCGCGGGCTCGACCCCCATCCCCGGCATTCCGGTCCGCAACTTCGCCACCGTGGGCGAGATGCTCACCGGCCTCGACAGCCGCCTCACCGAGATGCTGCTCGACGGGCGGCCCGACCACGGCATCCTCAGCCGCCTCTCGCTCCTCGACCCGGCCTGCGGCTCGGGCGCGTTCCTCATCGCCGCGCTCAAGGCCATGCTCGACGTCTACACCGGCGTTTTCGGCTGGGCCCGCATGCACGGCTCACCCGCGCTCAAAGCCCGGGTGAAGGCGATCGAGGCCGCTCACCCCTCGCTGGCTTACTTCATCAAGCACCAGATCATCACCAAGAACATCTACGGCGTGGACCTGATGGAGGAGGCCACCGAAATCGCCCGCCTGCGCCTCTTCCTCGCCCTCGTGGCCAGCGCGGACAAGGTGGAGGACCTGGAACCCCTCCCCAACATCGACTTCAACATCCTCGCGGGCAACTCCCTCATCGGCCTCATCAAGGTGGATGAGGGCCACTTCGACGCCAAGGGGCGAGAGGGCAGCATCTTCGCCGGTCAATACCGCGAAATCCTCGCCAAGAAGAACCGCCTTATCCGCGGCTACCGCGACGCGGCCACCTACAGCGAGGAACTTGCCTCCCAGCGCGACACCATCAAAGGGCACAACGACGAGGCCGTGGCCGTGCTCAACGACCTGCTGCTCAAAGAGATGCACGACCTGGGCGTGAAGTACCACGAGATCGACTGGGACGAGAAGAAGAAGGACGCGGTGGTGAAGCGCAAGCGGGCGGTGCTGCCGCGCGACGTGGCCGCGCTCAAGCCCTTCCACTGGGCCTACGTCTTCGACGACATCATCGTGAGCCGCGGCGGCTTCGACGCCATCATCACCAACCCGCCGTGGGAGGTCTTCAAGCCCAACTCCAAGGAGTTTTTCGAGAGCCACTCGGAGTTGGTGAGCAAGAAGAGCATGACCATCCACGACTTTGAGGATGAGCAGGCTGCCATCCTCAAGGACAAAGACGTGCGCAAGGCGTGGCTGGCCTACCTGGAGCAGTTCCCGCACGGTTCGGCCTACTTCCGCTCCGCCGACCAGTTCAAGAACCAGGTCAGCGTGGTGAACGGCAAGAAGGCGGGCACGGACACGAACCTGTTCAAGCTCTTCACCGAGCAGTGCTTCAACCTCTTACGCCCCGGCGGCCACTGCGGCATCGTGATCCCCAGCGGCATCTACACCGATCTTGGCGCCAAGCAACTGCGCGAGATGCTCTTTGCGCAGACGCGCGTAACGGGCCTGGTCTGCTTCGAGAACCGACGTGCTATCTTCGAGGGCGTGGACAGTCGCTTCAAGTTCGTAGTTCTCACGTTCGAGAAGGGGGGCCGCACCGAGCGCTTCCCCGCCGCGTTCATGCGGCACGAGGTCGGCGAACTGCGGCGCTTCCCCGATGGGCCCGACCCCGCCAGCCGCGGCCGCGTAACGATCGACGTTTCCACCGCGCGGCGGCTGGCACCCGACTCGCTCTCGATCATGGAGTTCAAGAGCGAGCTCGACGTGGTGATCGCCGAGAAGATGCTCAAGTTCCCCATGCTGGGGAGCACGGGGCAGGACGGGTGGAACCTCAGGCTGTCGCGCGAGTTCGACATGACCAACGACAGCCACCTCTTCCACGAGCGGCCGGCGAAGGGCCGACTGCCGCTGTACGAGGGGAAGATGATCTGGCAGTTCGACCACCGCTACGCCGAGCCCCGGTATTGGGTGGATGAGAAGGAGGGACGGAAGGCGGTTCTGGGGCGGGAGGAGGATGAGGGGCAGAGGCTGGACTATCAATGCACGCGCCTCGCCCATCGATCAATCGCGTCGAACACCAACGAGCGTTCGTTCATCTTGGCGATTACGCCGCAACACAGCTTTCAGGGCAACTCGCTGAACTTTTGGAAGCCAGAGTTCTCCGCCAGCGAGGCGCTCTGGCTACTGGTGTTTGGCAACTCGTTTGTGTTTGACTACAAGCTGCGGCAGAGTGTCACGACGAACATCAACACGTTCTTCCTCTACCAGATGCCCGTCCCGCGCCTGGCGGCAGCCAATGCCACGTTCACGGCACTTGTCTCGCGCGCCGCCCGCCTCACATGTACCGCGCCCGAGTTCGATGATCTGGCCAGGGCCGTCGGCCTCAAGAGCCACAAGGATGGCGTCGCCGACCCCGCCGCGCGTGCCAAACTGCGGGCCGAGATCGACGGCCTTGTGGCCCACCTGTACGGGCTGAGCGAGGATGAGTTCGCCCATGTGCTGCGGGCCTTCCCGCTGGTGAGCGACCCGGTGAAGACCGATGCCCTCAACGCCTACCGTGATGTTCAGCGCGGGCTCATCACGTGAAACCGGCCGTCTCCAAGCGATAGGCTGATGGCCCATGGGACCAACACACGACAACGCCGATGACTTTGTCCGGCTGAGAGCCGTTCAGGCCCGAGTCCGCTCTCTCGCTGTCATGCATCCGTGGTTCGGCGATGCCATCCGGTCCGCGTTCAGCGATTTTTCAGCGCTGGTGGACCGCTACAACAGCGGCAAGGCGGCGATGCACAAGCGCGAAATCGCACTCGCCCGCACGCTGCTGAAACGGGGCCTGCTCTTTGACCCGGTGGCCCGCAAGGGCGGAGAGTTTCTGACCGTGCGCGTCGAAGGGCGCTGCTCCAAGGCACTGGCAAAGCAGCTCGGCAAGCACCCGCGCGGCACCGGTATGCCCAAGGCGCTGGAACGGGCGGGGGCCGCCGCCGCGCTCGCGGCACTGGAGCGGGACGCGATCTATCAGGACCGCACCGTGCCCGCTAAGAAGCGGGAAGCGATGGCCGCGGCCAACCGCAAGGCAAAGACCGCGAAGACGCATGTCGCGTTCACCTGGCGTGTCATCGTCGCCTGCCCTGCCGATTGGCGAGAACCAAACGACCCGCGCAGCCTCGACCGACCGGACCTCGCCACCTGGTCCGCGGCGGAGTATCAAACGATCGCACTCACGCGGCTGGGGGTATTGGCCGACGCAGGGGCCGCGCGGCCCTTCATCCCAAGGCCGAAGCCAACAGGTGATCTGGTCACGGACGCTCCGGCGATCGCGGCGTGGCGGGCGAGGTTTCCCGGCGGTCAAGACCCCAGCGCTGGCCAGAATCCATTCCCGGGCAGTTGGAGTGCGGGCACGATCAGTCCAGACGCATTCCCGGCAGACCTCGCCGAGCAGATGTGCGAAGGCGTGGAGGCTTGGGCGAATGAAGAGGCCCGCGCGAGACTGGCGAAGGTACCGGGCAGCCACCCGCGCGGCGTGACCATGCCCGAATACATGACCCGACGAGGAGGCCGGCCGAGGTGCAGAGCGCCTTCGATGCGCTTGGCGAGGTGGCCCAGCACGGCCAATGGATGGCGCTTCACTTTGGCGAGTTGCGAGAGTCGTGGCTCGCCAGGGGCCAAGGGGCTACCCGCGGAGCCTGGATACCCGGCTTCGAGTATCAGGACGTGCCGCCGGACGAAGCCGATGCGGACCGACGCAACGCACTGCTCGCCGTCAGACAAGCGGCTTTCACGGGACGGGGGTCGGAGCACACGCTCAAGAGCCTGTGCCACCACCGGGACTCGTTCGCGTGGGAGATGCGTGACTGGCGCGGTTCCCTTGTACGGGCTCGTGCCGCCTTGCCGCCGCTCAGCAAGCACATGGACGAACCGGGCGTGCCGACGGTCAGCCGATGGACTTCGCGAGTGCGAGGCCTGCTGGCCGAGATCGGCGGTTGCGTCTCGGCGACGCGGCACTGGCGCACGCTGCCCCCGATCGAGGACGACTCGTGGACAGTCGCCCTGAGCACGAAGAGCGCCGCCCTGCTGGCGATGGCGGAGGACTTGAAGGCGATTGGAGAAGAGCAAGCGGTGCCTCCGACCCATGCCCCCGCGGCCGAGGCGAAGCAAGCCCAGCTCTCTGCGGGCCCGCCGTTGCCAACAGACTCCCCCACGATGCGGGACCTCGCTACTGCCGCAGGCATCGGGGACGACACGTTTCGAAGAGTCCGCAAGGCTGCCAAGCTCGCCCCGGGACCAACGGGTGCGGCAGGGCGGAATCGGCGGTATGGGCCCGTTGAAGTCGATCGATTGGTACAGGGAGCGCTCAGGGGAAACTTCATCGAACGTCGGGGCATGGCAGTGAAGTGGGCGAAGTGGAGCAGTGCGCCGAACACCCTTACCCCGCAAGTAGGCCGCAAGTAGGCCGCAACCCCGCAGATAGGCCGCAAGTTGACGGCCGTCGCTGGTACTGCATCGCCGTGCAGCGAAACTGTGGGCATGGAAACCAAGTACCTTCGCCTTGAAGAACTCGCCCAAGCGATTCGGCTGCCGGCGGCGTGGCTCAAACGAGAGGCCGACGCTGGGCGTTTGCCTTGCATTCGTGCGGGCAGGTGTCGAATGTTTGACCTCGCGGCCGTCGAAGCGTCGCTGGCGAACCAGCAGAAACGCGGGGTGCCCCGTGGCTGATCGCTCCACCCGCACCGGAACCTCCGACGTGTCGCCAATCGCAAGGGGCACGCTCGCCCTCCGCCCCCGTGACGCGGCCAAGGCTCTGGGCATCGGCCAGCGGAAACTCTGGGAGATGTCACAGCCCCGCGGCCCGATCCCCTGCGTTCGGGTCGGCTGCTGCGTGCTGTACCCCTACCACCTGCTGCAAGCGTGGCTGGCCGAGCAAGCGGCCAAGAGCGCGGCATGAGCGAGCCCGTACAACGAATCCTGACGGCCCTGCGCGAACACGGCCACGAACCCAAGCGGGCGGGCGCGGGCTGGTGCTGTCGGTGTCCGGCCCATGATGATCGGAACCCTTCCCTGTCGATCCACGCCGGCGACGACGGGCGGGCGCTGGTGAACTGCCACGCCGGTTGTGCGGTCGATGCGGTGTGCGGCGCGATCGGGCTGCGGCCCGCTGACCTGTTCACCCCGGACCCGAGCCGGTTGGGGCGGAACGGACACGCGCCCCCACACTCCAGGCCCCGGCGACGTGGCGACGGCGACGGTACTACGCGGAAGCCCGCACACGGCGGGGATTCTGTCGCCGTCGCCAGTGACGCCACCCCCCACGCGGGCGGGCGCACGTTTCCCACGGCCCGCGACGCGGTGGCCGAGTTGGAGCGGCGGCACGGCCCGCGATCGACGACCTGGACGTACCACAACGCGGCGGGCGACCCGGTGGGGCTGGTGGTGCGGTGGAACACGCCCGCGGGGAAAGACGTGCGCCCGGTGTCGCGGAAGGTTGGGGGGGCGGACGGATCGGGCTGGTGCATCGGCGGGATGCCCACGCCACGCCCGTTGTACGCCCTTCCTGCCCTGCTGGCGACGCAGCCCGGCGATCGGGTGTATGTCACCGAAGGCGAGAAAGCGGCGGACGCGGCCCGCGCGTGCGGACTGGTGGCGACGACAAGCCCGCACGGTTCAAAGTCGGCGAGCAAGGCGGATTGGTCCCCGCTGTCGGGGCGTGAAGTTGTGATCCTCCCCGACCACGACGAAGCGGGCGAGCGATACGCCGCCGACGTGGCGCGGCTGGCGACGGCTGCGGGCGCGAGGTGGGTGCGGGTGGTGCGGCTGGTTGAACTCTGGGCAGGGATGCCCGAAGGCGGCGATATGGCGGACCTGGCCGAACGCACTGGCGGCGATGCCGACGCGCTCGCGGCCCTTGGGCGAGCGGTCAACGCGCTCGCGGACGCGGCAACGCCCGAAACGCCCACCCCCAACGCGGCCGGTGCGGAGGCGGTCCCCGCGTACGCGGTCTTTCCGGTGGACGTGCTGCCCGATCCGATTCGGGGATTCGTCGCCGAAGCGGCGAAGGCGATCGGGTGCGATCCGTCATACATCGCCCTGCCCATGCTGTCGGGGCTGGCATCGGCGATCGGGAACACCCACCGGATCGCGCTCAAGCGCCGGTGGCCCGAGCCGGCGATTGTGTGGACGGCCGTCGTGGGCGAGTCGGGGACGATGAAAACACCCGCGTTCAAGTTGGCGATGAAGGCGATCCGCAAGGCCCAAGCCGATGCGTTCAAGGAACACGACGCGGCACGGGCCGAGTGGGAAGCCCAACACCTGCGGTACGAAGCGGAGTTGACCGGCTGGAAGCGGCAAGCGGCGAAGGGACACGGCGACCCCGGCGACCCGCCCGAGAAACCCACCCCGCCGATCGCGCGGCGGTACATCGTATCCGACACGACAACCGAAGCCCTGGCCCCGATCCTGCTGGGCAACCCGCGCGGCGTGCTGCTGGCCCGCGATGAACTCGCCGGTTGGTTGGGATCGTTTGACCGTTACGCCAAGGCGGGGAAGGCGGGAGCGGACTCCGCGCATTGGCTGTCGATGCACAACGGCGAAGCCCTGACCATCGACCGCAAGACGGGGATACCGCCGACGATCCACGTTCCATCGGCATCGGTGAGCATCGCCGGCGGGATTCAGCCCGGCATCCTGGCGCGGGCGCTGGGGCAAGAACACCACGAAAGCGGGCTGCTGGCCCGACTGCTGTTCGCTATGCCCCCGCGCAAACCGAAGCGGTGGACCGAAGCCGACGTGGACGCGGACACTGAAGCGGCGGTGGCGGCGGTGTTCAATCGGCTGTTCGGGCTGACGATGGAGGATGACCCCGAGAGCGGCGGGCTTGAACCCGACCAGCGCCCCCGGCTGGTGACGCTGACCCCGGGCGCGAAGGCGGCGTGGGTGCGGTTCTACAACGAACACGCGATCGAGCAAGTGAACCTGTACGGCGATGAGGCGGCCGCGTGGTCGAAGTTGGAGGGATACGCGGCCCGGCTGGCGCTGGTGGTCCACCTGACCCGCTGGGCGGCTGGCGATCCGGCCGTGCCCACGTCAACAACCCCAGTGGACGAAGCGAGCATCGCGGCGGGCGTGGTGCTGGCCCGGTGGTTCGGCGACGAAGCCCGGCGCGTCTATGCGATCCTGGGCGAATCGGACGAAGGGCGCGAATCCCGCCGGCTGGTGGAGTGGATCGAACGCAAGCGCGGCACGGCGACGGTGCGCGACCTGACACGCGGACCACGCGAGTATCGGGGCGATCCCGAGCGGGCGACGAAAGCCCTGGGCGAACTGGTGGCGGCGGGTATCGCGGTGTGGGTTCACGATGACCACGGCCCCAAGGGCGGGCGTCCGACTGAACGGGTGCGGCTGGTGTCGCGGCGTGGTGACACTGGCGACGGCGACGAAACCCCCGTGAACGCCGGGAATCGCGTGGGTTCTGTCACCGTCGCCACGGTCGCCAAGCCCACGCAAGCGGGCGGGGGCTGGGTCTGGGCCCTTCCGACCACCGACGCGGGCTCGCACCCGCCCGATGCACGCCGCCAAGGGTGCCAAGCAATGGCCACCGGCGGCCTTGGGGCAACGCCGACGGAAAACGCCTTGTTTAGGGCGAAGTGTGCCACGACAGCGGGCCTGGCACCCTTCGCCGAGGCCGGTGGCGACGGTGGTGGCCCCGCAGCGGGAAACTCTACGAACGCGGAGGATCGCCCTTGACACTACGCGCCTTTTCGGTTACTATTGACCCCGTGATCGTCTCCTTCGCAGACCGCGACACCGAGGCGCTGTTCCACCGGGAACGGGTGAAGCGGATCGACCCGCGCATCCAGCAGGCCGCCCTGCGGAAACTCCGCTACCTGCACTGCGCGGCCTCGCTCGACGATCTCCGTGTGCCGCCGGGCAACCGGCTCGAAGCCCTCAAGGGCGACCGCGCAGGGCGGCACAGCATCCGGGTGAACGACCAATGGCGGATCGTGTTCACCTGGAGAGACGGCCGCGCGTTCGACGTGTTGATCGAGGACTACCACTGATCGGAGTGTGAACCATGAGCAGAGGCAAACTCAAGCCCGTGCATCCCGGCGAGGTTCTCTGGCTCGACTTCATGGAGCCCTTGGGCATCTCGGCCTACCGGCTCGCCAAGGAAACCGGCATCTCGGCCCAGCACATCGGGCGGATCATCAAAGGGACGCGCGGCATGAGCGGCCACCTGGCCCTGCGGTTCGGGCGGTTCTTCGGAACGTCGCCGAGCGTGTGGATGGGCCTTCAGGCGCAGTACGACCTCGACGTGGCGGCGGATGAGTTGGGGCGGGAGATCGAGCGGCGAGTGCATCCCCTCAAGGCGGCGTAACGAAAGGCAGGTGACCCATGGCAAGCGTTTCACGCGATGCGAATGGAACCCGGCGGGTGCTGTTCACCGACCGCGAAGGTGAGAGGAAGACGGTGCGACTGGGCAGGGTTTCGACCAAGACTGCCGACACATTCCGGCTGAAACTCCAAGACGTGATCGCTGCCCGGTTCACCGAAACCGCGATCGACGCGGAAGTGGCCCGCTGGATGGCGGACCTGCCCGACCGCATGTACTCCCGGCTGGTGCGCGCAGGGCTGGCCGATCCGCGTACGAGCGCGGCGCGGGTGACGCTGGGCGGGCTGCTGGCGGCTTTCTTCGCGGGCGTGGACGTGAAGCCCGCAACCTTGGTGCGGATGAAGCAAGCCGAAGCCGCGCTGGTGGACTACTTCACCGAGGCTCGCGACGTGGCGACGATCGGCGAAGCCGATGCCGAAGCGTGGCGGGCGAACTTGAAGGAACTCGGATACGCCCCGGCCACGATCAGCCGGACAGTCCTGTACGCCCGGCAGGTGTTCCGCTGGGCGATGCGTCGCGGCATGGTTGGGTCACTGAGGGGCAATCCGTTCGCCGGGTTGAAGGCGGGATCGCAAACGAACACGGCCCGCGCGGTGTTCGTGTCGCGGGAGTCGATCGCCAAGGTGATCGACGCGGCCCCCGATGCGGAATGGCGGCTGCTGATCGCGCTCTCCCGGTTCGGCGGGCTGCGCGTTCCGAGCGAAGCTCTAGCCTTGCGCTGGGCGGATGTGGATTGGGAACACAACCGGCTGACGGTGCGAAGCCCCAAGACCGAACACCACGAAGGCAAGGGCGAGCGGATCATCCCGCTGTTCCCCGAGATTCGGGAACACCTGCAAGCGGTGTTCGACGCGGCCCAGGTGGGATCGGTGAACGTGATAGGGCGCTATCGGGAGGGCGCGAACCTGAATCCGCACTTCCGGCGGATCATCAAGCGGGCGGGGCTGACGCCCTGGGATCGGACGTGGCACAACCTGCGGGCGAGCCGGCAAACCGAACTGGCTGCGACGTTCCCTCTGCACACGGTTTGCGCGTGGATCGGCAACACGAAGGCGATCGCGGCGGGTCACTACCTGCAAGTCACCGACGCCGATTGGACCCGGGCCACGGGTGCGGCTGGGGGCCACGGAGAAAGCGGCGCAAAAAGCGGCGCACTTCCGACGCAAAATGCGGCGCAGCATCCGTCCGCACGGAATCGCACCGATTCACGGGAATCGTCGGAAAGCCCTTGTTTTGTGGGAGTTTCGCAACCCGATGCGAACCAGCGCGAAGCCGCGCCAAACGATCCAATGGGCAGGACTGGACTTGAACCAGCGACCCCCGCATTTTCAGTGCGGTGCTCTACCAACTGAGCTACCTACCCGAACGGACACAAGGCTAGCGCGAACCCTCGCCGGGTCAACTCGCCGCGCCCTGCCCAACACCCCGAAATCACACGCGCCCGGAGCGAGTCCCGGCAACCGATGCCCCGCGCCAGCACGATAGCATCCAGCCGGATGTCGCTCACCCACTCCCCCACCCCGCAGGCCGCTCACCCGCTCGGCACCACATCCGAGATGATGGATATGGGCACCGCCACGCCACTGCTGCAAGTCAGCCACCTCTCCGTCGCCTTCGAGCGCGGCACACGACTCGCCGTCAACGACGTCTCCTTCTCCGTCAACCCCGGCGAATGCCTGGGCCTCGTCGGTGAGAGCGGCTCGGGCAAGACCACGGTTGGGCGCGCCATCCTCCGGCTCATCGAGCCCACCTCCGGCAGCATCCGCTTCGAGGGCGCTGATGTGCTGGCCGCGTCGGGCTCGGCCCTGCGCTCGCTCCGCCAGCGGCTCCAGATCATCTTCCAAGACCCCGCCGGATCGCTCAACCCGCGCATCCGCATCGGCAGTGCCATTGCCGAGCCGATTCAAGTCCATCGCCTCGCCCCTCCGCCCCCCCCACCCACCACGCGCGCCACCGTCTCCGCCATGGTGGGCGACCTGCTCGAGCGCGTGGGCCTGCCGCGCGACGCCGCGGCACGCTACCCGCACGAGTTCTCCGGCGGCCAGCGGCAGCGCATCGCCATCGCCCGCGCGCTGGCCAGCAAGCCCCGCTTGATCGTGTGCGATGAACCCACCAGCGCGCTCGATGTGTCGGTGCAGGCCCAGATTCTCAACCTGCTCGGCGATCTCCGGCGCGACTTCGGCCTCAGCCTGCTCTTCATCAGCCACGACATGGCCGTGATCCGCCACATGTGCGAGCGCGTGGCCGTGATGAAGGATGGCCGCCTGATCGAGAGCGGCACCTGCACGCAAGTGATGAACCAGCCCGAGCACGCGTACACACGCGAGTTGCTCGCGGCGGTGCCCAGAGGCGTGAGGCTTCAGGCGTGAGGCGTGAGGCGTGAGGAGCGGAAGTCGGCCGCCCGCTTCCTGTATCATCGCCCCCTGTGCCGCTCGCCACCACGCTCACCTTCGCCTCAACGCTTGCCGCCGCCGCGCCGACCGCGCCCGCGTCGCGCGGCATGAGCGGCATGGCAGGGCTCGATTGGATCGTCATCGTCATCTACATGCTCCTGCTGCTCGCCAGCGGCATCTGGATGGCCCGCAAGGAGCCGGAAGGGGCGCGTGAGTACTTCGTCGCCAGCCGCCGCATGCCCGCGTGGGCGGTGGGCTTCTCCATCATCGCCAGCAGCCTCAGCGTGGCCACGTTCATCGGCGCACCGCAGCAGAGTTACGCCGGCGACCTCACCTACCTCTCCACCAACATCGGCGGCATCGTCGCCATCGGCATCGTCGCGCTCTTCTTCATCCCCGCGTTCTACAAGGCCAACGTCACCACGGTCTACGAGTTGCTCGAACAGCGCATGGGCCGCGGGGCCAAGCACGCGGCATCCGCCGCGTTCATGGTCGGGCGTGTCTTCGCCAGCGGCGCGCGGGTGTACATCGCGGCCATCCCGCTGGCCATGATCCTCTTCGGCGCGGACAGAGCCGATGACCCGTTCTCGCTCAGCATCGCCATCATCGTGCTCAGCGCCGTCGCCGTCGTCTACACGCTCATCGGCGGCATCGCCAGCGTGATCTGGACCGATGTGGTGCAGGTGATCGTGCTGCTGGGCGCGGTCTTCGCGGGCATCGGCATCATCATCTCGCGCATCCCGGTTCCCTTGTCAGAAGTCTGGCACGCCCTCGGCAACACGCTTCCACCCGGCGGCGCGGCCGGCAGTGGCTCCAAGCTCACCATCTTCAAGAGCGGCCTCGCGCCGTCGGGCGGCGTCGACTGGCCCGCCAACTACACCATCCTCACCGCCATCTGCGGCTTCTCGCTGCTCAACCTCGCTTCTTACGGCACCGACCACGACATGGTGCAGCGCATGCTCACATGCAAAACGGCCGTGAAGGGCGGCCGCTCCGCCTTCGTCGCCATCTGCATGGGTGTGCCCATCGTCGCCACCTTCCTCGCCATCGGCCTCTTGCTGCATGTCTTCTATCAACGGCCCGACCTGATGGGCTCCGCGGCCCCCGCCACTCCGCCCGTCTCCAGCGAGCGCGTCTTCCTCGCGTTCATCCTGCAAGAGCTGCCCGCGGGCCTCTCGGGCGTGATGGTCGCGGGCATCTTCGCCGTGGGCCTGGGCAGCCTCAACTCCGCCATCAATGCAATGGCCGCGACGCTCGTGCGCGACTTCTACACACACCTGGCCCCCAACCGCACCGACCGCCACTACCTCGCCGCGGGCCGCTGGGCCACGGCCCTCTGGGGCTTGGTCCTCGCAGGCTTCGCCATCGTCTGCATCTTCTGGAAGAAGTCCAACCCCGACACCAAACTCATCGACTTCGCCTTGGGCGTGATGAACTTCGCCTACTCCGGCCTGCTTGCCGTCTTCCTGTGCGCCATCTTCACGCGGCGTGGCAGCTCCCGCTCGGCCATCGCCGCGCTCCTCACCGGCTTTGTCGTGGTGTTGCTCCTCCAGCCGGCTGTCTGGAAGCAGTGGACACCCTATCTGCCGCTGAGCCGCGCGGCAGACATCGCCGCGTTCAACCTCGCGTTCCCCTGGCACATGCTGATCGCCTCGGGCCTGGCGTTTGCCGTGTGCTGCCTCGGCCGACGCGCGGCTAACGTCGCCCCATGAACATCGACCTCTCCGGCAAGCGTGCCCTCGTCTGCGGAGCCACCTCGGGCATCGGCCTGGCCTGCGCCCGGTTGTTCGCCGGCGCGGGCGCGAGCGTCACGCTCCTGGGCCGCAACGAGGCGGGCCTCAAAGCCGCGCTCGCGGCCATGCCCAACCTGCCCGGCCCGCCGCACGGCCCCCACACCACGATCACGGCCGACCTGTCGCAGCCGGATGCCGCCACGGCGGCCGTGTCGCGGGCGCTCGAACCGCGCCACCCCTTCCACATCCTCATCAACAACACCGGCGGCCCGCCCGCGGGCAGCGCGATCGACGCCGACCCCGCCGCCATGCTCGCCGCGTTCAACGCGCAGCTCATCACGGCCCACGCGCTCGTGCGGCTGCTGCTGCCGGGCTTCAAGCTGTCAGGCTACGGCCGAGTCATCAACATCACCAGCACGTCGGTGAAGGTGCCCATCCCGAATCTCGCCATCTCGAACATCATCCGCCCAGCCGTGGCCGCGTGGGGCAAGTGCCTGGCCACCGAGCTCGGCCCCTTCGGCATCACGGTGAACAACATCCTGCCCGGCTACACCGCCACCGATCGGCTCGCCTCGATCATGAAGGGCCGCGCGGCCAAGCAGGCCATCAGCGAAGAGCAGGTGCGCAAAGAGATCATCGCCGCCACGCCCGCGGGCCGCTTCGGTGAGCCCGATGAGATCGCCGCCGCGGCGTGCTTCCTCGCCTCGCCGCTCGCGGCGTACATCAACGGCATCAACCTGCCCATCGACGGCGGACGACTCGGGCCGCTGTAGACGGGCTGCTGCCCCGCAGCCTGGGCTGGTTTCTGTGCCACAGGCTGGACTGCCGAAGGCAGGCCTGCCTGTGCTCCGCGTTCATCCCCTTCACGGCCACAAGCAGCCGCCCAAAGCGGCGGCAGCACGTGGCACAGAGGGCGCGGCAGCGTGTGGTGCAGCAAGTGGCCCACTCGATACGCTCGTTTCATGCAGACCCACGAGGCGAATGACGGGCCAACACCTGCCCCGCGCAAGACGGCACGCCGTCAGCGGCCCAATGACGGCCTGCATTACCTCACGTTCTCCTGCTATCAGCGCCTGCCGCTGCTGGGCACGGCACGGCTGCGCGACGAGTTCATGGGCGCGCTCGAGCTCGCCCGCGAACGGCACCGCTTCAAACTCCTCGCGTGGGTTGCCATGCCCGAGCACATCCACATCATCCTTGTGCCAAGCGCGCGGCCAGGGCTGCCAAGCCCAGACTCACCGGGCTCCGCACTTCCCTCAATCCTGTTGGCTCTCAAGAAGCCCTTCGCCGAGCGCGTGCTCGCCCGCTGGAAGGAGTTGAGGTGGAAAGGCCTCGCCTCGCTCGCCGATGCACGCGGGAGATTGCACTTCTGGCAGGCTGGCGGTGGGTTCGACCGCAACGTGCGCGACGCGGCGGAGTTGGCTCGCGAGGTGCGGTACATCCATCAGAACCCTGTCGCACGCGGCCTCGTCAAGCAGGCCGCTGACTGGCGCTGGTCATCGGCGCGCCGGTACGCCGGAGTCCCGTCGCCCGGACCGGACGTGGACACGATCAACTTCGAAGGCTTGCCATTTCCTGGGCCGCAGCCCGAGCGTTACTTGGGTGAAGCCCGCTGAGTCGCCGCTTGTGCCACAGGCTGGACCGCCACGGGCGGGCCTGCCTGTGCCTCGGCGTCTCGCCACAAGCAGCCGCCCAGAGCGGCGGCAGCATGTGGCACAAACGTTCCCTATGCCGCAGGCTGGGCCGCCTCCTGTGCCACAGGCTGGCCTGCCTGTGCTACAGCACGCCTCGATCACCGCCACAAGCAACCGGACAGAGCGGCGTGCGGGCACACACAGGCCGGTTTGGCCCGCGTCCAAGGCGTGTGTGAGTGCCCCGGATTAAGTCGCCGGTGATCGCAAACGGCTCCGATTCGCACACGACCGGGCTGTGTGCGGTTCCACCACCGCCCGCGCTGCACCGAATCCGCTCCCGTTTTCACCGAACCGATTTGTGTGCGCGCTGAATCGGTTTCGGCGCGTAGCCCAGGAGAGGACGTAAAGAGGAGAGGAGGGGTTGTGGTGCGCGGAGGTGGTCGGTTTACGCCTTCTTCAGCGCTGCAATCTGGATCAACTCCTGAACCGTGGTCCGAACGCCGTCCCGAATCTCGGTCAAGTCAGCGGAGACTGCGTTGTAGCGGCGGTTGTGCGCAGACTTGTCCCCGCGGGCCTTCACGTCATCGAGCGTCTTCTTTGCGTCGCGGCCGAGGTTGAGCCCGGCGTGCGGCGCGCTGCCGTTCGCGCGTGCAACGAGGTCTTTGAGCATGTAGTAGTTGCCGGTGCCGCTGGCATCCTTGATCTCTGCATCGCGTTTGAGGTGTTCGTACGCCTCGATAATGAGCGTTTCGAGCAAGCGGCGGAGCATGACAGACGCCGCGTCGTAGTACGCGGCCTGAAAGCACCCGTTGAGCTGCTTGCACACAGCTTCGATGTATCCACGCGTGTTGTTCCAGACGGCCTCGGGCACATACCCCTCGGCGTGATTCATCTCCGGCTGCATCCCGTCAATGTTCGCGGGCAACCAGCCCTGAATCACCTTTCGTGACCCGGGCTTGAGCGTGAACCCCTTGCCAGTCTCGTTGCAGAGCTTGGTCTTGCGGATCGCCTCGGCCAATGCTGTCTGATTGGGTGTGCCCACATGGTGGTCGCCCATGCATTTGGTGAGCGCACCGGCGGTCATCGCGATATCTGGCGTCTTGCGGTAATGGAACCAGAGGATGGCGACAGCCTTCTCGGCATTGGTCTTGTCGAGGCCACTCACATGCTCGCAGAAATCACTCAGCGGAAGATGCATTTCAATTACTGCGTACCGCCGGTGTGACCGCTGGTCTTGCGGGGAAGCTCGTGCTCGACGACATTCTCACCCTCAGTGGTGAGCCGGACCGATTCGACATCGGTGAAGCTCAGCCAGCCCTTCCCATGCTTGGTTCCAGCCATCGGCCGCATGTTGCGCATCGTTTGACGCAGGTCAACGGGGATCGGCTTGTTCACATGCTTGAAGCCCGTGAAAATGTGGCCTGGGCCAAATGTGGCGAGTTCGAGAGTTTGCTTCAGGTAGTACCCGACAACAAGGATTTGCTCCATATCGTTCGCCGGTGCCTTCTCTGCAAAGAACGTCTTGAGCGCGACCTTGTCCCTTGGCACAAAGTTCAGATCCGCGACGGGGGTGATCCCCGCATTTCGCTCAGTCTTCGTGCCCTCACCGCGCTTCTTGCGCGTGCTGCTGGCTGCGCCCGCATCGGGCTGTTCGACCTCCTCCGGATCGATCACTTCCGGCGCGACAGCATCCTGATTGAACAGGTCGGGCTCGCCGGGCCGAGCACTCGACGCGGTGGCTGCCGCCCCGTTTTGAACCAACTTCGGCGGCACCTTCACTTCGACCGCACGCGGCAGCATCTGCGAAACAGTTCGCAGCCCGTCCTGGAGCGTCTGGTTGTTTCCTTCCAACTCAATGAAGAGGACCCGAATCTTGCCCTTCTCCGTACCGCACTCGCGCTCGTTGTTGCCTCGTGCCATATGGCCTCCATATCTCATTCGCGGTGGGGCAAGCCCTATGCCAATCAGATTCCTATCGGGCAGCATTGATTGCCGGGGCCCAGCTCCTTCGGCCCACCCCTTTGGGCTGCTGTCCTGTCGGGCGCTTCCTGGCCGCCTGCCGAACTGGCAGGGCGGCAGCACCCGAGAGAAAGGAGGCACCGGGGGAACGTGCTTGGCATCGCTGCGATCCTGCGATCGCACCGTTCGATCCCGGGCATCGCCCGCTCGCCCCTTCCCCTCCCCACCCCCGCTCAAGGCACTCGGAACGCACGCCCGGCGCGGCGGGCGGGCCTGTTGTTCCCAGCGGGAGAGGTGCCGGAGAGGGCGGCAGCCCTCTCTGGCATCAGCGCACCACCCCCGCCCCGCTGGCAGCGGAGGCGGGCGGGCGCAGCGTCAAGCCCCGGGCACGCCATCCCCCTCCACCTCCCCGCTACCCTTGCCGATAGATGGATGAATGATCAGACGGCACCGCGGGGGTGTTCCTCGCGTTGCCACAACCTCATCCCAAGCCAACCCGTGCGCGGCGTAACGCTCGCCGACACGGGTCAAGGAGACACCCGATGGCTTCGACCGCAGCAACGACTTCATCCCCCGCGTCCGCTCACACCCCTTCCAAACCCGCCAGCGGAGCAGGCGGCGGAGGCGGCAACGCCCACTCGATCGGCGCGGGTCTGGCCGACAGCCCGGCCGTGGCCGCGGCGATCAACCAGATCGTGGGCGAGGTGAAGGCCCGCTCGGCGCAGATCACCGACGTGCGCCCCCCCACGCCGCGCGAAGGGAACAAGGAGACCTACGACTCGTACCTCAAGCGCGCCGCCGACGTGCGCGGCCGCGGCCTGTGGTTCCCCTACATGGGCTCGGGCGTCGGCAACGGCGCCCTCGTTGAGATGGCCGACGGCAGCGTCAAGTGGGACATGATCTGCGGCATCGGCGTTCACTTCTTCGGGCACTCCGACGCCGATCTCACCGCCGCGGCCCTGCGCGGTGCCACCAGCGACACGCTGATGCAGGGCAACCTGCAATCAAACCTCGACGCGTACGAGTTCTGCGAAACCTTCATGAAGGAGGCCCGCAAGAACAGCCGCCTGGACTATATCTACCTCTCCACCAGCGGGTGCATGGCCAACGAGAACGCGCTCAAGGTGTGCTACCAGAAGCACGCGCCCGCCAGCCGCGTGATCGCGTTCAAGGACTGCTTCATGGGCCGCAGCGTGACCATGAGCCAGATCGGCGACTCGGCGGCCAATCGCATCGGCCTGCCGCTCAGCACGCTGGTGGACTACATGCCGTTCTACGACGCTGTGGCCGCCGAGCGGATCGGCAAGAGCCGCTACATCGACATGAGCGTGATGCATCTGCGGCAGTACGTGGAGCGCTACCCCAAGCAGCACGCCTGCTTCATCTTCGAGCTGGTGCAGGGCGAGGGGGGCTTCAACGTCGCGCCCCGCGAGTACTTCAAGGAACTCATGGAGTTCTGCAAGGCCAGCGGCATCGCCGTGTGGGACGATGAGATCCAGAGCTGGGGCCGCACCGGCCGCATGTTCGCCTACGAAGACCTGGACCTCGGCCAGTACGTGGATGTCTTCTGCGTGGGCAAGATGACGCAGGTGTGCGCCACGCTCTTCACCAAGGACTACAACCCCGGCCCCGGCCTGCTCTCGGGCACGTTCATCGGCGGGGGTGTGCCCTTCGCCGTGGGCAAGCGCGTCGTCGAGCGCCTGCGCGACGGCAACTACTACGGCGACAACGGCGTCATCATGAAGAACCACCGAGCGTTCGTCCAGCAGGTACACGCTCTGGCCGCCAAGCACCCCGCCTGGTTCCCCAAGGTGCCCGACATGACCGACCTCGTCGGCGGGCGCGGCGGCATGATGCGCTTCACACCCTTCGGCGGCGCCAAGGACAAGGTGATGAACGCCTGCAAGGCTCTCTTCGATGAGGGCGTGATCACCTTCTACTGCGGCCACGGGCCGTACCACATCCGCATGTTGCCGCCGCTGGGCGTGTTCAACGAGAGCGACTGGCCGCGCGTCTTCGCGTGCGTGGAGAAGGGCCTGGCGAAGGCGGCGGGGTGAGGCAAAGGCTCAAAGCTCAAATACGCAAAGCTCAAATGCGGAGGTCGCGGGTCTTGATTTGAGATTTGAGGTTTGGTGCTTTGAGTTTTCGCTTACGATCGTCGCCATGCACTCCGCCGCCGCGCCACCGCTGCCCTTCGCCATCCGCCGCGCCGACCGCCTCGGCGCGGTGCCGCCGTTTCTCTTCAACCAGATCGACGACAAGAAGCGCGCCGCCATCGCCGCCGGCAAAGACGTCATCAACCTCGGCACGGGCGACCCCGACCAGCCCACGCCCGCCTTCATCGTCGAGCGCATGGCCGAGGCCATCCGCCACGCGCCCAACCACCAGTATCCTGATGGGTACGGCACGAAGGCCTTTCTGGCCGCGGCGGCGCGTTTCATGGAGCGGCGCTTCGGCGTGCGCGTCGATCCGGCCCGCCACCTCCTCGCCATCATCGGCGGCAAAGACGGCATCAGCCACCTGCCCCTGGGCCTGCTCAACCCCGGCGACGGGGCGATCTGTTTCACACCCGCGTATCCGGTGTACGCGGCGGGCACGATTCTGGCCGGCGGCGTGGCGCACTGCATCCCCACGCGGGCGGAGGACGGGTGGCTGCCGAATCTCGCGGCGATCCCTGCCGCGGCGGCGCAGAGCAAGTGCCTGTGGCTGAACTTTCCGAATAACCCCACCGGCGTGACCGCGCCAGACGGGTTCTTCGCCGAGGCGCTCGCGTGGTGCGCGGCACGGAACATCATCTGCGCCTCCGACCTTGCCTACAGCGAGGTCTACTTTGGCAAGCCCGTGTGCAGCCTGTGGCAAACGCCCGGCGCAAGCCTTGACCGCACGCCCGCGGTCGAGTTCCACTCGCTGAGCAAGAGCTTCAACATGACCGGCTGGCGTATCGGCTTCGCCGTGGGGCACGAGGAGGTGATCGCCGCCCTCAAGCAAACCAAAGACAACTACGACAGCGGCCCGTTCAACGCGATACAGGATGCCGCGGCGATCGCGCTCGACCGTTTCGATGACCCCGCCATCACGACCATGCGCGACGAGTACCGCCGTCGTCGCGACATCGTGACCTCTGGCCTGCAGCGCATGGGGTGCGAGGCGACGCCGCCGGATGCGGGCATCTTTGTGTGGGCACCCTGCCCCACCGACACGCTGACCGGGCGGCCGTGGGACTCGTGGAAGTTTGTCGGGCGAGCGATCGACGAAGCCGCGGTGGTGATGGTGCCCGGCGCGGGCTTTGCCGACACGGCCAAGGGCCACGTGCGCATCAGCCTGACGCGCGAGACCGCCCGCATCGCCGAGGCCATGGAGCGACTCGCGAAACTCGCGTGGTAGGCCGGGCCACAGAGCACATGGCCCCACTACCCTCAGGCGTGATCTCACCGGCCGCGCTTCATGTTGTTCATCATCCTGATCCGGTGCTGCGCGTGAAGGCCGCGCCCATCGGCGAGATCACGGACGAGGTGCGTGCGGTGGCACGCCGGATGATCGAACTGATGGCGTATGAGGAGGGGATCGGCCTTGCCGCGCCGCAGGTGGGTTTGTCGTGGCGGTTGTTTGTGGCACACGTACCCGAAGACGCGGAGGAGGGCCGATCGGCAAACGCCACGCCCCCCACCCCCCTCACTGCTACGCTCGCGCCTGTGGTCTACATCAACCCCGAACTTTCGGGCTTCGAGGGCGCGGCGGAGCCCTTCGCCGAGGGGTGCCTGAGCCTGCCCGACATCCGCGGCAGCGTGCTGCGGCCGCCCACCGTGTCCATCACCGCAACCGATCTCAACGGCGCACGCTTCAACCAGCGCGCCACGGGCTTGCTCGGCCGCTGCTGGCAGCACGAGGTGGACCACCTCGACGGCGTGCTGATTATCGATCGCATGGTGCAAGCCGACCGGCTCAAGAACCGGGCGAAGCTGCGGGCGCTGGAGCGGGGTGAGTAGCGGCTGGGCACCGACTACGGGATATCGCGGCCGCGCACGCCGTCGATGGTGTGGACGGTGGGCAACGCGTGCGGGTACACGTACCCCGGCCACATGCCCTCGCCGCGGTCATACCCCGGATGAACTCTCGCCAGCGGAACGGCGCGCGCCGAACCGTCTACACGCGACATCGGCATGGGGTCGGCAAGGCCAAACTCCCCCCGGGGGTCGGGGCCAATAACCATCGCAAGCAGCGCTTTCTGCGAGGTGAACAGGACATCGCTGAGTTTGGTCGCGCCCCACTGCTCTGGCCCGGTGCGCGTTTCTGCTCGCCAATACTGCGTAGAGGCCCTGAAAGCTGCGCTGTACCAGTACCAAGTGACATCAGCTCCACGCCGGACAAACGGTGAGGCGAACAACTCGCTCCACCACGGCACGCCGAAGTAGCCAGCCGCAAGGGGAACATGCCACTTGTAGGTGGCAGCAAAGTATGGTACGGTGTCCACAAACGTCTCCGCGCGCAGTACCGTGTGTGAAGCCTTGGGCGATGTGATGCACGGCCAGGTTTCCGAGAAGTCGGTCGCGTAGGTGTGGAACCCGGCTGCAAGCATGCGCAAGTCGCTAAGCGCCTTGACCGACCGGGCGGCAGCCCTTGCACTCGCCAAGCTCGGCAGGGATGCTGCCACCAAGATACCGACCGCCGCAACTACCAAGACAGTCTCAATGAGTGTGAAACCCAAAGCCTGATCTGCCTGCCGCTGCGGCTCAGATGCCGCGTGCGGGATCGTCCGGCAAGCCAGCTGCCCGGCGAACGCAGGTGGCCACACCCAGGCGACGCCGAGGCACAAGCCACCGAGGGCTGTGGTCCATGCCGCGGTAAGCAACGCGTGTGCGTGAAGGCGGATGGCATCTGAAAGCACACCCATGCAGTTGCACTGTGGATGGACACCGGCGTTCCACTGCGCGGCGTGAACAATGCCGAAGCTCACATACAGCACACCCGCGACGGCACAGGCCGTGCGCCGCCGCGAGGCCAAGAACCACGCGAGCCCCGCCGAAAGCTCAACGGCCGGAACCAGCAGGGCGATGACGCGGTGGCTCCAGGCGGGAAAGATCGACCACGCCCGCAGACCATCCACAAACGGGCCAAGGTCCACAAGCTTCAGCAGGCCCGCAACGCCCAGCACGCCGATCGCGCCCGCGACGATAAACTGCAGCACGCGATGCGCCGTGATTGTACTCTGCACGCTACTCACAGGCCGGCGTCTCGCAGTCGATGGTCCCGGTCTTCGTGCATGCGTCGCCAGTGGCCTGACTGCAGGCGTCCATGTAGGTGATCTGCCCACTGGCGGTGTCGCGTACACAAGCCGTTCCACTCTTGACCATCCTGAAATATCTGCAGGCGACCGTCGTGGCGTTTGCCGACTTGAATCCAGCCGTTCCAGCAATCGGGGAGTATGTGAACGAACACGGGCCCGACTCCACGATGTCGATCGTGCAAAGCGGCTGCGGGTTCGTTCTCGTGGAGCAGGAGTCGCGGCTCGCGCTCACGATGCAGTCATTGGCGACCGAGCCGCCGGGGTATGTACCCAGGATAAAGACGGCGGCGAGGCCCACGGCGGCCAGTTGCAGACGACGAACGTGAGAGGTCTTCATGGCATCAACTCCTTCAATGATCACGACGCTCCCGTGGCGCAACGCGCGATCCACCGGGAGAAGAACACGACGAGTATCAGACTGCCGATCGTCCAGCCAACCCACTGCCACCCCCTATGCACAGCCGCTGGCTCTGCTAGGGGCACCACCGCCTCGGACCCGTCCGCCAGCCTCTGCGTGCGGACCTTGCGGTCGGGCCGCCAGTCGTTCACGGTCTGTACCGTGGTCAGCTCGCCGCGCACCGGATCGGGCTTCTTGACATCCGGCAGAGCCGCCAAGGCAACAACCTCCGCGCGTTCCACTGGCACGAATGCCACCTGAGAAACGCGGTATCGCAACCGTCCATTGGCTGCTCGCTCTTCGTACCGGGTCGGCACCACGCGGCCCGACCGCGTCTCAGTTATCCAGTCACCGAAGGTCCATCGCACGCCGATCCAGTCGGGCGCGACCGAGTGTTCCACCAGTGTCGAGACGACCGCCACCTCGCCGTCGTGCGTCGTTCCTTCGACGAGCAGGCGGTACTTCGACGCGAACTCAACCCGCGCACTCCACCCAAGCCCGGAAATACGCACGTCATACACACGCGAGGGATCGGGCTCGTTGGAGTAGAGACTGGCGAACCAGAGGGCCTTCAGCGACTCCCGTGCGTAGAGCACCAGTTGCGGCGCAGTCGATGTCGTACTTGCACCACCGTTGGCAGGGCGGATGTTGATCTGCGCTGCACTAAGCCTCCAGGTGCTTTGGCCCGCCACAGCTTCATCACCGAACGACGCGCCGTCCACACTTGTTTGGTCGCTGTTGTGCCTCCAGAGGCCATCCTCCTGAAACCAGTAGGTCATCCGCGCACGGGTAGGTCCGTTTGTCCGCTCCCAGTTGTACTGCCGCAGCTCGTCCCGTCCCGGGTGGTCCGGCTTCCCCTTGACAGCCTCCGCCAGTTCCGCCGCGGCTTGGGCCGTAAGGTGCGATGGCCACTCCACTACATACTCAACCCGCAACCCCGGCAAGTACCAATCCGTCTGCGATTCGGCCAAGCGGGCTTCGAGCCACTTGGTCACGGTAGCTTTGTCCAGGTCGCCCAGCGCGGGGCAAGCGGCCAGCGCCGTGGCAAGGCCAACGAAGCAAACTCTGAGTGTGCGTATCCGTGTGGAGCACCGCATGTGTACCGAGACTCTACCACGAAAAAAAAAAAGAGTCAAGGCATGTGGATAACTTTTCCGCGCACGCCGATTACAGCGCTTCCCCGCAAGATTCCGCGTGTGAGCAATACCTAACAAACAAGCCAACTCACGCCTTTCGCGCCTTGAGAATCGCCTCCACCAGCCCCTTGGGCACACTGTCAGGCACGGGCTTGTCCAGGTCGCCGCAGCACGCGGCCTTGCTCACCTCGATCGTGCGCTTGTACGTCTCAAGATAGTTCACGCAGCTCGGGCACACGGTCAGGTGCCGCTCAAACTCGGCGCGCTGCGACGGCGGCAGCTCCTTGTCAAGATACGCCATCACAAACTCGATCAGCTCGCGGCAGGTCATCACGCTTCGTCTCCGGCAAACCGCTTGGACAGAATCTCGCGCAGCGCCTGGCGGGCCCGGTGCAGCCGCACCTTCACCGCGTTGGGCGTGATCTCCAATCGGTGCGCGGTCTGCTCGGTGTCGATCTCTTCGATGTCTCCCATCAGGATCACCACCCGCAACGAATCGGGCAACTCATCTATCGCGGCACGCACGCGCCCCCGCAGCTCGTCGGATTGGATGACCGCCGCGGGCGTCTGGTTCCACGATCCCACGGGTTCTGCGCTGTGGCCATCATCCCGGAACTTGGGCAGCAGGTCGTCGTAGGACACCTCGGGCCGACGCTTCAGGCTCCGCAGGCGCATCAGGCACGCGTTCACCGTGATGCGGTGCAGCCACGTCGAGAGTTGGGCCCGCCCATCGAAGCGATCAATGGCCTTGAACGCGCTGAGGAATGCCTCCTGCACCGCGTCCTGGGCATCTTCCTCGCGCCGCAGAAAGCGGCGTGCCACGGCCAGGAGCCGCCCAATGTGAAGATGGACAAGTTGCTCGTAGGCGGCATCATCTCCAGCGCGCAGCCGCGTGACAAGCGCTTCCTGCTCGGTCGCCGACATGGGGTCATTGGGGCCGGGCACCACCGGAGCATATGCGCCCGAGGGTGGGGCGCAGGTCGCTCGGTACCTTGTGGCCGGTTCCGGCACTCAGCCAGCCGCTGATGGCACTTAGTGAACCAGATTCGTGCAGGCCTCAATCACCTCGATCACCTGCCGAACCTGGAAGGGCTTCTTGAGCGTGCCCTCGAAGCCCTGATGGCGGAGCGCCGAGAGCTGGCCGTCGGTCATTTTGCCCGACATGGCGACCACTTTGGTGAGCTGCAGATCATCCGACCCGCGCACCATGTCGGCGACGGCGCGGGCATCACCCTCGCCCATGTGAATGTCCAAGAGCAGCACGTGCGGCTTGAACCGCTCGCACTCGAGCCCCGCACCAAAGCCGCTGGTCGCGGTGCGCACCTCGTAGTTGGCCTGCTCGCTCAGCACCTTCTGCAGCACTTCGACAATGTCCTGCTCATCATCCACCACCAGCACGCGCGTCCGGCCCGAGGCGATGCCATCAAGCGGAATGCCGTGGGCCTTCATGAACCGCACCAGGTGGCTTACGGGAATGCGCCGGTCTTTGGACCCGGGGATGCGATAACCCTTCAGGCTGCCGGTGTCGAACCACTTCGACACCGTGCGCGGCGCCACGTTGCAGAGCTTGGCCACTTCGCCGGTCGTGAGCACGTCTTTCTCGAAGGGCATGGTCTGTGTCCTCATCTGGCCACTGGGCCGCCGACGATGTCCCCGCGCATGAGCCGGGGCGATCTCCGCACCCTGCGCGCGTTTCGAGCCCGCTTCGGGTCCGAGCCGCTCGCGCAGAGCACATTCACCCCCCATTCGTCGGCCCGCCGGGGGCACCCCTTGACCGCCAAAGGGCCGGATCGGCCCCCGTGCCGGAGACCCACTCCCTCTCGGCGTGGTATCGGACCCCCCCCCGCAACCCGGCCCCGTCTGCGTGCCTGTCCCGCACAACCGCGGCATCGACGAGGCTGGCGGACAGGATGTCCGCCCCACCGGCGCGAGAGATGTCCGCCCCACCGACGAGGAGATATCCGCCACACGAAATGCTGTAGACTCTCGCCCATGCAATCCAAGGCCACCACCGTTGCCGCGTACTTGGCTGAACTCCCGCCCGAGAGGCGCGCGGCGTTGCAGGCTGTTCGCGAGGTGATTCTGAAGAACCTCGACCGTGGGCGCGACGGCAAGTCGGGCTTCGTAGAGGGCATGGGCTACGGCATGATGGGCTACAGCGTGCCGCACACGATCTACCCGGCGGGTTATCACTGCGACCCGCGGCAGCCGCTGCCGTTCGCGGGCCTGGCCTCGCAGAAGAACCACATGTCGGTCTACATGATGTGCCTGTACCAGAACGCGGCTGAGGAAGCGGCCTTTCGGAGCGATTGGGCGAAAACCGGCAAGAAACTGGACATGGGCAAGTGCTGCATCCGCTTCAAGAAGCTCGACGACGTGGCCCTCGACGTGATCGGGCGGGCCATCCGGCGCGTCACAGTGAAGAAGTACATCGCGACCTACGAGGCCGCGCTCGCATCCAGGGGCGGGTTGACCAAGCCTAAGAAGAAGGCTGGTACGGCCAAACCACGCGGGGTCAAACCCGCCCGCTCAAAGGCCGCATCAGCCAAGCGCTGAGTGCGGCGGGAGTCGGACCTGCCGCCCCCATCCCAACCGGGGCCTAACCTCGCCTCCCGCAACCATTTACGGGTATTATCGCTCGCTTCGTTTTCCTGTTTCCCGGCCCGTTTTGAGGAGCCTGATCGTGCTCAAGTCGCTTGGCTTTGCCTCCCTGCGTTCCGCCGCGCTCATCGCCATTCTCGCGGGCTCCGCCGCATCGGCCGGCCTGGCCGATATGCAGCCCGCCAAGGGCACCAAAGACACTGAACTGGTGCTCGACTTCGTGCATTACGTTCGCATCGATCGGGCCGACCTGGCCAAGAGTTACGGCGAGGCCCTGCTCGGCAAGCTCCCGGCCCCCTTTGGCCATGCCAAGGGCGAGGCGGCGATGAAACTCGCCGACTTTGTCGCGCTGGTGGAGCAGACCGGCGAGGTGCAGCGCTTCGAAGAGGCCGCGGCACGAGCACAGCGTGTGGGCGAACTGGAAGCCGTGGCGGCCAAGCTGCTCAAGGCCTACGAAACCGGCAAGCTCGAACAGGCCCGCAACCCCGACGAGATCACCCGCAACATCGCGATGCTCACGGGCGAGCAGCGGGCGCGGCTGATCGCCCGCGAGCGGCTCGCGTACGCGGGCGAATACGCCACACCCCAGCTCCTCGCCGCGCTCGTCAACCGCTCGAACCTGGCCCTGGCCGCCGAGGCCCGCCAACTGCTGAGCGACATGGGCAAGCAGGCCGTGATGCCGCTGGCCGCGTCGCTGGCCAAGCTCGATGGCGCGGCACAGGAGCAGGCGATCTCGGTGCTGGGCAACATCCCCTATAACACGTCCGTTCCCTTCATCCTCGACGCCGCGAGCACGACCACCTCTGCCAGTGTGAAAGTCGCCGCCGAGAAGGCTGTGAAGGCCATCACCGGCGGGCTGGAAGCATCCACGACCGCGGCCAAACAGTTCGCTGCTCTTGGCGAGAGCTATTACGGCGAGCCCGCGAGCCTGACGAGCTTCCCCGGCGAGGCCTTTCAACTGGTGTGGAACTACGACCCCGCCTCGGGCCTGGTGGCCACGCCGGTGGACACGCGGGTGTATCACGAGGTGATGGCGATGCGCCTTGCGGAGCGGGCGTTGAAAGCCGACCCGGCCAACGGCGATGCCCTTGCGTTGTGGCTGGCATCGAACCTGAAGCGCGAGATTGAAACACCGGCCGGCTATGAAAACCCCGCGTGGGGCAAGGACCGCCGAGGCGCGATGTACTTTGCCGTCGCGGCCGGCGCCAAGCCCATGCAGCGTGTGCTGGGCCGTGCGCTGGATGATCGCAACACGCCGCTGGCGCGCAAGGCCATTGCCGCCCTCGCCAGCAGCACCGGCTCGGCGAGTTTGGTTGATACCTCCAGCCGCAATGCGCTGATCGAGGCCCTGCGTTACCCCAGCCGTCGCGTTCAGACGGAGGCAGCCCTGGCCCTAGCCGGGGCCTCGCCCACCACGGCCTTCGACGGTTCTGACCGCGTGGTGCCGGTGCTGGGCAGCGCGATCCGCGACGCGGGCGCGAAGTTCGCCGCGGTGATCGCCGCCGATGTGGAGACCCAGCAGAGCCTCGCCAACGTAGCCCGCGGCCTGGGCTACACGGTGGTTCCCGCGGGCAACTCGCTGGAAACCATCGAGGCGGGTTTGGGCGAAACGCCGGGCATCGACCTTGTGCTCGTGGACCTGCCAGCCAAGGGCACGGATGCCACGATCACGGCCGTACGCGGCAACCCCCGCTTCGCGGCCACGCCGGTGCTGGCCCTGCTTTCGCAGGCCGACCTCTTGGACATCGGCTCCAAGTTTGATCGCGATGCCACGGTGCGTCTGGTGCGTTCGGGCACGCAGCCTGCGCAGCAGGCGGAGGCGGTCAAACAACTCGTGGCCGCGGCGGTGGGCGGCGAGGTGTCGAGCGCAGAGGGCGCGTCGTATCAGGACCGTGCCCTGAACACGCTGCGCGACCTGGCGATGGCCGCGAACCCGGTGTACAACGTGGCCGACGCGTCGGGCCCGCTGGTGGCCGCGCTGCAATCGGCCAAGGGCGGGCTCAAGGTCCGCCTTGCGGAGGTGCTCAGCCACGTGGGTGACAAGCGGGTACAGGTGGCGTTGGCCGATGCGGCCTTGGGCGCGGCGGGCGATGACCAGATCACGCTGCTGGGCTTGGTGGCCTCGTCTGCCCGCAGGTCCGGCAACATGCTGGAGGAGCGGCAGGTGAGCACGCTGCTTGAACAGGCCGCCAAGGGTGAGGATGCGCGAGCGACGGCTGTGGCCGCGCTGATCGGCGCGTTGGGCCTGTCCAACGAGAACTTGGTGCCGCTGATCACGGGCAAATAAGTTCTCGCTCCTGAGCTGGGGCTGCGGCTGTGCGATTATCGCCCCGCACGCTGCCCGCGCCGCGGCGCGGCGTTCTTTGCTGCGCGTCATAGGCCGCAGGGCCGCCGCGCACGCCCCTTGCCCGCCTGAACTGCGGATGTCAGAGTGACGATGGATCAGCCGGCCGGCGGTGCCCCTTCCCGTGGGGACGTTCGGCGGCGCAGCCCACGGACATTCGGCCCGGAGCCCCGGGACCATCCGAACGCACCTGCAAGGAGTCTCTCTCATGATGAACCGTCGTACCAAGGCCTTCACGCTCGTCGAAATCCTGATCGTGGTGGTGATCCTCGGCATCCTTGCCGCGATCGTCATCCCGCAGTTCACCAACGCGAGCCAGGATGCGCAGATCGGCAACGTGAAGACGCAGTTGCAGACGATCCGCAGCCAGATCGAGCTCTTCCGCGTGAAGAACAACGGCAACCCCCCGAACCTGGACGGCCCGGACTTCAACCAGCTGCTCACGCCCCCCACCGGCCAGGACATCTACCTGCGCGTCGCGCCGGTCAACCCCCGCAACAACTCGGCCGTGGTTTCCACGTCGGCCGACCCCGCCGGCCCGGCGGGCACGGGCACCGGCGCTGTGGGCTGGTACTACAACGCCACCACCGGCGCGATCACCTGTGCCGGCTTCGACGAGGCCAAGGGCACGTGGCGCGTGGCTTCGGGCTCGTAAGGCCGGGATTGATTCTCTGCTGACCCAAGAGCCGGCCTCCGAAAGGGGGCCGGCTTTTTTCCGATCTGAGGCATCGTCGGAGCCCATTGCGTATGAACCCCTCGCCCCCACACCCCGCGACCCAGCGTGCCGCCTTCACGCTCGTCGAGATTCTCATCGTGGTCGTGATCCTGGGCACGCTGGCGGCGATCGTGATTCCGCAGTTTGCGCAGGCCGCCAACGAGACCGCCGCGACGACCACGTTCAGCGAACTGCAGAAGGTGCGCCGGCACGTGGGCATGTTTCAGGCCCGCAACAGCAACGCGCTCCCCGCGGTGTCGGCCGGCGACGGCACGTGGGGTGAACTGGTGAGCCGCGACCATTTTCTGTCGCCGCCCACCAACGCGTGGGTGGGTGGCGAGCACGCCCGTGTCGTGGTGTTCGGAACCGGCCCCGACACCGCCTTTCAGGCCGACCACGGCTGGATCTTCAACCCGCAGACGGGCGAGGTCTGGGCGGGCTCGTTTGATGCGCAGGATGTGCCGCTCCCCCGGAACTAGGCCGGCCGTTCGCGCGGCCCACCTTCCCGGACTTATGTCGGGCCCCGCGCGGTCCGATGCTTTGGTTCAGGCCCTTACCGGCCCTTCATCACCCGCGCCCGATACACCATCCGGAGCCACCCATGAACACTCCCACGACGACCAACGCCCTCGCACACTGGCCCGTTGCCCAGCCCGCGCCGCTCGCGCCCGTGCGGCCGCTGCTCACGCCGCGGCGGGGCACGGCGGCCATGCTCACGGTGGTGGCCTGCCTGCTGGCCGCCAACCTGTTCCTTGGCTGGCTCGGTGTGGGCGGGCCCAGCGCGGCGATGGCCGAACCGACCAAGACGCTCGAACCGCCCTTCAACGCCGCCGAGCAGCGCCGGCAGAACGTGGAACAACTCAACCAGATCCTGGCCAAGCTCGCGGCGATCGAGACCAAGCTTGACAAGGGCATTTCCGTGAAAGTGACGGAGATGCCGGCCGTGAAGGTTGCCAGCATGCCCAAGGCCGAGTGAGGTGCCGCACCCCGCGGTGCGGGGGGATGGAGCCCATCGATGCGTTTGCGCCGAGCCTTCACACTCGTCGAGCTGCTTGTTGTGATCGTGCTGCTGGGCATCGCCGGCGCGCTGGTGATTCCCAACATGGCCTCGGCGCACACGCTGCGCGTGCAGGCGGCGCTGCGCACCATCGTAAGCGATCTCACCTTCGCGCAGGCCGATGCGATCGCCTTTCAGCGGCGCCGCGCGGTGGTGTTCGACGTGCCCAACAACGCGTACCGCATCGTGGATATCCCAGGCACCACCGTGGACGCGGCCAACACGCTCTACAAGTCCGATGGGCCAAACGGCCAGTACCTCGTGAGCCTGAATGACGCTTCGTTCGCCGGGGCGGTGATCGCCTCGGCGAGTTTCACAACCGTCAACAACCTGCCGACGCTGATCTTCGACGATGTGGGCAGCCCCGCGGCGGCCACCACGGGCGACCAGCCCGGCTTGGGCGGCGCCATCCGCCTGTCGGGCTCGGGGCAGACGTTCGACATCATCGTTGAGCCTTACACGGGCCGCGTGAGCACGCGGCGTGTGGTGACCATTCCCGCCCAGTAGCCGTTTCCCGTTCTGTGCGCGCGGTGCGTCGCGCTGCCCGTCCCAAGTGCGCCCCCACTCCTGCCGATGAGTCTGCAAGCGTGAAACCAATCGCCAAACGACAGTTCACCGTGATGTCCGTGGCCTTCATGTGCCTGGGCCTGCTGCTGTGGGCACGGTTCATTCTGGTCACGGGTCACCCTCGCACGGCCACGGCAAGCCCGGTGGAGCCGCTGCCCGAACTGACGCGCACCGTGGTGGTGGTGCCCGAGAACAAGACGCCCGTGCCGCCTGCCCGCGATGGCACGAGCCCCGCTCCAGCCGCGACCCGGGCGGAAAGCCAGCGGCCGTCCAAAGACAGGTGAGCCGGGGCACGCAAGCCCCGACAGCCCGGCACGCGGGCCGAACTTGCCCAGAGCGGATGGTTGCCCCCAAAGTCGCGCACCGGAACAGACGACACATCTTGTGTCGATGCCGCGCTGCCGGATCGGTTATTGGTGCGCCCGCACCAGTCGCCCCGCCCCGCGGTGCCCCACGACCGCCTCACGACCGCCCGACCCGTTCCCGGAGTTCACCATGCACAGCACGCACGCCGCCGTATGTTCCGCCGCCCGCCTTGTGCAACTCGCGGGCCTCGCACCGCTGGCGGCCCTGAGCCTGTCGCTCGCCGTGACACCCGCCGCGGCCCAGCCCGCGGGCGGCGCGGCCCCGGCCAAGGACGGCGACAAGGACGGCCCGCGCGTGAAGGTGGGCGATGACATGACGGTTGAGCTGCACGTGAAGGACGAGAGCGTGGGGAACGTGCTGGAGTTGCTGAGCATCCAGACGCAGAAGAACATCATCGCCTCCAAGAACGTGTCGGGCAAGGTGAACGCGGACCTGTACCGCGTGACCTTCGCCGAGGCCATGGACTCGATCCTGCATCCCAACGGCTGGGCGTACCAGATGAAGGGCAACTTCGTCTACGTCTACACGCGCGAAGAACTCACCGAGATCAACAAGGCCCTTGCCAAGCGCGTGGCCAAGGTGATCAACCTGAACTACCTCAACGCCGTGGACGCGGCGGAGTTCGTCAAGCCGCTGCTCTCGAAAGAGGGAGAGGTGAAGACCGCCAGCAAGACTGTGGCATTTCTCATCCCGGAGAACGCGCCCGCCGGCAAGGACGATTACGCGCTGGGGGCCACGCTGGTGGTGATCGATCTCGAGGACAACGTCACGGCCGTGGAGAAACTGCTGGGCGAACTTGACACGCGACCGGCGCAGGTGCTGGTGGAAGCAACCATTTTGCAGAGCACGCTGAAGGAAGAGAACGCCTTCGGGGTGGACTTCTCCATCATCGGCGACCTGCGCTTCACGGACTTCGCCGCCATCGGCGGCCCGCGCGCCGCCGCCGACGCGCTGATCAAGGGGGCCAGCGGCACGCCCGCGGGCTTCAGCCCGCCCGACAACGAGGGCCGCGCCATCACCACCAGCGTGGGCCAGACCACCGAGGCCGGCGGCTTCAAGGTGGGCATCATTACCGACACGGTCTCCGCCTTCGTGCGCATGCTCGACCAGGTGACCGACACGGTGGTGATCTCCAACCCCAAGATCATGGCCCTGAACCGTCAGCCTTCGCGCGTGATCGTGGGCCAGCGCATCGGCTACCTGAGCACCACCACCAGCGACACGGCCACGACGCAGACCGTGCAGTTTCTGGACACGGGCGTGCAGCTCTTCTTCCGCCCGTTTGTGGCAGCCAACGGCGAGATCCGCATGGAGATCAAGCCCAGCGTTTCGTCGGGCTCGCCCCGCAACGTGAGCGTGGGCACCGGCACCACGAGCGTGGTGGATGAGGACACGCAGTCGATCGTGACCAACGTGCTGGTGCGCGACGGCATGACCATCGTGCTCGGCGGCCTGTTCAAGGAAACCACCCGCGCCAGCCGCCGCCAGGTGCCCGTGCTGGGCGACATCCCGATCATCGGCAGCGCCTTCCGCGGACACGACGACAGCACAACCCGCGACGAGTTCATCTTCCTGATCAAGCCCAGCATCGTGACCTACGCCACCGCATCGGTGCAGGGTCAGAACGGCATCGATGCGATCGGCCGCGTGCGTGCCGGCGCCCGCCAGGGCCTGCTGCCATGGAGCCGTGAGAAGATGACCGGCACACTCAACGTTGAGGCCGAAACGGCCGCGCGGGCGGGTGAGAGCGACAGGGCCCTGTGGCTCTTGCAGCGTTCGCTCTCTCTCAACCCCCGCCAGCCCGAGGCCTATCAGCTCCGCGAACGCCTCACGGGCAACCGCGAGAGCTGGCCCAGCAAGTCCAACTTTAACGCCATCCTCGACGATGAGATCAACAAGCGTCTTCAGTCCATTCCCCCGGCACCCGCGGGCGCGCCCGACCCGACGCCCTACGGCAGCGTGCCGATGCGGAAGCAGCCTGTGCAGGCGCCCAAGCCCATGAGCGACGCGCAGGAGCCTGCGCGCCAGAGCCGGCCGATCTCGCTGAACCCCGCATCCACGAACGCGGCGAGCGCGACGTTCGCCTCGGCCAACCAGTCGCCCGCCACGAACGTTGCAAATGACTCGCTCGCCCCGATCGGTGAGGCCATCGCGGCAACCTTCCCCGCGCTGACCCAAAGCGGGGCTCAGGACGACGGGGCCCCCCAGCCGCAGAACGCGGGGGCGATGCCCGCCAGCGCACAGCAGGCGCTCGCCTCGATCGCGCGCACGCCGAGCGCACCGTCGAACGCCAACAGCGCGGCGCAGTGGGCGTTCATCAGGGCCCTGTTTGCCAGCCCGCCAAAAGCGGACTTCGCCAACGTGCCCGAGGAAACCAAGTAGCCTGCGGCGCACGCCGCCGGATCGTGCCGCTCACGCCTGAAGCCTCGAGTCTCAAGTCACAGAAAGGGAGTCCACATGCTTCGCACCCCCCGCCTCCGTCCGGTTCTCGGCCTTTGCCTGCTCGCCTGCCTGCACACGCTCGCGGGGTGCGCCGGTCAGGGCACACACAACGCCGAGTACGTCAGCGAAGCGAAGGTGAAGATGGCCGCGCTCAAGGCCGGCGTTGAGTGGCAGATGGGCCAGGAGCAGTTCCTCGCCGGCGAACTCGAGAAGGCTCTGCGCAGCGTGGATACGTCGATCCAGATCGCGCCCGGCATCGCCAAGAGCCACGTGCTGCGCGGCCGCATCATGATCGAACGCGGCGAACTTGAAGAGGCCCGCAAGAGCCTTGCCCGCGCCGCCGAGCTGGACAAGGCGAACGCCGAAGCGCCCTACTACCTCGGCATCGTGCATGAGCGCTTCCGCCAGCCCGAGGCCGCGCTGGGCTTGTATCAGCAGGCTATCAAGATCGACCCCTCGAACGCCCAGTATGTGGTGGCCGCGTCGGAGATGCTTGTGCAACTCAATCGCCACGACACGGCGGAGGCGCTCTTGAGCAACCCGCACGAGTCGCTGGTACACAACTCGGCCATCCGCCACACCCAGGGCCAGCTCGCGATGGTGCGTGGCGACTACGCCAAGGCCAGCGCTTTGCTTGAAGAGGCACGGCTGCTCGCGCCGGACGACGCGACCATTCTGGAGGCGCTGGTGCAGGCGCAGTTCGCGGCCGGCCAGTTCGGTGAGGCCGAGTTCAATATCACGTCGCTGCTGAAGAAGAAGCCCGAGCCGCAGCGTCGCGACCTGATGCACATGCGTGCGGCGTGCCTGGAGCGGCTTGATCGGGTGAGCGAGGCTCGCTCGCTGCTGCTTGAACTGACCACCGACGAGGCCGGCGCGCGAGACGTGAAGGCGTGGATCGCGCTGGGCGAGCTCTCGGCGCGGACGAAGGACTTTGCCCGCCTGCGGATTGTGGGCACGCGCCTCGCGGCCATCGCTCCTGATCGCGCAGAGGGCTACATGATGCGGGCCATGGCGATGCAGGGCCTGGGCGATGTGGAGGGCGCGCTCAAGGCCGTTGAGCCCGCGACGCGCCTGCCGCGCACCGACCCGCAGAGCTTTGTGCTCAAGGGCATGATCCTGACCGATCTGGGGCGCGCCGATGAAGCCCGCGCGGCGTTCGAGTCGGCCCGTGCGCTCAATCCGAACGATCCGCGTCTGGGCGCGCTGCTGGGCACCGCGGGCACGCCGCAGGTTGCGGCGCACGCGGAGAAGTGAGCCCAAGCCACAGATCGGCGCAGATGAGCACAGGTCCGGACGGGCTGATCGTGTGTCAGCCGCGCCGTCTCTGCATCATCCACGCCGATCTGTGCTCATCTGTGGCCGCTTGGTTTCTTACTCCTCCCCATCGCCCTTGGGCGAGCCGCCCGCGGCCACGGTGGCCGCGGACATGGGCTTGGCCCCGATACGAGCCTTGAGCGTGGCCGTGCGAATCTCGCGCATGAGCTCGGGGTTCTCCTTGAAATACTTCTTGGAGTTCTCGCGCCCCTGGCCGAGTTTCAGGTCGCCGTAGGTAAACCACGCGCCCGACTTGTCCACCACGCTCGCGGCCACGGCCATGTCGAGCAGGTCGCCCGCGGTGGAGATGCCCTCGTCGTACATGATGTCGAACTCGGCATCGCGGAAGGGCGGGGCCACCTTGTTCTTCACCACGCGGGCCCGCGTGCGGCTGCCCACCGAGATGTCGCCCTCCTTGATCGCACCCGTGCGACGCACATCGATGCGCACCGACGAATAGAACTTGAGGGCCCGCCCGCCGGGCGTGGTCTCAGGGCTGCCGAACATCACGCCGATCTTCTCGCGGATCTGGTTGATGAAGATCACCGTGCAGTTGCTGCGGGCGATGACACCGGTGAGTTTTCGCATGGCCTGGCTCATGAGCCGCGCCTGCAGGCCCACCACGGCGTCGCCCATCTCGCCCTCGATCTCGGCGCGGGGAATCAGGGCCGCCACCGAGTCCACCACGATCACATCCACCGCGTTGGAACGCACCAGCAGCTCACATATCTCCAGGGCCTGCTCGCCCGAATCGGGCTGGCTCACCAAGAGATCGTCGATGTTCACGCCGATTTTGCGTGCCCAGGAGGGGTCGAGCGCGTGCTCGGCATCGATAAACGCCGCTACGCCGCCTTCTTTCTGCGCGTGCGATGCCACCGTGAGTGCGAGCGTGGTTTTGCCGCTGGACTCGGGGCCGAAGATTTCGACGATGCGGCCGCGCGGGATGCCCTTGCCGCCCAGCGCAAGATCGAGCGAGAGCGCACCGGTGGAGATGCCGGGGATCGCCAAGTAGGCGTGCTCATCGAGCTTCATCAACGAGCCCTTGCCGAAGGCCTTCTCGATCTGCGCGACCGTCGTGTTGAGGGCCTGCAGCTTCTCTTTGGAGATCACAGGCCTGGGCGCGGGGATCGGCGTGCTGGCCGCTGGCGCACCGGCGCCCGTACCGATCTTGCCGGCGTTCGCGGACGGAGTGCCGTTCGCGCCACGCGCGGCGATGGCCTTGTCATCCACCTTGACTTCGATTGGAGCGTTTGGCGCCTTGGGCTTCACCGGGCCATTGGAGGCGGGAGCCGACGAACGGGGCGCAGCTGCAGAAAGAGACATGCCAACCACCTTTCTTTGCCGTTGCGTGGCCGCGGGAGTGGGACACGGCCATGGGCCGTGCCACGCGCGGGCGCACCGGGGACCGGCGGGGGCGATGCGGGCATCAACACGATGCCACACAATCCATCAGGGACGCGCCGGGCGTGAGCCTGACACCGAGACGATACCTGGCGGCCTCAGGCGTGTCAATGTTTGGGTTTCGATTGTGGATAAGTTCGGCCTTTGTACTGACAACACGCTGTCAGTGAGCAGGAATGGGTTCTGCGCCGGCAACCCCATCTGAAGGAATCTACCCGGTTTTCCACCACCGACGCACCCGCCGCTTCGAAAAGTGAGGTAGGGTTATCATGGCTCGCCGCTGGGCGGCTTTGGCCAGCGGCAGAACGGAAGAGAACGAAGGAAAGAGGACAGAGAAGGAGAGGCCCATGAGGCAGTTACTCGCCCTGACGTGCGCGTTCGCGTGCTTTGCCGCGCCCGCATCCGCGTCGATCGCGCAGACCGCTCGCGAAACCCACACCGCGATTCGCTTCTCCGACCGCACCTTTGCCGATGCCCGCGCGGCGTACACCAACGAGATTCAGCACGCCGCAGGCAGCGATGGTGACGCGCTGAGCATCCCGTGGACGGTGTTCGGCCGTTTCGAGAACTTCGAGCTGTACGCGGACGACTGGCTCACCCTCGATTACACGCCGCCCGTCGCCGATGAGTACTACTCGCCCCAGACGTTTGCGTATCGCGTCGCGTTCACACCCGGCAGCGCGCCGCTGGGCACGGTGTACCTGAACTACGAGACCCCCACCACCCCGCAGAACCTGCTGTATCAGCAGTCCTTCCTCTCCACACGGGCGATCAACACGTACGGCGAATCCCGCTGGGTGCTTGACTTCCGTGGTGGCGGCGCGGGCGGGGTGGATGCCTCGGGGGTTTTTCGCACCCGCGTGTCGGTGCCGGGCTTCTGGAACAGGGGAAGCACCGAGGAAGGCGGGGCGCTGGTGTCGTGGAACACGTCGGATTTCGATGCCGTGAGCCTGTGGGAATACAACCCCCTCACGGATATCACCACCCTCTCACTGCAAACGCTCAACTACCGCGGCATCGACCCGGACATTCGCATCACGCTCTTCGGGGTGCCCGCTCCCGCCCCCGCCGCGGGGGCACTTGCCGTGCTGGCCGGCTGCCTTGCCGGCAAACGTCGCCGCGCGGCCTGAACCCAGCGCTGGCTGCGAGCAACTCCGCAGCCCGGCCCGAGCATGGGCCGATACTCACAGCGTGCCCGAGCCGCCTGCCCCGCCAACCCTTGCGCCACCAACGACCGCGCCCGCTGCGGTAGCCCACCCACCAGACCGCGAAGCGCTGCTGCGCCTGCACGCGGCCCGCAGGCCTTGGGCCTTTGTGCCAGGCGCGCTGGTGTGGCTCGCCGCCAACCCGGACGACCACCACCTGCGCGGCCTGCTGAGCACGCAGTTTCTGCGGTTGGGCCTTGCCACGCCCGCACGCGAGCACGCCTCGCGCCTGCCCGCTTCGGGCGGCGCGGCACTCCTGCACGCGGCCAAGCGGCTCGCGCACGATCAACTCTCCCTCCCGCTCCGCATCGACACGCTCACGGGCAACCTGGCAGCGGCACAGGGCGGGGCGCTCAACCCGCTCACGACTGACACGCTCGAACAGGCCCACGCCGCGCTGGCGGGTACGGAGCCGGAACAGTGGCTCCGATGTGCGGACGGCACGATCGTCTCTCGCGCGGCCAGCGGCCCCGATGAACGCCCGTTCACCGACTTTGAGGATGGCGCAGGCTGGGCACGCTCGCTGCCGCTCGCGTCCGGCCAAGCTGTCGTTTACATCGACGGACTGAGCCACCCGGCCGTGCTGCGGCGTGTGGCCGCCGCGCTGCCCGCAGGCGGCGATGGGTTCTGGCCGCGGATCGTGGTCATCGAGCTGCGGATTGAGCGCCTCGCCCGCGCGCTCGCCTCGCACGACCTGCGCGACATGCTGAGCCAGCCCCGCTTCGAGTGGCACGTGGGCCCCAGCGCGATGGACACGTTCGGCGCGTCGCTCGTTCAGCGTGCGGCGCTGGTTATCAATGGCCCGGTTGTGCCCGGTTCACCGCCCACGCCCGGCACGCCAATGGTGCGGTCGGTCGTGGCCGCGCTCGTGGCCCGGGCCGTACACACGCAGGAGGGCGAGGTGCCCCGGCTTGCCCTGCACCTGCGCTCGCCCGCGTGTGAACGCGGCGCGGGGTGGTGGGCGGCTCGGTACGCTGGCGCGCTCTCGGGCACGGGCGAACCGCTGCGCGTGCTTGTTTCCACGACGCGATACTCCACCTATGTGCAGCACGCAAGCCGCGACATCGCCGCAGCGTTTGAGGCGGTGGGCTGCCGGACGCGCCTCCTGCTCGAGCCCGACCATGCCTCGCGCCTGACCAACGTGGCATCGGGGCACACCTTCGAGACGTTCAAGCCCGACCTGGTGCTGGTGCTCAACTACACGCGCCGCCACCTGGGGCCCATGGCCCCTCGCGATGTGCCGTATGTGTGCTGGGTGCAGGATGCCATGCCCCATCTCTTCGAGCGTTCGCAGGGCGAGGGCCAGGGGCCGATGGATTTTCTCGTGGGCCATCTGCACGGCGAGTTCTTCTCGCGCTTCGCCTACCCCCCGCAACGCGCGCTCGCCATCCCCGTGCTCGCCAGCGCGGCCAAGTTCCACGCTGGCCCCGTGCCCGCAGACCTGGCCGCGCGTTTCTCATGCGAGGTGGGCGCGGCCACCAACCAGAGCGAGACGCCCGAGCAACTGCGCGACCGCGCACTGGCCGCCAACGCGGCCCGCCCGCAGGTGAGCGCGATCATCCGAGCCTTGTACCCCGCCATTGAGCGCGCCGTGCGTGCCTCGGACGCGGCCCTGTGCATGGATGCCCTGCGCGGCGCGGCCGAGGAGCATCTGCGAGCCGCCACCGGCACGGCCGAGCCCACCACACTCGCCATGCTTATCAATCAGGTGGCTCTTCCGCTCGCCGACCGCATGCTCCGCCACCGCGTGCTCGCGTGGACGGGGGCGATCTGCGAGCGGCGCGGCTGGCGATTCCACCTGTACGGCGAGGGCTGGGAATCGCACCCGACGCTCGGGCGCTTTGCCAAGGGTCCCGTGGCCCACGGCGAACACCTGCGGGCCGCGTACCAGTGCGCCCGCGTCAGCCTGCACGCGTCGATCAACTGGAATCTCCACCAGCGCATCCTGGAGTGTGCGCTTGCGGGCGGCCTGCCGCTGGCCCTGCGCAAGCGCGATGACCTGGTGCTGCTCGAGTGGTGCGCGGCTCGGTCGATCAGCCTCGACACCCCCGCGCCAGCGCACGGGGGCACGGCCAGCGCGGCCGATCATCACCACGCCATGATGCTGGTGGCCCAGTGCCAGCGCTTGGGCCTGCCCCACGACGGCCGCATCACCCACGACCGTGCCCACTGGCTCGCCCACGGCCGGCACGGCTGGGGTGGGGCGCTCGCCCCCGAGGTGGTGTGGCTCATGGGCGACATGGCCGAAACGACCTTTGCCAACGCCGCCGAGCTCGAGGGTGTGCTCGACCGGGTCATCGCGTCCCCCGCCTTGCGCACCAATCTCGCGGATGGAATCCGACGACGGGTGGCCGCCCACCTCACGTATGAGCGGGCCGCGCCCGCGATTCTCGAGCTGATCCGCTCGTCCCTGGCGGAGCAGGCACCCGCGTAGCCCTGTTCTCAGCCCGCCCGTCCCGCCACCTCAAGCACCCCTTGACGGCCGGTCGATACCTCTTTCTCGCTGCGCGCCCAGATCACCCGCTCGCCCGCCAACCCGCCCCCACCATGCCCTCTCACGAAGTCTGGTTCGCCATCCCGTCTGCCAGCGTGGCCCGTTGCCGCGAGCACCTGCCCGCGTGGCGCGAGCAAGGCTACCGCGTGGCGGTGTTGCAGGGGCGCGAACGGGGCGAGATTCCCGCCGACATCACGGTGTGGTCCGACACGTACAACGGCTGGCCCGATGCCGTGAACTTTCTCTGCGCCAGCGTTGTGCCACGCCGCGCGGCAATCGTGGTAACCGGCGGCGATGACATGCTGCCCGACCCCCACCAGAGCGCCGAGCAGGTCGCCGGCCAGTTCTTCGAGCGCTTCCCCGACGGGTTTGGCGTGATGCAGCCTCAGGGCGATGCGCTGCTGGGCTCGCGATTCTTCTGCGGCTCGCCCTGGCTGGGCAGAGGCTGGATGGACCGGGCGTATGGCGGGCGCGGCCCGCTGCCCGTGGGCTACCGCCACAACTGGGCCGACAACGAGCTCTACTGGGTTGCCAGGTGCCTCGGCCGGTTGTGGGAGCGGCCCGACCTGACCCAGTACCACCATCACTTCTCTCGGGGCACGCAGGAAGCGCCCGAGTATTGGTCGGCGAGCGCGACCAACAACGACCGGCACGATGTGCAGCTCTTCCTTGCACGTGCCTGGCAGCGCTTCCCCGACCATCAGCCGCTGGCTGTGAACAGCGCGGCCACACCCGCCTTCGATGCAGCACGGTTTGAGCGCGAGTACACAGGCGCCGCGGAGGCCTATTGGATCGATCGCTACGGGTCGGCCATGCTCACGGGCGGCCCCGCGGCGCGGCTCCGCGATGCGCTTGAATCCTGCCACCAGCGGGGCAAGCGCCGCGTGGCCCTATTCGGGGCGGGCTCGCACACGCGCGGTGCGGCCGCGGCGCTCATGCAGCCGCCGGTGCAGGTGCTGGCGATTATCGATGAGAACCCGGGCACGCAGGGCACGAGTCTGTGGAACATTCCGGTGATGTGCCCTCGCACCGCCGCGGCCCTCAGGCTTGATGCGGTGATCCTGAGCAGCCGGACCATGGAGGATGAGTTGGTGCGTTCGTGCGGCCCGCTCACGGCAAACGGCGCGGAGATTGTCAGGCTCTACGGGCCAGCCGGGGCGAACGAGCCCGCAACCGCGGCACAAGGCCCGGCGCTCGCGGCCTGAAACTGGTCCACATCGCCGGCCTGCACGCCTGAAGCACCCCCCCACCAACGGCCGATAAGCCTGCGTGCCCTTCACCCCCGAAGCGGCACGGAGGCCCCCCTTGCCACGCGCGCACGAAGTCTGGTATGCCATCCCCTCGGCCAGCCCGGAGCGCTGCCGGCGCACCCTGCCCGCATGGCGCGAGCGCGGCTACAAGGTCGCGGTGCTGCAGAACGTCGAGCGCGGCGACATTCCCGCAGACCTGGCTGTGTGGTCCGACACGTATCCAGGCTGGGCCGCGTCGATCAACCTGCTGGCCAAACGCATCGTGCCCGCCTCCGCCGACCTGATTGTGTCCGGCGGGTGCGACATGCTGCCCGACCCCAACCACACCGCGGGTGAGCTGGCGGCCCAGTTCTTTGAGCGCTTCCCCGACGGCTTCGGCGTGATGCAGCCGCACGGCGACACCTTCCGCAACGCGCGCCACTACTGCGGCAGCCCCTTCCTGGGGCGTGCCTGGATCGACACGATGTATCGCGGCGCCGGCCCCATGTGCGGCGAGTATCGCCACAACTGGGGCGACATGGAACTCTACTGGGTGGCGAAGTGTCTGGGCGCGCTGTGGGAGCGGCCCGACCTCTCGCACTACCACGACCACCAGCACCGCGACCACACGAGCGCGACGCCCGATTGGTGGGTGCGGAACGTGGAACGCCATGACCGCCACGACGTGGAGCTTTTCCTGGCGCGCTCGCACGCCGGCTTCCCCGGGCACGAGCCGGCTGGCATCAATCGCCACTTCGACCCGCGCCCACTGGCGGAGGACACCGTGCGTCTCGCGCAGCGCCATTACAACGCCCTGTACGCCGACGGCGCGGACAACGTGGCCAACACCCGCGTGCACGGAGCTCTCGCCGCGCTCGTCGCCCGCGGCGCGGCGCCGCTTGCCATCTACGGCGCTGGCGCGCACACACGCCGGGCCGCGGCGGCGATTCGTGCCCACGCGCCCGCCATCGCGTGCATCATCGACGACAACCCCGCCCTGCACGGCACGCACATCGACGGCCTGCCCATCGTCACCACCGATGAGGCGCTGGCCATGGGCTTGCGCGCGGCGGTGCTCTCCTCCGATGCGCACGAAGACCGGCTGTGGGATCGCAGCGCGCCGTTGCGTGCCGCAGGGGTCGAGGTCGTGCGGCTCTACGCCCCACTGCCCCCGGTCACACGCGCCGCGCACCCCGACACCCCGGCCCAACCTCTGCCCGTGGCCGCCTGAACGCCGACGCACAAGGAACGACCCATGCCTCTGTTCAAGAGCGATGCCTACAGGATGATGACGCGGCTGATCGACCCCGACGCACCGGCCGTGTTCATCGATGTGGGCGCGAACATCGGGCAGACCTGCCGCCGCATCTGCGACGAGTTCTTCCGCGCCCGCGTCTTCGCGTTTGAGCCCGTGCCCGCCGCGGCGGCCCAACTGCGCGAGAACACGCGCGACCTGGCCGGTGTCACGGTGATGGAGTCTGCCGTGGGCGACACCACCGGCACGCTCGACCTGCACGTGGCGGCCAACAACCTCATGTCCAGCGCGTTGCCGCCCAGCGACCTGGGCAGCGTGTACCACGGCGCCGAGATCAAGCCCATCCGCACCGTGCGCGTGCCCACCACCACGCTCGACGACTTCGTGGCCCGCCGGGCCCTCGCGCGGGTTGACATGGTGAAGATCGATGTGCAGGGGCTCGAGTGCGCCGTGCTCGCCGGGGCCCGCGCGCTGCTCACGCGCGGCGATGTGCTCGCCGTGAACTGCGAGGCGCAACTCCTTGCCGAATACACCGGAGCCTCCACCTTCACGCAGATCGACGCGATGCTGCGCGGCTACGGCTACGCCCTGCACCAGATTCACGAGTGCTGGTCCAACGGCCCCGAGCAGCAAACCACCTGCATCGACGGCCTGTGGCTGCGTGAAGGTGCCCTGGCACGCCTGCGCCGTGCCTGCAGCCTCGACACGCCCGCGACCCGCCTCGCGACGGCCGCCCGGCACGCCGCCGCGGCGGGCAAGAAGAGCCTCGCGCTCTACGGCGCGGGTCGGCACACCCGCGCGTTGGCACCGCACTTCGATGCCTGCCCACTGCCCGTCAAGGCGGTGATCGACGACAGCGCCAGCGGCAACGCCGCGGCACCTCACTTGCTCGCCGGGAGGCCCGTCATTCGCCCGGCGGATGCACCCGCACACGACATCGACGCGGTGGTCCTCTCCTCAGACTGTTACGAAGAGGACCTGTGGCAGGCCAGCGCGGCCCTCCGTTCACGTGGCACACTGGTCATGCCGCTCTACCGCACACACGGTCGCTCCGCGCACACGCCAACGGCCGCGGCCAGCACACCCGCCGACCCGGCCAAGGCCTTCCGTTACCGCGACTACCTGCGCCTCAACCAGCGCAGGCTCGAGCACCTCGCCAGCCTGAACCTGAACCTTCAAGGCCGGCGCGTGCTCGAGGTGGGCGCGGGCGTGGGCGACCTCACGGGCTTCTGGGTTGAGCGCGGCTGCACGGTGCGCAGCACCGATGCTCGGCCCGATCACCTCCGCCTCATCGCACACACGTACGGCCCGGAGCAGCGCGTCTCTGTCGGCCTGCTTGACCTGGACATTCCGCCGGTGTTCACGGGCGAACCCTTCGACATCGTCTTTGCCTATGGCCTGCTCTACCACCTGTCCGATCCCATCGCCGGCTTGGCGTACATGGCCGCGGCCTGCGGCGATGCGGCCACCGGCAACGGGCTGCTGCTGCTGGAAACGTGCGTGTCGTTCGGCGACGACGAAGCTCTGCACCCCGTGAGCGAGGACCGCGCCGTGCCCTCGCAAGCGTTGAGCGGCCAAGGGTGTCGCCCGACACGCGCATGGGTGCGTACGCGCCTGCGCGAAGCCTTCCCGCACGTGTACGTGCCACGTGCGCAGCCAGACCATGCCGAGTTTCCGCTTGACTGGGCGCCGACGGCCGCGCCACGGCCCGGCCAGCTCACGCGCGCGGTGTTCGTTGCATCCCGCGCGCCGCTCAACAACCCGCTGCTGATCGAGTCCCTTCCGGCACGCCAAACCGCGTGCAACGCCGCGCCCGCTCACGCACCTCGCCCGCAACCGGCCGCCGCCTGAACAGGCGCGGCCCTCCGCCACGGAGTTTCACCATGAACGTGCTCATCACGGGCTCTTCCGGCCTCATCGGTTCCGAAGCCGTCGCCTTTTTCGATGCGATGGGCTTCCGCACGCTGGGCGTTGACAACAACATGCGCCGCGACTTTTTCGGCCCCACGGGCGACACCACCGCCAACCGCCAGCGGCTCGAGGCCACCTGCCGCAACTTCACGCACCTTCCGCTCGACATACGCGACCGCGAGGCCGTGGTGCTGCTCATGCAGCGCGAGCCGATCGACCTGGTGATTCACGCCGCGGCACAGCCCAGCCACGATCTGGCCGCCAGCCGGCCATTCGATGACTTTGACGTGAACGCCGGGGGCACGCTCAACCTGCTCGAGGCCACGCGCCGCCACCGGCCCGACGCGGTGTTCATTCACGTTTCCACCAACAAGGTGTACGGTGATGGGCCAAACCGCCTCGCCATGCGCGAGACCGACACGCGCTACGACTACGCCGATGCCGCGTTTGCGCACGGCATCGCCGAGACGTTCTCGATCGATCAGAACCTGCACTCGCTGTTCGGCGCCAGCAAGTGCGCAGGCGACCTGCTGGCCCAGGAATACGGCCGTTACTTCGGCCTCAAGACAGGCATCTTCCGCGGCGGTTGCCTCACCGGCCCGCAGCACGCTGGTGTCGAACTGCACGGCTTCCTGAACTACCTCGTGCTCACCGCGCTGCGGCGCGGGCCTTACACCGTGTTCGGTTACAAGGGCAAGCAGGTGCGCGACCAGATCCACTGCCACGACGTGGTGAACGCCTTCTGGCAGTTTGCCCAGGAGCCGCGCGCGGGCGAGGTTTACAACCTCGGCGGCGGCAAAGCCAACGCGGCGAGCCTTAACGAGTGCGTCGAGATCATCCACGGCCTCACGGGCAAGCGGCCGCAACTCACCTACAACCCGACGAATCGCGTGGGCGACCACATCTGCTACTACTCCGACATGCGCAAGTTCATGTCCCACTACCCGCAGTGGAGCCTGTCGTATTCGCTCGAACAGATCGTTGAAGAGATGGTGGGTGCGATGAGCGGCGTGCAAGCCGCGGCGGCGTAAGCGCCACGCCCAACTCACCCCGCCATCCATTCCACCAGCCGCGCCGTGTCGCGCAGGTCGGGCACGGCCAGGTCGGCCCCCGCGGCCCGCAACTCGGCCACCGAGAACTTCCCCGTCGCCACCGCGATGCTGCGGCACCCGTTCACGCGCGCACAACGCACATCGTGCGGCGTATCGCCGATCACCACCACACGCCGCGGCTCCACCGCTCGCCCGTGCAGGGCGGCGTACTTGGCCATCGCGCTCTTGGGCAGGTCGTCGCGGGTTGGCGGCGTGCTGGTCGATTCATCTCCCCACGCGTTCACCCTGAACACGCCGGGGTCAAACCCCGCGCCGCGCACCTTCATCGTGCCCGTTTCGGCAAAGTTGCCCGTGAGCAGGCCGATGGTGCAGCCCGCCAGTTCCGCCGTCGCACGCACCAGTTCGCGCGTCCCGGGCTTGGCCTCGGTCTTGGACTTGTGCAGGTCCATCGCCCACGGCATGTGTGCCGCATAGCCGGCGCGGAAGCGGGCGATCGCTTGCGACCCCGCATCCACACCGTGCCGACGCAGCAGATCGGCCATGATGAGCACATCCAGCCGTCCGGCAAAGTCGATCCCCGACACGTCGAAACCCGGCGAAAACAACTCCCTCCCCGCACGCTCCAACGCCACCAGACCCGCGCCGCCGGTGCTGAGCAGCGTGCCATCGATATCGAAGAGCACCAGCAGGTGCGGCGACGGCGGCGAGCCGCGTGAAGATGCGCTGGAGTGTTGAGACATGGCCCCGAGCATAGCGCAGCGGCCTCACGCCTCAGCGGTTCCCGGACGCACGCCCGTGCGATAACCACGCTCGCCGTGCTCTCGGACGCGCCCACCCTGCCAGCGCCGCACGCGCGACACGCGTAACGACGCGGGGACGTGGCCGCCGCCCCGTTTGTGCGCATCTTTGTGCTGCCGCTGCGGACACCTCCGCCACGGCATCGCGCCCCGTGCCCACCACGGGTCGCCCATGGAGGATCGAGAGTATGAAGAACGGAATCGCTGCCATCTCGCTCATCGCCGTCGCCGGCTTCGCCGCCGCGGCCAACGCCGATCTCACCTTTAGCTTTGCGGACCCGACGCCGGGCCGCCAGCTCATCACCACGGCCAACGCTGCGGGCCCCGGCCTCGCGCTCATCTCTTATGACCCGCTCGCCCGCCTGAACTTCCTGGTTGATGGCTCCACTGAGCCGTCGATGTTCGAGGCTGCGTTCGACAACGCGCGCCTGTCGCTCAACCTGACGCTCGGCCCGGCCGTGACCATGGGCGGCATCACCACCGCGTCCATCTTCGGCACCTTTGCCGTGACCGATGCCAACGTCGCCGGCCCTGCGGGCGTGATCGTGAGCGGCACCGCAGCCGACGGCGCGTTCGTGCGCATCGGCGGCACCAGCAGCATCCTCTTCAGCACCGACACCGGCTTTGCCTACACGGCCGGGCCGCGCCTCACGTCGCTGCTCGACCCCGACCGCGTCATTGCCGACCCGATGGAGGCCGTCTTCACGGTGACGGGCATCGTGATGAATGGTGGCGGCGCGCTCACCGGCCAGGGCGGGGCCTTCCGCTCCTTCACGGCCAACGCCAGCTTCTCTGGCAACTCGGCGGTTGAAACCCGGCGCGTGCCCACGCCCGGCACCGCGCTGCTCGCCGGCGCGGGCGCGCTGCTCGTGGCCCGCCGTCGTCGGAAATAAACAGCATCTCGTTCCCCGACTCGTTTGCGTCGGTCTGAGCCGCGGACCCTTTAGCCCTTCGGCTCCCTGGGCGCGGGGTCCGCGGCTCGCCTTAGGAACTCGTCGCGCCGGCACGTTCGGCCAGATGCGCCCGCGTGCGGTAGCGCATCATCACGAAGCCATCGCGCGTCGCAAACCGCGCGTGCAGTGCCCGCAACTCGGCCGCGACACGCTCGCCCGCCGCGCCGGCCTTGGGCGTGTAACTCGCGCTCATCGCCCGCGCCACCAGCCCGTGCTCATCCAGCCGGTGCTGGTACGCCGCGCACGCAACACGCTCGTTCACAAACAAGCCGCTGGCATCCAAGCCCGGCGCCACCCGCTCGTCGATCTTCTCGCAGACTCCGTTGCTGGCGCGGCTCAGAATCCGCCCGTATTCCGCCGTGAACGGATCGGCCTCGTCCCGGTCGTTCCACACCAGCGCCACACGGCCCCCGGGCCGCAGCACGCGCGCAAACTCGCGCATGGCCTCTTCGGGCCTGAGCCAGTGAAACGCCTGGAAGCACGCCACCACGTCCACGCTCGCGTCATCCAACCCCAACCGTTCGCCCCTGCCGTCGCGCCATTCCACCAGCCCGTGGGCCGCGGCGGCCGCGCGCATCGCGGCGTTTGGCTCAATCGCCAACACCCGGCAGCCACGATCCGCGAGCAGCCGCGACGAGATGCCCGTGCCCGCGCCCACATCGGCCACGCGCAACGTGGCAGGCGGGCCAAGCCCATCAAGCACGGCATCGATGGTCGCCGCGGGGTACGACGGGCGCGCAGCCACGTAGTCCGCGGCACGATCCGCAAACCGAGCCGTGGGGTTGCGCTCGTGGCCGGCCAGTTTCAGTTCCTCCGCTCCGTTCATGGCGTGCCCCCGGCCCCGTCGCCGTCACGTTCCTCAAACCGCTCTCTCGCGCGCCGCTTCGCGGCGAGCAGGCCACCCTCGGCGCCCTCTCCGGATGCCACAGGCGGTTCGGCTCCAAGTTCAACGATCGGCGCCGCGGCCAAACGCTCAACGCCGCCGCCTGTCTCCGGCGCGGCCGATGCCGGTGCCGCTGTCCACACGCGGTGCCGGTTCTCGCGCCGCTTGCGGCTCTGCTCTTCGGCCAGCCGCTGGGCATCGCTCTCCGAGAGGGCTGTCGCGGCCGAATCGAGCCGCTCATCCGTGCGCTCGCCCGCTCTTCGCAGAGTCGCCAGCGTCGCGCCCGCGCGTGCGCCGCCGCGGCGCAGGGCCTTCGCCAGCATCGCGTCTTCACCCGGGTCGAGCAATCGGTCCCACGCCACACGCCGCGCCGCCACATCCACCAGCAGCAGCACCACCGCCCACGGCAAGAGCCACGGCCAAAGCGGCAGGCGGCTCTCGCGCGGCGGCACGCCGCCGCGCTCGAACCACTCGCCCGGCTTCACGCTGCGCACATCCAGCACACGCCCCCCGCCCGCTGCGGCGATCTGTGTGAGCAACTCATCATCCGACCTGAACGAACGGAACTCATCCCCCGACGATCGTGTCGCCGCGGCGATCATGGGGGCGATCGCCGGCGCATCCTCGCTCGCCGAACCACGAGCCGCGATGGTGGCCACATACGTTCCCGGAACATCCGCCTCGGTCTGGGCCTCGTACAGGCCCGGACCCGTTTGTTCCAGCCGCACGTCCTTCTTCGTCGAGCCTGCGCCAGGCACGAACACACCCGCCGAAAGCCGCAGCCCGTCGAGCGGCTTGCCCGCACGATCCACCGCCTCCACGCGCAGCCGCAGCACGCCACCCACCACCTCCGCCGTCGCATCGGCAAACCGCTGGCTCGCCTGGCGCGACGTGCTGCGCGCCAGCGTGGTCCAGAACGCGCGGTACCCCGGCCAATCGAGCCACGGCCGCGCCCACTTATGGGCATCGCTCGTGAACACCGCCACGCGACCAAGCCCCGCCTGCCAGTAGGCCAGCAAGGGCTCACCTTGCGGCGAAGCGATCGGGTTCACCACGGTCTTGTCGCCCCGCGGCGCGGTGAGCGCCAGCCCCAACAACTGAGGCAGCGCGGCGCGTGCCTCGCCCGTCGCCTGCCGCAGGGCCTGCACCAGCGGGTCGCCCTCATCCACCACCACCGGCTCAAACGGCTCCTCGCGCACCAGCGGCGTTCGCACCACCTGCACGGCCCGCAAGAACACGCGCGGCAGCACACGCGGGTCGGTCACGCGGTAAAACGCACCGCCCCCCGCCTGCGCGATATCGCTCAGGCCCGCCGCGTCGGCCTGATCGCCCACCGCGATCGCGGACACCTTTACCCCGCCCGCGGCCAAGCCCTGCGCGATACCCGCCAGGCTTGAGCGCCCCTGCGACAAGCCGTCTGACAGCACGATGATGTGCTTCACCTTGGCCTCAACGCCGTTGAGCAGCCGCCCCGCCTCCACTAGAGCGGGCGGCAGGTTCGTGCCTCCGCCCGGCTGTATCTCCATCACGGCCTGCGCAGCCTTCTCGGGCTCGGTGTTGCGCTTCAGCGGCACCACCTCGCGATACGAACTGTTGAACTCGATCACGCCCACAAGATCGCTCGAATCCAGGCTGCGAATCGCCAGCGCCGCGCCCTCGTTCGCCACCGACTGCTGGCTCTTGCCCGTGCCAGACACCGTCCAGCCCATCGAGCCCGAGTTATCCATCACGATCATCACCGCCGCGGCGGGCATCACCAGTTTCTCGGGCAGCTCCAGCTTCACGGGCAGAATCGGCTCCAAGCCCGAGCCGCGAAAGCCGCCGCTCGCCAGCGTCTCCGGCCCGCCGATCACCACGAGCCCGCCTCCGAGTTCGGTGGTGAACCGCACCAGCCGCGCCACACCGGCCTCGCCCAACGCGTGAGCGGCCACGTTCTGCAGAATCACCAGGTCGTAGCCCTGCAGTTGCAGCATGTCGGCGGGCACGCTCTCGGGCGACACCACGTCCACTTCAAGACCCTCCTGCCGCAGCGTGCGCACCAGGGTCTCACCCGGCCCGCCGGGCACGCCCTGATCCACACCGTCGACAAACAAAGCCGCGCCATTGGCGGGCGACACGCTCACGGCCTGCGCGCCGTTGTTCACGATGCGCACCAGCGCGCCCCCCCCGTCGGGCTCGAACTGCGCCTCGAACCGATGCACCCTGCCGCCGCCCACCGGCGCGTTCAGCACTTCGATCCGCCGCCCGGGCGCCAGCGAAACGCGTTTTCCGCCTCCCGCGGCATCGCCGATCGCCCACTCGCGTCCATCCGCCAAGAGCCGCAGCACGCCGCGCGCGCTCCCCGCAGAGCGGAGCGCGATGCGCACCGTCGCCGCCGTGCCGCTGTGGACCTTTGCCGGCGCATCGATCGACTCGATCACCACCGCGTTTTCCACGTCGTAGCGCAGCGGCACCACGTCGATGGCCACACCGCCCCTGCCCATCGCAGCGCGACCGCCCGAAGCGACGGCGGCGGCACCCGCGGTTCCACCGGCGATCTCGCGTGCGGCAGCCAGCGCATCGCCGCGAGTCTGGTTGCCGTCGCTCAGCAGCACAATCCGCCTGCGAGCATCCGCCGGCAGGCTGGCCAGCGCGAGCCGCAACGCGCCGGCGATGTCCGTTCCTTCCATCACGCCCGTGGGCAGCGGCCGCTCGAGCGGTTCATCGCCCAATCCAGCCGCGTCCGCGTCGGCCGCGCCCACACGCGCACCCCGAACCGCCCGTCCGCCGGTGGGCGCACTCACCACGGTGCTGGTACCGTCAAAGGCCACGATCCCCAGCAGGTCTTCCGGCCCGCGCGGGCCGCCGTTCGTCCCGCTCGCCGCACGTTCCACCCAGCGGCGCAGAGCTTCGGCGGTTGCTCCCGCGCGCGCCGGTGCAGGCACACCGGCCCCGCCCTGCGTGCCCGCCAGTGCTTCGGGCTTGACGAACGCTCGCACGCTCTCTGACACATCCACCACCGCCACGACCGCCAGCCGATCGGTGGTACGCAGCGCCGTCGCCCCCGCCAGCATCACGCCCACCAGCGCGATCAACATCACCCGCACCGCCACGCTCACCCACCGCCGCAGGCCGCTCATCGACCGCAGCCACGCCAGCCCGCTCCACGCAATCGGCAGCGCGAGCAGCAGCACCCACAGCAACTCGGGTTGGTCGAACCGCAGCGTCACTTCGGCTCCGCCGCCTTCCCCTCGGGCGTCTTGGGTGGCGCCCCGCCCACCGCCTCCGGCAGCCGCTGAAAGTACTTGCGCAGCACGCCATCAAACCGTGGCGGCACCGTTCGCTCCTCAATCGCCTTCTGCCCGCTTGCCGCGGCCTCGCGCAACAGCTTCATCGCCTCCGGGCTTGCTTCGCCGCCTCCGACCTTCCCCTTGCCCCCGGGCTCGCCCAGCCATTCGGCCACCACGCGATCGCGTCCCGCCGCCTTGGGGTTGTCGCTGCCCTTGCCGCGTGCATCAACCAACTCCGTGCGCTCCACCTCAGCCTTCGCCCCGCTGCGCGGCGGATTCACCTGACCGCCACCCCTTCCCGGCTCCACCGCCCAGCGCGGCGGCGTGCCAGTCATTCCCCCTCCACCCAGCAGACCGCCCTCGCCTTGTCCTTTGGCTTGCTCGTCGCGCTTCCCGGCCGCGCCGCGTGCATCTTGACCCGCCTCACCACGCGCCTCGGCTCCCGGCATGTCGCCGCCGTCGAGCCGTTTCTCCTCTTGCGTGCGATCACCTCGACCTCCCTGCCCATCGCGCAGATCGTTGCCAACTTCTGGGCGACCATCTGGCTTCATCCCCTTCGCCAGGTCTTCCGCCATCTTGCGCAACTGTTCGCGTTGCCGCGGCGAGGCCTTCTCGAACATCTCGCGTGCCTTGTCCTCCAGCCCCTTGGCCAGTTTCTCGTTCTGCTTGGCCTTGTCGGCAAGGTTCTTCATGCTGCCAAGCCGGTCGCGCAGGGCCTTGAGAGCCTCCGCGCTCGGCAGCGGCGGCAACTCGCCGGGCGGCCCGCTCTCGTCGGGCCTCTCAGCCAACTTCTCGCCGAGTTTTTCCCCGATCTTCTCGCCAAGTCCCTCGCCCAACTTGCCGCCGGGCATCTCAACAGGCCGATCGCCCGGCTTCTGGTCCGTCTTGGGTTCCGTGGCTTCGCGCTTCGCGTCGCCAAGAGCGCGATCCTTCGTCAAGGCTGCACCCTCCTTGCGCTCAGCCGTACCCTCCTTCATCGCGTTCGCGCTGTCCTTCGCGTCCCGTGTTCCCGCTTCACCGCGCGCCTTTTCATCCTTGCCCTCGCCCGGTCTGATTCCCCCCGGCCCGGCCCTCCCGTCATCGGCAGCACGCGGCCGTTCCTGCTGACCTTCGCCCGCATCCGGGCCCTTCGCATCGTCCGGCTTGGCGGGCTCGAATGTCCGTTTCGCCTGCTTGTCTCCACCCGCCGACGGATCACCGCGCTGCGCACCATCCTCGGGCCGCGCCGGCTCCCGTTGCCCCTTCGCACCCTCACGGCCCCGCGACTTCGCACCCTGATCCCGCGATTCTCCCTTCTGCTCGCTGGCATCGTTACCGCTCTTCTCACCCGCGCGGTCCTTCGACGGCTGGTTCTCTCTCCCCCCGCCGACCGATGGATATTGCGGAGCATCGCTCTTTACCGCAGACTGCCCTGCCTCCGGCTTGCGGTCGTCCGGCTTCGTCGCATCCCTTTCACTGTTGGTCGAGGCGGCGTTCGGCTTGGTCGGCTCACCCGACGCAGGCTTCACCGGCTCGCGCATCTCCTTGGCCGCCTGCTCCAACGCCTCACCGAGAGACGGCTCACGCGCCCGCTGCGCGGCGTGCTCCCCATCCAGCGACTCCGCAGGCTTGTTCGGCCCTTCCGCACCTTCCTTCGCCTGCTCCTTCGGCGCGCCGGCCGCGGCGTCGCGTCCCGGCGACTTTGCTTCGCTCCGCTTCTCGGTCACAGCATCCGACTGCGTCGCGCGTGTTGTTGCAGCCTTGCCGTTCGTCTCGCCCGTCTTGCTCGGTGGTTCCTGCCCGCTCGGCGGGCTTGCTTCTCCGGCTCCGCTCGCCCGCTCTCCCGACTGGGCAGCGCTTGGACCGCCCGGCGCGCGCGCCGCCGCCTCTCGCTTCTTCGCCGCCTCAGCCATCCGCGACAGTTCATTCGCCACCAACTCGCGGTCCGCCGCGCTCATTCCCTGCATCGCCTTTGCCAGCGCGTCCGTCGCCGCCTTCGCAGCCTCCACATCCCCGCGCTCCATCGCACGAACCAGCGCCGAAGGCTCGCCCCGCCCGTCCGCGTCGCGTCCGGCGTTCGCCGCCGCCGCGGCCTCGCGGAGCCGGTCTCGCGCATCCTCCACGCGTGTACGCTCGCTCTCGGCCCGCTCGCGCAGTTCACCCGCTGCTGTGGCCGTCGCGTTTGCCGCCGCGCTCTGCGCCCGCGGCACATCCGTCTGCCCGCCGCTGAGTTCCCGCTCGATCTCCTCCAACCGTGCCGCCGCGCGCTCGAGCGCAGGGTCGGCCCCGCGCGTGCCGGTGTTCGCCCCATCCGCCCCGTTCGCCGCCGCAACCGGCCGCACGGCCTCGCGCACCCTTGCGATCTCCGCCGCGGCCTCGCGTCGCTCGCGCGGGGTCGATGCCAGCG
>FRDC01000780.1_pt1 | contig 82259 bp, 85 predicted proteins | sample 1106171 | NCBI WGS metagenome assembly FRDC01 (sample SAMEA3930566, study PRJEB13176) | freshwater metagenome | biome: Drinking water system; feature: drinking water; material: water | place: Singapore | collected 2014-12-20 | reverse complement strand
AAGATTGCAGATTATAGGCCGATATGGATGGCTTTTCAAGCCGGTTTTAATGCTATATCCGCCCGCATTTTGGGAAACCCGCTCTTGAATTCAACGCCGAAACCTCTTATATGCTTATAACCGCCCGCAATAAACGGCGGATCGATATAATAATTTATATATTTCAATATTTTAGGAGAATGTTATGGCACGTGTCATCGGGATTGATTTGGGGACCACCAATTCTTGCGTGGCGATTATGGAAGGCAAAAACGCCAAGGTTATTATCAATGCCGAAGGCGCCAATACCACCCCGTCGCAAGTGGCGTTCATGGAATCCGGCGAACGGCTGGTCGGCCAGGCCGCCAAACGCCAAGCCATCACCAATCCGGAAAATACTTTTTATGCGGTGAAACGTTTGGTCGGCCGCAAATACGACGACCCGGTGGTGAAAAAGGATTTGTCGGTGACGCCGTATAAAATCATCAAGGGCGATAACGGCGATGCCTGGGTCGAATCGCGCGGCAAAAAATACGCGCCGCAGCAAATTTCCGCCTTCGTTTTGCAAAAAATGAAGGAAACTGCCGAAAGTTATTTGGGCGAAAAGGTTACCGAGGCGGTGATCACCGTTCCCGCCTATTTCAACGACGCGCAGCGCCAGGCGACGCGCGATGCCGGGAAAATCGCAGGTCTTGAGGTGTTGCGTATTATCAATGAACCGACTGCCGCGGCGCTGGCCTATGGCATGGACAAGAAAAATTCCGGCACCATCGCGGTTTACGATTTAGGCGGCGGCACATTCGACGTTTCGATCCTGGAAATCGGCGACGGCGTGTTCGAAGTCAAATCGACCAACGGCGACACATTTTTAGGCGGCGAGGATTTCGACCGCCGCATCATCGATTTCTTGGCGGATCAATTCAAAAAGGATCAAGGCATCGATCTTCGCACCGACAAATTGGCCTTGCAGCGCTTGAAAGAAGCGGCGGAGAAAGCCAAGATCGAACTGTCTTCCGCGACCGAAACCGAAGTCAATTTGCCCTATATCACCGCCGACGCATCGGGGCCGAAACACTTGTCGCTTAAAATAACCCGCGCGAAATTGGAATCCTTGGTCGAAGATTTGATCGAAAAAACCATGGAGCCCTGCCGCAAGGCGCTTAAGGACGCCGGCATGGCCGCATCCGAAGTCGATGAAGTGATCCTGGTCGGCGGCATGACGCGCATGCCGCGCGTGATCGAAGCCGTGAAAAAACTGTTCGGCAAAGACCCGCATCGCGGCGTCAATCCCGACGAAGTCGTCGCCGTCGGTGCTGCGATCCAAGCGGCGGTGTTAAAGGGCGAGGTCAAGGATGTGTTGTTGCTTGATGTAACGCCATTGTCGCTTGGCATCGAAACTTTGGGCGGCGTGTTCACCCGCTTGATCGAACGCAATACCACGATCCCAACCAAAAAATCGCAAAGTTTTTCAACCGCCGAAGACAATCAAACCGCCGTGACCATCCGCGTGTTCCAGGGCGAACGCGAAATGGCCGCCGATAACAAATTGCTGGGCCAGTTTGATTTGATGGGCATCCCACCCGCGCCGCGCGGCGTGCCGCAAATCGAAGTGACATTCGACATCGATGCGAACGGCATCGTGCATGTATCGGCCAAGGACAAGGCCACCGGCAAGGAACAGCAAATTAAAATCCAGGCGAGCGGCGGTCTGTCCGACACCGATATCAAGAAAATGGTCGAAGACGCCAAAGAACACGAGGCTGATGATAAAAAGCGCCGCGCCTTGGCGGAGGCGCGCAACCAAGCCGAAGCCATGCTGCACAGCGCCGAGAAATCGTTAAAAGAATTCGGCGACAAGGTGGCGGAGGCGGAAAAAACCGCCATCGAAGACGCGATCGCGCATTTGAAATCGGTCAAGGACGGCGACGATCCAACCGCGATTACGGCTGCGACCGATAAATTGGCGCAAGTATCCATGAAATTGGGCGAGGCGATGTACAAGGCGCAGCAAGAATCCGCAACAGCCAGCGGCGACGCCGCATCGGCATCCGCGGATGCAGACGCCAAACCGTCGGCGGATGACAAGGTCGTCGATGCCGAATTTTCCGAAGTAGACGAGAAGAAATAACGGTGACCGGTGACCGGTGACAGTGAAGAGTGTATAATATTATTAACACCGATCACTGTCACTGCTCACCGTCACGGACATCGATATGGCTAAAACCGATTACTACCAACTCCTGGGAGTCGAGCGCAACGCGGATGGCGATGCGATCAAATCGGCTTTCCGCAAAAAAGCCATGGAGTATCATCCCGACCGCAATCCCGGCAACAAGCAAGCCGAAGCCAAATTCAAGGAATTGAACGAAGCCTATCAAGTGCTTTCGGATGAACAAAAACGCGCCGCCTATGACCGCTATGGCCATGCCGCGTTTGAACAGGGCGGCGGGTTCGGTGGTGCCGGCGGGTTTGGCGATTTCAATTTCTCGTCGTCATTTGCCGATATTTTCGAAGAAATGTTCGGCGACTTTATGGGCGGGCGCGGCCAGGGCGGGCGCGGCGCGACCGGGCGCGGCGCCGATATGCGTTACAATATGGAAATTTCATTGTTCGAGGCATTCGCCGGAAAGGAAGCGCAAATCCGCGTGCCGGGATCGATGCCATGCGGCGATTGCAACGGCAATGGATCGGCAGACGGCGAGGCGCCCAAAACCTGCGGCCATTGCCAAGGATCGGGAAAAACCCGCGCGCAACAGGGATTTTTTATGGTCGAACGCACCTGCCAAGTGTGCAACGGCCATGGCCAGGTGATTAAAAAAGCCTGCAAAGCTTGCGGAGGCAGCGGTCGCGCGCGCAAGGAAAAAAATCTTTCGGTCAATATCCCGCCCGGCGTCGAAGACGGCACGCGCATCCGCCTTTCCGGCGAGGGCGAAAGCGGGTTTCGCGGCGGCGGCAACGGCGATCTGTATATATTCATTTCGGTCCAGCCGCATCGCTATTTCAAGCGCGAAGGCGGGAATATTTTCATCCAAGTGCCGGTGCCGATGACGCTTGCGGCGCTTGGCGGCAAGGTTGAAATCCCATCGATCGACGGCAAAATTCACGAATTGCAAATCCCCGCCGGCACGCAGTTTGGCCAGCAATTCCGGCTTAAATCCCAAGGCATGAGCATGATGCAATCCAAATCGCGCGGCGACATGTTCGTTGAAATTCGCATCGAAACCCCGGTAGGTCTTAACAAGGCGCAACAAAAACTATTGCGTGAATTTGAACAATCGCTGGATGTAAAATCCACCCCCGAAACCGCGCGTTTTTCTGAACAAATGCAAGAATTTATCGATCAGGGGTAAATTACTTCAATTTTTCACGTCTAACGCGCGCACCGGTAATTTGCTGAAGTTTATAACCGATGGAATTAAGATATCCATTTATATCTTTAAAACCAGAAACGGCGGCGCAAGGTGACAGGTAATCTTGCCAAAAATCGCCATTTTTCATACGTCTGATCCCGTGTAATAATACGCGGGCGGTAAGACCCTTGTATCGTTTTAGAACCGCGTCAAATGCACGAAGCGCCTCTTGGTTTGACACTAGATTTCCCCCGATACGCAATTCAAGTGAAGCATTGGCAGTCATCGGTCGATTGGTTTCCAGAAAATGAAATGCAGCCATGGCGAGCATTAAGCGATTATTTTCCTCTCGGCCACTTAACACCGGCATTGTCTCTAGATGCAAAATTCCCGCATATGAATTCACCTTACCCGCGCCCAATGAAATATTTACCTTACCTGGCACTGCCTGAGGTTTTTCAGTTGCGGGATCTGCTACAGCTTTTGTCATATCTAGCCTCCTTTAAATTTTAATTATGTGAATTAGTGGGTGCAAATTTGCAGGAGCTAATATAAAATCTTTTGATATTCGTTGCAATACCAAAATATTAATCTATTGCGGGAAAATACTATAAATATATGAAATCAAATAAAATAACCATTTTAGGCGCGCCTGGACGCATGGGGAAATTGCTGCTTGCCGAGGTTGCCAACAACAATTGCTGCCGGTTGGCCGCTGCGGCCTCTCGCGGCGATGACGCAAAATCCGCCATGCAAAACGCCGATGTGGCGATCGATTTCACCACGCCCGATGCAAGTGTGGCGCACGCCGAACTTGCCGCCGCGCTATCCAAACCCTTGGTGATTGGCACAACCGGATTATGCGATGCGCAAATGCAAATCTTGCATCGCGCCGCCGCCAAGGCGCCGATTTTCTACGCGCGCAATTTCTCGTTGGGGATTTTCGTGTTGCAAGATTTGGTTTCCCGCGCCGCCCAATATTTGCCCGCCGATTATCACATCGAAATTACCGAAACGCATCACACGCGGAAAAAAGACGCGCCGTCCGGCACTGCGTTGATTTTGGCCGAAGCAATCCGGGCGGCGCGTCCATCGGCAAATCCCGATATCCAATCGCACCGAGAGGGCGATGTGATCGGCGATCATTTTGTGAATCTCGGGAATTCTTCTGAATCGTTGACGCTTGGTCATCGCGCGCTTGACCGCCGCGTATTCGCCGAAGGCGCGGTGCAGGCGGCGCTGTGGCTGGTTGGACAAAACCCGGGATTTTATGGGATGAAGGATCTTATATCGGGAATGGGGAATGGGGAATAGGGAATCGAGAATGAAAATTCTTAACATGTCTTCGACCCAGATCGATCGATTCTTTTCAATTTTACAAAATTCCAACCCGAACCCAAAAACCGAATTGCGATACACCAATGTTTTTACGCTGTTGGTCGCGGTGGTGTTATCGGCGCAGGCGACCGATGTCGGCGTGAACAAAGCCACCGAAAAATTATTCGCAATTGCCGACACACCGCAGAAAATTTTGGCCATGGGGGAGAAAACATTAAAATCGTATATTAACAGCATCGGGCTTTATAACGCCAAGGCCAAAAACATCATCGCGCTGTCGCAGATGCTGATCGACGAATTCAGCGGCGTTGTGCCATCAGCCCGCGAGGATTTGGAAAAATTGCCCGGCGTTGGGCGCAAAACCGCCAATGTGATTTTAAATGTTTTTTTCGGCATGCCGACGCTTGCGGTCGATACGCATATTTTCCGCGTTTCAAACCGCACCGGATTGGCGCCGGGAAAAAACCCGCTGGCGGTGGAATTGAATTTGGAAAAACGCGTGCCGGAGAAATTCAAACGCCACGCGCATCATTGGATTATTCTGCACGGGCGCTATGTCTGCAAGGCGCGAAAACCGCTATGCAACGCATGTCCGGTGCGCGATTTTTGCCGCTATCCGGATAAAGCCTGATTATGCGCCTAAGCGCGTTGCTGTTGCCGCAGACGCCGTGTTGCCGCGGCGATATGCTTGGGCGAGATGATGATGTTGGGCGGTTCCGCGGCCATTTGCGACGGGTAATGAAGTTTTTGCTGCGGGCGGGGATTTTGCGGTCGGTCTACAAACAACAGCTTGATATTTTTTTCGACATAACGCCCCGTATCCACGCCCAATACGCAACCGATAACCGAACCGACAAATCCAATCATCAGCACCAATTTCATATTGGGAATATTTTGCGATAGCTCACGAAAGGAATCATAAATAAAATCGATGATATTCGTTTTTTTTGAACCGAGACCGGGATTTTTGAGGATAGAAAAAGAACAATACGCCAAGCCGCCACCGACACAAACGGCGCCAAGCGCACCAAAAGCCGCGGCAATTACCGATGCGCCGGCGATCCATCCGATCACACCACCGGCCAATAAACTTGCGGCCGATAGGCATAACGCCTTTTTCGCGAATGAATTGGGTGGTGATGATGGCAAATCAAAAATTCTGGTAAGGCGCGCCATGGAATTTCGTGGCTCGCAATGTTAAAACCCGCTGCCGGATGCGGCGGCCGGGTTGGTGCCATAGAGATTGTTATAAGTGCCGCTGGATGCGGATGCCGCGCGGTTGGCCGGGCGGGGCTGCGCGGTTGCGGGCGTTGCCGGGCGCGCGGCGGCGGCGTTCGACGATAGCGATTGAATTTCGCCGTTTAATTCGCCGCCGACATCGACTTGCAAATGGCCATAGCGCACCGATCCGATCACGCGGCCGCCGTTCATCACGTGCAATTTTCCGCGCACCACCAAATTGCCTTCGTAAACGCCGGCGATAATGGCGTTGTCGATCTCGGCATTGCCTTTGAACAAACCTTCGGCGGCGATTTCGATTTGCTTGCAATCTTTCAATGCGGCTTGAACATTGCCTTCGACTACCAATACGTCGCAGGTGGAAATTTCGCCATTTAAGGTGATGTCCGGCCCGACCACCAAACGCCGCCCGTCGCCCGCCGATTCTTGGCGTGTGTGCAAACGCGATACCGTCTGATTTTGCGGCGGCTGCGCGTTCGACGGCGGTGGCGCGAAATTGCCGGAACTGAAAATGTTTGGATTGACATTCGCCATTGGCGATTGCGGATTTTGCGATGTCGCGGATTGCGTATAAACCGGTTGCGGCGGGGTCATGGTGGTTGTGGTCATTGGCGCCTCTTTTGCGGTTGCGGTTGGCGGGATGTTTTTCTGCTCGAAACTGTGTTCCGAAAGCTTAGGAAAAAAACTATCCGCTGGCAAACGATTTGCATCGGGCTTTTCCAGTTGTTCACCGCCAAAATTGCCTTGGGCAAAATGCGCTTTTTCCGGCGGAGTTTGCAAAAACCCGCCTTGTTCGTTTTTAATGTCTTGCCGTTTTAAGATCATCGCTCGATCCTTTATACCGCGTTGCAGCCTTGTTAAATCGAATCACCGCACGAAAACTCTTCCCGCCAATGATCGTTTTATGCGGCCTGCCCTGTTTTTTTATAATTTCGGGGGATATTGCCTTAAAAAGATACAGATGTAAATAGAAAAAAACCTGGTCATTGAGGGGTTTAGATTTGGGTCTGGGGCGAAATTGTTTTATGCTGGAAACCGAAATCGGCAAATCTTTGCATCGGGAGAAGGTAATAAAATGACAAAAAACCACGACGTCTTGGGGATTGGCAATGCGATTGTCGATGTTCTAGCACAAGTGCCGGAGGAGTTTATTGCCCGGCACAATATGCGCAAGGCATCGATGACTCTCATTGCCCAAGAAGAAGCCGAGACGATTTATCAATCTCTCGCAACCCCCAAAACCATTGCCGGCGGCGCGGTGGCGAATTCGATGGTCGGCATTTCGATGCTGGGCGGGCGGGCGGCGTATATTGGCAAGACCGCCGCCGATCCACTGGGCGATATATTTGCCGGCGACATGAAAAAAATCGGCGTGCATTTTAAAACCAAGCCGCTGTCATCCGGACAATCGACGGCGCGATCGATGATTGTGGTAACGCCGGATGGGCAACGCACCATGAACACGTATTTGGGCGCGGCGTTGTTTTTGGAACAGTCGGATATCGATGCGGCGGTGATTCAAAATTCTAAAATCGTATTTATCGAAGGATATTTGTGGGACACGCCGCATCTGCGGCCGCATTTGGAGTTGGCCGCAAAATTATGCGCGGCGCATGGTACAAAACTGGCATTTACGTTGTCCGACGCCTGGCTGATCGACCGGCACCGCGACGATATGCGGAAATTCGTCCGTGATTATGTCGATATTTTATTTTCGAATGAATTGGAAATCACCTCGTTCTATCAAACCGCAGATTTGGACGAGGCCATGATTCACCTGCGCAAAGATTGCGAGATCGGCATTATCACCCAAAGCGAGAATGGATCGAAAATCGTCCATCGCGACGGGGTCATAGATATTGCCGCGGTAGAAACCAAGGTCGTCGATACGACAGGCGCGGGCGATCTGTACGCCGGCGGGTTTTTGTTCGGCGTATCGCAGGGCATGCCGCTTGAGCGATGCGGGAAGATCGCGTCAATCTGCGCCGCCGAGGCGATATCGCATTTGGGCGCGCGGCCGATTGCGGATTTAAAGGCCTTGGTGGGCGTATGATAGGGTCGCTGCGCGATAAAAATTTACCGATTGTGTTTTATTTGGGTTTTGCCAGCGGCTTGCCGCTGCTGTTGACGCTATCGACGCTTTCAGCCTGGCTTAAAGAAAGCGGCGTCGATATCCGTTCGATCGGGCTGTTCGCGCTGGTCGGATTGCCATATAGCCTGAAATTTCTTTGGGCGCCGTTCAAAGACGCGTTTGATGCGCCGATATTGTCGCGATTCGTCGGACGCCGTCTGGGCTGGCTCGCTTTAACGCAAATCATGCTGGCGGGTTTGTTGTGGTGGATCGGATTTTATAATCCGTCCGACGATGCGTGGATGATCGCCGCCTTGTGTTTTTTAATCGCTTTCGCCTCCGCAAGCCAAGATATTGTCAGTGATGCGTACCGCATCGAATTGCAGCGCCAGGAAAACCTAGCCGCCGGGGCCGCGGTGCAGTCCTTGGGATACCGGATCGGCATGCTGGTTGCCGGTGCCGGATCGTTGTATTTGGCAACCGATTTTTCATGGGGCGTGGTGTATCAAATCATGGGTGCGGTGATGGCCGGTTGCGCCATCATATGCCTATTCTGCCCCCGTCCCGACGAGGACAAATATTCCGGCGACGCCGAGATTTTAAATCTTTCTGCGCGGATTGTGGCGCCATTTTTGGATTTTATAAAACGCCAGGACTGGCCGTGGATTATGGCATTCGTGCTGCTTTACAAATTATGCGATTCTTTGGCCACGTCGCTTGCGACCCCGTTTTATTTGGATATGGGATTCAGCAAAATCGAAATCGCCAACATCACCAAGGTATTCGGCATGATCGCATTCATCGCCGGCGGTTTTATCGGCGCAGAAATCGTGCGCCGGGTTGGGATTATGCGCGGGCTTTGGATATGCGGGATATGGCAAATGCTGGCGGTATTTTTATTCGCGATCCAAGCGGTGGTCGGGCATGATTTGTGGATGCTGACCTTGACCATCGGCGGCGAGAATGTCACAAGCGGCATGGGTTCGGCGGCGTTTGTCGCCTATCTTTCGGCGCTGTGCAATTTGCGCTATACCGCGACGCAATTCGCGCTTTTGACATCATTGATGGCGGTTGGCCGCACGGTGTTGTCGGCCGGAACCGGATTTATCGTAGCAGCCGTCGGCTGGCCGCTGTTTTACATTTTCGCGGCGTTTTCGGCGATTCCGGGTTTGGTTATTTTAAGGTATTTGATGCGCAGATCGCAGGTTTGATATTTCGGATTTACGCCAGATCGGTTGCATCCATCGAATATCCGGCGGAACGAACGGTGCGGATCACATCTTCGCAACCTTGAATGTTAATCGCCTTGCGCAGACGGCGAATGTGGACGTCGACGGTGCGCGCTTCGACATAGACGTTTTGCCCCCACACAGCGTCTAACAATTGCTCGCGGCTGAATACGCGCTGCGGGTTTTCCATAAAATGCCGCAACAGACGAAATTCGGTCGGGCCCAGATGCACGTCCTTGCCGGCGCGTTTGACGCGGAATGTGCTGGTATCCAACACGATATCCCGGAAATTCAACGTCTCGGCGTCGCTGGCCGGATTGGCGCGGCGCAAAACCGCGCGGATGCGGGCGATAACCTCGACCGGGGAAAATGGCTTGGTGATATAATCGTCCGCGCCGGAATTGAGGCCGCGCAATTTATCGGCTTCTTCGCCTTTGGCGGTAATGATGATGATTGGAATGGATCGATATTCCTGTTCGCGCCGCAATTGGCGGCATACTTCTATGCCGGGGATCAAGGGCAGCATCCAATCCAATAAAATAAGATCGGGCTTGCGTTCTTTTACTTGGATCAACGCTTCTTCGCCGTCATGCGCCAAGGACACGGAGAACCCTTCTTGTTCCAAATTGTATTTCAGCAATGTGGAAATGGCCTGGTCGTCTTCGACTACAAGTATGGATGATTTCATGATACTTTCTTGGTAAGCGTAATGTCGGAATTTACATTGATATTCGCTGGCGGGTCAAGCGCCGACTCGCCGCCGTCGAATTTGCTGGTGGTATCGTAAACCGGCCGTTCATCGGCGATGCGGCTGCCCATCGTCCAGAAATGCAGCAGTTCCGCGATATTGCTGATATGGTCGCCGATTCTTTCCAAATTGCGGGCGATAAACAACAAATGCGTTGCGGTGACAAAATGGCCGGGTTGCGTGGACGCGCCTTGGATGATATCCGCATAAATGGTGTTGTAATAAGCGTCGATTTGCGCGTCCCCATGCCAGACTTGCAAGGCCAAATCCAAATCATTGCGGCTGATCGCATTGATGACTTGGATCAAGGATTTAAGCGCGATTTGACCCATGCGCTGCAAGCCGATTTGCGCCGCTGGAAGAACGTCGCGCTCATATACGCTGGCGCGCAAGGTAATGTTTTTGGCGTAATCGCCGATTCTTTCCAGATGCAAGCCGATTTTCACAGCAGCGATAATCCCGCGATTGTCGCGGGGATTGTCGATCCCGTTCGATAGAATGGCAAGGCAGCGATCGTTCAAATTAAAATCCATTCGATCGAGACGACGGTCGGCGGCGGCGACTTTCTTGGTCAATTCGTCGTCATAGCGCATCAGCACGTCTAAAACCGTGGACAGCTCCATTTCCGCCAATCCGCCCATTTGTGACAAGATTGGTAAAACGCTATTATCTAAATTGATAGTGTTAGACATTTTCGAAAACCCTCTTTTTTATTGTACAGGGCACTATAATCCGGGTTCTTTTCAGAATTATGACGATCGGCGAAAGGAAATAACCCTGATTGAAGTGCCTAACAACTAAATGGTTTGAACAATGGGCAAATAGATAAGGAACTTGCTGCCGATGTTTTCTTGGCTTTCGATCACCATTGCGCCGCGGTGGCGATTTAATATGTGTTTAACGATCGCAAGTCCAAGGCCAGTACCGCCGACTTGGCGCGATCGCGCCTTGTCGACGCGGTAGAACCGTTCGGTTAGGCGGGGAATATGGCGGGCTGGGATGCCGATGCCTTGATCCTCGACGGTTATTAATAATGCCGGTTGGTCTGGGCTTGGGAATAAGGGCGGCAGCAGATCGGTTTTTGTAGCGGTGATGGTAATCGGGGTTTTGGCGTAGCCATAGCGGACGGCGTTGGTGACAAGATTCGAGAAGACCTGAAACAGCTCGTCCGCATCGCCGCGGATCGGCGGCAGGTTGTCGTCGCAGCGGATTTCGATGCGCATGGATTTCTCCGCTACCTGCATTTGCAAAGCCAAAGCGATGTTGTTCAAGATCGGTTCGATTTCAACCAAATCGTCGGGCAAGTGATGTTCGCGCATTTCGATCCGTGAGAGGGAGAGCAGATCATCCACCAGCCGCGCCATGTTCTTGGCCTGGGTTTCCATGATTTTCAAGAAATTCTTTTGCGCGGCGAGGTCGTTGCTTGCAGGGCCGAGCAGCGTTTCAACGAAACCGATCAAGCTTGCAAGCGGGGTACGCATTTCATGGCTGACATTGGCGACGAAATCGGCGCGCATTTGTTCGGTGCGCTTGATCGCGGTAATGTCGATCAACGACAATAATAAAGCCGGCTTGTGTTCGGCGATCGCAAATGCGCGCAGCGGAATCGCCTTGGTGCGCGCTTGGAAAACGCGCTCGACCGGCAATGGGAATTTGAATTCAATGCTATGTTCGCCGCCGTCGGATAGCGCGGCTTGGCAAGCGGACAGCAATTCCGGATCGCGGAACAGGGTGGTTATGGTTTTTCCGATCAGCAGATCAGGGAACATTCTGCGGGCGCTATCGTTGGCGCGGATGATGTGCAAATCGCCGTCCAAGACCATGACCGGTTCTGGCAAACTTTCCAGCAGATCGGTTTGCGATTGCTGCAACTCCTTCATGGCTTGCGTTGTTGCGCGCGCGTCGTCTTGCAATTGCGACAATGTGGCAATGACGCTTTCAGCCGCTTCTTCCAAACTCATATCGCGGCGAAGTTTCGGGATGCGATCCAATAATTTCAATTCGATTGCCATGGACAGAATCTTCTCGCGCACTTTCAACCAAGGACGAATCAAATATAGCCCTTGCACCGCAAGCAAGCCGATTACCAGCATGAACAAGCGACCGCAAGATTGCCAACCATCGCCGCAATTGTCGGCTTGCCATATCCCAAGCATAAAAATTACCCCAATGGCCGCGAATGTGATCGGGCTTATGCGGTTGATATATTTGCTGAATTTACTTAAATCGAATTGAGACATGGGGCGGGCTGAAATGACTATTAAAATTAGTTTACCGAAAGCCACAGGCGGGTATATATAATGTGTGCGCTAAATATAAGCAGGGTTTTCACAAAATCACAATATAGAACGACGATAGATTATGGCCGAGGCATTGCAATTATTCCCCAACCCGACCAAACCTGCCGATAATGCGGATGCGCCGACTCCGCTGATGGCGCAGTATTTGGCGATTAAGGCGGATTATGCGGAATATTTGCTGTTTTTCCGCTTGGGCGATTTTTATGAGTTGTTTTTCGATGACGCGGTTCTGGCATCTGCCGCGCTTGACATCGCGCTTACAAAGCGCGGTAAACATTTGGGCGCGGACATACCGATGTGCGGCGTGCCATGGCATCAATCCGAAGTATATCTGTCGCGTTTGATACGCCGCGGCTACCGAGTCGCGATTTGCGAACAAACCGAATCGGCGCAACCCGCCAAAAGCGGTAAAGCGTTAATCGAGCGGCAAGTGGTGCGGGTGATTACCCCCGGCACGGTGACGGAAGACAATTTGCTTGACGCGCGGCGCAACAATTTTATTGCCGCGATCGCGGAACAAGACGGCGGCTATGCGGCGGCTTGGGCGGATATTTCAACTGGTCGGTTTTTCATCCGCGATTTGACCAAATCCGAGCTGGCGAACGTGATCGCGCATATCAATCCCGCTGAAATAATTCTACCCGACAAGATTCGCGCTGATGTAAACGCAGAAGCGGCGCTGTCGCCGCTTTCAGGGATTGCGCGGTGGCAAAGCAATAGCCGGTTCTCGGCCGCGAATGCAAAAGACAAGCTTGCGGCGATATATGAAGTGAGAACTTTGGATGGTCTCGGCGAATTTACGCCAGCATCGATTTCGGCGGCGGGCGCCTTGATCGATTACATCGCCTTGACGCAAAAATCGGCATTGCGATTGTCGCGTCCGATTTGGCAAAATCCGCATGAATATTTACAAATCGATGCGGCGACGGCGCGCAATTTGGAATTGCGGAAAAAAATGAACGGCGAATATGCCGGATCGTTGCTATCGGCGATCGACCGCACCGTCACATCCGCCGGTGCGCGATTGATGGAACAAACGCTTGCTTTGCCGCTATGCGATATTGCCGCTATCAATGGCCGTTTGGATGCGGTGGAGTTCTTTTTAGCCGATGTTGAGTTGCGCCAAAACTTGCGTAGAATTTTGACGGAAGTTCCGGATTTTGAGCGCGCCATGACCCGCATCGCGTTGGATCGCGGCAACCCACGGGATTTGGCGTCGATACGCGACGGGCTTGATGCGGCGGCGCGATTGTCGGATTTGTTTAGAATGGGGACAATCAACGGTTTGATTCGGCAATCGGTCGATGATTTGAATTTGCACGCGCCGCTTGTTCGGAATTTAGAACGCGCATTGGCGGATCAATTGCCGCATTTCTTGCGCGATGGGGATTTTATCGCGGCGGGTTATTCGGCGGAATTGGATGAATTGCGCATGTTGCGCGATGAAAGCCGGCGGCTGATCGCGAATTTGGAAAGCGGCTATGCGCGCGATACCAAAATCCCGAATTTAAAAATTCGGCATAATAATATTTTGGGATATTTTATCGAAATTTCGCCGAAATTCGCCGACCGCATGGGGACGATGTTTGCCCACCGGCAATCGCTTGCGACTGCGGTGCGCTATACCACGCCGGAATTGGCGGAGATGGAGCAGAAACTATCCAAGGCCGCGGCTACGGCATTGGCGATGGAAATCGAAATTTTCAATCGCCTGGTGTTGGATGTGAAATCGGCATCTGCCGCAATCGCCAAAACCGCCGCCGCGATCGCGCAATTGGATTTGTCGTCGGCATTGGCGCAATTGGCGGCGGATGAAAATTATGTCCGGCCGGAATTGCACGATGGATTGGATATCGTTATTGCCGGCGGGCGGCATCCGGTCGTTGAACAGCATTTGCGCAAATCGCAACAGAAATTCATCGCCAATGATTGCCGCCTTTTGCCGTCCGATGGCCGGATGATCATTATGACCGGCCCCAATATGGCCGGGAAAAGCACCTATTTGCGTCAAGCCGCATTGATTGCGATTATGTCGCAAATCGGATGTTTTGTGCCGGCCACGCAATGCCGTATCGGCATCGCCGATAGGATTTTCAGCCGGGTGGGCGCCGCCGATGATTTGGCGCGCGGGCAATCGACATTTATGGTGGAAATGACCGAATCGGCGGCGATTTTGCATCAAGCGACCGCAAGGTCGCTCGTGATATTGGATGAAATCGGGCGGGGTACGGCGACGTTTGATGGGCTTTCGATCGCCTGGGCGATGCTTGAACATTTGCACGACCATGTGCAATGCCGCGGATTATTTGCAACGCATTACCATGAATTGACCGCGCTTGTTACAACGCATCCCGGTCTTGTGGCGATGACAATGAAAGTCAAGGAATGGAACGGCGATATCGTATTTTTGCACGAAGTGATCACGGGCGCTGCCGAGCGGTCATACGGCATCCATGTCGCGAAAATCGCCGGTATCCCGCATGCGGTGATCGCCCGGGCGCGGCAAATATTGGCGGAATTGGAATCGACCGATCACAACACCTCAGAACTACATCATCTGCCGAAACAGGCGGCAATGGAAATACCAAAAGATATTGATCTGATTATGAACCAATTAAAACAAATCAATCCCGACGAAATCTCGCCCAAATCTGCCTGGGATATGTTACACCAATTGTCGGAATTGGCACGGAAAACATCGTAATGTCCCTTTGGCGCAATGTATTCACGGTTGGCGGATTGACGTTTTTGTCCCGGATTTTGGGGTTGATGCGCGATATCGTCACGGCCGCCTATTTGGGCGCGGGGCCGTTGGCGGATGCGGTGTTCGTCGCCTTTCGCCTGCCCAATTTATTCCGCAGCCTGTTTGCCGAAGGCGCGTTTTCGATCGCCTTCGTTCCGAAATTTACCGAAATTCTATCGCGGCGCGGACGGGATAGCGCCTATTTATTCGCCGAACAGGCGCTCGCGCTATTGACCGCAAGCGTTTTATTGCTGGTCATCGCCGGCGAAATTTTCATGCCCTGGGTGATGCGGGTGATTGCGCCCGGATTTTCCGATAATGCCGATCAATTCGCCGCGGTGGTGGAATTCGCGCGGATTACATTTCCGTATATTTTATTGATGTCGCTGGTCGCATTCCAAGGCGGCATTATGAACAGCTATGGCAAATTCTATGCCTTTGCCGCATCTCCCTGCATCATGAATGTGGTGATGATCATTTCCTTGTTCGTCCTTACGCCGGCATTGGGATCGGCGGGGTATGCCTTTGCCTGGGGAGTTTTGGCGTCAGGTTTCGCGCAATATGGCTGGATGGCTTATGCGATGCGCGCACAACAGGTGCATTTGCGTTGGCGGTGGCCGCAAATATCGCCCGAAGTCAAACAGATGCTGCGCGCGATCGCCCCTGCTGCGATTGGATCGGGCGCACTCCAAGTCAATATTTTAATCGGGGTCATGATCGGATCGTTTTTGCCGGATGGATCGATCTCTTATCTTTATTACGCCGATCGGGTCAATCAATTCCCCTTGGGCGTGGTGGGCATTGCCATCGGCACGGTTTTATTGCCGATGCTATCCAAATCAATTAGCGACAATAATTTGGTCGAGGCAACGCATCACCAAAATCGCGGCATCGAATTGGGATTATTACTGTCGGTTCCGGCCGCGTTGGCGTTGGTGGTGATACCCACATCGATTATCCATGTGCTGTTCGCGCGCGGCGCGTTCGACGCCGAAGTCACGCATCAGACCGCGAGCGCGCTTGCCGCTTTTGCGCTCGGGCTTCCGGCATATGTGTTGATCAAGGCGTTGTCGCCGGGATTTTTTGCGCGCGGCGATACCAAAACGCCAGTTGTGATCGCGTTTTGGTGTGTGGCGGTCAATACATTGTTGAATTTGTTATTGATCGGATTGTTGCAACATGTCGGTATCGCGCTTGGCACGACCATTGCGTCATGGATCAACGCGGTGTGGTTGGCGCGCGCGTTGCAAGCGCGCGGATTATGGCAACCCGACCGGCAATTGAAAACCCGCTGCGTGAGAATAATTTGCTCCGCCGCGATTATGGGCGTTTTGGTTTGGTGGTTGGAAAAACAACTGGCGGTGTATTTGGACGGCGGGTTTTTGATGGACGCCTTGGCGCTCGGTGTCTTGGTGATCGGCGGCATGGTTGTTTACGGGTTTTGCGCATTTGCATCAGGCGCGGTCAGCGTTCAAGAATTGCGCCAATTGCGGCTCAAGGCGTAGGGTTTTATCGCCTTAAATTTTTTTAATTGTTTTCCAGGGATTTGGCGATTATGAACAAAGACATGAAACGAATCTTATCGGGCGTACAGCCGACCGGCAATCTGCATTTGGGCAATTATTTGGGCGCTATCGCCAATTGGGTGCGGATGCAAGACGGCGCCGAATGTTATTTTTGCATTGTCGATTTGCACGCGATTACCATGCCGCAAGATCCCAAGGTGCTGCGCCAGGCGACGTTAGAGGTTGCGGCCGCCTATATCGCATGCGGGATCGATCCCAATAAAAGCGCGATTTTCGTGCAAAGCCATGTTTCGGCGCATGCGGAATTGGCGTGGGTTTTGTCTTGCCATGCACCCCTCGGCTGGCTTAATCGCATGACGCAGTTCAAGGAAAAATCCGGCAAGCACAAGGATCAAGCCGTGTTGGGGCTTTATGCCTATCCGGTGTTGATGGCGGCGGATATTTTGTTGTACAAGCCAAGCCATGTGCCGGTCGGGGACGATCAAAAACAGCATCTGGAATTGGCGCGCGATTTGGCCGGTGCCTTTAACCGCCAATATGGCGTGGAATTTTTTCCATTGCCGGAACCTTATATTGTCGGCGCCGCTACCCGTGTGATGAGCCTCCGCGATGGCAGCAAAAAAATGAGCAAATCGGATGAATCCGATTACAGCCGGATCAATTTAACCGACGATGTGGACGCCATCCGCCTGAAAATCCAAAAGGCAAAAACCGATCCGCATCCGATGCCCGATTCCATTGACGCCATGAAAACCCGGCCAGAGGCGGAAAATCTGCTTTCCATCTATGCGGCCTTATCGGGCAAGCAAATAGAATTCGTCGTCGATGAGTTCGCCGGCAAGCAATTTTCGGAATTCAAACGCGCATTGGCGGATATGGCGATTCAAGTCGTAGCGCCCATCACCGCAAAAATGCGGGATTTGTTAATCCATAATAAAGACGGTTTGGCCGAAATCTTGCAGAATGGACAAGATAGGGCGAATGAGCGGGCAAGAAAAACCTTAAAGGAAGCATACGACATAATCGGCTTTTACCGGCCTTGATTTGTATAATAATTAGCAATAATTTGAATTAAATTTGCAATATTAGTTCCTTTTTGGATTCAATACTTGACAGTTAGTTAAGAGTTTGTTAATATCAAATTAAGATATTGTTAACGATTCTGGTTCTTCCGACCGCCAGCAACGTAAGATAAAGTAAAAAAACTAGAAAATAGGGTTCGACCCCAAAGAGCGGAAATAAAATTACAATATTCTGGCTTGGCATTATTGTTGGTCAAGCCTATATCAGGCAGAGTCTGAAACCGATCAGGAGAAACAAGGCTCATGTTTATACAAACCGAATCGACACCAAATCCGGCGACATTGAAATTCTTGCCCGATTCCGTGGTATTGGAAAACGGATCCGCCGATTATGCGAATGTGGATGCGGCTAAAACATCGCCTTTGGCCTCTCGGCTGTTTACGGTCAATGGCGTGAAAAGCGTATTTTTGGGGCATGACTTTATTAGCGTGAGCAAAATCGACGCGGCCGATTGGCAAGTTCTGAAACCGCAAATATTGGCGGCGATTATGGAACATATGACATCAGGTTTGCCGGTGGTGGACCAAGGATCAGAAATTCCGAAATTATCCGCCGACGATGTGGATGAAATATCGTCGCAAATTATAGAATTGATCGACACGCGCGTGCGCCCGGCTGTGGCCATGGATGGCGGCGATATCGTGTTCGACAGATTTGAAGATGGCGTCGTGTTCTTGCACCTGCGCGGTGCATGCGCCGGATGTCCAAGTTCGACGGCGACTTTGAAAATGGGAATAGAAAACATGCTTAAGCATTACGTTCCCGAAGTCACCGAGGTGCGCGCGGCGATGTAATCGCCTATCGTACCAAGGTAAAAACCAAAAGGGCGAGAGGGTAAAATGGCAAAAAGAATCAAAATTCAATCGGCGACCATGCGGAAATTGGAATCCAAGCTGGAACTGCTATTGCTGTGTTTCTTGTTGGGTTTCTGTTTGGCGATGCTGCAAAACAAACCGGTGAAATCCTGGTTGGCAAAACCCAACGATACGCCGGTTTTGCTTCAGGATATGGCCTTCCCGCCGCAAGCAAAGCAAACCGCCGGTATTGTGACCGTAACCAACCATGCGGATTTGGATCAAATGTTCGCCGCCAAAGATTACGATTTGGATCAGGTATATAGCGGCGCTGGCGCGGTTCCGCCGATTTTCCTAACCCGCTTGCCGGCCGATTTGCATTTGATCGCATCGACCGACGATAAAAAGGACATGTTTATCCGCGCGGTGTTGCCCTTGGTGTTGTTGGCCAACGATCAAATTTTGGATACCCGCGTGAAATTGATTCGCGCCTGGAATAAACAATTGTCAGGCAAAGCCCTGTCGGCGGCGGAATTGGATTTTATCGCCAGAACCGCCGAAGAATATGGCGTTGACGATCAAAATCTTGCCGTGCTGGTGAACCGCGTGGATATTATTCCGCCATCCCTCGCTTTGGCGCAAGCAGCGGAAGAAAGCGGCTGGGGAACGTCACGATTCGCACAATTGGGCAATGCGTTATTCGGTCAGCAAGTGCATTTTGCCGAAGGCGGCATGATGCCATTGGCGCGTGAAGCCGGCCGCACCCATGTGGTAAAATCCTACGAGAATCTTTATGGAACGGTTCTGTCGTATGGCCGTAATCTCAATACCCACAACGCCTATGAAGAATTCCGAAAAATTCGCGCCGAAGCAAGAATCAAGGGTCGCGCAATCAACAGCATGGATTTGGCCGAAGCCTTGACATCCTATTCCGAACGGCGCGCGGATTATGTGCGAACGATTAAAACCATCATCTCGGCGAATGATTTGCAAGATTTGGATTCTGCCCGCCTTTCCGTCGATGGAAGCTATTGGCGCGATCGCTTGATCTAATTGGTTTTCGATAAAACGATATAGCCCCGGCCTTGGCCGGGGTTTTTTATGGCACGATATATTGCGTTCCCCACCAATAGTATCTTCCAGCACCGTCACCAAGTGTACAATTGACACGCGCACGTCCGGGCGGCCAATCGGATAATAATGTCAATGACACCGTTTGATCGTTGATTTTGGTTTCAATCTTGCCCTGGTCGCTGGCATAACACCGCAAGGCATCGAGATCGATCGCCTCGCCGCCGATTTTTAAACGGATCGTCGGACGGGGATTATCCAATAACGCATTGGCGGGCTGTAAATCATATACCGGCAGCGGCAACGCCGCGATCAAGGTTTTGAACCTTTCGCCTGCGCCATAGCTTTCGTTCAAAGAAAACCGCGGCCAGGTAAATATATTGCCGGTTTGTTTTTCGTGCATCCCCGAATGTTGGCCGAACGCGGCTTTGAATTTGAACTGCTTAACGGCTTCAATCACCATGTCGCTATATTCCCCGTAGGGATAGGCGAATAAATCCGGCCGCACGCCCAATTCATCCTGCATCCGGTTTTCGGCGCCAATGATTTCTTGGGCGATTTGCTGCGCAGTCAATTGCGGCAAATGCGGATGCGATTTGGTATGGTTTCCGATCGTTACAAGCCCGCTATCGTGCAATTCCCGCAATTGATCCCATGTCATGTATCCGGCATTGTTCCGGTCGACATCATCGGTTGTGACAAACAGCGTAAAAGGAATTTTGCGCGCCCGCAGAATCGGCCAGGCGTTTTGATAGACTGATGCCGCGGCGTCGTCGATCGTGATTGCGACGGTGCGATCCGGGATTGCCGCGCCGCGTTTCGTGGCATCGACGATTTTCGGCAACGGCCAGACGCTATAGCCACCCTTTTGCAAGATGGACAAATGGGTTTCGAATTGTTCCATCTTGATATTGGTCGACGGATAGTTGTCTTCGCCAAAACGATGATACATGATGATTGCGGCATGGTCATCGGCGGCGTCTGCACCGGAGGCGGCAAACAGCAAGCCCATAACAAAAATCGCAAGAAATACAGCCCGCATCACTTTTATACTCTACTTGCCCCGATCGGCAGTTATGCGTAGTATAGCAGCGCAAGATCGCTTGCGTAAATTATTTATGGAGGTTTGCCATGTCCCACCCTGTCGCTACGGAGTCTTTGGACGTTCTATTCGCGTCCGCGCGTACATTCAGCGCCTGGCAGAAAAAACCGGTCGCGCCGGAGATTCTGCAAAAAATATACGATCAATGCAAATTTGGCCCCACATCCGCCAATTGTTCGCCGCTGCGGATTGTGTTTGTATCGTCTGACGCGGCGCGTCAGAAGCTAAAACCCTGTTTGGATGCCGGCAATGTGGATAAAACCATGTCGGCGCCAGTAACGGCCATATTCGCCTCTGATCAACAATTTTACGATCTTCTGCCAAGATTATTTCCGCATGCCGATGCGCGGTCGTGGTTTTTCGGCAATTCCACATTGATCGCAGATACCGCGTTCCGCAATTCAAGCTTGCAGGCGGCATATTTCATGATCGCCGCGCGCGGGATGGGTTTGGATTGCGGCCCGATGTCGGGGTTCGATAAAGCCAAATGCGACGCAGCATTTTTCCCCGATGGCCGTTTCAAATCGAATTTTTTGTGCAATTTGGGATATGGCGACGCTGCGACGTTGAAACCCCGCTTGCCGCGTTTGGATTTCAACCAAGCGTGCCGGATTGAATAACTCTGATGACGATTGTATTGGCGTTTGATGTAGGTGCCGGGTCATGCTCTGCGGCGTTGACGGAGAACGGGAAAGTTATCGGCGCAATGCAAGGCAGATACAATCGCGGAGATGGCGAACCGCTGGTTCGATTGATCGCGCGATTGATGCGCGAGTCGCAAATGACGTTGAATGCGGTGGATTGGATTGCGGTCAATGTGGGGCCCGGTTCGTTTACCGGAATTCGGGTGGCGATTGCCGCGGCCATGGGCATGGCGGCGCGGGATCGTAAAAATATTTTCGGCGTGCCCAGCCTTGGCGCGATCGCGGCTGGCATTCCGGAATCCGCGCGCCGCGATAAATGCATTTATGTCGCGATGCCATCAGGCAAGGGCGATTATCATGTTGCGATTTATGATCAGGATTTGCAGACCGTTTTGCCCCCAGAGCGGCAACAATCCTTGTCCATGCCGCGCGATATCGATGCCGGGCGAATTGTTTTTGCCGGCGGCGGGGCAATAGACGCACAAAAATATTTCAGCGGCGGGGATGTATATGCGGATGATTCGAACGCTGGCATTCTTTCTCCGGCGATTGCCGATTTTTGCGCGTCTAATTTAAAAATGGCGCATCGCTATCCGCCAAAGCCGATTTATTTGCGCGATGCCGATGTGACCTTGGCCAAGGGCTAAAACTTATGTTGGAAATCGCCCCGTTGCCGCCGGATCGCCGCGACAATTTCGCCGATCCGATATTTGCGATCATGCAAATCGCGTTGCCTGATAGCTGGAACTTGGCAACATTGCGGAATCTTTTATTACAGCCGACATGCGTCGGTTGTATTGCAAAGACGGATCGGATGATGATCGGTTTTTTATTGGCGCAGAAAGTCGATGACCAATTGGAAATCCTATCCTTTGCGGTTTTGCCGCAAAACCGCCGGCTGGGGATTGGCCGGGAAATGTTAGGTTGGCTCTTGCGATATGGCTGCGATACCGGCTGCAGGGAAATTTTTTTGGACGTTGCGGCGGATAATGCGGCGGCCATGGCCTTGTATCAATCCGGCGGATTTGCGATTTATGACCGCCGTCCGCAATACTATATCCGTAAAAAAGGCCGGATAGACGCTATTTTAATGAAGCGCAGCGTTTAGCTTGTGTTGTCCACATTATCCATCTAATATCGTCTTTGAATTGAAAAAAAACCGTCATAAAACTTTCTTATGATCGTGCTAAGCATGCAAAGCCGCACCGATCATGAGGATAGGAATGAAACATCTGATAAGCGCTGTGAATCGTATTGCTCCTCTTGAACCTATGCCTTTGGCGCACCCTCCGTCGCAATATTTCGGCAATTTGGAAGCGCGGCTGGCGATCGATGAATCGGAAATCCGCGCATCGCAGAAATTGCGCTATCGGATTTTTTACGACGATATGGGCGCAATTCCTACCCCGGATTTTTTGGCGCAGAAACGCGAGTTCGATAAATACGACGATATTTGCGACCATCTTTTAATTTTTGATCATAATCTTGGCCGTGGCGCGGATGCGGTGGTTGGCACCTATCGGTTGATTCGCCAAAACCCTTCCGAATCGGTTGGTGGGTTCTATTCCACCTCTGAATATGATATCGGAAAAATTTTAAACTTCCCCGGAAATTTATTGGAATTGGGGCGCTCTTGCGTGCATGAAAAATATCGCACCAGGCCGACTTTGCAATTGCTATGGCGTGGTATTGCGGCGTACGTGTTTCATCATAAAATCGATTTGCTGTTCGGTTGTGCCAGTTTTCCGGGCGGCAATATCAACCAACATGCCGAGGCGGTTTCCTATCTCTATCATTACCATCTGGCGCCGGAACATTTGCGGGTGCGGACTTTGCCGCATCTTTACGCCGACATGAACTTGATGCCGAAATCGGCGATCGACCCGCGCCGCGCGCTTTCGGCACTTCCGCCGTTGATCAAGGGGTATATGCGGCTTGGCGGATTTTTTGGCGATGGCGCCTTTATCGATCGGCAATTCAACTCGATCGACGTATTTGTGATCGTGCAAACCGATTTGATTACCGATAAATATTTCAAATATTATGAACGCACCGCGATCATGGATGACAAGGGCGATAGTGCATGAATCATATCCTGTCGGCGATTCGCATTTTGTTGGTTGGATGTTTGATAATTGTGTTAATGCCGTTTCAGGCGGCGGTTTTGCTGATATCGCCGAAAAAATTTTCGGTCATACCGATCTATTTTCACACTCTGATTTGCAGAATTCTTGGCATTGAGATTGAAACCCGCGGACGCATCAATAACACCGCGCCGACGATATTCATGTGCAATCACAGTTCGTATATGGATATTGTTTTGCTAAGCTCCTTATTGCCGGCGTCTTTCGTGGCCAAGGCCGAAATCGCCCGTTGGCCGTTGTTCGGCACATTGGGGAAATTGCAACGCACCGTTTTTATCAACCGCAAACGCCGCGATGCCCGGGCGCATTTGGATCAAGTCGCAACGGCGCTTTTGCAAAGGCGAAACTTGGTTATTTTTCCCGAAGGCACCAGCGGCGATCACAACCGCATTTTGCCGTTCAAGCCGACATTGTTTCGTGCCGCCGACACCGAAGTTGATGGGATGCCGGTTTCGGTGCAGCCAGTTTCGATCTGTTTCGTTGAGATCAACAATTTACCGGTTGGCCGCGTGGAACGCAATTATTTCGCCTGGTATGGCGATACTGGATTGATGCCGCATTTATGGACTTTTTTGGGGCTGGGTCGGATGAAATTTGTGATTGAATTTTTCCCGCCGGTTAAGTGCAGCGATTTTAACAATCACAAGGAAATGGCGCAATATTGCCATGGTTTAATTGCAACGGCGCATTCGCGCGCTCGATCCGGCCGCCGGTTTGATGCGGTTTCGGATGCGGTTGGGGTTGCGGCTTAGGCCATCCTACTTGACAGAATCGACAATCCTGCTAGTTTTGTTTTATCCCCGATTCCTTAAGGAATCGGGCTTGATTTTTCTGCGCATGAAAATTTGAATTGCTTGCAAGGTTTAACTATGGCGTCCGCGCCCAAAAAATTGTTCATTAAAACCTATGGCTGCCAAATGAACGTCTATGATTCTGGACGGATGGCGGATTTGTTAAAGCCGCTTGGGTTCGGAATGGTGGATTCGCCGGATGGGGCGGATATGGTGATCTTAAACACCTGTCATATCCGGGAGAAAGCCACCGAAAAGTTATTTTCGGATTTGGGTCGGCTCAAGCCATTTAAAAAAGCCAAAGAATCGGCGCAGGGCGGACGAATGATTCTGGCTGTCGCTGGCTGCGTAGCGCAGGCGGAAGGTGATTTGATCGCATCCCGCGCGCCCTATGTCGATATGATTTTTGGTCCGCAAACCTATCACCGGCTGCCGCAAATGTTGGCTGAGGCAGCGCGTAGAGAAGGTTTGGTTCTGGACACCGATTTCCCGGTGGAAAGCAAGTTCGATCATTTGCCGGCCGATCAATCCACCGGATCATCCGCGTTTCTTGCGGTGCAAGAGGGTTGCGATAAATTTTGTACCTTTTGCGTAGTACCCTATACCCGCGGCGCGGAGTTTTCGCGTCCCGCCGCCCAGATTTTGGACGAAGCCAAGCGCTTGGTCGATGGCGGTGCCAAGGAAATCACCCTTTTGGGGCAAAACGTCAACGCGTATCATGGCGAGTCATCCCATGGCGGGGTGTGGAGTCTGGCGCGCTTGATCGAATCGTTGGCGGAAATCGACGGACTTTACCGGATTCGTTATACCACATCGCATCCGCGCGATATGAGCGACGATTTAATTCGCGCCCATGGTGAAATCGAAAAGTTGATGCCGTATTTGCATTTGCCGATTCAATCCGGCTCGGATGCGGTATTAGAAGCCATGAATCGCAAACATACGGCCGCAGAATATTTAAATACAATCGAACGGCTTCGAAAAATCCGTTCGGATATCGCATTGTCGTCGGATTTTATCGTGGGTTTTCCTGGCGAAACGGAACAGGATTTTGAGAAAACCTTGGACGTAGTGCGCCAAGTAGGATTTGCCAGCGCCTATTCGTTTAAATACAGCCCGCGGCCAGGCACGCCTGCCGGCGTTTATGAAAACCAAATTCCTGAGAATGTGAAAATCGAGAGATTGGCGCGCTTGCAAGATTTGCTCGCCATTCAGCAATCGGCCTTTAACATGTCGAAAATCGGCCAAATTTTGCCGGTGTTGTTCGACCGCGAGGGCCGGCAGGACGGGCAATTATTGGGCAAAACGCCCTATTTGCAATCGCTTTATGCCACGGCCGATGCAAGATTGAGCGGCGAGATCGTAAATGTTTGTGTCACGCGCGCATTCCAGAATGGCGTTTCGGGCGAAATCGTGATACAAGACACGGATATGCTGCAAAATAATTCTACCGCTTTCCCCCATGAAGAGGCGCGCGCTTGAGCCCCAACGAATTCGATAAAAATTCCGGAAACCCTTCGCCGTCCGGTCAGGTTGCCATTTCCACCCATTTACAATTTGACGATAACCGATTGTTGTCGATGTTGTTTGGCGAATACGACAAATATTTGTCGCGCATCGAACAGCATTTGGGTGTTTCGATCCTCTCTCGCGGCAATCAATTGTTGATCTCTGGGATGAGCGGCCCTGTTGAAATCGCTAAATCGACACTCAAAGCATTGTATAAAAGATTGGAAAAAGGTTTGATTGTCACTGTCTCCGAGGTCGATGCGGCGTTGCGCATGGCCAGCGAGTCGTCGAACCGCAAGCAATTTACCGAAGAGTTCAATTCCGATAACGCCGCCATCCGCACCAAGCGCAAACAGATCGTCGCGCGCACGCAAATGCAGGCGGAATATATGAAGTTGCTGCAGGACAAGGATTTGGTGTTCGGCCTTGGTCCCGCCGGCACTGGGAAAACCTATTTGGCTGTCGCGATGGGCGTCTCATTACTGCTGGATAACAAGATCGAACGCATCATTCTCTCGCGCCCGGCGGTCGAAGCGGGGGAACGGCTTGGATTCCTTCCCGGCGATTTGCGCGAGAAGATCGATCCCTATCTGCGCCCGCTTTATGACGCACTTTACGATATGATGCCAGCCGATCAAGTGTTGCGCCGCATGGCCAGCAATGAAATTGAAATCGCCCCATTGGCCTTTATGCGTGGGCGCACATTGTCGCATGCCTATGTCATTTTGGACGAGGCGCAAAACACCACATCGGTGCAAATGAAAATGTTTTTAACGCGGCTTGGCGACAATTCGCGCATGGTCGTCACCGGCGATCTCAGCCAAGTGGATTTGCCCAAAGGCGTGCGTTCGGGTTTGCGGGATGCCGCCGACGTATTGCAAGGCGTTGATGGCGTTGGGTTCGCAAGATTCGGGGAATCCGACGTCGTGCGGCATCCGTTGGTCACGCGCATTGTGCGTGCCTATTCTGCGTATGAAAAGAATATTTACGACCGGCAATCCGAACAAAATGCCGAAACACCGCTTGCGTCCAAATAATGCTTGATGCCAAAATCCATGGCCAACAATAAATCCGGTTTAGAAAAGAAATTGTCCATCGACATCGCCTTGCCGCATGCGGCGTGGCTTGTACATATTCCGTCGATCGAACGATCGGCGCGCCGTTGGGTGCGATCGACGCTTTCTGCGGCGAATTTTAAAATCCCAGTGCAATTAGGATTGGTGCTTGCCAATGATAAGGCATTGCAAAAACTGAACGCAACATGGCGCGGGCAAAATAAGCCCACCAATGTTTTGGCGTTCGCCAATTTTACCGCGCGGCAGATCGCAACATTGCGGCGTGCGGGAAAACTGGCACCAGCGGCGCATTTGGGGGATGTCGTAATATCGTTGCAAACGGTCAAACGCGAGGCAAAAATCCAGAAAAAACCCATCATCGATCACGCCTGCCACATGGTCGTACATGGCGTGCTGCATTTATTAGGGCACGATCATCAAAATTTGGCACAGGCCGGGCGCATGGAAAATCTGGAGCGGGCGATTTTGGCGAAATTTGGCATTTCTGACCCTTATGCGTATAATGCAGCATCGGATGGAGCAGGTTATGAGTGAGATATCATTGCAATCGATAAAGTCGGCGGTCAGCCAGTGGTTTACCGAGAAACTTGGGCGCAGCAAGGTTGAACGCGATTTGCGCGATACCATCGAGGAAATCATCGAAGAGCGCGAGGAAGAACAAGCCCCGATCGCGCATGACGAGAAAAAATTGCTGTCCAATATCTTGCGGCTTTCGGGCGTGATGGTCAAGGATGTCATGGTGCCGCGGTCGGATATTATCGCGGTTGAAGCAAGCTTGCCGTTTTTGGATTTGGTCAAGGCGGTGATTGAATCCGGCCATTCCCGTTTGCCGGTTTACCGCGACAGTTTGGATGATGTGATCGGCATCATGCATGTCAAGGATGTGTTTTCCTGTTTCGCGCAACAGAAATCCGCTGATTTGCACCGCTTGTTTTTGCCGCCGCTGTTTATTTCGCCCAGCATGCGGGCGTTAGATTTGCTTTTGAAAATGCGGGTAACGCATAAACATTTGGCGTTGGTGGTGGATGAATATGGCGGCATCGACGGGCTTGTTACTATCGAAGATCTGATCGAAGAAATTGTCGGCGAAATCGAAGATGAACACGACGTCGTCGAAGCGCCAAAATTGATGCCGCGCCCGGACGGCACGGTATTCGCCGACGCCCGCGCCACCATCGAAGAATTCGAAGATTGGTCGGGGTCGATTTTAGAACAACAAGAGCGCGAAACCATCGATACCGTCGGCGGCTTGGTGTTCGCGCTTGCCGGACGTGTACCCGCGCGCGGGGAGATCATCGCGCATCCCGCTGGGTTGGAGTTCGAGATCATCGACGCCGATCCGCGCCGTATTAAGCGCGTGCGCGTCAAACGCAGCGTTCAAAACCTGCCAGTTGATATCAAAAAAGCCGCAGATGCGTAGCATTAAGGGGATTAAAGCCGCAATTGACGCGTTCATCGACCGGCGCGGATTGCGGCATTATTTATCGGTCTGGTTGCTTGGTGCGCTTGCATCTGCGGCGATGCCGCCGGCGTATTTCTTTCCGGCGATAATTTTTGGCATCGCATTTTTGTATTACGCGATCTCGCGCGCGCCAAGCGCGCGCCAAGCGGCGTGGGATGGGCTCGCATTTCATTTTGGGTATTTTATGGCCGGGTTGTATTGGATCAGCTTTGCGTTTTTGGTCGATGGCGGATTCGTTTGGATGATCCCGTTTTCGGCGATCGGGCTTCCGGCGTTCTTGGCTTTGTATGGCGGAATTTTAGGATATGCGGCGCACCGCGCGTCGCTTCGATGGCGTTTCTTTTCAACCGCTCATGGGTTTTTATTCGCCGCGCTATTTTTTTCAATCGAATGGCTGCGCGGGTATTTATTCACCGGATTCCCATGGAATGTCATCGGTTATAGCGTCGGGTTTTCCGATATTCTGTCTCAAACCGCATCGATTGTAGGCGTTTATGGGCTTGGCGTTTGCGTCGTGATGCTGGCGTTGGGTTTGCTGTTTCTGATTTTTAAAAACTATCGTTTTGCCGGCGGGGTCTTATTGTTGTGGTCGGGGATGGCGATTTTTGGCTGGTTGAGGCTGGACAGCGCTGAAAATTCCTATATTTCCGGCGTTACGATTCGTTTGGTACAAGCCAATATCGAACAAAAGATAAAATGGGATCGGCAAGCCGCGCGCGAAAACTTCGCTGCTTATTTGCGCCTATCTAGTTTGCCAGCGGCTGCGCCCATTACCCATATCGTTTGGCCGGAATCGGCGGTGCCGTTTCCGGTCGATCAAAACAAGGCGCCGCGCATGGAAATCGCGCGCGTGGTACCAAAATTCGGGACAGTGATTTTAGGTGCGCCGCGCGGTGAATACGATTCGGACGGCAATTTGAGCCGGCTCTATAACAGCATTGTCGCCATAGACAGAAGCGCGGAAATCATCGCGGAATACGACAAAGTGCATCTAGTGCCTTTTGGCGAATATGTTCCGTTGCCGCATTGGCTGGGTATCTCGAAATTGGCGCATGGAATGTTGGACTATTCGGCTGGATCAGGGGCGATGGTCGCAAAGATTCCCGGGCTGCCGCCTTTTGCGCCATCAATATGCTATGAATCCATATTTCCTGGCGAAATTATCGGCCAGAACATTGCCGCGGAATGGCTGTTGAATGTTACCAACGATGGTTGGTACGGGAAAACCGCCGGACCCTATCAGCATTTGGCGCATGCGCGCATGCGGGCGATTGAACAAGGATTGCCGATGATCCGCGCGGCGAATACCGGTATATCCGCCTTAATCGATCCTTATGGGCGGATCGTTTCTTCCCTGGGCGTCGGCGAGACGGGCGTGTTAGATGTGGGGTTGCCAAAACCGGCGAAATTCGGCACAATTTATAGAAACTTTAGATAGCACAAAAATATTAGGGTAAATAAGCCCCGAAGAATATTTTTGTTCTAGTATTTGGCAAATTAATTTATAAACAATAAAACACTCTTTACAACACACCATAGTGTGTCATACAAGTGCACTTAATGCCGTTAGCAACGATTCGATTTTATTTGATGGCAGATTTTTGTACGAGTAAAAAAGGAACTAGAATTAATGCCAACAAAAGCAATCCGCAAGGATGGCCGCACAAGCTTGGTTGACGTCCACATCGGTGGGCGCGTGCGCATGCGCCGCACGCTTTTGGGAATGAGCCAAGAAAAATTGGCCGACGCCTTGGGCATTACGTTTCAGCAAGTACAAAAATATGAACGCGGTGTTAACCGTGTTGGTGCAAGCCGTTTGTATGATCTAAGCCGCATTCTGGATGTGCCGATCAGCTTTTTTTACGAAGGTGCTGGCGTATTCGAGAGCAGCAAGCCTAACAAGAAATCTCGGCTGAAATTGGTGGGTGTCGCCAATCCGAAATCGTCCTATCAAGCCGAAGAATCTTTCGGCGATCGTGAAATTTTGGAGCTGGTGCGCGCTTTTAAGTCGATTCAAAGCCCGGATATGCGGAAATCGGTGTTGGACATGATCCGCTCGTTGGCCAAAAAATCTTCCACGGAATAATCATCGGGCATAAAACGCGATTTTGCCTCAGGCCATCTTTTGTGCTATATAAAGCAATCGTTATATAGACTATCAAAGGATCAACCGATGAACTTCGCCAAAGCCCTTGCCAATAAAATTTTGCCCGCCAATGAAAGCGCGCGCCAAGATTACGTTTTCACCAGCGAATCCGTATCCGAAGGCCATCCCGATAAAATTTGCGACCGTATTTCGGACGCGATTTTAGATGCGTTTATGCAGGCGGATCCGCAATCGCGCACCGGCATTGAAACCTTGGCGACCACCAACCGGGTGATTTTGGCGGGCGAGGTGCGCGGCCCCGCCAGCATTAACAACGCCGATGTGATGACCCATATCGCGCGCGAGACGGTGCGCAAAATCGGTTACGATCAAGACGGGTTTCATTGGCAGCGCATGGACGTGCATTGCTATATCCATTCGCAATCAAGCGATATCGCCCAAGGCGTCGATGCCGCCAATAACAAGGACGAGGGTGCGGGCGATCAAGGCATCATGTTCGGCTATGCGTGCAATGAAACCGAAGATTTGATGCCGGCGCCGATCTATTACTCGCACAAAATTTTGCGTGTATTGTCTGAGGCGCGTCACAGCGGCGATTTGCCCGATTTGCGCCCCGACGCCAAAAGCCAAGTCAGTTTAAAATACAAAAATGGCAAGCCGGTCGGCGCGTCGTCGATTGTGGTATCAACCCAACATCGCGACGGCCTGGCGACCCATGCGGTGCGCGACATGGTGCGCCCGTTTGTGGAACGCGCCTTTCCCGATGGCTGGATGGCGGAAGAAAAAGAATTTTATGTCAATCCCACCGGACGCTTTGTCATTGGCGGCCCCGATGGCGATGCCGGATTGACCGGGCGGAAAATTATCGTCGATACCTATGGCGGATCGGCGCCGCATGGCGGCGGCGCGTTTTCGGGCAAGGATCCGACCAAGGTCGACCGCTCGGCGGCGTATGTGGCGCGCTATATGGCGAAAAACATTGTCGCGGCGGGAATTGCCGATCGGTGCTTGATCCAATTATCCTATGCGATCGGCGTCTCGCACCCGCTTTCGGTTTACATTAATACCTTTAGCTCTGGCCAAGTGGATGAAATCAAGCTGTCCAAAGTGTTGCAAGAAATGGTCAATTTGACGCCGCGCGGAATTCGCACGCATTTGAAATTGAACCGCCCGATCTATGAACGCACCGCGTCATACGGACATTTCGGCCGCAAACCGGACGCCGATGGCGGTTTTTCGTGGGAAAAAACCGATCTGGTCGATGAATTGAAACGCGCGTTTTAAATTATCAGCGGCCTGGGTGACCTGAACCGCTAGCGACAAGTTGAGCGGTTGTTAACTCCGATTCATTCGCGGGTGACGTTTTTGCATCCGCATCGGTGATCCCCAATATTTCTCGGATTCTACTTGCGTGTTCTGGCAAGATATTGCATGCGGCTAAATCATTGGCGATCTTTTTCCGGGTGGCGGGGGTTGTGCCGTCGGTTCCAGCATTTCTTAAAAATGCAAAAAAACCATTCCAATCACTGGATGGATCAAATCCCTCATCGCTTTGAAAAACATCCGGCCTATAGGCCAAGCTTGCGGGAATGCCGGGCTGCAGCGTCAATCGATAGGATTTTGTTGAACTACTATGACGCAGGATTTCAACACGGCGCACTATGAGCGAATAGTTATCATCGTAGCTTAAAAAATATAACGGCGGTGATCTGGTCATCTTATTACCCTTTAATTGTTTTGATTAATTGAAATTTTTCGAAATCCTATTTGCCGATCGGCGGATTGTCAAGTATGGCGGTGGCTTAAATCGCCGAAAAACCCTTGTGCAATCGGGTTTTTTTGCCTATGCCGATGGGTATGGAGAGCAATTCCGCAATAAAATTTCTGTTTTACGGCCGGCGCAAGGGTAAATCGCTGACTCCGCTTGCGCGCGAATTGCGCGATCAAACAATGCAACGATTCGGAATTGATCGTGCAATTATTGAAAACTCCGACCTCGAAACCGTGCATCCGCGGCAATTTTTCGGCGGTGATAAACCAGGCGGCTATTTTTTGGAAATCGGATTTGGCGCTGGTGAATATCTATCGCATCTTGCCGCGCATTATCCGGATGCGGGATTGATTGGATGCGAAGTATTCGACAATGGCGTTGCCAAATTGATGCGGCGCATATCCGAACATGGCACGGATAACATCCGCGTGTATAACGACGACGCGCGCATGTTTTTGCGTAAATTGCGGCCGCAAACAATCGACCGCGTGCATTTATTTTACCCCGATCCCTGGCCGAAAAAGCGGCATGCCAAGCGGCGATTTTTGAATGCCGATAATTTGAATTCGTTGGCGCGGGTGTTAAAACCTGGTGGAAAATTGCTGTTGGCGAGCGACCATGCAGAATACCGCGATTGGTGCGCGGAACAATTGCGAAACGATCGCAGATTTCAACCAGAACGGGGCAAAGAAATTTGGACCGATTCGCCGCCGGAATATTGGGTCGCAACCAGGTACGAGGAAAAGGCGATCCGTGAAGGCCGAAATTGCCTTTACGCCGCCTTGCAATATCAAAATAGTTTGTGATACAAGTACAAGCCATGATAAATAACAATAAAGTTGTATCCTTTAGGAATAAATTTATTGATTTTAATCGCCATTGGGGTAAAATGGATTGGTAAGTAATAAAATAAAAGGAGTGAGAGATGGGAACTGGTGCAAATATAATTGACTTCGCCGCCCGGTTTTTGGGCGTGGAAAGGAAATCCGTGCCACCGCAAGCGGCGCCCCAATATGCGCCCCCAAAGAGCCAGAATCGTGATCAAGATATCCTTGATAAGGCTGTAGGCGAGTTATCAGGCGCTCTATTTATATACAGAAACTACCGAGATGCCACCGAAGGCCAAAACCAAGATGAGGCATTTGAACGGTATGAACAAAGATTGACGCCCGGGCAAGAAGATCCCGGACGCATTTTGGATGCGGTGATCAGTTACGCTGCGGCAGCTGGTTTGAAGGGTGTCACAGACAATCGTCGCGAAGATGTGGTTCGGTCATTCAAAATATTCGGATTTGAACCAAAATTCCAAGATCGAAATCCGAATTTCGATGCAATGTCCAGCGCGGAATATGCCACGGTTGTTATTGGGCATGTAGTTGCGCAGATGCAGCGCGACGTTATTCCTACACCAGAAGCATTGCGCAATGTAAAGGGCACTTATGACAATAAGCGCGCGCGGGAAAATCCATCCAATTCAGAAAAACAAAAAACTGTCGATGATATGGTTGATCAATTGCTGGTTGGCAATATAGCCAAAGACCCTGTCCAGTTAACCGGATGGATCGCGGATTATGTTAATGCCGTTCAACAAGCGCCGGGAAGGACATTGGATACCGGCAAGGACCGGATTATTGCTGCTTTGACTGTTGCTGGTTATGAGCCAGGTTATAAAATTGAAAAAAATCTGGATAAAATGAATCCGGCAGAGCTGGCATCGGTTGCCGCGGCGCGATTGATTGAAAATTTGCGAACCGATAATTTAAATGAAGTGTGGAATGGCGCAATGTATGCTAAAGCCGCGGCGCTTGCCGTGGTTGCCGTCAATGCGACTCAAAATCCAGGCGCTGCGCCCCGCCTTGTCGATCCGGCGCTTGCGTGGCAAGCCGCCGCGCGTGGAGGCCAGGGGGGCAACGGCTAATCCCGTAAAAGCCCATGATATCAAGCGTTTAAATATTTGGCGAAAATGCTTGAAATATTCGAAATCATCTGGTAAAACAACCGCATAAACCAATCAGAATATCTGAAAGGTGGGATCCGAAAGGTTCCCGCCTTTTTGTTTACCCGAATGGTTTGGATAAAAAACGACCGAGGCGGATAAAATATATGGTAGCTATCGAACGCGATCATAACGCGGCGCGAATTGAAAATTTGTTAAACCCATCCTTGGATGCGGAAGGTTTTCATTTGGTGCAAGCGCGTTTTATCGGCGGGCAAAACCGCCCGACCTTGCAATTGATGGTCGAACGCGCCGATGGCGGGCGCGTCAATATCGACGAATGCGCGAAATTAAGCCGCGCCTGTTCGGCGATCATCGACGTCGAAGACGCGATTGCGGGTGCTTATGTTCTCGAAGTATCCTCGCCCGGGATCGACCGCCCCTTGATGCGGCTTGCGGATTTCGAGAAAAACATCGGCCGGAACGTGAAAATCGAAATGCAGCACCCGGTCAACGGCCGCAAGCGTTTTTATGGCAAGATGATGGGTGTCAACGGCGCGTCGGTGATTTTATCCCAAGACGGGTCGGATACGGAATTGGCGATCGCCGATATGGTCGCGGCGCGTTTGGCGATCAGCGATACGGTGTTGGCGCCAACGCCGAAAAAAATTATCCATAAAAACGGGCATAAATAGCCCTAGGGAAATTCAGGCAAAAAATTCAGGCAAATATAATTGAGAGAGGAATATCATGGAACTGGTCACAGGACAAACTTTGCAAATCGTCGAATCGGTCGCCCGCGAAAAAGGCATCGATCGCGAACCGGTATTCGTAGGCCTGGAGCAAGCCATCCAAAAAGCCGCGCGCAGCAAATACGGTTATGACAAGGAAATCCGCGCCGTCATCGACCGCGCCAATGGCAGCTATAAAGTTTACCATGTGATAGAAATCGTCGAAACGGTTGAAAACCAGGCGACGCAAATCTCGCTTGCCGATGCTTTGCGCAAAGACGCCAATTACAAAATCGGCGATTTTATCACCACCGAATTGCCGCCGGTCGATTTCGGCCGCGTTGCCGCGCAAACCGCAAAGCAAGTGATCGTGCACAAGGTGCGCGAGGCCGAACGCGAAAAGCAATTCAACGAATACAAGGACAAAATCGGCGAAATCAGTTTCGGCGTCATCAAACGCATCGAATTCGGCAATATGGTGGTCGATCTGGGTCGTACCGAGGCTGTGTTGAAACGCGACGAGATGTTGCCGCGCGAAAACTTCCGCCAGGGCGACCGGGTGCGCGCCTATATTTACGACGTGCGCAAGGAAACCAAGGGGCCGCAGATTTTCCTCTCCCGCACCCATCCGCAATTCATGGCCAAATTGTTCGCCCAGGAAGTGCCGGAAATATATGAGGGTATCATCGAAATCAAATCGGTGGCGCGCGATCCGGGCAGCCGCGCCAAAATTGCGGTTTATTCGAAAGACAGCAATATCGATCCGGTCGGGGCGTGCGTCGGCATGCGCGGCAGCCGCGTGCAAGCGGTGGTTGGCGAATTGCAAGGCGAAAAGGTGGATATCGTGCCGTGGTCGTCCGATCCCGCCACATTCGTCGTCAATGCGCTGGCACCGGCCGAAGTTGCCAAGGTGGTTTTGGATGAAGACACCAAGCGCATCGAAGTGGTGGTGCCGGATTTGCAATTGTCGCTGGCCATCGGCCGCCGCGGGCAAAATGTGCGCCTGGCTTCGATTCTAAGCGGTTGGGACATCGACATCATGAGCGAGACCGAAGAATCCGACCGCCGCAATGAAGAATTCCAAACCCGTTCCAAATTGTTTATGGATGTGTTGGATGTGGACGATGTTATCGCCGCGTTGTTGGTCGGCGAAGGATTTACCAGCATCGAAGACGTGGCCATGGTTCCGATCGAGGCATTGAGCGGTATCGAAGGTTTCAGCGAGGATGTCGCCAATGAATTGAAAACCCGCGCCGCCAATTTCATCGAAGAAGAAGCCAAAACGTTGGAACAAAAACGAATCGAACTGGGTGTCAAGGACGAATTGGTCAAAGTCGACGGGTTGAGCACCAAAATGCTGGTTAAATTGGGCGAAGGCGGGGTCAAGACTCTTGACGATCTGGGCGATTTGGCTACCGATGAATTGCAAGAAATTCTCAAGGATTTTTCGATCGCGAAAGATGCCGCCGAGAAACTAATCATGGACGCCCGCGCGCATTGGTTTACCGACGATGGAAAAATCAAGGCTTAGTCTCTGCATAATGATAATTTAGGAAAGCAGCATTTTTTATGAATGACAACAGCGACGATCAAAAGAAAAAGCCTTTAAGCCTAGGCGGCGGTCAGTTATCGTTGACCAAAACCGTGGGTGCGGGAAAAATTCGCCAAAGTTTTTCCCAAGGCCGGTCGAAAACCGTCACAGTTGAGGTCAAGCGCAAATTGAGCGTAAGTCCCAAACCGCCGGTATCTGGCAGCCCTTCTGATACCGCATCCGCGCCGATGCAACGCATGGATGATTTAAAATCGTCGTTGCAAAACCTAACCAATGAAGAGCGCGAGGCGCGGCTTCGCGCGCTGCAGACCGCCTCGCAAGCGGGCGAGGATCAAGGTTCGGTGCGGCGCAAATTGGAAGAAGAATTTTCCCGCCGCCAAGTCGATTTGGAGCTGCAACGCAAAGAATCGCTCGAAGCCGAGAAGCGCCGCGTTGAGGAAGAAACACGCAAAAAAAGCGAAGCCGAGGTTAAAAAGAAATCCGAGGTCCAGGCCAAGCGGGTAGAAACCGGGTCTCCGCGCAAAACTACAGACGATGATGCGGAAGAAGAAGGAAAAAGCAAAATTCCCGGCAAAGCGGCGAAAAAAATCATCGGCGCGAAAAAAGAAGAAGTGCAGCAGGTGCGAACCGGCAAGCTTACCTTGCGCGACATCATGGTCGAAGAAGAAGATCAAGTGCGGGTGCGCTCGATGGCGGCTTTGCGCCGGGCGCGGGAAAAAGAAAAACGCAAATCGTCGGAAGACGAAAACAAAAAACAAGTTCGCGAAGTGGTGGTGCCTGAAACAATTACGGTGCAGGAACTTTCAAACCGCATGGCCGAACGCGGCGCGGACGTCATAAAATCGTTGATGAAATTGGGTGTGATGGCGACTTTCAGCCAAAGCATTGATGCGGATACCGCCGAATTGGTGGTGCAAGAATTCGGCCACAAGATCAAGCGCGTCGCCGAATCCGATGTCGAATTGGGTTTGCGCGGCGGCGAAGACGCCGAGGGTGACTTATTGCCGCGGCCGCCGGTTGTGACCATTATGGGGCATGTCGACCACGGCAAAACCTCGCTTTTGGACGCGCTGCGCCAAACCGATGTGGCGGCCCATGAAGCCGGCGGCATCACACAACATATTGGCGCTTATACGGTTAAAACGCCAAGCGGCTCTAAAATTACTTTCATTGACACGCCCGGCCACGAGGCATTTTCGGAAATGCGCGCCCGCGGCGCGAATGTCACCGACATCGTGGTGTTGGTGGTGGCCGCCGATGACGGCGTGATGAAACAAACCATCGAAGCGATCAGCCATGCGCAAGCCGCCGGCGCGCCGATCATCGTCGCGATCAATAAAATGGACAAACCCGGCGCGAACCCGCAGCGGGTTTTAACCGAATTATTAAGCCATAATATCGTCACCGAATCCATGGGCGGCGATGTGCTTGCGGTCGAAGTCTCGGCTAAAGAAAAGACCAATCTGGATAAATTGGAAGAGGCGATTTTATTGCAAGCTGAGATTATGAAACTGCGCGCCAATCCAAACCGCGTTGCCGATGGCATCGTCGTCGAGGCAAAATTGGAAAAAGGCCGCGGTTCGGTTGCAACCGTTCTAATCAAGCGCGGCACCTTGAAAATCGGCCAAATTTTCGTAGCCGGGCAAGAATTCGGCCGGGTGCGCGCCTTGATCGACGATAAGGGCAATAATGTGGTTTCCGCAGCGCCGGGCATCCCGGTTGAAGTCATCGGCGCAAATGGCACGCCAGTCGCCGGTGATGATTTTGCAGTAGTGGAAAACGAAAATCGCGCCCGCGAAATCACCGAATACCGCGCGCGCAAATCGCGTGAGAAGCAAAACGTCGCCGGACGCGGCACGTTGGCCGATATGTTCGCCAAAATCAAATCGGGCGAGATCAAGGAATTGGGTGTTATCGTCAAATCCGACGTGCATGGCAGTTTGGAAGCGATCAAGGGCAGCCTTGAAAAATTGGCCAATTCCGAAGTCGCGGTCAAAATCATGCATTCCGGCGTCGGCGGGATTACCGAATCCGATGTTTCGCTTGCTGCCGCCACCAGTTCGCTGGTGATCGGATTCAATGTCCGCGCCAACGCGCAAGCGCGCGACATCGCCAAACGCGACGGCGTCGATGTGCGTTATTATTCGATCATTTATGAAATTGTCGACGACGTCAAATCAGCGCTTGGCGGCATGTTGGCCCCAGAATTGCGCGAAGAAATTATCGGCAATGCCGAAATCCGCGATGTGTTCAATATCACCAAGGTCGGCAAGGTCGCCGGTTGTTATGTCACAACCGGCATCGTCAAGCGCGGCGCTGGCGTACGCCTGCTGCGCGACAGCACGGTGATTCATACCGGCACACTCAAAACCCTCAAACGCTTCAAGGACGAAGTCAAGGAAGTCAAGGAAGGTTTCGAATGCGGCATGGCGTTTGAAAGCTACGACGACATCAAATCTGGCGATGTGATCGAATGCTATGAAACCAAGGAAATGAAACGCTCGCTGGAAAGCGTGGCTTAGGGAAGCGTATAGCGTATAGCGTATAGCGTATAATTCCTAAACGCTGTACGCTACCCGCTAAACGCTTCATGAAGAAATATGAAGCAAAGAAAACAAAGAACTAATAAATCCCCGCGCGGGGACCGGCCATTGCGCGTCGGCGAGGAGATACGCCACGCCATTTCCGCCATGCTGATGCGCGGCGATATCGCCAATTTCGAATCTTACGGTGTGCCGGTCACGGTTACCGAGGTGCGCGTATCGCCCGATCTGCGCCACGCCAATATTTTTGTGATGCCGCTCGGCGGTCAAAAGAAGGATCAAATTTTAAAAAACCTGCGCCTCGTCGATGTGGTCAAGGAATTCCGCATGCTGCTGGCTAAAATGGTCAAATTGCAATTCGTGCCCAATATCCGCTTTGAGCTCGACACCTCGTTCGACGAGGCAGAAAAGATTGAACGCCTTTTGCGCGCGGGCAATGAAAGGAAAAAGTCGACAGGCGATAGTCAATAAGTCGATAGTTGCCAACGACCAACAATTACCAATCATGCAAAAAAAACGTATCAGACAAAAAATAAACGGCTGGCTCAATGTCGACAAGCCATCTGGCATGACGTCGGCGCAAGTTGTGGCTGCGGTCAAACGCCACACCAATGCCGACAAGGTCGGCCATGCCGGAACACTTGACCCGATGGCGACCGGGATTTTGCCGATCGCGCTGGGTTCTGCCACCAAGACCATCCAGTTTTTACAAGACGGCGCGAAATCTTATCGTTTTACCGTGGCGTGGGGGGAAGAACGCGACACCGACGACCGCGAAGGCCAGGTCACCAAAACTTCGGCGGTGCGTCCATCGGAAGAACAAATCAAAAATATTTTGCCGAAATATACCGGTGTTATTGATCAAATACCGTGTACGTTTTCGGCGGTAAAAATCGATGGCGAGCGCGCCTATGATCTGGCGCGCGCGGGGGCAGAAATTAACCTTTCGCCACGCCCGGTTGAGATTCACACATTCATGCTTATTTCTTACGACTCACCCGATTCAGCCATATTCGAGGTGGTTTGCGGCAAGGGCGCGTATATGCGCGCCTTGGCGCGCGATATCGGCCGGGATTTGGGCTGTTTTGGGCATTTAACCGCCATTCGCCGGCTTTCGGTTGGCCCGTTCGCGGAAAAAGGCGCGATTTTGCTGGACGAATTGGAAAAAATCGGGCATAGCATTTCCTTCAATTCTGGCTTGCTGCCGCCGCATGCGGCGCTGGACGACATCCCGGCATTCGCGTGCGATCAAGGCCAAGCGAGAATATTGCGCCAGGGACAGGCGGTGGTTATTACAAGTCCGAAATATTTTTCGGGACCTGTTGCCAACGATTCCATGATCCGTGCGATGATCGGCGATCAATTGATCGCAATCGCGCGCATCGAAGATGGATATCTGATCCCGGTTCGCATCTTGGCGTCCTAAGCGCCGGGGTAGAATCAAAACATTTGGCCTGCTTAGGGGTAAGGCCGAAAGACAAAAAAGGGGTAAACGATGTCGCATACAGCAAAACTGATCAAGCCCGTGCAATTGCACGCCAATGACACCGGCTCGCCGGAATCTCAAGTCGCAATTTTAACCGCAAGAATCAACGAAACTTCGGCGCATTGCACGACCCATCCAAAAGACAATCACTCCCGCCGCGGATTGATCGGCATGGTCGACCGACGCAACCGCTTGCTAAAATATCTCAAGGCAAGCTCGCAAGAGCGTTATGAAAGCCTGATCAAGAAATTAGGCTTGCGCAAATAACACGCCAATGCGGCGTGTTATCCCGAGCGTTATGCGCGAGGGATCTCCCGGAATAAAGGCAAAAAGGGGCGGATTCCGCCCCTTTTTAACGTTCACAGAACGCTTCCAAGTCGGGAATAATTCCGCTATACTCCGCGCCGAAACTCGTAAAGAGATAGATGTAAATTATGGAAAGGACTATAAGAAATGTTTCAAGTATTTCGTAAAGAATTGATGTGGGCTGGGCGCAAGCTGATCCTGGAGACCGGCAAAATCGCCCGTCAAGCCGACGGTTCGGTAATTGCCAGATACGGCGATACTTCGGTGCTTTGCACCGTGGTGGCCGAACGCAGCGCCGACCCGGACAAGGATTTTTTCCCGCTTACGGTGAATTACCAGGAAAAGGCGTTTGCCGCCGGTAAAATCCCGGGCGGTTACAACAAACGCGAAGGCCGCCCGTCGGAAGCCGAAACCCTGATTTCGCGCCTGATCGACCGCCCGATTCGCCCTTTGTTTCCGGAAGGTTTTTATAACGAAGTGCAGGTGATCTGCACGTTATTGTCGCATGATTTGGAAAACGACGCCGATATCGTAGCGCTCGTCGGCGCATCCGCCGCGTTGTGTCTGTCGGGCATTCCGTTTATGGGCCCGGTTGCCGGTGCTCGTGTCGGCTATATCGACGGCCAATACGCGTTGAATCCGACCATTACCGCAATGAAGCAATCAAAATTGGATTTGGTGGTTGCGGGTACGGTCGAAGGCGTGTTGATGGTAGAATCCGAAGCACAGGAATTATCGGAAGAAATCATGCTGGGCGCGGTCGAATTCGGCCATAAATCCTTCCAGCCAGTAATCGAAGCGATCATTCAATTGGCGGAAAATTGCGCCAAATCCGCTTGGGATTTGCCGCAAAAATCGCCCTTGTACGACAGTGTTTACGGCACATTGAAAACATTGGCGGCGGATGGTTTGAAAAAGGCCTATCAAAAAACCATCAAGCAAGAGCGTCACGCGGCGATCGATGCGGTCAAGAAATCCGCGCTTGAAACTTTTGCGGGTGACGAAGCGGCGGCGAAACTGGCCGGTTCTTTGTTCAAGGAATTGGAATCGCAAATCGTGCGCGGGCAAATTTTGGATACCGGCACGCGCATTGACGGCCGCGACGGCAAAACCGTGCGCCCGATTTTATCGGAAGTCGGTATTCTGCCGCGCACCCATGGCAGTGCCTTGTTCACGCGCGGCGAAACCCAAGCGCTTGTGGTTGCCACATTGGGCACTGGCGAGGATGAACAACGCATCGATTACATCACCGGCGAAGTAAAGGAAAACTTCATGCTGCATTACAACTTCCCGCCATATTCTGTCGGCGAAGTCGGCCGCATGGGCACGCCCGGACGCCGCGAAATCGGCCATGGCAAGCTTGCCTGGCGTGCGTTGCATCCGATCCTGCCGACCAAGGAGCAGTTTCCCTATACCTTGCGCCTGGTATCTGAAATTACCGAATCGAACGGCTCGTCGTCGATGGCGACTGTGTGCGGTTCGTCCTTGGCATTGATGGATGCCGGCGTGCCGTTGGCGCGTCCGGTTGCTGGAATTGCGATGGGTCTGATTAAACAAGGATCAAAATTCGCGGTTTTGTCGGATATCTTGGGCGACGAAGACCATCTGGGTGATATGGATTTCAAGGTGGCGGGTACCGCCAATGGTATCACCGCCTTGCAAATGGATATCAAAATCACCAGCATTACCGCCGAAATTATGAAAGTCGCCTTGGAACAGGCGCAATCGGGGCGGATGCACATCTTGGGCGAAATGGCCAAGGCGTTGACCACGGCGCGCGAATCGGTCAACAACAACGCGCCGCGGATTACCAGCTTTACCATCCCGCGCGATAAAATCCGCGAAGTAATCGGCACAGGCGGCAAGGTGATTCGTGAAATTTGCGAAACCACTGGCGCTAAAATCGATATCGAAGACGACGGTACGATCAAGGTTGCGGCCATCGATCAAAAGGCGGCCGATGCGGCCATCGCTTGGATCAAGGGGATTACATCCGAACCTGAAATGAACGCGATTTACCAGGGCAAGGTCGTCAAGACTGTTGAATTCGGCGCGTTTGTCAATTTCATGGGATCGCGTGATGGCTTGGTGCATATTTCGGAATTGGCGCCGCAACGCGTCGGCAAAACCACCGACATTGTCAATGTCGGTGACCAAGTATGGGTCAAGGTGATCGGATTCGACGATCGCGGCAAAATCAAATTGTCGATGAAGCAAGTCGATCAATCAACCGGCAAGGCGCAGGAAGCACCTAAAAAACAAGCCGCTAGCTAACCGCCTTACCTTCTCTTATCCCCTCTCCCTTTTTTAAAGGGAGAGGGTTGTTTATAAGGAAGTCCTATATGTCTAATATCGCCGCACAATACAAAGACATCCTGATTCAGGCGCAGCAAGGCGAAGGTGGCATCGCCGACATTAAAATTTTCCTCACCAAGGCTAAAAAACCCGCAAACTCTAATACAACATTGACCAAGCTGGTTGAATGTGCGATTGCCGGAAAAACCGATCTTAAGAATTTGGATCTATCCTGGGCTACAGATTTCCAGAAACGTGTTTACCGAGAAATGGTCAAAATTAAGCCCGGCAAGACCATGTCTTATGCCGAGCTCGCCGAAAAAATCGGCGTGCCCAAGGCATACCGTGCGGTTGCAAGCGCTTGCGCGCGCAACCGTTTGCCGCTTTTGATTCCGTGCCACCGCGTGGTGGCCAGCAATGGCGGTCTGGGTGGGTATTCCGCCGAGGGTGGTTTAAAGATGAAGAAATATTTGCTGGAGTTAGAATCGGATGAAAGTTAGATCGGTTCTTTGATGTATTTGTCATCCCGGCCCCCGCTTTCACGAGGATAAACTCCAGCCGGGATCCATGCGATGGCTGGGTATAGACCCCGGCTTTCGCCGGGGTGACAATTTGTGTGTTAGGTGTTTATTGATGAAACCCAATAAAATACTGCCGATATTTTGTATTGGTCTGTTTACGGTTTTCGATCCGATCGCTTTTGATTTTCTGACGCCTGCGCTGCCATTGATCGCAGACGACATGCAAATCACCCCCGGCATGTTAAACGGGCTGATCAGTTATTATTTGCTTGGGGTCGGTTTTGCGCAATTGTGGAGCGGAGAATTTGTTGACCGTTATGGCCAGCGCAAATCGGTGCGCATCGGTGCGTTCTTATTTCTAATTTGTGGAATTTCCGTAGCAGCAAGTCAAGATGTTGTCACCTGGAACATCGCAAGATTTGCGATGGGAATGGCCGTGGGAATTTGTATTACTGCGGCGCTTTCGCTGGTGCGGGAAAATTATGCCGAAGAGGGCGGAAAGATTCTAAGCACTATTTATGGCGCCGGAAATTTTATAGGTGTTATTTCCCCGCTGATTGCGGGATTTCTGGTTGTGCATTATGGCTGGCACAGCGTGTTGTGGGCGATTGCGTCCTGGGGTGTTTTGCTGGTTTATGTCGGATTTTGGTTGTTCCCAAAAAGTTCCTTGCCAACCGCACAAAAATTTTCCATTAATCAATGGATCCAAGCTTACAAGCATATTTTATCAGTAAAAGAATATCTTATTTGGGCTTTGTTGAGCGCGTTTTGTTATGGCTCTTTTATAGCATTTATTACCGGATCGCCTTATGTATTGGCCGAAGGCTATGGCATAAGTGGGGTTACATTTAGTTATTTTTATAGTTTTGTTATAGGCATTTTTGTCATCGGCTCTTTTGTAACCCAAAGATTCAAGCCGGATTTACGACTGCTTTCTGTCTTGAAATATGCCACCTTGGCATTATGCGCGTCCGGGGTGGGAATTATTATTAACGCTGTGTTGATTTATAATCTTTACATTTTGCTTGCAATGATTGTGGTGATGTCATTTACAACCGCGATGTTGATTCCGCATGGCATGGGCTTGGCGCTTTTACCGTTTGAAGATAACAAGGGTAAAGCAAGTGCCGGGATTATCATCATGCATGTGATTGCCGGTGCCTCTGTCGGTTGGGGTGTTACGATTGGGCACGAACTATATGGCATGAGCATCGGCGTTGCGATATCGTTGCAAGCAGTTTTAAGTCTCTGGTTGATTTCGAAGATGCGCAAAATGCCGGTTTGAATTGGATTAAACGTCCAAATTCGAAACATTAAGCGCGTTGGTGACGATAAAATCGCGGCGCGGTTCGACCAAATCGCCCATTAGGGTGGAAAACACCGATTCGGCCTCGTCGATATGGGCGACCTTGACCTGAAGCAAGCTTCGAATTTTAGGGTCAAGCGTGGTCTTCCACAATTGTTCCGGATTCATTTCACCCAAGCCTTTATAGCGCTGCACCGACTGCCCTTTGCGGCCGCGTTCCATAATCGCCGCGACAAGGCCGGTAGGCCCTGTGATGCTGCGTTCGCCGTCGCTTGTTATTAAGTTTGCTGGTTTGGCGTATTTGGCTTGGAGCTTGGGGGCAATTTCATCCAAACGCCGCGCCTCGGCGCTTTGCAATGTCGCGTAATCCACCATATGCGTTTGTGTTACACCGCCAATGGTGCGCGCGAATTCATAGCCGCCGCCGGAAAGCGCATGCGCTTGCCAGCCGCGTTCGGATTCGGGCGACAGCAGATCGAGCCGCTTTGCGACATACTGCGCCGCCGACTCGGCGTCTTTGTGGCTGAGATTGTGCTTAAACACTCCCGCAATCGCCGCTTGTTCAATCACTGCGGCGTGGCCGACTTTGCCTGATAAGTTTTGAATCCACAATTTGGCGCTGCGGTCGTATTCCAATTCTTCGATTAGCGCCGCGCCGGTCAATTCCTTGCCATCGGCCAATTTCAACTTAACATTATCGATGCCGTTTTTAATCAAGAATTCTTCAAGCGCGCGGTCATCCTTGAGATAGGTCTCGTTGCCAGAACGCTTGGCGAGATACAAAGGCGGCTGCGCGATGTACAAATATCCGCGCTCGATCAATTGCGGCATCTGCCGGAAAAAGAATGTCAGAAGCAACGTGCGGATATGCGATCCGTCCACGTCCGCGTCGGTCATGATAACGATTTTGTGATAGCGCGCTTTGTCGGGATTGAAATCGTCGCGGCCGATGCCGGTGCCGAGTGCGGCGATCAGCGTGCCAATCTCGGCGCTGGAGAGCATTTTATCGAATCGTGCGCGCTCCACATTTAAAATCTTACCGCGCAACGGCAAAATCGCCTGAAACGCGCGGTCGCGTCCCATTTTCGCGGAGCCGCCCGCGGAATCGCCCTCGACAATAAACAGTTCGGACGCCGCCGGATCGCGTTCCTGGCAATCGGCCAATTTTCCGGGCAGGGATGCCATGTCCAAAACGCCCTTGCGGCGGGTGAGTTCACGCGCCTTGCGCGCTGCTTCGCGCGCCAATGCCGCTTCAACCACCTTGGCGATGACCTTTTTGGCCTCGGCGGGGTTTTCCTCGAACCACTGCATCAATTTTTCGCCGGCTGCGGATTCGACCACCGGACGGACTTCGGATGAAACCAATTTATCCTTGGTTTGCGAGGAAAATTTCGGATCCGGCATTTTGACCGACAATACGCAAGTGAGTCCTTCTCGCGCGTCGTCACCGGTGACGGTCACCTTTTCGCGCTTGGCGATGCCGGATTCTTCGGCGTATTTGTTGATGGTGCGGGTGAGTGCCGCGCGGAAACCGATCAAATGCGTGCCGCCATCGCGTTGCGGAATATTGTTGGTAAAGCACAGCATGGTTTCATGATACGAATCGTTCCATTGCAAGGCGAGTTCAAAGCCGATTTTATCCTGCTCGCCGCGCACATAGATGGTTTCATGCACTGCAGTCTTGCTGCGATCCAAATATTGCGCGAATTCCCGCAATCCGCCATCGTAATGCAAATCGATGGATTTGGGATCGACACCGCGTTCGTCGATCAATTTGATCGCAATGCCGGAATTCAAAAACGCCAATTCACGCAAGCGGTGTTCTAATGTCGCGAACGAAAACTCGGTCATAGTGAAAATATCGCCGCTGACCTTAAATTTTACGCGCGTGCCGCGCTTGCCGTTCGAGTCGCCGACGACTTTAAGCGCGGATACGGTCTTGCCGTTTTCAAACCGGACGTAATGTTCCTTGCCGTCGCGCCAGATGTTGAGTTCCAAATAATCAGACAGGGCGTTGACAACCGAAATGCCCACGCCGTGCAGGCCGCCCGAAACCTTGTAGGAGTTTTGATCGAATTTGCCGCCGGAATGCAACTGGGTCATGATCACTTCGGCGGCGGATATGCCTTCTTCCTTGTGAATGTCGACCGGTATGCCACGCCCATCATCTTCGACCGATACCGCACCATCGGCATAAAGCGCTACGGTCAAATTCTTGGCGTGGCCAGCCAAATGTTCGTCGATGCCGTTATCAACCGCTTCGTAAACGCAGTGATGCAATCCCGATCCATCGTCGGTATCGCCGATATACATGCCCGGGCGCTTACGCACCGCATCCAGCCCTTTAAGAACGGTAATCGAATCGGCGGAATAATTTTTCGGAGTTATTTCAGGCTCCGTTAAAGATGGGTTTTCGGCGGTGTTCTGCGACATTTTTGCGGCTGTCTTTGCGTTCATTATTGGACCTTTTCGTCCATAAAAATATAGCAAAAATCCAAGCAATTAGACAGAAAAAACCGACATAGGAATCGGCGCAATCCGGGCCTTATCGAGAGCGAAAAATTCAGCCGATTTGCGCCAATCCGAAAACCAGGCCGGGTCGGCGCCGGTTAGGAAGGTTTGCGCGCCTAGATCATCGATCACGGCGGCAAGCGCGCCTCTATGAAATCCATCCAAATGCGCGGTTAGTTCGTCCAGCAATAGGATTGGTGTGCGCCCGGATTTGGCTTTTAGAAAGGCTGTGTGGGAGAGCAGGATCGAAAGCACGGCGATTTTCTGCTCGCCGGTTGAACATATATCGATGTTGCGCGCCTTGGCTATATGCCAGGCGCTGATATCGTCGCGATGTGCGCCAAAATTGGTTGTGCCGCTTTGCGCGTCGAGTCTTCGGTTGCGGCGCAGAATATCGAGATATTGGGCTTGGTCGGTTGGGTTTTGACGTTTGCTTTGCAAATGAATAGAAACACGCGGAAAATCATGGCGCATGTCGCCAATTTGGGCATTCAGCCGTTCAATATAATCCAGCCGGTTTTGCGTAATGGAATGGCCGGATTCGGCCATGGCATTTTCCAAGGCCGCAAGCCAGCGGTCGTCCATGCGCCCCAGTTCCAGCAATTTGGCGCGCTCGGCCCGCGCTTTGTCATAGGAATTAAGACGCATCCAGTGATCCGGTTTAAAGGCATAAACCAGCCGGTCCAGGAATCGCCGTCTTATGCCAGCGGATTCAAGGAACAATCGATCCATATCCGGTGTCGCCCAGGCGATGGTCAGATATTCACCAAGCCCATTTTGCGGCACAGATTTTTCGTCGATTTGAATCGCCCGGCGCGCGGATGCGGTATTTTCCAGATCGTTGCCGGTGCCAAGCCGGTGGGTGGAATGGGGGGTTTGAAGGTCGATGACCACACTCCAAAGGGAATTGGGAATTGGGAATGGGGAATCAGCGGCGGGGGATTGAAACGCCAGTTCGCCAGTTGCAGCGCCACGTAATCCGCGCCCGGGGGCGAACAGAGAAATCGCCTCGATTAAATTGGTTTTGCCTGATCCATTATCGCCGGTGATGACCGCTGAAGCGCCGGATAGATTTAGATCGAGCGCGCGGTAGTTGCGGAAGCTGCGCAGTTGGATGGAGGTAATAGAAGTCGATCCAAGAACGGGCATAGGGCATAGGGCATAGGGCATAGAATGTCCTAAATAAATTTAGTAAAAAATTAAAGTTTTCTATTCCCTAAGCCCTATAACCTATGCCCTGTCTCTAAACACGCATTGGCATCAACACATAAACCGATGTGCCATCGGCGGGGTCTTGGATAATGGTTGGGCTTGCGCCGTCGGATAATTTGAATTGAGCGCCGTCCGAATCGATTTGTTGGGCTATGTCCAATAAATACCGGGCGTTGAATCCAATTTCGATCGGCTCTGCGGTGTAATGCACTTCGATTTCTTCGCTGGCAGCACCGGATTCCGCGCTTTGCGCAGATAGTGTCAATGTGCCTGGGTTCAAAGACAACTTAATCGCCCGAGATTTCTCCGACGAAATCGTGGCGACACGGTCTACCGCATCGGCAAAAATTTTCCGGTCGACGTTTAGAATTTTATCGTTATCGGCCGGGATGACGCGTTCGTAATCCGGGAATGTGCCGTCGATCAGTTTGGACGACAACACCACGTTATCAAGCGAGAAACGAATTTGCGTTTCGGATAGCGAGATTTCGACATTGCCCGGTGCTTCGTCGATCAGTTTGCGAATCTCATTGATGGTTTTTCGCGGGATGATCACGCCGGGAATCTTTGCCGCCCCATCCGGCAACGGCATTTCGATGCGTGCCAAGCGATGGCCGTCGGTTGCAACCGCGCGCAATACCGGCACATCATTGGATCTGGTTGCGTGCACATATATTCCGTTCAAGTAATAGCGAGTTTCTTCTTGGCTGACCGCGAAGCGGGTGCGGTCGATCAAGCTGCGCAATTCCGAGGCGGGCAAAACGAATTTATGCAATAACGGCTTGTTGTCGTAAGCCGGAAAATCGGCAACCGGCAATGTACCCAGCGTGAAGCGCGAGCGCCCGGCGCGGATCGACAATTGCGCATCTTTTAAGGTAAATTCAATCTGGCTTGCATCCGGCAATTTGCGCACAATTTCGTAAAGCGTATGCGCGGGAGCGGTAATGGATCCATTTTGTGCGATACTGGCATTAATGGCTTCGACAACGGTCAAGTCCATGTCGGTGGCGGTTAGGAATAATTTGTCTTGGTCGGCTTTGAATAAGACATTCGATAAAATTGGAATCGTATTGCGCCGTTCGACCACGCTTTGTACGTGGTTGAGTGCTTTTAATAATGCGGAGCGTTCAATTGTCAATTTCATTGGGAATTTCCTTTGCTTGTCCATGCAGCAGCGAAGCAGGGATCATTTCGTCGCATACGAGGCTAATTTGTCTCTATTGCTGCGGAAATGCAACGGAAAAATACGGTTTACACAAGGAAAACGGGGGATTTTTAGTTTAGTCAGGCAACAACCAGCCATCGCGGTCTTAGCGTCACGAGGGCACGCCAGTAAGACTATTGCAAGTATTATTGCTCCAACATTTTGCGCAACAAGTCGACTTCTTGGCTAAAAGCGGAATCGCCAATGCACAAATCGTCGATTTTACGCACAGCATGCATCACCGTGGTATGATCCCGTCCGCCGAATTTCCGGCCGATTTCTGGCAAGGAGCGTTGGGTTAGCTGCTTTGCCAGGTACATGGCCACTTGCCGCGGCCTTGCCACAACCCGCGCACGACGCGGCGAATGCATGTCGGTCAGGCGAATGTTGAAATGTTCTGCAACCCGGCGTTGGATTTCATCAATGGTGATCTTGCGATCGGCGCTGCGCAACAAATCGCGCAACAATTCCTGGGTATTGGGCAAATTGATTTCGCGCCCGACTAGGGTTGAATGCGCAACCAGCCGGTTTAGAGCTCCTTCCAATTCGCGCACATTAGAGGTAATTTTATGTGCCAGAAATTCCAAAACGTCTTGTGGGATTTTAACCTTTAGCTGATCGGCCTTGGCGGTTAGGATGTTAATGCGCAATTCAATGTCGGTTGGGTGAATGTCCACTACCAATCCCCAGCCTAAGCGGGAACGCATGCGTTCTTCAAGGCCTTCAAGATCGGATGGCGATTTGTCGGCGGAAATGATGACCTGGCGGTTCTGGTCGACCAAAGCATTGAAGGTATGGAAGAATTCTTCCTGGGTCGACTCCTTGCCACCGATGAATTGTACATCGTCGATCATCAATACATCCACCGAACGGAATAAATCTTTAAATGCCACAGTATCGCGTTGGCGCAAGGCGCGAATAAATTGGTACATGAATTTCTCGGCGGAAAGATACAGAACCTTTTTTCCGGGAGATTTTTTGGTGATATGCCAAGCAATCGCGTGCATCAGATGGGTTTTGCCCAACCCAACGCCGCCATAAAGGAATAAAGGATTGAACGGCACTTTTTCAGATTCCGCCACGCGGCGAGCGGCGGCAAACGCCAATTCATTCGGTTTCCCTACAATAAAATTCTCAAAGGTATAGCGCGTGTCAAGCGGCGCGCTAATCGCCATTAAGTCGCTGATGTTTTCAATTTCAGGTTTGTGGGATGTAATGTCTTTACCACCTACTACTGAAAATGGCTTTTTTTTCTCTGCGGGTTCGGCATTATTGATAATAATTTCGATGGCTTTAATCATTGGGCATTGTTCGACCCATAATTTGCGCAAACGGTCGCCGTAACGGGACAGCACCCAATCACGAATCGCGCGGTTTGGAGCCGACATTTGCACCGAGGTGTTGTTCAATTGCAGCAAAGTCAAAGGTTGCACCCAGTTTTTATAGGCAACCTCGCCGATTTCGCTACGCATGCCGGTGCGGACTTTGCCCCACATAAATTGCAATTTTTCCGCGTCGATTTCCAGCGTCGAATTAAAGCCGTAATTTTGTTCCATGCGCCAATTATTTTCAGCAAAGCGAGCCATGAGCTTGCCCCCTTTTAAAAGGTGTTATTGATAATAAGGATAAGAGCAAATATTAAAGTATTGATAATGTAGGATAGGCAAAGCGCAGCCCGTGCGGGCGAGAGCGGCAATACAAGTTTTGTCAATTTTGGCACTCACGCGAAACCTCCCTGAATGGTTCAACGGAACGTAAATTCGATCATTGTGTTGTGCCGTCTTGGTTCTTGCCTGGATCTAAGTCCGAATCAATATCCCTTGCCGGCGGATCGCTTTTCATGCGGTAAATTTTTTGACGATTTCTTTTATTGTTCGTCCTAAAAATTATCGGTCTGCTTGTATCGCGGATATCGGAGAATTTTGTGTTTAATCCGCCGCCAATCAACAAATCGACCGTAAGCACCAGAAGCGATTTGAAATCTACACCCGCGCCACGCAAATGCAAACGGATTTTTTGCAAAAAAATGAAAAAAATGCGTTGACAAAAAAATCGCTTATTCTTGAAACACTTACAAATTTGAAAAATCCGCATTTGGAAAATGCAAGCGGAATTTCAATTTTGTGGAATTTTTTTCTGTCTCAATGACCGAAACAAAAAATACAACTGGATCACCGCGCATGGAAAATAATCGGATTTTGGGCAACAAAAAAACCGCTCTATAGAGCGGTTTAACTGCGCGACTGCCGAAAATTACTTTTTAACGGCCAATTTTTTGACCGCCGAATTCAGTCGGGATATTTTGCGCGCCGCAGAATTCTTTTTGAGAACGCCTTTGCTGACGCCTTTCGAAATGGCTGGCTTTGCGGATTGAAACGCGGCTGCCGCCGCTTTGGCGTCGCCGGATTTTACCGCGACTTCGACCTTGCGGATTGCGGTGCGAATTTGCGATTTGCGTTTGCTGTTGATGGCGCGGCGGCGGATTTCGACGCGCGCGGCTTTTTTTGCTGATTTGGTATTTGCCATATGTCTAGTTACCCTAATTATGTATGTTAAAAACAGCGCCCCTTCTAGGCGCAAATGGCGGATTTGTCAAGAGGAAGGGCATGGGGCATAGGGCATAGGTTATAGGCAAAAAAATTTCTTTCCCTATGCCCTATTACCCAAGCCTTATGGCCTGCTCTTACTGATTCTTAAACCCTGGCTTGCGTTTTTCGATAAAGGCCTGCATGCCTTCTTTTTGATCGTCGGTCGCAAAACAGGCGTGGAATAGCCGGCGTTCCAAATGCACACCCTCGGCCAGCGAGGTTTCAAAGGCCTTATTGACCGCTTCTTTGATCATATACACGCTGGGACGGGATTTGGATGCAATGGTTTGTGCGCATTTGATTGCTTCATTGCGCAATTCGGCCAATGGCACAACACGGGCGACCAGCCCCGCGCGCTCGGCCTCGTTGGCATCGATCATGCGGCCTGTTAGGCACATTTCCATCGCCTTGGATTTCCCAACCGCGCGGGTGAGGCGCTGCGTCCCGCCGGAGCCGGGGATAATGCCCAAATTGACTTCTGGCTGTCCAAATTTGGCGTTTTCCGCAGCAATAATAAAATCGCACATCATCGCCATCTCGCAACCGCCACCCAGGGCAAATCCGGATACGGCCGCAATCACGGGCTTGCGGCATTGGGTTACGCGCTCCCAATCCTTGGTGATATAATCTTCCAGATAAACCGTTGAAAAATTCTTGGCTTGCATTTCTTTGATGTCGGCGCCGGCGGCAAAGGCCTTTTCGCTGCCGGTAATGATGATGCAGTCGATTTGGTTGTCGTTATCGCAATCTTCAAGCGCCCAGCCCAATTCGGTTACCAGCGCCGCATTCAGCGCGTTAAGTGCCGCCGGCCGGTTAAACGTAATGACTGCCACATTGATGTCGGTTAGCTTTTCTAAAATAATATTCTCATATTTTTTGCCGGAGTTGACGCAGGCATCGATCTTAAGGGCTGTGGCTGGCATAATTGGAATCCTTTTGGTTGGTACTGTACTATATGGTGGAATACCACAATTTCGCGGCAACCAACACAAGAAAAACAGCGAACATGCGGCGCAATAGTTGTTCATCCAATTCTATGGATATTTTCGCGCCAAAAAACGCGCCGATCAAAAGCCCCAGAGCGATCCAAAGCCCAATATGAATATTGTCCGCGGTAATTTTGCCGGCCTGGTAGTAATTCCACACCCCCAATATCCCGACCGGCAATAACAGCGCCACAAGCGAAGTGCCGGTCGCAGCATGCTGGTTCATTTTCGCCATCATGGCCAGAAGCGGCACGATAATAATGCCGCCGCCGATGCCGAACAAGCCAGAACAAATTCCGGCTGCAAGCCCGATCGTGATAAAAATCAAATTTTCCATATCGATAGCCCCTTTATTATTTTTGACAATCAGGGCAATAATAGCTGCTGCGCCCGCCCTGGGTTATTTTCTGAATAACATCCCTGTGTTTGCGTGGGCAGGATTGTCCCTTTCTGTCATAAACCGCGAATTGCGTCTGAAAATTGCCAATCGTGCCGTCGGATTGCACATAATCCCGAAGCGAGCTCCCACCGGCGGCAATAGCCTTTTTAAGAACCTTTTTAATCGATTGCACCAACGCTTGGCACTCTTGGGGGTTCAGGGACGCGGCGCGGCGCTTGGGATGGATTCTGGCGTAATATAACGCTTCGGAAGCGTAGATATTGCCGACACCCACCACCAAACGCTGATCCATGACGGCAAGTTTGATGGCGATTTTTTGTTTGGTTTTTAGTTTTTGATAAAGCGCCGCGCCGGTGAATTCCGCATCCAACGGCTCGAATCCCAGATGTTGGAAAAGCCTATAATCCGCGATTTGATTGGCTGGAATCAAATCCATCATGCCGAACCGGCGCGGATCGTTGAAGGACAAATATTGTCCGCCCACCAATGTGACGACAACATGATCGTGCTTTTCCGGCTTTTCGGCGCGTTGTTCGGACACCACGGTGAACCGCCCCGACATACCCAAATGCACGATCCAAATCCAATTTTGGGACAGGTGGATCAGCATATATTTGGCGCGGCGGGTCAAATACCGGATTTCTTTGCTTCGCAAGTTAGCGGCAAAGTTTTTGGGCAATGGCCAGCGCAAATCGCCTCGGCGCGCCGCCACATGGCGGATGGTTTGCCCCGCCATGATTTTGGCAAGGCCGCGCGCGGTGGTTTCGACTTCGGGTAATTCGGGCATAAGATAAGCGTATAGCGTATAGGGTTTAGCGTATAGAAGAAATATAGATTAACTTTACGCTATACGCTATACGCTATACGCTATGATAAAAACCAGCGCCTTCGGCTATCAAGATATCCCATCCGATCAAAAATCCGGAAAGATCCGTGATTTGTTCGGTGGCGTTGCCGCGAATTATGACCGCATGAACGATGCCATGTCGCTTGGCGTGCACCGTTTGTGGAAACGCGAGTTTATCGATTTGATTGATGCCACGCGTTATCCGGTGTTGCTGGATGCGGCGGGCGGCACCGGCGATATCGCATCGCTATTCTTATCGCGCGGCGGCAAACGCGCAGTCGTGGCTGATTTAACCGATGCGATGATGTCTATCGGCAAGACAAAACACCGCGGCTTGCCGATCAAATGGGTTTCAGCGCCTGCCGAGAACTTACCGTTTGAGGACGGCAGTTTTCCAGTCTATACGATTTCATTTGGACTGCGGAATGTCACTGATATCGAACAGGCACTTGCCGAGGCTTACCGAGTGCTTGAGCCCGGCGGGATGTTTTTATGCCTGGAATTTTCGCCCAATCAATGGCCGCTATTGTCGGAAATCTATAAAGTCTATGGCGATATCGTTTTGCCGCAACTGGGCGAATGGATCGCCAATGACCGCCCGGCCTATCAATATCTGGTCGAATCGATCCGCCGTTTTCCCGATCAGGAACGGCTGGAATCCATGATGCAAAAAGCCGGGTTCGAATGCACCCGGTATATCAATCTGTCTGGCGGCATTTGCGCGATTCATCAGGGGTATAGGCTGTAATATCGCCTATCGACTATCGCCTATCGAACCTTTATACTAAAGGCCATGTTTGATAAAAAAATACTCCTTATCATCACCGGCGGGATTGCCGCTTATAAATCGCTCGACCTGATCCGGCGTTTGCGCGATTCGGGGGCAGAGGTCCATTGCATTTTGACCAAGGGTGGGGCGGAGTTTATTACGCCGCTTGCGGTCTCAGCACTTTCCGGCAAGCAAACCTATACCGATTTATTTTCGCTTAAGGACGAAGTGGAAATGGGACATATTCGCCTTAGCCGCGAATGCGATTTGATTGTTGTTGCCCCATGCACCGCCGAAATGATCGCCAAAATCGCGCATGGTCGCGCCGATGATTTGGCGTCAACCACGATTTTGGCATCCAACAAGCCGGTTGCGATCGCGCCGTCGATGAATACAGAAATGTGGTTGAATGCGGCGACACAAGATAATTTGAAAACCATTTATGCGCGCTCCGTTCATCAAATCGGTCCGGCATCGGGCGATCTTGCTTGTGGCGAGGTGGGCTGTGGCCGCATGGCGGAAGTATCCGAAATTGCCGCCTGGTGCGAAGAATTTTTCAAAAATTCCGGCCGGCTTTCAGGCAAGCGGATCCTGGTGACCGCAGGCCCCACGCGAGAAGCCATCGATTCGGTTAGGTTTCTAAGCAACCGGTCGTCCGGAAAACAAGGCTATGAAATCGCAACCGCCTGCGCCATGGCCGGGGCCGAGGTTGTTTTGGTTAGTGGTCCCACCGATTTAAGGCCGCCCGCCAATTGCAAAACCATTATGGTTGAGTGCGCCAATGATATGGCAAGCGTCTGCCAAGATCAATTGCCGGCCGATGTAGCGATTTGCACCGCCGCAGTTAGCGACTGGCAATCGGCAGCGCCGTCCCGGCAAAAATTGAAGAAGCAAGCCGGGCAAAGTATTTTGGATTTGCAGTTGACGCAAACGCCGGATATCTTGAAATCAATTGCCAATTCCAATAACCGCCGACCGCAATTGGTGATCGGCTTTGCTGCTGAAAGCGAAAATTTGATCGCAAACGCGCAAAATAAATTGCGCGATAAAAATTGCGACTGGATTTTAGCCAACGACATCGGCAAGAATCCGGGAATCATGGGTGGTGATGACAACCAATTGTCGCTGATTACCGCAAGTGGTGTCGAAAATTGGCCGATGATGAGCAAGCGGGAAGTGGCCGGGAAGTTGGTGGGAAAGATTACGAAGTTCCTAGTACCTAGTGCCTAGTTCCTAGTTGGAACGGGCGCAGAATTTTACTAGGTACTGGGAACTAGGTACTAGGAACTTATAAATCAAGGAAAAAACATGACAACCTCTACAACAATTTCCATCACCAAACTTCCCCATGGCCAAGATTTGGATCTACCCAAATACGCAACCGCCGACAGCGCGGGGATGGATTTGTATGCCGCAATTTCGGCACCGCTTTCGCTTGCACCGATGCAGCGCGCCATTGTGCCAACCGGAATCTCAATCGCTCTGCCGCCGGGATTCGAGGCGCAAATTCGCCCGCGCTCCGGCCTAGCAGCCAAGAACGGCATTACGGTTTTAAACGCGCCCGGCACGATTGACGCCGATTATCGCGGCGAAATCGGCGTGATCCTGGTCAATCTATCTGTGGAAGATTTCACCATTACGCGCGGTATGCGTATTGCGCAAATGATTATTGCACCCTTTATCCGCGCTTCCTGGCAATTGCAAGAATCTCTCGATGATACCGCGCGCGGCAGCGGCGGATTTGGTTCAACCGGCATTGCGGCCTAACCCGCGTTAAAAAAATGCAAAAATTTTTAACGCTGTTGATCCTGATATTGTTTTTTAGCCTGCCGGTGATTGCCGCAGAGCCTGCGGAATCGGGCGGCAGCGGCGTTTCCGGACTTCCTTTGCCACGATTTGTCTCTCTTAAAACCGACAAGGTGCACTTGCGAGTTGGCCCAGGGCGCGATTATCCGATTGAGTGGGTTTACATCAAACGCGGCTTGCCGGTTGAAATCATCGCTGAATACGATGTTTGGCGAAAAATTCGCGATTATCAGGGAACAGAAGGTTGGGTGCATCAACAGCGCCTGACCGGACGGCGCATGGCAATCACCACGATCGATGCACAAGCTTTGCACCGTAAGGCGGATGAAAAATCACCGATTCTGGCGCAGATTGAGACTGGCGTGGTGGCGCGTTTGCTGGAATGCGATGCAAGCTGGTGCCGGATCGAGGCATCGGGTTTCAGGGGTTATGTCAAGCGCACGGGATTATGGGGCATTTATCCGTCCGAGCAAAAAATCGAAGAGTAGATTTTTAAGTCAATTGTCATTCTGACGCGAGGCCGAGGAGTCTATCCGGTACTTGAGGTTAAGTTTCGCCTATCGAGTGGATAGATCCTTCGCGTTGCTCCCGCCTTCGCCAAGGCTTCGGTGGGCAAGCAGGATGACAGGTTTATAAACCACGCTTTTTCAAATGCACGGTGACTTCGATTTTATCGATCTCGGTGCCTTCCGGCAAATCGGGCATTTTTTTAAAACCAACCCAATCCGCTGGAAAATCCGTCAATCCCTGATTATCAGGCAGAACGAAATGAAAATGATTATCAAGCCGCGTGTCGAAATAAGTCTGCGCCGCTTGACCGACAATTTCCCGCAACAAGCCAGCGCCCACAAATTGATTCAAAGTATTGTAAATAGTCGCCAGCGATATGCGCAGCGCCGACCGGTGTACCTCGCGGTGCAATTGCTCGGCAGTGATATGGCGCGGGCCGGACTGGAACAGAATTTTTGCCAAGATTACCCGCTGCCGCGTCGGACGCAGCCCGGCGGACTGCAATTTTTTTACCAATTCACTATAGGCGAATGGTTCTGCGCACATTAGGCCGCTATGGTTTGTGTTTTGTGTCATGTTTTTAGTGTACAGTGTTCAGTGTCTAGTGTTTAGGGGAAAAAATAGAACACCCTAGACCCTATACACAAAGCACTAGACACTAATCTCCTGTCTCTATTCTCTCAACCAATTCCTTTACCGTCGGCACAAAGCCGTTGGCATAAAATGGATCGCTTGCGAATTTATAGGCATTGTGCCCGGCGAACATCAATTGATCGTCGATGCGGTCGCTATGCGAAATTTCTTGCAAGGTTTTTTGAATGCAAAAACTGCGCGGATCGGCTTTTTTGCCGGTGCTGCCTTCTTCGTTTTGTGCCCAGTTGCTAAACGCACAAGCGGACAAGCATCCCATGCAGTCGATTTGATCTTTGACGATCTGGTTTTCTTTTTCCGCTGTTACAAAAATCAAGGTTGAATCCGGCGTGCGCATGGCGTTGGTAAAACCGGCGCGGACATATTTTTCGGCGCTGGATTTGTCATCGGCGGTTACAAACACCTTGCGCCCGCGTGCGCCAATCGCCAATTCTGCGGTGTGATCGCCGACCGGCGCCGCGCTATAGGGAATTTGACGTTCAGCACGACCTTTTAATTCATCCAAAAACGGGTTGCTGACGGCAGAGGAATAAAATCCTGTCGGAGAAAAACGGTTCAAGTACACATCGCCCGGCTTTAATTCCAGCAGACGTTTTTTCCATGCATCGGAAATAGGACTTTCTTTGGTCAAAAGCGGTCTTGTGCCAAATTGAAATCCAACCGGGCCGATTTCCGGGTTGTCCAGCCAATGTTCCCAGTCGCGTAAAAACCACACACCGCCGGCCATGATGATCGGCACGTTTTGAAGTCCGAATTCATTCATTTGGGCGCGCAATTCGCGCACGCGCGGATAGGGGTCTTCGGGTTTTTTGGGATCTTCGGAATTGGATAGACCGTTATGACCGCCCGCTAGCCATGGATCCTCGTATACAACCGCGCCCAGCCAGTCGCTGAATTTATGGTAAGCGCGTTTCCACAACGCGCGGAATGCGCGGGCGCTCGACACGATCGGCAAATAATGGGATTTATAATGCGCGCAGATTTCCGCGATTTTATAGGGCATGCCGGCCCCGCAAGTGACGCCGTCAATCAACCCCTTGGCGCCTTCGAATATGCCATGCAGGATTTTTTCAGCACCGCCCATTTCCCATAAAATATTCATGTGAATCCGCGCCTTGGATCCGGCGATATCGCGAGCCACGCGCGCTTGGTATATGCCGCCGCTTATCGAATGCGCCAGTAATTCTTGGTGGCGTTCGCGCCGCGTTTTGCCGAAATAATTTTGCGGGATTATATTGCCCCGACCGTCGCGTGTATCGGCGTTGACACCGGAAAATGTGCCAATGCCTCCGGCTTTTGCCCATGCGCCCGAGCTTTCGCCGTTGGAAACGGAAATACCCTTGCCCCCCTCGATGAGGGGTAGCGATTCCTTGCCGCCAATGACGAATGGCTGTAGGGCTTTCACGAGCCGGTCTCCTTAAAAATTATGGCTATAGCTAGCCTATTTCCTGTCCGCTGTAAAGAATAGCGAATCCATAGCTTAAATATTAATATTGCGGCGCAGGGATGGGCGTCGTATCGTCAGAGTCCGATGGTTGATCCAGCGATAAAGCGGATCTTAATCTATCGGCGCCAGAGTTATTGAACCGCTTGTCGGTTAGAATGTCTTTGGCCGATGCGTCGCTTGAATAATAGGCTTTGTTCAAATCTTCGCGCACGGTGATGATGCCGCCCTTTAACGCGCCGCCGCCAAAAAGCCCGGTGGCTTTGGAATACACATACATGTCGGATGCGAAATCAGGCGATGATTTACTTGCACCCAAACCGCCGCCTAGTGGCCCTACCGCGACGCTGACATCGGCGCCAAGTTTGAATTGATTTTTGATAATGGAATTTAGGCCTTTTTGGGTCATGATCAAGAATAGCGTTTCGGTCGACTCCACCCCGATTTGCAGGCCTAAACTGCCGCCGACGAGATTGTAAAAAGCGGGGTAACCCCAGCTCCCATCAGCTTGCCGAATCATCACTACGCCAACGCCGCCCTCGCCGCCGACAAAAAATCCACCCCGCACCAATTGCGGGAAGATCAATACGCCCTTGGCTTTTGAAATCAAATCTTTGATGCCGACGAAGTCATGTTCTGACGATATGGTTTCAACCGTATTGCGAGACCGGTCAACGATATCTTGGGCGTTGAATTGATCGACTTCTTGCCGTGACGCCAATTGCGCCGGGGTTGATTGGGATTCGTTGCTTCCGCTTGATGCTAAGTTTTGGCTGCAAGCGGGGATCATCGCGATCATCGCGGTGCAAATCATAATGCGTTTAAATGCCGACATAGTAACCTCATGGGGAAATCCGATAATTAAAACTTGGAATATCAGGACATATAGCATAGATAAGAATCATCATGCCAGAACAAAGAAAGCCCGAATATGCCCAAAGATAACGCCGCATTAAAAAAACCGGAAGCCGATTTGGATGAAATCCGCGGTCTAATTCCGCATCTGCCGGATTTGTCGATGGATGTCCGCACGCGGGCAATGGAATGGGCGTCGGGAAAATTATCGCCGGATCAAATGGCGGTAATAGCCGATATCGCTTATGCGCAACAACGTTTTCCGATCAAATTGGATCATCCGCGGGTCGTCGTAGTAACTGGCGATCACTCATCGCATTTGATTCGGGATTTTACCGATGGTCGATCGATCATTCCGCATTTATGCGCCCAATGCGACGCCGATTTGCGTCTATACGAAATGCCGGGCGGCGCGATGGATGAGGCGGAATGCGCTCGCGCGATTGCTTATGGGATGATGATGGTGGAAGTCGGCGTGGATATAATTTTTGCCTGGATCGAACATGCACCCGCTGTGAATTCTTGCGCCGATCCGCTTCTATATTTATGCCATCACGGCACGCGCGCGCAAGCAGCGTTGCTGGGAGTGATTTTGGCATCGCGCATGGGCAAGGTACCGGTCATATTGTTGGGAGATGGCGCGATTAGAACGGCGCAAATTTGGCAGAATGCCTATCCGGCTTTAAAACAAAATACCATGGCGCTTGGCGGAGAGCTTGTTCATTTCGCGCCGATATTGCAACAATGCCAGGCGATTGCCGATTGGCAGAAAGATTCATTATTCCCCGGCCGCCATCAAGCGGCCATGGATCCTGGCATGGCGGAGTGAGATCAAGAATACCCATGCGCCAAGAGCCATGTATGCAGCATTTAGCAAGGTTGCTTGCCACAACAAGTTCCATGGGATGATATTTTCCAACATGACGCTGCGCATGCCCTCGAATACATAAGAAGCCGGCATCATCCATGCAACGTATTGCAGCCAATCTGGCAAAGTCGCAATCGGGTAATAAATCCCGCTAATGGGCGAGAGCATGAAAATCGCCGCCCACGCCATGCTTTCAGCGCCCATGCCCACCCGCAGCAACAGCCCGCAAATCATCAGACCCAACCACCATCCCATCACTAAAAGCTGCGAGAAGAAAATTAACAACGGCCAGCCCAAGGTCAAAATATCGTAGTGATACAAAACAAACGCCAAGATCATCGCCGGAACTACGCATATCAAGGTTCGAATCAAGCTGAGGATCAAAAGACTTGCGACATATTCCCATGGGCGCAGGGCGGATACGAATAGATTGACAAAATTTCGCGACCAGATTTCTTCAAGATAAGATAGCGATACGCCCAATTGGCTGCGGAACAATACGTCCCACAACAAGACGGCGCCCAGCAACAATCCGCCGGCGTGGGCAAAAATCGATGTGTGCTGTTGAAAAAATTGAGTGATAAATCCCCAGGTAATGACCGACAGCATTGGCCAATACACCATTTCCAGCAAGCGCGGCCACGATCCCATCAAAGTATACCAATGCCGCAGAATGATTGCGGAGATGCGGGTTGGGGACGATGTCATGCGTTGCCCCGCGCGATCGATAGAAATACCTCTTCCATATTGTTGCGGCCATATTTGGCGATTAAATCGCTTGGCGCGCCGCGATCGACAATTTTTCCATGCTTTAAAATCAGCACATGATGGCATAACCGTTCGACCTCGGCCATGTTGTGCGAAGCCAAAAGAATGCTGCAACCGGTTTTGCGCTGGCAATCTTCCAAATAGCCGCGCAGCCAATCGGCGGTGTCCGGATCCAACGAAGCGGTCGGTTCATCCAAAAGCAATAATTCCGGGTTGTTTAACAATGCTTTGGCGATCGCAACGCGGGTTTTTTGCCCGGACGATAATTTGCCATAGGCCGTTTTCATCAAGTCACTGATCCGCAAATCGTCGGATAGCTGGTTGATGCGGTCGTTGGCGTTTTTGATCGCAAATAATCGGGCATAAACGCGCAAATTTTGTTCTACGGTCAACCGGTGCGGCAAGTCGACATAAGGCGATGAAAAATTCATTCGCGCCAGCGCGGCAAAGCGTTGATCCGGTATGGAATGACCAAAAATTTCAATTTTGCCGGCACTTGGCACCAAAAGCCCCAGCAGCATGCCAAGCGTTGTGGTTTTCCCGGCGCCATTGCCGCCGAGCAAGCCCACGGTTTGCCCACGATAAATTTGGAAGTCAATACTGTCCACGGCATAACTGCCGCCTGTGTCGCCGAACCGCTTGACGAGTTTTTCTACGTCCACGACGACATCGGGGTTGGCCAATAAAGGGTTTGCAGAAACAGGCATGCCAAAAAACTGATTTTATGTTAGATATAGGGTCGTCTAGTAATAGAGTTCTAGAGGTATAAAAAGCAATGACCGATTTGAAGCCGCTTTCTATTTATTCCGATAAACCCGCCAGTGTGCGGCTTAAAACCCTCTTAACTCTTCGATGGGTTGCGATTTTCGGTCAAATTTCCACCATTGCGGTTGTTGCCGGGGTTTTGAATTTCAATTTACCGATTCTTGCCTTGCTGCCCTTGCTTTTTGCGTCTTTGGCGTTGAATGTTTATTTGCATTGGCGTTTGCGCGAGTCGCGAATCAGCGAAGGCGAATTCGTTTTCTATCTGTTATTCGATACGGCGCAATTGACCGCGATGCTGTTTCTGACCGGCGGTTTGCAAAATCCATTTTCGGCGATGCTTTTGGTGTATGTCACGGTTGCGGCCAGCATCTTATCGAAACGCGGCGTCATCGCGGTGTGTTCAGCAACATTTTTATGTTTGACGTTTTTGGCGTTTATTCACCACCCACTGCCATGGCGGGGGGAGGGATTGTTGCTGGAGAGGCTCTATAGCTGCGGAGTCTGGACGGCGTTGATGATCGCATCCGCCTTTGTTGCCATTTATGTGCGCAGCCTGGTGCAGGAAGCAAGGCAAATGGCGGTTGCGCTTTCCGCAACCGAAGACGCGCTATCCCGCGAGCGCAGGCTTTCGGCAATGGGAAGTTTGGCCGCTGCAACGGCGCATCAATTGGGCACGCCGTTGAACACAATTACGCTCATCGCGCATGATTTATGCGACGAATTGCCATTCAATCACAAATTGCGCGCGGATGCAGAGACATTATTGGCGCAATCCAAGCATTGCAGCGTTGTTTTGTCGAATCTTGGCAAAGAAGCCAAATCTATGGCATCCGGGCAATCCATCATCCGCTTGCCGCTGTCGGCTGCGATCAATTTAGCGGCCGAGGATTCTCACGCCGTTCATAAGGGAATCGCTATCCGCATAAAGCATGCCTTTGACGTGCAAGCAGCGGATCCGGTGGTATTGCTGCGCCCGGAATTCTTGCATGCGATGGGAAATTTTCTCTCTAATGCGGCAGAATACGCAGAATCTGAAATACTGATCGAATGGGATGTGGACGGGGATGATTTGCGGCTTTCTGTTACCGACGATGGCGAAGGGTTCGATCCTGCGTTGTTGTCGCAATTGGGAGAGCCATATATCGTCCGGCTAGGCAAACATCCGGGCATGGGGCTTGGAATCTTTATTGCTAAAACTTTAATTGAAAAATTAGGTGGGGATGTGCGGTTCTCGAACGCTGTCAATGGGGGCGCATGCGTATCCGTACGATTGCCATCCCGCGCGATTTGCGCGCCGGATTTGTCTTCCTTTTCCGAATACAGAAAAGCGGCGTAACTCATGGATAGCAGCGGCAAAGTTCTATTGATTGTCGAAGACGACCCGGCGCTTGGCGAAAGATTGGCCAGCGCTATGGAAAAACGCGGGTTTAGTCCGATTTTGGCGGACAGCGTCGCTGCGGCAAAATCGCTTGCTGAAATCCAACTGCCGCCATTCGCGCTAATCGATCTGCGTTTGGGCGATGGCAATGGATTGGATGTAGTCCGGGCGGTTCGGCATTTCCGCGCCGATGCCAAGATCGTTGTGTTAACGGGTTACGGCAATATCGCAACCGCGGTTGCGGCCATCAAGGTGGGTGCCGTTGATTTTTTGGCAAAACCGGCTGATGCCGATGCGATTGCCGCGGCGTTGTTGAACGCCGATGTGCACTTGCCCCCGCCGCCCGCCCAGCCCATGTCGGCCGACCGCGTGCGTTGGGAGCATATTTTGCGGGTTTATCATCAGTGCCAGGGCAATATTTCGGAAACCGCGCGCAAACTGAATATGCATCGCCGCACCTTGCAGCGGATATTGCAAAAAAATGCGCCGCGCGAGTCGTCGCGAAAAACCGGCAGCGACTAGATATGGGTTTTTTTAGCAAACATCCGCGCTTGCCAACCGGCCAATTGATTTTTGCGGTTGGAGATATTCACGGCTGCATCGATGAATTCAATCGCTTGCGCGAGAAAATCTGGGATTATTCCCTTTCCTTTGACCATGCCGCAAAAACCATCATTTATTTGGGTGACTATATCGATCGCGGTGTTGATTCCAAAGGCGTAATCGATTGTTTAATTGACGACCCGCTGCCGGATTTCGAACATGTGTTCATCAAGGGCAATCACGAGCAATTTTTGCTGGATTTTGTACAATCACCCGCGGTGGGGCAGGCGTGGATGGATTACATCAATGGCGGCCGCGCGACGATTCAATCCTATGGCGTCGCAGAGCCTAAATATTTCACCGAGATGGAAGAAACCCGAAAACAGTTCATCGCCGCTTTGCCGGCGGAACATTTGGCATTCTTTCAAAACTTAAAATTACACCATACGATTGCCGATTATTTTTTTGTGCATGCCGGGGTGCATCCCAATAAACCGCTGGATCGGCAGCAAGAACAGGATTATTTATGGATTCGCGAGCCGTTTTTATCGTCCAGCAACAATTATGGCAAAGTCATTGTGCATGGCCATACCATAACGGCCAATCCAGAATTTAAAGCAAACCGCATTGGAATAGACACAGGCGCATATTGGAGCGGTGTTTTGACCGCAATTGCCTTGCATGAAGACCGCCACGAATTTTTGCAGACCAAAAGGCCTTGATATTCGTCCATGTGTGGAATTACGGCTGGCGCGGGCGGCCAATCCGCATGATGATGCTGCGCGCGCGCTTGAACACGCCCGGCGCGCTTTCGGCGATTTTGGAACGCAGTTGCGGCGAGACGCTGAAATTGACCCAGCCGTCCGTCTCGTCGTCTGATGGAATGTTTTTTGCGCTGCTTTTTACTAGCTTGAGATTCGGCTTGTCCGACGCAGTTTCAAACGACAGCATGTCGGGGTCGTACCCCATGAGATCGTGAAAGCTTGACAGCTGTCCGTCGATCACAATCGGTTGACCGGGAAGGCGCAAATCGGTACGGTTGACATTAAAGCGTTTTTTGCGACGCATGGTGGATGTCCTCTGGATCGGCATATTATGCTACAAAGCCTGTTTCCGTCAATCCGGGGGTTCCGGCGTGTTATGGAAATGGTTAATGGCTGGAATGGTTTTCGCCGCTTATTGTCAGATCCGGCTTTTCATGCTATAGCCGCGGGATGTTATATTGTATAGGTTTTACCAACATAGTTTCGGAAATGTAACAAAATGAATGTGCTGGTCACGGGTTGTGCGGGCTTTATCGGCTATCACTTGACGCAATCTTTATTGAAAAGAAATTACCAAGTTATCGGTCTTGACAATTTGTCGACCGGCATTGCCGAAAATATGGCGATTTTAAACACAAACCCGAATTTTCATTTCGTTTCCGCCGATGTAACGCAAAAACTGCCGCATCTGCCAAAATTGTCGCGGATTTACAATTTTGCCTGCCCGGCATCGCCGCCGCATTATCAAAAAGACCCGATTCAAACCTGGAAAACATCGGTATTGGGGGCGATGAATGTTTTGGAATTGGCGCGATCGCAATCATGCCCGGTGTTGCAAGCCTCCACATCCGAAGTATACGGCGACCCGCAACAGCACCCGCAGCGCGAAGATTATGTCGGCCATGTGAATCCGATTGGCACGCGTGCCTGTTATGACGAGGGCAAGCGCGCGGCTGAAAGTTTATTTTTCGATTATCACCGCCAGCATGGCGTGCGGATAAAAATCATTCGTATTTTCAATACCTATGGCCCGCATATGCATCCTCGCGATGGCCGGGTGGTATCGAACTTTATTACCCAAGCGATTAATCATCAGCCGATCACCATTTACGGCGACGGCACGCAAACCCGTTCATTTTGCTATATCGACGATTTAATCGCTGGAATCCACGCCGTGATGGATGCGCCCGCCGAAATTACCGGTCCGATCAATTTGGGCAATCCGGCGGAATCGACGGTGTTGCAATTGGCCGATAAAATCCGCGCGATGACCGGATCATCGTCGGAGATTGTGCATCGACCGAAACCGGCTGATGATCCGTCGCAACGCCGGCCGGATATCGGGCTTGCTGGGCGCTTATTGGGTTGGGAACCGGCAATACCGTTGGATCAAGGCTTGGAGAAAACAATCGCGTATTTTAGGAATCTGGGAAACCGGGATGCGCCTTCTGCGGGGAAATTGGCGCATGGCTAGCACCGATTTATTTTTGCGCCGCTATATCGATTTACATCGCGACGCGCTGGATGCTTTAGAAACGTCTTGCGGTGCGGATTTTTTAAAATGGGTGGAGCTTGCGGTCGAAACGCTTCAAGTCGGCGGAAAAATATTGCTATTCGGCAATGGCGGATCCGCCGCCGAGGCGCAGCACATCGCAACCGAGCTTTCGATAAAATTTCACAACAACCGCAAGCCACTTGCAGCTTTGGCGCTAACCACCGATTCATCGGCCATCACTGCGGCTGGCAACGATTTCGGTTTCGATCAAATTTTCTCGCGCCAAATTGCGGCGTTGGGTCGTGCCGGGGATATGGCGGTTGGATATTCCACCTCGGGCAATAGCGACAATGTCATCAATGGACTGATCGAAGCGCAAAAGCATCATATGGCCACCATCGGATTGACCGGGCAATCGGGCGGGAAAATGCCGCAACATTGCGATGTCTGTATCAAGGTTCCATCGCCGCACACGCCGCATATTCAAGAGATGCACAATATTTTGGGGCATGCATTTTGCGCTGCGTTGGAAAACGATTTGAATCTGATACCGTTCGGGGACACGCCATGGAAAGTTTAAGTTCAATTTTCGATTTGATCCAAATTCTTGGCCGTCTGCCGCAGGCAAAGATTTTGTGTCTTGGCGATGTAATGTTGGATCGGTATGTATATGGGTCAATCGACCGCATCTCGCCCGAGGCTCCGATCCCGGTTATGCAGCTGGAGCGCCAGAATGAAATGTTGGGCGGGGCCGGCAATGTGGCGCGCAATCTGTCATCGTTGGGTGTTAGCACGATCTTGATTTCCGTTGTCGGCGGCGATGCCGCCGGAACCCGCATCAAGGAGTTATCCGCATGTCTGCCTGGCGTCAGTTCCGAATTGATAGCGGACAATAAACGTCAAACCACGGTCAAAACGCGCTATGTTTCCGGCAATCAGCAGATGTTGCGCGTGGATGACGAATCGCGTGCGCCGATCCATGAAATTTTAATCGAACAATTGCTGCAAAAAATAAAATCGCATTTGCCCGGATGCGGCACGGTGATTTTATCCGACTATGCCAAGGGTGTTTTGGCGCCAAAATTGGTTGTTGAAATCATTAAATTGGCGCGCGCCGAAAGAATACCGGTGCTGGTCGATCCCAAGGGCGCTGATTACGCCGCCTATCGCGGCGCCTCTATCCTTTCGCCAAACTTAAAGGAACTATGCCAGGCTTCGGGAAAAAATATAAAAACCGATGAGGATGTCAAATCCGTGGGTGGTGATTTAATCCGCCAATTGGATTTGCACGGATTATTGGCTACTCGCGGCAAGGACGGGATGACATTGATCTTGGAAAGCGGCGCATCGCAACATTTCCCGGCGCAAGCGCGGGAGGTTTTCGACGTCTCCGGCGCGGGCGATACGTCGATCGCCGTTCTGGCGGCGGCGGTCGCGGCGCGCGCGAATTTCGCCGACGCGGCGTATTTGGCGAACACGGCGGCGGGGATCGTGGTCGGGAAATTGGGCACAGCCGTAGTGCAATTATCGGAATTGGATGAAGCGTTGATGGATCACCATGGCCGCAGCAAGACCAAGTTGTTTGCCAAGAATGCCTTGCTGGACCGCATAGAAATTTGGCGGCACCAGGGATATCGCATTGGTTTTACCAATGGCTGTTTCGATTTGATCCATCCGGGGCATATATCGTTGCTGTGCCAGGCGCGCGCGGCATGCGACCGGTTGATCGTTGCGATCAATACCGATGATTCGGTGAAACGGTTAAAAGGCGCGGCGCGGCCGATCCAGAATCAAGATTCGCGCGCAACCGTGTTGTCGTCCATGGACAATGTCGATGCGGTGATTATGTTCAATGACGATACGCCGATCGAATTGATCGGCGCGATCCGCCCCGATGTTTTGGTCAAAGGTGCCGATTATACAATCGACCGCGTGGTCGGCGCCGATATCGTGCAATCCTATGGCGGCAAAATCCTTTTGGCTACATTGGAAGAAGGTTTCAGCACCAGCGGCACGGTTAGAAAGATTGCTGGGGTTTAAGCAAGCAGTCTTTCTTCTGATGCTCTCACACAAATTTCCACTATGCTTGGTCTTTGCGTTCCTTTAGGAGATTTCAGGTCATGAACATTGCCAGTAAATTTTTCAAAATGCTTTGCAAGATTTCCCCAATAGTCTGCGATTGTAGTAGATTTTAAAACTTTTGCCGCTTTTCCAAGGCAATGGCACGCGCGCGCCATCAGAATTGCATCCGCATTGACCCCATCACCCTGGAATCCATAGCGTGTTGAGCCGCCATGCTCCACCAAGCCTGGTAATAACACACCAATACCCACACGCAGACCGGATAGGCGATCTAAAGCATCTTCTGTTAGATTGGCGTGATTCAATGAAATCTGTAATTGAATAAACTCTGTGACTGTCGCCGCTAATTTAGGATATATTTTTGATGCTTCCACGTATTCCAAAGCGGCGTCCCGACCGCCACTTTCCTGCAACATCTTTGCCATCTGATGCGGCGTTTCTCCATCTCTGTGTTCAGGGTTGACATACATTGAACCAGTAACGGACAAGTAAGATAGCAATTGAGCAACCACCGGTGACACCGGTTTGGTTGATTCTGATGCAACATCTGTGGCAAGCGCGGTCATCTCTCACACCCTCATCAATTTATTGTTTTATGTTATAAAAATTAAATCGCTTGTAATAATACAATATATGACATTTTTGTGTCAATTGTGTTAACATCATATGTCGTATGCAATAAACGCATGGCGGTATTGGATTTTTTGGGTTTAGACCGGCTGTTTGACATCGGAGTCGCGCAAAAATTGTAAAATTATAATAAAATTACTTTTAATTTAACGTAATTTTGATGTTTGTCGATTACTCTCAGATCAACAGCAAATAATAGCAACGCCCCAAGGCACGAAGGAGACCACCCCAATGATTTCCGCAATCGCCGCCGGCCTTAAGCCGGCAGATGCGGTTTCCAGGTATCAGAAATCCGAAATTCCCGCTCAGTTAGAGCAAAAAGTAATAGAACAGAAATGGGCAGATCCGGTTGAGATGTCGGATTCGGCCTCGGCCATCGATGCGGCGTTGTCTTATCAAACACCGCTTAATGAGACGCCGGTGCATGATTTCGCGTCGATTGTTCGGCGTGATATGGCGCGCATGCAAGAATTGGCAAAAACCGCCAGCGATCCAAATCTAAGCGCCAAAGATCGCGCAAAGATTCAAAACGAATTCAATACCGTGCGGTCTCATTTGCATTTGGCATTAAATAATCTTGGCGACCGCGACGATTATATGGCCGAATACCAAAATTACAGCGATTTGCAAGCCGCAGTCTTGCAGAATGGCTTTTATCAGGCGGATTTGAGCAACGCGGAAAGCGCCACAAAAGCGATGGCGCAGCTTGATCAAACCCAAAATGCGCTGCTTGGCGCATGCGACGGTATTTGCGACCGCGAATATGCCCGCAATTTGGCGCATGATATTATGCCGGTGATCAACCACATGCGCGATATGGCCAAATCGGTTGCCAATACCCCGATGGATGCAGGAACCCGGCAAGCGGTCGATGCGGAATTCAACACCATGCGTTCGGTGTTGCATATCATGAAGGAAAACTGGGGCAACCGGTCGATGAATTACGATCGTTTTACCCAAATAACTTCGATTTTCAGCGATTCCGGATTCTATGATATGCGCGTTGGATCGCGCGACAATGCGGCGCAATCGGCCGATGTTTTGGCCAGTATGGCAGACCGGTTGCATCAATTGTTTACTGCTGGATAAGTTTTCCCTCCCCACCCAAGTGAGCACAAACGAAAAACCCACCCGTTAGAAGGTGGGTTTTTTGGTTTGGTGGTGAGGATCCCATATTGAAGGAATAGCAAAAGCAACGCTTTTGCACGAAGCCGAACGCCCGATGTTTTTAATTGGCGGACCCGAGACGATTCGAACGTCCGGCCTTTGCCTTCGGAGGGAAAACGATAATGGTTTACTCGTCTTTCCTGAAGTTAGCCAGGGTTTACCAATTCACTGAAATATAATAGAATAGTCATATAAAAGTCAATCTCGGAAATTTCCGGAAAATTCTCGAAACTGCTTCCGGCTGCTTCCGCAGCACTTCCGTAAGGGTTTATATGGCTAGTTTGACAAAACGATTGGTGGATGCGGCTAAACCGCAGGATAAGGACTATTTTCTGTGGGATGGCGATGTTGCGGGCTTTGGCCTGCGTGTTTTTCCATCCGGCGTTAAAACCTATTTGGTGCAATACCGCATGGCAGGCCGTACCCGCCGCGTTAAAATCAGCTACCATGGGCACTTAACGGTCGAGGAAGCGCGTAAACAAGCCAAAATACTATTGGGGAAAGTCGCCAAGGGCGATAATCCTGCAGAGGATAGAGCGGGAGAAAGAGCTGCCATAACCGTCGAAGAGTTATGCAAGCGCTATTTGGCGGCGGCGGAAAAAGGATTAATTCTTAACCGCCACAAACAACCTAAGAAAATTTCCACGCTATATACCGATAAGGGCCGTATTAATTGGCACATCGTTCCTTTGCTCGGCAAAAGGAAGGTAAGAGATATAACGTCTGCGGATGTCACGCGCTTTATGCGCGATGTGCAATCCGGCAAAACCGCGACCGATATTAAGAGTGGCCCTGGAAAGAGAACCATTGTGGAAGGTGGGTCTGGCACAGCGGCCCGCACGGTGGGATTATTAGGGGGTATTTTCAGTTTTGCGGTATCGGAAGGTCTTAGGCTGGATAATCCCGTTCGTGGTGTTCAACGACCAGCAGATAATCAAAAGAAAATATTTTTAACCCAAGTGCAATACCGAAAACTTGGAATGACCTTAAAGCGTTTAGAGCAAGAGGGTGAAAACAAAAAAGCAATCAACGCCATATGGCTGATCGCGCTGACCGGCTGCCGTCGCGGAGAGGTAGAAAATCTCAGCTGGTCGGAAGTAGATAAAAACGGCCATTGCTTTCGTCTTGGAGATACTAAAACCGGGGAAAGCATCCGCCCCGTCGGGAAAGCGGCTTTCAATATTTTAGAAAAAGTAACAAAAAATAAGAAAAGCGATTATGTTTTCGCCCGTGATGATGGCGAAGACAAATTTGTTGGCCTTCCTAAGGCGTGGTTACGCATTATCGAGGAAGCTGGGCTGCTAAAAACTGGTATTACCATGCATAGCCTGCGGCACAGTTTCGCCAGCGTTGCTAATGAATTGCAGTTTACGCCGCCCACTATCGCCGCCATGCTTGGCCATTCGTTGGCCGCTATCGGGATTACAGGGCGTTATATCCATCACTTAGATGAGACACTGATTCATGCCGCCAATAAAATCTCAGCCAAGATTTATGAGTATATGACTGAATAGAGTGGCAACCTCGTTTCATTAATATTTTATCGGAAAGGCGCGGCATGCATCCCTCAAGAAAAATAGATGATTTGAAACTTTCAAAGATTTTTGACGAGCTATTAGAACTTAGGAAATCTTCAAGCCCGAAGAACGGGGATCACTCAGCTATAGGTAAAGATATTGATGTTCGTACCGCCCTTGAGCTGGGTGGAGAATTGCTTTTTGGTTTGGTCGGATGGGCAGTGGCTCATGAAGTGGGCAAGGTTATAAATCGCAATAATAAGCGTTTTTTGAAGATTATTAGCCCAGAAAACTCGCATGACATGGAGATTGCAGGGGTCGAGAATTGGAACAAACTAAATTCTCAAGATAAAATAATCGTCCTTTCTCTGTTGTCCCAATTCAAGCTATTGCCACTTCCGCAGGAACTGCATGAGGATCTGTACCAGGATTTTAAAGGCTTTATATACGGCGATCAGCCACGAATTTTAAAGCCATTGAAAAAAGGCTCTAGAAAAGTCAAAAAAGAACATCTTTATAGGGTTAGAGAGTCCATTCTTCTTCACCGCGCTTATAAACGCGGCTTGTACGAATTAAAACCAAAAGATAAAAACCGTCTTCGAAGCAAAGAGCATTCAATAAACTATCGAAAAGTGGATGAGGAAATTGCCAAAAAAATTGGTGTAGAGCCAGCAATCTTTCGCAAATGGGAGAACACTTGGCCGGAAGGTTTGTTGGGAATCAAAAAAATTAATGAGTTAGGCCTCGCCGCTGCCAATGCATATAAGATTAAACGATTAGATCCGAGGGTTAGTGATGCTAATCTTTCGCCGGAAGCGGTGTGGTGTTTATTAGAGCTTAATAAATACCCTTTATCAGAATTAAAGAATTCTCTGAGAGAAAATAGGAATAAGCATAAGAAAAAGTTGTGACGGAAACTCAAGAAACTCGTCACAACATTATTTTATAAATCTATGGCAGTATTTTTCTATTGAAAGAAGGAGAAGGATTGTCATGACTCAAAATTTTTTATCTCGATCTGAAGCCTCGCACTATCTCTCTCAAAGATGGGGAAGAGTTTGCGCTATTGCTCAATCAACTCTGGCTAAATATGCCGTGGTAGGAGGGGGTCCACCCTTTAGAAAATATGGGCACCGAGCAATTTATGATAAAGAAAGTCTAGATAAATGGGCACAAAATAGATTATCTAATCTCAAAATGAATACTGCATGCCCTTCTAATAATGAGGGCGAAAATGAATAGTCATAATTATAAAAATTTGAATGAAGCCGCAATTTCTGTTCTGCCTATTTTGTTAAAAGAAATACTGCCCCAAGGAAAAATAATTGGAAACGAATATAAGGCAAGAAATCCCACGCGCTCTGATCAACATTTGGGTTCTTTTTCTATTAATATGAGAAATGGCTGTTGGGGTGACTTCGCAACCGGCGATTTTGGTCGCGGCGCTATTTCACTAATATCTTATATAGAAAGAATTGATTTCTATGAGGCTGCGGCAATGCTTAAAAAAATGCTGGTGCGCATATGACCGGCGAATTGGTTACAAGAGATATTTTGCATCCTAAGCTTGGGCATCCTTCCTTTATATATTCTTACTTTGACCTAAATCAGAACCTAGTTGGATATATATGCAGATTTGAGAAAGGATTAAAGGAAAAAGAAATCCGCCCCTATAGATTGAAAGAAGGCAAATGGTTTTGGGAACATTTTGATAATCCTACACCACTCTTTCAGCTTGCAAATTTGTTGACTAAGCCAAAAGCAAGAGTGCTTTTAGTAGAGGGAGAAAAAACCGCAGAAGTTGCGCAGGAGCTTTTTCCAGACTATGTAGTTATGACATGGGCAAAGGGCAGTAATGGTGTACCTCATGCAGATTTTTCTCCATTAAAAGGCCGGGAAGTTTTGCTTTTACCTGATGCAGATTCAGCAGGGAAAAAGGCTATGAAGCATGCCGCAGCATTTTGCTTATCAGTCGGTGCTAAATCTGCAAGCATTGTTAATTTGCCAGCGAGTTTACCGGAGGGTTGGGATGTAGCGGACGAATTTCCTACAGATTTTAGTTTTGACGATATGCAGGGATGCATAGAAAGTGCAATGACTTTATTGGCCAATTCTTCTATGGAAATAATGGATGTAGCCGATCTTTTGAAAGAAGAAATAACACCAATTAATTGGCTGGTAGAAAATATTATACCCGCAGGCTTTACTATATTGGCAGGTGCGCCGAAAGCGGGAAAGAGCTTTTTGTTATTAAATATCGCCGCATGCTTGGTAACAGGTAGCGCTGTATTTGATGCTTATCAAACCAAAAAAGGTAAAGTTTTGTATTTGGCACTTGAAGATACGAAGCATCGCTTAAGCTCTAGGCTGCATCCGACTAAAATGCTTGAATCCTTGCCAGCAGGAGAATTTTTCTTTGCTTTACGCGCACCAAAAATTGACGATGGCTTACCGCAGATTCGTACAAATACCGATGCAGCTGGTCATGTGTCATGATCTCCATGGCTCGGCCATGAAAACCTACGGCGCGTTGTGCCTATTTGCCAACAAGAAGAATATCTGCTGGCCCTCCATTCATACCCTTGCCCGCATCACCGGCCTTTCTAAACGGCAAATAGCGCGGCATCTGAAGACTTTGGAAAAGAAAGAACTGATCACCATAAGGCGGCGAGGCCAACGCAAGGGCAAGTACGGCGCAACCAGTCTCTACAAGCTGACTTACGATTTTCGCGGCGGCTCTTTTATCTGGCAGGCAATACTGGATGGCAGGCGACAAGTATGGCAGGGAGAACCAAAAACAATCCGCGAGAGGCGTGAATTGGAGCAAAGCGCCGGAGCCGTACACCTTTAAATTGTTGATTTACAATGCAACCATCGAGCGGGGATGTTCGCCGTAATATAATAGGCACTAAGCACCTGTCTTTTGCCCTAGCCGCTGCATACTCCTCCTGTACACTTTCCATACTGAATATGGCCCCATCAAAGTTAAGGGGCCGCAGCCCCTTAACCTCTGTGATTAGCTAGTGTTTTTTCTTGGACAGCGCGTCGAATTTTTGCTTTTCCGCCGGGGAAAGAATCTTATCTCTCAAACTCGGCAAATTCGCACGGAAATGACGCATAAAAGCTTCCTGCACATATTCAGATTCGCCAGAAAGAAAGATGCCCGTACATATAATACAGTAAAGCATCTGTCCCGCTGTGAGATATTGTTTGTACATTACTCCTAAAATTTCATTAAGGGTCTTATCGGTTTTTTCTAGCGGCAGCTCGATACCGATATCAAGAATTTTTGTGGCAATAAAGTCTATTTCTTTGCTTCGGATTAGGTCTTGCTTCTTCATTCATACCTCTTTCTGCTTTAGGAAAATGTCCCATAGCGGACAATCCGCCACGAGGGGACGGACTTAATAGAGGTTGGTTTTGCAGGTGTAAATAACTTGGAGCCAGAACGGTTGCGGATTATTTTTTCTCAGTTAATTCCAGCAGCTCTTCCAGCTTTTCAGAATAATCCAATCCCAGAAAACGCAAATAATCCAGAAACTCCAGCGCATCCATTCTGCGCTCAAATCTTTCTATTTTGGACATTTGCCATTGGCCTAGGCCGGTTTGCTCGGCTATGTCGTTCTGCTTGATTTCCTGTTTCTTGCGTTCTTCGACCAGCCAATGAATCAGGCGGCGATAGCGCTTGTCGTAAAACCGCATATCGAGAGATCATCATACGAATAAAGGAAATCTATCACTCTGCTTAGGGGCGCCGGCCGAACTGCGGCGGCGGCTCAATAAAAATCCAAGCCTATTGGGCTTTATAGATGGGTGTATTATCCCATACCTATATGGATATTCTATAGTTGAAAGAAACGGTAAACTTCCCTTCGGGGAATTGCATCATGGCGACGACGGAATTTTCCAATATTATATGGAATTATTTTCAATAGATTCCAAAGAAGCCTGCATTGAATTTCTTTCGCTAATAGGAACCAAAAAACGTCATGCTAATAAAAATCGGTGTCCATGCTCCAGCGGCCTTCGCTTAGGTCGATGTCACAATCAAATAACAAATCGTCTGAGAAAAGAACTGGGACGGCGCTGGTGTGCGGATGAAGGAATAAGATTAAAAACCGTTATATCCAGGCCAAAAAGGCAGCTAGATTACGGATTTAAAAGCCGGATGAAACCTTATCGTAGAATTGCCGGACTATTATAATGGCGGACCCGAGACGATTCGAACGTCCGGCCTTCGCCTTCGGAGGGCGACGCTCTATCCAGCTGAGCTACGGGTCCATTTCGATTTTTATAGCATGCACATGCTTAATATTCCACATGTATCAAACCGTAATAAAGCCTAAAATTCTTTAATTTCCTTCCGGAGAAGCCAAATATTGCTTGGTGGCTTCCGTTAAGATGCCCAAAGCACTAAACGCCCCCATGGATACAGCATGCAGGGCTTCCTCAAAAATTATTTGACGGTCACTTTCATGGGTAAATTTTTCTAGATCTGTTAATTTTAGTTTCGAGATATTAAACACTGCGTCCCTCAATTCTGGACTTAATGAGTGGTTAAAATAGGATGGGGGAATATATTGCAGATATTCCGCCGCCATGTCGATAATCGCCCGGTCAAATTTCTCATCATATTCTTTTTGCAATTCGGCCCTTATCTTAGTTTCCCTTGCTGCATTTTCTATTCTCTCATTATCGTCATTGAATTGCTGCGTGGCGGCAAGGATATTTAAGCCGCATTTAGCGGAAATAAAAGCATAATACAAAATGCCAATTGCCGCCAGTTCGGCCAGTTTTGGCTTATCGTGGAAAATGTTCAGCAGCGTTAAAAACAACATTCCGCCAAAGCCAAGGCTAAAAACGCCGATGGCCAGCAAGCATACCAATTCTGAAAGCTGAGTTGATTGTCTTGCGAAGCCTACGGCCACCGCCGCGCTCAAAGATAGGAATATTAGCGCGGTATAACACCAATAATCGGAGGTGCTGGCTATGACTAGCCCGTCCTTAATCAAAAGATTGGCAAATACGATGACAGGTAGCAACAGACCCAGAACACAAACTGGGATCAAGCCTTCGGCTTCTCGCATATTTCTAGGATTCTGGAACATGACTAGAAAGGCTTCTCTTCGCATTCCAGGGCTGTACCAAAATGATTTGGCTTGCATTCCATTTTCCGATTGCGTCTTTCCATTTCTTCGCGATTGCGCCTTTCCATATCTTCTTTCTCACGTTGAAAACGATCCTCGGCTCTTGATGGATTGTCGTAGCATGAGGAAATGGCGGCGGCTGGCCCGCCAATACCTGATCTTGGAATGGAATTGGCGGCCTGGATGCAGTTTAAAATAGCAGCATCATTATTGCCGGCAGGTTCAGATGATCTGCGCCTTTGGGCTTCGTAATATTGGCTCTGCCGCTCAGCAAGATGCTGATCCAGGTCTGTTTTTTCTTTGGCTAATATTTTGCGCGCAGTAGATTCGCTCACCCTGCCATCGCGTACTTTTTGTGCTAGGTCGCGTGCTTTGGTGACATAGCCCAGATATAGGTCAGCGTTCGGTTGCCGACGCATGGTTTTAGCCGTCACTTTTTGATTAAGGCAGTCAACCATCTTGGGGAAATCTTTGCCATCTTGCTCACAAGCTTGTTGGTCCTCCCCAATGGTTGGGTAATCTTGGGTGGTTACGCATCCATTTAACAGCAGCATAATTATTATCGCCCATGTCATTCTCATGATTAAACCCAACATTTGTGTAAAATATTGGCTATTTTGGCATATGCTATAATGGCATGCAACCCTAGGGGCCATGCCCAAGACAAAATCAAGGATTGCAACGATTCCCTTGTCCCATACCCGTGGCAAAGATTCGGGAAAAGTCGAAGGGACTTCAATTTCAATCTTATAACTGTCAGAAACAGTTTCCTCACCCGGCGCATACGCAGAAAATTCGATATGTCCGCCGATTATTAAATCGTGCCTATTATCCGGCACGATTTTCAATCGCGGATATTTTTGGAGTACCTCACCGATACCCAATGCTTGAAAAGCATCGAAAGAAAACATTTCAAATATCAGACCATGGCTTTGGCGCTGATTGTATAATTGCTGGCGATCCAATCACAGGCGAGATTCTAGGGGTGCTGGTGAAGGGAATGGTTGCGTCCTGATTGGCTAATGCCTCCGCAGACGCAAAATCAACTGTCGCTTGCATTTTTTGAATCCCAAATTCCTGGATTCTTTCAAAAGTCAGTGGATGGGCTAGCGCTGCAACGTCGGCTTTCAATTGTGAATGCCAACCCCAGAAATTGATCTGATACCGAGATTCCCGCGACCATGCATCGGCAAAATCTTCGTTTGGATTTGTTGGGTTAGGGACACGGGGGCTGTTCGGCAATAAATAACTTGGCATTCGCTCTACGATGCCTGAAAGGGCTTCGTATACCGTTCCCTCGCCACGATAGGCGTGAGCCGCAAGCGTTGTGATGATTATAGAGATGGGAATAAATTCCGGCCTGTCTTTAAACATTACGTCGCGATGCCGCTTCATGAATTGAATGGCGCGCTGTAGTGGCGTCTTCCATTGCCACAATGGAATGTCGTCGATGCTGCGGTATGCGCCGCTTTTAACTAGGAGTTCCAGCTGCGGAATTGCGTGGGGACGCATCCTTTGCTCAAACCATTTTGCAAACCCCCTAGGATTGCTGCGCGGCCAATCTGCACCGACAAGCGCGTACCCGGCATGCCGCTTGTCGGTGATAGCGATTGCGGTCTCGGCAAAATCTTGCGGAACACCTAGGCTTTGCAAATATTCTTTGAATGCCCTTTCATCGGGTACAGCGGGTAGAATGTCCATATGGAACTTCGGCTCGTCGGCATATTCAAGCCGCCAGCAGCGATTTTTTTCAGTCGGTGGCTTATTAAAGCTTCTGGCTTTTGCATAGGCGGCCACCTCTTCACCTAAGGATCTTTTTAAATCCTGCTGAGATTGACTTCCCTTCGCTAGCAGCTGCATTTCAACAACAAGATCGAGGTCGTATACATCTCTTTTAAGCACCGGCTTATTGACTGTTCCTAATCGAAATGACCCCTGGGGCGATACCGCAGGTTCATAACGCGCGACGGTGGATTCTGGACGATGCAGCCAGTCTCCGAACGCATGGTATCGGTCAATCGCTGCTTGGTAATAACTATCGGGAATATCCACCAAGCCTAAAAAATGTTCGACGCGGCGATTAGCTAACTTTTTGTCTTCTTTCATTGTCCTCTTCCTGTTTTTCTGGATAAATTGGTACATACGGTGCGGCGTAATGATGGAAAAAACGCTCCGCTATTTGGGGGCCATCATTTAAAGCCGTATCCTCGGCCTGAGATAAAAACTTTTCCTTATTTATCGCGTCAAGGGCGAATGCTTTAGGAACTATGGGATTTATACGAAGCAAATTTTCCGGGCCTATAAGATGTCCAGCCAGGCCATTGGTGCCGGTACTTTGACCGTTAGCTAGAATGTCTACGATGTCTTGTCGGCTAGCCCATTGCCAAAGCCCGCCGCGATCTAAAGCATCTTGCCGCTCAGCTTGCGCTGTTGTTGTTCCCAGGCTCAAAACACGAATATCATTGAGTTGGCATCCAAGCATGCTGACCGCTTCCGCAATACCGACTACGGATGGGTTGTTTGCCCATACACCTCCATCCACCAGCCGCGAGTCTTCTACATGCTTGCAGGAAGGAAAAAACGTGGGGGCAGCGCTGGTCGCCAATGCCACTTTCCAGGCGGGAATTTTCCAATCGGTTCTCAGCCGCTTGTGGTGCGGTGTTTTAAAAACCCGAACTTTGTCTTGAGCTAGGTTATAGGATGGTATGACCAACCGACACCGGCTATCGCCCAATCGCTTCTCGCCGAAGGCGTTGCCGTTTGCTAAAGCGATTTGCAATGGATCATTGGGATATTTTCGGTGGAACCAATGCAGCTTATTTCGCCATCCGAAAAGGTTTGAAAAAATTTTGGGGCCGGAATTCACATAAAATTCGACGATTTCCTTTGGCCGCATTCCCAGTCCTAAACCAAGAGCGATGATTCCGCCCGTGGAGGTGCCGGTGATCAGGTCGAAATGATCAACGATATTGACGCTATGCTTTTCTTCAAGCTTGGCCAAAACCGCAGCGGAATAAAGGCCACGAATACCGCCGCCATCGAGAGAAAGAATTTGAAATTTTGCCATTTTGGGGATAACCTATTGGAAAAGTTGGAGAATTGTATTGCTATTGGCGAGGTTGCCATGTTAATGTTGTCGAACTATATCATATTATAGTCGATTCTGTCAATAGTAGGCAAACTAATAATGTCGGAGTAGACATGGAAGAAGATAAAAAACCATCGGAAATCTTTCAGCAGCGGCTAAAAGAAGCCAGGGATTTGCGCGAATGGAGCCAAAGCCAACTTGGCGAACGGGCGGGTATGCCATCAAGTTCGGTGGCCCATTTTGAAACCGGGTCGCGCAAGCCGTCGTTCGATACATTGCGCCGCCTTGCGAACGCCTTAGACGTTACTACGGATTTTTTATTGGGACGGGCAAGCAACCCAAGTCAGGGGGAGGCGGGCGATCCATTATATAGAGACGTAGGAAAACTTTCCGGTGATGATCGAGATATCGCCCTGGAGTTTCTTAAAATGTTGGCGGAGCGAGATAAAAAGCCTTCTAAAAAAGAAAGCAGCGATCAATGAGTCGCTTCTTCCAACAAAAGATGGCAAAACAAAAAGCGGAAAGTTTTTTAAAGGCGGAAAATATTACTACTTTGCCGGTAGACCCATTTGCAATTGCTGCCAGCCGCGACATTGATGTTCAAGCAAAACCTGATACCGTTAAAGGCGTTTCCGGCATGTTACTGCGTCATGGAAACACTTATGGGATTTTATATGCTACTGATGTTTTAAGCGAAGGATTTCAGCGATTCAGCATTGCTCACGAGCTGGGCCATTACTTTATTGATGGGCATTTAGACCACGTATTGCCAAAGGACGGAGTTCACAGCTCGAATGCTGGTTTCATGTCCGGCGATCCTTACGAGCTTGAAGCTGATTGCTTTGCAGCGGGTCTTTTAATGCCTGCAGACCTATTTAAACGCGCCCTCAACAAACATCTATCCGGATTAGAAGCTATAGAGAAAATGTCGGAGATTTGTCGCACTTCGTTGACTGCTACAGCAATCCGTTATGCCGAATTGACCGATGATCCTATCGCGATTATCGTCAGCACCGGCGAGAAAATAGATTTTTGTTTTTTTTCGGAACCTATAAAATCGCTGTCAGATTTTACATTCTTGCGCAAGGGAACGCCGGTTCCCAAGTCCACCGCAACAAGTCGATTTAATGCTAGTACCGATAATATATTGCGGAGCCAGCGGATAGCTAACGACGTTGATGTTGTAGAGTGGTTGGGCGGCAAGCGGTCTATTACGGTTGCTGAAGAAGTTATTGGTTTGGGTGGTTACGGCAAAACTCTTACCATCTTATCCGCTGACTCAGTGGGTTCAACGGTTGATGGTTATGAGGACGAAGATGATGAAGAGGCGGCACTGACAGAAAGTTGGACACCTCGTTTTCGCAAATGAAGTGGCTGCTGCTTGCTTCCGTAGTGCTTCCTGCAGCGTAATTCATAAGTTGCACGTTCTTATTAAATATCTGATAACAAATAATAATATCTGTATATTATAACCTCCGGCCTTTGCCTTCGGAGGGCAACGCTCTATCCAG